>Ga0208075_1000864_pt1 | contig 11592 bp, 10 predicted proteins | sample HotLakmasection5_FD_184728 | JGI IMG/M metagenome (GOLD analysis project Ga0208075, IMG submission 184728) | Hypersaline microbial mat communities from Hot Lake, Washington, USA - Section #5 (SPAdes) | ecosystem: Environmental > Aquatic > Non-marine Saline and Alkaline > Hypersaline > Microbial... | reverse complement strand
CCCGCCGTCGTGTGAGCACCGCTCGGACGGCGCAGGCGCGTACCCTGCCCCGACCACCCGCCCCCGGCACGAGGTCGTCGGTGTCCCACGAGACCACCACGCTGTCCTCCGGCGTCCGTGTCGTGACCGAGACGATGACCTCGGTGCGCTCCGTCTCGGTGGGGCTGTGGCTGGCCGTCGGCTCCCGGGACGAGCACGCCGATCAGCTCGGCTGCTCGCACTTCCTGGAGCACACCCTGTTCAAGGGCACCGCGACCCGCACGGCCCGCGACATCGCGGAGTCGCTCGACGCGGTCGGTGGGGAGCTCAACGCCTTCACCTCCAAGGAGCTGACCTGCTTCCACGCACGGGTGCTGGACGTCGACCTGCCGGTCGCCTTCGAGGTGCTGGCCGACATGCTGGTCAACGCCCGCAACCGGGCCGAGGACATCGAGGCGGAGCGGCAGGTCGTGCTCTCCGAGCTCGATGCGCTCAACGATGCCCCCGACGAGCTGGTCCACACCGAGTTCTGCCAGCTGCTCCTCGGCGACCACCCGCTGGCAGCGGAGACGCTCGGGACCCTGGAGTCGATCAGCCGGCTCGACCGCGAGACCATCCACGGCTACTACCTCGAGCGGTACCGGCCGGAGGCGCTGGTGGTCGCCGCCGCGGGTAACGTGACGCACGAGCAGGTCGTGGCGCTGGCCGACGAGCTGCTCGGTGACCTCGGTCGTCCGGGGGACGCCAGCCGGCCCCGCACCGCCGTCGAGGCGTACCGGACCGGGCAGGTGCGCCTCCTCTACCGCCCCAGCGAGCAGGCCCACATCGTGCTCGGCGGCGCGGGCCTGCACCACCGTGACAGCGACCGTTTCGCCCTGCGGGTGCTGGACACCGTGCTCGGTGGGGGGATGTCCTCGCGGCTGTTCCAGGAGATCCGGGAGCGCAGGGGTCTGGCCTACACCGCCTTCAGCTACGCGTCCGCCTACACCGATGCCGGGCTGGTCGGTGCCTACGTCGGGACGGCCCCCGGCAAGGTCGACGAGGTGCTGGACGTCCTCACGCACGAGCTCGGGCGGATCGTCGAGGACGTGACCCCCGCCGAGGTCGACCGTGCCAAGGCGTCGCTGACGGGCGGCACGGTGCTGGGGCTCGAGGACACCGGCTCGCGCATGTCCCGGCTGGGCCGGCAGGCGGTCACCGACGCGGAGCTGCTCGCGGTGGACGAGGTCCTCGACCGCATCGCCGCGGTCGACGTCGACGCCGTGCGGGCCGTCGCCCGGCGGGTCCTGACCGGCCCCCGAGGCCTGGCGCTGGTCGGTCCCTTCGGTCCCCACGAGGGGGACCGGTTCCGCGACGTGGTCGTGTGACCATGCCACCCGTGACCGCCTGGCAGGAGGTCGCCGAGCGCATCTGGGTGCGGCGCTACGACCCCTTCGACGTGAACGTCACCGTCGTGGCGGGCGACCACGGGGTGCTGCTCGTGGACACACGGACGTCGCTGCACGAGGCCGCCGAGCTCCGCCGCCACCTCGCCGAGCTGCCCGTGCCCGCACCGACGGCGGTCGCACTGACCCACGCCCACCTCGACCACTGCCTCGGCGCCACCGCCTTCCCCGGGATCCCGCTGTTCGCCAGCCGCGGCTGCCGTGAGACCCTGACCCGTCACGGTGTCGCGGAGAAGGAACGCTGGCTGACGTGGCTGGACGAGGAGCAGCAGGTGCACCTCAGGGCGAGCCCGATCCCGATCCCGGACCACCTGATCGAAGGTCGCCACCGCGTCGACCTCGGCAACCGGGACGTCGAGCTGCTCCTGCTCGGCCACGGACACACCGACCACGATCTGGTGCTGCACGTCCCCGACGCCGCGACCGTGCTGGCCGGGGACCTGGTGGAGGTCGGCGCGCCGCCGGCCTTCGAGGACGCCTACCCCTTCGAGTGGCCGGCGACCCTGGCGCGCGTCGAGGCCCTCGACGCCGAGGTGGTGGTCCCCGGACACGGAGCCCCGACCACCCAGGCCCTGCTCGCCATCCGGCGTCAGCAGCACGCCCACCTCGCCGCCCTGTGCCGCGAAGCGGTTGGCGGGGTCCGCTCGTCGGCGAGCGCGCTGGTGATGTCTCCCTTCCCGGAGCGGACGACCCGGGTCGCGCTGGACCGTGCGGCCGCCACCACCAGTCGCAGCACGCCCGGCGCGTAGGCTCCCCGGTGGCCACGGAGGTGGTCCGAGCGGGAGGTCGACAGGTGGCGGACGTGAGCGCAGTGGACATCGAACGGGTCGGGATCGTCGGGGGCGGGACCATGGGGGCGGGCATCGCTGAGCTCGTCGCAGGCCACGGGATCCCGGTGACGGTGGTGGAGATCGACGAGGAGGGGGCAGCGGCTTCCCACCAGCGCATCGTCGGCTCGCTCGAGCGCCAGATCCGGCGGGAACGGCTCACCGAGCAGGAGCGCGAGGACATCCTGTCCAGGATCGACCTCACCACCAACCTCGAGGAGCTCGCCTCCTGTGGGCTGGTCGTCGAGGCCATCCCCGAGGATCTCGAGCGGAAGCAGGCCGTCTTCCGGGCCATCGACGCGGTCGTCAAGCCCGAGGCGATCATCGCGACCAACACCTCGTCGCTGCCCGTGATGGACATCGGGGTCGTCACCCAGCGACCGAACCGCATCCTCGGGCTGCACTTCTTCAACCCGGCCCAGGTCATGCAGCTGATCGAGCTGGTGCGCACCGTGGTCACCGACGAATCGGTGGTCGAGACGGCGCGCAGCTTCGCCGAACGCGTCGACAAGGTCCCGGTCGTGGTCGGAGACCGCCGGGGCTTCATCGCCAACCAGCTGCTGTTCCCCTACCTCAACCATGCCGTCAGCATGGTCGAGGGTGGCTACGCGACGAAGGAGGACGTCGACACCGCCATGCGGCTCGGCACCGGTCTGCCCATGGGGCCGCTGGCGCTGGCCGACCTGGTCGGCATCGACACCTTCCTCGGCATCATGGACGCGATGCACACCCAGTTCGGTGAGTACCGGTTCGCTCCCCGCCCCATGCTCAGCCAGCTGGCCTCCGCTGGCTACACCGGCCGGAAGGCAGGGAGGGGCTTCTACCGCTACGAGGAGGCGGGATCCTCGCGTACGGTCCCCGACGGTGAGCGTCGACCGGCTCCCGACGAAGCGCTGGTCGCCGGCTGGCGGCGGGTCGGGGTGATCGGCACCGGGACGATGGCGACCGGCATCGCGGAGGTGTGCGCGCGGTCCGGCTTCGACGTCGCCCTGCGAGGTCGCAGCGTAGAGAAGGCCGAGTCCGCCAGGTCCAAGGTCGCCAGGTCGCTCGGTCGACAGGTCGACAAGGGACGGCTCGAGGCGGAGGAGCGCGATCGCATCCTGGCGCGGATCACCCCGGTCACCGAGCTCGACGAGCTGGCCGGCTGCGACGTGGTGGTCGAGGCGGTTGCCGAGGACCTCACCATCAAGCGCGAGCTGTTCGCGGCGCTCGACGCGGTGCTCGGCGAGGACGCCGTGCTGGCCACGACCACCTCGTCGTTGCCGGTGATCGAGTGCGCCATGTCGACGGGCCGTCCCGAGCGGGTCCTCGGGCTGCACTTCTTCAACCCGGCGGCGATCATGCGGTTGGTCGAGATCGTCACCACGGTCCGGACCGATGACGAGGTGACCGAGCTGGCCCGGGCCTTCGTCGCGCGCGTCGGCAAGACGGAGGTGCTGTGCGGGGACCGCGCCGGTTTCATCGTCAACACCCTGCTGTTCCCCTACCTCAACGATGCGGTGCGGATGCTCGACTCCCACTACGCCACCGCCGAGGAGATCGACACCGCCATGAAGCTCGGTTGCGGCTACCCGATGGGGCCGTTCGAGCTCATGGACGTGGTCGGACTCGACGTCACGCTCGCGATCCTCGAACGGCTGCAGGAGGAGTTCCGGCAACCGTCCATGGCACCGGCCCCGCTGCTGGCGCACATGGTCGAAGCCGGCTTCCTCGGGCGCAAGGTGGGCCGCGGCTTCTACGTCTACGGCTGAGCGGGTGGGCGACCCGGCGCCCTTCGACGCGAGCCTGCCCCAGCTCGCCGGACACAGTGCACGCCGGGTCCCCGGGTTCCGGGCCCGCAAGGCGTACGTGTGCCCGGCGTGCGGCGGCACGATCGCGCCAGGCCACGGCCACGTGGTCGTGTGGCCCGAGGAGCAGGCGTCGGAGCGGCGGCACTGGCACCTGCACTGCTGGCGGATCGCGGTCGGACGTGGCCGGATAGCCTGAGAGACCCGCTCCGCCGCCCGTGCGCCGTTCCGCCCCCGCCGTCCCGCCCGCGCCGCCGGGCCCCACGACAGCTGTACCCCTGTCCGCCCGTGCCCCGCACCGTCAGCACCCGGCTCCCCGAGGTCTCCGTGGCCGCTCAGTCCAGGTCGTCCCGCTCCGGCGGCAACCGTGGCGGGTCGAAGTTCGACCGCCGCGCCGCCCGCAACCGCAAGATCATCCTGATCATGGCGGTACTCATGGGCCTGTCCCTGGTCGCCGTCCCGCTCGGACTGGCGATCGGGGGTGGGGACACCACGCCGGCCCCTGACGACGCCGACGATCCCCTCGCCGCCCCCGAGGAGCCGCAGGAGCCCGAGGAGACCGTCGGCCCCTGCGGCGAGACCCCCGACGACGTCCCGGCGGTGGACGCCACCCGCTACGACGAGCCCTTCGACCTGACCATCGACACCGACGCGACCCACGTGGCCACCTTCGCGACCACCTGCGGCGACATCGTCGTCGAGCTGGCCACCTCCGACGCGCCGATCGCCGTGAACAACCTCGTCAACCTGGCCGGTGACGGCTACTACGACGGCGTCATCTTCCACCGGGTGACCGAGACACCGCCGATCATCCAGGGCGGCGACCCGGCCGGCACCGGCTGCGGCCGCGAGGACTGCACGGCCGCCAGCGCCGACGAACCGTCCTTCCCGGGGTTCACGATCGATGACGAGCTCGCCGGAGCCGAGGCCATGGGCGAGACGCTCTCCGACGAGCTCCTGCCGCAGCTGCGCGCCGAGCTCGACGAGCTGATCGAGAGCGGGGTCGACCCCGAGGACCTGGGCCTGCCCGCCGACCCGACCGACGAGGACCTGCTGGCGCTGATCCCCGGCGGCTACGCCCGCGGCACCGTCGCCATGGCCAACGCCGGTCCGGACACCGCCGGCTCGCAGTTCTTCATCGTCTGGGAGGACACCCCGCTGCCACCGCTGTACACGGTGGTCGGGACGGTGGTCGAGGGGATGGACGTCGTCGACGACATCGCGGCGTCGCCGACGCAGGTCACGACCGAGACCCCCGAGCGGCCCTACGAGCCCGTCGTGATCCGCTCGGTCGAGGTCGAGGTCCGGTGAGCGCGACGGCGGTGCCTACCCTGGGCAACGCGCCGAGCGGGCCGAGCCGCCCGCGTCCCGACGACCCGACGACCGACAAGGACCCGACGTGGCCCAGCAGTGGAGCTCCCCGCCCAGCCTGACGATCGATCCCTCGACGTCCTACTCCGCGACGATCAGGACCAACAAGGGCGACATCGCCGTCGAGCTGTTCGCCGACGAGTCGCCCATGACGGTCAACAACTTCGTGTTCCTGGCCCGTGAGGGCTTCTACGACGGGGTCATCTTCCACCGCGTCATCTCGGGGTTCATGATCCAGGGCGGTGACCCGACCGGCACCGGGACCGGCGGGCCCGGCTACCGCTTCCGCGACGAGCTCGAGGCCGCGGCCAAGCTCGGCTACGGCCGCGGCACCCTGGCCATGGCCAACGCCGGCCCCAACACCAACGGCTCGCAGTTCTTCATCACCCACGTCGACGCACCCCTGCCGCCTGCCTACGCCGTCTTCGGTCGCACCACCGCCGGGCAGGAGGTCGTCGATGCGATCGCCGAGGTGCCGACCGGTGCGGGCGATCGACCCGTCGAGGACGTGGTCATCGAGACGATCACGATCGACGAGGGCTGAGAACCGGCCACCCGCGCCCGTCGCCGGTCCGCAGCGGCGGATCGGCGCCCGACTCGGTCGATCCACACCGACCGGCGGGGTCACTCGCGGGGTTCGCTGCTCCCGCCGTCCCCGCCGCGGCGGGGGTCGTCGTTGCCCTCATCCCGCACCGGGGGGGCCGGCGGCGGGGGTGGCCCGCCAGGCGGGCTGCCGCCGGGCTCGTCGCCCGGCCAGGGCGGCAGGTCGGACAGCTCGATGCGTCGGGGTGCCCGCCCCTGGTCGTAGTCGCGCATCCGCTGCGGGTACCCCACCTTGCGGGCGTCGTAGAGCGGGATGTTCAGGTCCCGGCACAGCGCAGCGGCCTGTCCGCGGTCCTTGACCGGACGACGCAGGTACTCGCCGTCGTCGGCCACCAGCAGCACCGTGGTGGAGTAGATCGTCGTCTTCGGCTCGAGGAAGGCCTCGACGCCCATGCGGCTGCGCGCGAAGCCCTCCAGTTCGGAGGCCGCCTCGCGCGAGGCGGCGCTCGTCGAGGGGCTCGCCGGGCGACGCTTGGACTCGCCCTTGAGCCAGGCGCGCAGACGGTCGGAGAAACCCACGGTTGCAGCCTCGACGGATGCGGAGGGAACGGTGAGCAGGCTACCGGGCGCCGCGGCGGCCCCGGCGGTGACCGACCGTCGTCCGGGGCGCGGTGGCCGCGTGCACTCGCCGGTGCGAGCGTCCCGGCTCAGTGTCCGTCGCCGTCCGAGGCGCCGTGTGCGTGCGAGTCCTCGACGAGCTCCACGAGCACCCCTCCGGTGCCCTTCGGGTGCACGAACGCGACCGTGTGGCCGCCGCCGCCCGGCCGGGGAGCCTCGTCGATCAGCCGGACGCCCTCCTCGCGCAGGTGGTCCAGCGCTCCTTCGACCGAAGCGACCCCGAAACCGAGGTGGTGCAGCCCCGGACCGCTGCGTGCCAGGAAGCGGCCGACCGGCGAGTCCTCGCGGGTCGGGGCGAGCAGCTGGACGTAGACGCCGCCGACGTTGAGCATGGCCTCCTCGACCCCATCGGACTCGATGATCTCCCGTGAGTCCGCGGTCAGCCCGAAGGCACGCTCGTAGAAGTCGAGGGCCTCGTCGAGGTCCTCGACGGCGATGGCGATCTGGTCGATGCGGGTCACGTCCACGGCAGGCTCCGATCGGCTGGCTGGCAGGGTGCAGCCTGCCACCACCGCGGCGCGGGACGGGCATCGGCGCGGTCGGCACAGTTGTGGGTCGAACGTGCCGGGCGCGTAGGCTCACCGCACACCGGGAGAGGAGCCTTCGATGCAGGACGTGGTGGTCGTCGGGTACGCCAGGACACCGATGGGACGGTTCGGAGGGGGGCTGGCCAGCGTCAAGGCCACCGCGCTCGGAGGTCACGCCATCGCCGGTGCGCTCGCTCATGCGGGGCTCGATGCGGGCGCGGTCGACTACGTGGTGATGGGCCACGTCCTGCAGGCCGGCCAGGGGCAGATCACCGCACGCCAGGCGGCGGTCGACGGCGGTGTCGACATGGGGGTCGCTGCCGAGACGATCAACAAGGTCTGCCTGTCGGGGATGACCGCGATCAGCCGGGCACGTGACCTGATCCGGGTCGGCGACTTCGACGTCGTGGTCGCCGGCGGCATGGAGTCGATGTCGTCCGCGCCGTACGTGCTCGACCGGGCACGCTTCGGCTACCGGATGGGGGACGGGACCCTCACCGACATCATGATGCACGACGGGCTGACCTGCGCGTTCGACAACTGCGCCATGGGGTTGGCCACCGACGACTATCAGCGGTCCAAGGACCTGCAGATCTCGCGTGAGCAGCAGGACGAGTGGTCCGCGCGGTCCCACGAACGGGCGGCGGCCGCGTGGTCGTCCGGGGCCTTCAAGGACGAGGTCGTCCCCGTCGAGGTTCCCCAGCGCAAGGGCGACCCGGTCGTCGTCGACCGTGACGAGGGCATCCGGGAGGGCACGACCACGGCCTCGCTGGCGGCGCTCCGGCCCGCCTTCAACCGCGAGGGCACGATCACGGCCGGCAACGCCTCGCAGATCTCGGACGGCGCTGCGGCCCTGGTGCTGGCCAGCCGCGAGGCTGCCGAGCGGCACGGTCTCGAGGTGCTGGCCACGATCACGGGGTGGGGCACCGTGGCCGGCCCGGACCCGTCCCTGCACCTGCAGCCGGCGAACGCGATCCGTGCGGCGGCGGCACGCACCGGTGCCGACCCGTCGGGCTTCCACCTGTACGAGATCAACGAGGCCTTCGCGTCGGTGGCGATCGCCTCCGCACGCGAGCTCGCACTCGACGAGGACCGGATCAACGTCAACGGTGGCGGCGTCGCGCTCGGGCACCCGATCGGCTGCTCCGGTGCACGCATCGTCGTGTCGCTGGTCAACGAGCTCCGGCGGCGCGGTGGCGGGACCGGCGCCGCAGGACTGTGCGGCGGAGGGGGCCAGGGCGACGCCGTGACCGTCGAGGTCTGAGCGTGGCCCCTGACCTGGACGCGCTGGTCGCCGGCCTCGAGCGCGGCGAACGGCGTGCGCTGGCACGGCTGCTGACCGTCATCGAGGACGGCACCCCCGACCAGCTGCGTCACGTGGTCAGGGCCCTGCACCCGCTCGCCGGCTCGGCCCGGGTCCTCGGCGTCAGCGGCTCGCCGGGGGTCGGCAAGTCGACGCTGACCGACGCGATCGCCACCGAGCTCCGGGCCGCCGGCCGCACCGTCGCGATCCTCGCGGTGGACCCGTCCTCGCCCTTCACCGGCGGTGCGCTGCTCGGTGATCGCATCCGCATGCAGGGCCATCACGCGGACGTGGGTGTGTTCATCCGGTCGATGGCCTCCCGTGGCCACCTCGGTGGCTTGTCCTTCGCCACCCCGCAGGCCGTGCTGGTGCTGGATGCCGCCGGGTTCGACGACGTGATCATCGAGACCGTTGGCGTCGGGCAGTCCGAGGTGGAGATCGCCGCGACCGCCGACACGACCGTGATCACGCTGGCGCCGGGCATGGGTGACGGGGTGCAGGCCGCGAAGGCCGGCATCCTCGAGGTCGCCGACCTGTTCGTGATCAACAAGGCGGACGCCTCGGGGGCCGGTCGACTGGCCTCGGAGCTGCAGGGCATGCTGGAGATGGGCCACGCGCTGGCCCCCGAGGGCGGGGACGAGGCGTCCTGGTGGCCACCGATCCTGCGCACCGTGGCGGTCCGGGCCCAGGGCGTCGCCGAGGTCGTGGCGGCGATCGACGACCACACGGGCTTCCTGGCCACGCACGGCATCGGCGCCGCGCGCCGGCATGCGCGCGCCCGCCACCTGGTCCGCGAGCTCGCGCTCGAATCCACGCGCCGGACCTTCGCCCGCCTCGAGGAGGGCGAGGACCGCCTGCTCGAGCAGCTCTCCGAGCGGGTGGAGGACCGTGAGCTCGACCCCTACACCGCCGCCGACGAGCTGCTGGCGGCCTCCCGGCTCGCTGCGTCGTGAGCTCCCCGCGGTCGGGCCGGACCCCCGGACCTCGGTCGCCGCTCCAGCCGTCCGGGGTCGGGTCCACCACCGACGGATGGCCGTCGTCCGCCCCCGCGCGGCCCAGGGACGACCACTAAGGTGCCTTTCGTGAGCGGAGAGCGCTCGCGACGACAGCACCGGAGGTGACCGTGCCCGCTCCGACCCCCCAACGCGCCAGCATCCAGCGCGTCCGCCCGAGCGTGCTGGCCGGCCGGTACCCGGCCAAGGCCGTCATCGGGAGGCCGGTCGAGGTCACCGCCGACATCGTCGGCGACTCCCACGACATGCTCGCCGCGGTCGCGCAGTTCCAGGCGCTCGGTGACGACGTCTGGGAGGAGATCCCGCTCCACTACGTCGTCAACGACGTCTGGAGCGGGTCCTTCACCCCTGCCGCCCTCGGCCGGCACCGTTTCCGCATCCTCGCCTGGGTCGACCACCTCGCCACCTGGATCCGGGACACCCAGACCAAGGTCGCGGCGGGGACCCTCGAGGAGATCGACCTGGCGGTGGGGGCCAAGCTCCTCTCGCGACGGGCCAAGAACACCAAGGGCCGCGACAAGCAGCGCCTCAAGGAGCTGGCCGAGATCCTGACCGACACCGAGCTCGACGCCGCCGCACGTGCCGACCGGGGGACCTCGGAGGAGGTCGCCGAGCTCGGACGGCGCCACGACCCACGTGCGCACCATGTGCGCTCCGCGGTGTTCGAGGTCGACGTCGACCGGGAGAAGGCCGCGTTCTCCACCTGGTACGAGCTCTTCCCACGCTCGGCCTCACCCGAGCCCGGGCGACACGGGACCTTCCGCGACGTGATCGACCGCCTCGACCACGTGGCATCGATGGGCTTCGACGTGCTGTACCTCCCGCCGATCCATCCGATCGGTCGGGCGCACCGCAAGGGTCGCAACAACGTGGTCGCGGCCGAGCTCGACGATCCCGGCTCGCCCTGGGCGGTCGGCGGCCCCGAGGGCGGCCACCTCGACATCCATCCCGAGCTCGGGACCATCGACGACCTTCGCGCCCTGGTCGCCGCCTGCCAGGACCGCGGCACGGAACTCGCGCTCGACATCGCGTTCCAGTGCGCTCCCGACCATCCCTGGGTCAGCGAGCACCCGGAGTGGTTCAAGCAACGGCCCGACGGTTCGATCCAGTACGCGGAGAACCCGCCGAAGAAGTACCAGGACATCTACCCGATCGACTTCGAGACCAGCGACGCCGAAGGGCTGTGGCAGGCGCTCAAGGGGGTGTTCGAGCACTGGATCGACCAGGGCATCCGCATCTTCAGGGTCGACAACCCGCACACCAAGTCGTTCCCCTTCTGGGAGTGGTGCCTCGGCGAGCTCAAGGCCGAGCACCCGGAGTGCATCTTCCTCGCCGAGGCGTTCACGCGCCCGAAGGTCATGTACGAGCTCGCCATGCGCGGCTTCAACCAGTCCTACACCTACTTCACGTGGCGCCGGCACAAGCAGGAGATCCAGGACTACTACACCGAGCTGTTCCACACCGAGGTGGCGGACTTCTTCCGTCCGAACTCCTGGCCCAACACCCCGGACATCCTCACCGACCAGCTCCAGCACGGCGGTCGTCCCATGTTCGTGCAGCGGCTGGTGCTGGCAGCCACCCTGACGGCCAACTACGGGATGTACGGCCCCGCCTTCGAGCTGATGTGGTCGGCAGCACGCCCGGGTGCCGAGGAGTACCTCGACAACGAGAAGTACGAGATCAAGACCTGGGACGCTGACCAGCAGCCCTGGTCACTGGCCGAGGTGATCCGGCTGGTCAACTCGATCCGCCACGCCCACCCCGCACTGCAGCAGGACCACACCCTGACCTTCCACGAGATCAAGAACGAACGGCTCCTCGCCTACTCCAAGACCGACCGGTCGGGCCGCGACACGGTCCTCGTGATCGTCAACCTCGACCCCTACCAGACCCAGGTCGGCACGACCTGGCTCGACCTCGAGGCGCTCGGCCTGTCCGCCGACACCGGGCACTTCGAGATGCGCGACGTGTTCGCCGGGGGGACCTACCACTGGCACGGCCCCGAGAACTACGTGGAGCTCAACCCCCACGTGAGCCCGGCGCACATCTTCGAGGTGCGGGTCCCGCCGCGCGACGAGCGCGACCACGACGCCGCACCCTGAGTCCCCGCCCACCCCCG
>Ga0208075_1000862_pt1 | contig 11625 bp, 10 predicted proteins | sample HotLakmasection5_FD_184728 | JGI IMG/M metagenome (GOLD analysis project Ga0208075, IMG submission 184728) | Hypersaline microbial mat communities from Hot Lake, Washington, USA - Section #5 (SPAdes) | ecosystem: Environmental > Aquatic > Non-marine Saline and Alkaline > Hypersaline > Microbial... | reverse complement strand
CGCGCCGAGGCTGTCGAGGCGTGCCGGATCAGGTCGCGTCCACCTCCCCGATCGTGCCAGCCGATGCAGGTCGCGGGCCTTCCGTTCGGACTCGGAGGCACCACCGCACGGACGACCCGACGGGTCAAGTCCGAGGCCACCGAACCCGACACCCTGATGGAGCAGCGCATGGAGCCCCCCGGAGGCATCCCATGGCCGATCCCGACGACTTCTTCACCGCGCCACGTGGGCGGCCACCTGCCGGCGCGAGTGCTGGAGCATCCGATGGTCGCAACGGCGGCGGTGGCACGCCGCCCCGGACGACCAGGTCCCCGGTACTCGGCATCGCGGCGCTCGTGTTCGTGCTCGCCGGTGTGGGTGTCACGCTGTTCGGTGGGAACCAGGGTGGGCTGCTCGGCATGCCCGCGGTGCTGCTCGGTCTCCTGCTCGGCGGGGTCGCGTGGGCCGGTGGGTACGGCGCGGCATGGGGACGGACGGCTGTCCTCGGTGTACTCGGACTCGTCGGCCTGTCCGTCCTGCTCGAGCTGTCGCGTACCTGACCCGGTTCCTCGGCGGCCCCGACCGCCCCCTAGATTGTGGCGCTCGACCCCGGCCTACGGAGTAGTCAGGGGCGGGACAGGACCTCGCATGCCGACGCCTCAGCCCGGGAGACGTGAGCTCGTCGACTGCCACGTCCACCTGTTCCCCGAACGGCTCGCCCGGGCTGTCAGGCAGGCCCTCGAGCGGTACGGGTTGGGCCCGTTCGCCTACCCCCTGGACCACGCGCGCGTCCTCGAGAGTCTGGTCGCGGCGGGGGTGTCGATGGTCTGGTCCTTGCCCTACGCCCATGCTCCCGGTGTGGCCAGCAGCCTCAACGCCGCCATGTCGGAGCTCGCGAGGGAGTTGACGAGCCGGGAACTCGAGGTCGTGGGAGGCATGACCGCCCACCCGCAGGATCGCGACCCGGCGGCCATCATCGACGAGGGTGTGGCCTCCGGCCTTCGCGTGGTGAAGCTGCACTGTTCCGTGGGTGGGTACAACATCGACGATCCTGGATTCGCGGGGATGTGGGAAGCCGTCGCGCAGCACCGCCTGCCCGTGGTGATCCACCTCGGGCACGCGACCTCAGGCCGCACGCAGGCAGCTGAGGTGACCGGATTGGGGGCAGTGGCCGCGCGGTACCCGACGATCCCGCTCATCGTCGCCCACGCGGGTCATCCCTCCGAGCGGGCGACGGCTGCCCTCATGCAGGCCTTCCCGAACGTGTACGCCGATACGACCCCGGTCGATGACCGCCCTGCCGATCTGGCGTTCGCCCGGTTCGGTCAGTTCGCAGACCGGATCCTGTTCGGAACCGATGTGCCCAACACCTCGCGGACCGTCGAGACGTCGATCGAGGACGTGCAGCGACGCCTGGGTGCCGCCTCGGTCCTGCAGATGGCGGGGACGGCGCAGCGCCTCCTCGCCGCGGGACCCGATGCCTCGGCTGCCTGACACGTTCGGGCGCTCACCGGCGAGGTCGCCGCGCCGGCGGCGGACCGCCGACAGGCTCAGTCCCAGGTGCGCTCGTCGACGAGCACGGGCCCGCCGTCGGGCAGCGCGTCCACCAGGCGGACCTCGGCACGGAACCGGAGGCCGTCATGGACGGCGGCGGCGACGCGGTCGGGCAGATCCGCAGGCGCATCGGCCGCGACGAGCTCCACCCGGAGCTCATCGCGGTGGTCGGCACGCTCGACGACGACACGGAAGGCGGCCACCCCCTCCATCCCCGTGAGCACTTGGGTGACCTGGCGCGGGTGGAGGAACATCCCCCGGACCTTCACGGCGTCGCCGACGCGACCCATCCACCCGCGCAGGCGTGGCGAGGTGGCACCGCAGGGGCACGGTCGGTCGTGCCACGCCGAGAGATCGCCGGTCCCGAACCGCACGATCGGGTAGCCCGTCTCGAAGAGCGTGACCACCAGCTGGCCCTCGCCGTCGTCGGTGCGTGCCGCCTCGGTGGTGAGGTCGCAGATCTGCACCAGAGCGTCCTCAGGGACGTGCCAGCCGTCGACCTGGTCGCACTCGTGACCGAGGTGCCCGGTCTCGGCCGTGCCGTACCCGGCGCGCACGATCGGCACGCGCGCCTGCAACGCGTCGCGCAGCGAGGGCGGCAGCGGCTCGGCGGTGACGAAGGCCCGCTCGATGCCGAGCTCGACCCCCTCCTGGTCCGCCGCCTCGAGCAGCGCCATGAGGTAGCTCGGGGTCCCGATGTAGGCGGAGATGCGCAGGTCGCGGCACGCAGCGACCTGGAGGTCCTTCGCGCCGACACCGGCCGGGAGCACGGTGGCCCCGATCTCGGCGCAGGCGGCCTCGAACATGGCACCGGCCGGGCTGAGGTGGAAGCCGAAGGTGATCAGCACCCGGTCCGCGGCGGTGAAGCCCGCCGCCGACAGGGCCGGCGCCCAGCGCCAGCCGTCGCCGGAGGTCAACTCGGGCTCGTACAGGGGCCCGGGGGACTGGAAGATCCGCCGCGGATGGGCGTCGTCGGCCAGCAGCCGTCCGAACGGCGGCGTCGCGTGCTGCAGCGCCAGCATGTCGTCCTTGGACTGGATCGGCAGCCGGTCGAGGTCGCCGGTCGCCACCGAGGACGGGTCGATGCCCGCCTCGGCGAGCCGGGCCGCGAACGCGGGCGAGCGCCGCGCCGCCTCGCGGACCATCTCGGCGACCCGGTCGTCGAACGTGGTCGCGTACGCCGCTGGATCCATGCTCGCTCCCGTCACAGCCACCGCTTCCTCCGCTTGTAGTGCTTCACGTCGCGGTAGCTGCGGCGACCGCCCTCCCCCATGCCGAGGTAGAACTCCTTCACGTCCGGGTTGTCCGCGAGCTCCGCGGCCTGCCCCTCGAGCACGATGCGGCCGTTCTCCATGATGTAGGCGTGGTCAGCGATCGACAGCGCCCGCCTCGCGTTCTGCTCGATCAGGAGCACGGTGGTGCCGAGGTCCCTGTTGAGCCGCTTGATGATCTCGAAGATCTCGGCCACCAGCAGCGGGGCCAGCCCGAGCGACGGTTCGTCCAGCATCAGCAGGGACGGACCGGCCATCAACGCGCGACCGATCGCCAGCATCTGCTGCTCACCGCCGGACAGGTACCCGGCCTGCTGTGAGCGACGCGCGGAGAGCTGGGGGAAGTACTCCTCGACCATCGCGAGGCGCTCGTCGACGGTCGCGGGGCTCGTGTAGCCACCGCACTGGAGGTTCTCGCGAACGGTGAGGTGTTCGAAGACGTGCCGGCCCTCCATCACCAGCGACAGCCCGCGCTTGACGATGTCGGCGGTGTCGGCGTGCGTGATCTCGTCACCGGCGTGGTGGATCGTGCCCTCGGTGACCTCACCGTGCTCGGTCCGGAGCAGCCCGGTGATCGCCTTCAACGTCGTCGACTTGCCGGCGCCGTTGGATCCGAGCAGCGCGACGAGCTGGCCCTTGGGCACCGCCAGCGACAGTCCGCGCAGCACGAGGATGACCTCGTCGTAGATGACCTCGAGGTTGTTGATCTCGAGGAGGGCGTCCCCCGCCGGTGCGGCGGGGGACCCCAGGCTCGCCTGAGGTCCCGCGCCGGCACTCACGGCGTGCGCTCCCGCGGTGCGATCCCGTTCGTCACGGGCTCACCCCCTCCTCGAACGGCAGGAACCGGCCGTCCTCGACCCGCAGGAGGTTCGAGGCCGACATGCCGCGGTGGCTGTCGGAGGTGAACTCGATCGGTTCGCTGACGCCGGTCTCGATCGGCCCCATGGTCTGCAGGGTGGTCGCAAGGTTCGCACCGGTGACCTCGTCGCCGCTGTCGACCAGCGCTGCGAGGCCCTCGGCCATGGCGTGCGTCGTGTACCAACCCTGGACGTAGAACGTGTCGATGTCGTCGATCGAGCGACCGTCCGACTCGAGGTACTCGCGGATCGGGTCGAGGCCCGGCGCATCGCTGGCGGGACCGAGGATCGGGTGGACCCCGACGACACCCTCGGCGACGTCACCGGCGAGCTCTATGAGCAGCTCGGCGGCGCACCAGTTGAGGCACACCACCTGGATGTCGCTGCCTTGGTCCTGGAGGTTGCGCACGAGTTGCGCAGCCGGCGAGGCGACGTTCTGGACCACGATGTACTCGGCGCCCTGCGCCTCGGCTCGGCTGATCTCGCCGACGTAGTCGGTCGCTCCACCCGGCATGGCATAGGTCTCCAGGTTGATGTCGAGACCCTCCTCCTCGATGTAGGCCTGACCGTCGGCTAGCGGCGAGGTACCGAAGGGGCTGTCGTTGTGGAACGCGGCGACCTCGGTGGGCCCACCGGCGTCCTCGGCGATCCATGCCAGCGCGACACGCATCTGGTCGGAGTACGTCGGTCCGACCACGAAGTTGTAGGGCGACTCCGACGGGTCGACCAGCGTCTCCGCCCAGGAGGCGGACATGAACGGCACCTCGTCGGCGGTGATGGATCCGCTCAACGCTTCGGTGTCGGCCGTGCCCCATCCCTGGATCCCCACCGCGCCGTTGGCGATGAACTGGGTGTAGAGCTGCTCGGCGTTGGGGACCTCGTAGGCGTAGTCCTGCCACTCGAGTTCGATCTCTCGCCCCCCGACCCCGTCCTGGGTGGAGTTGCGCCAGGCGACGTAGTCGCGGGCGCCCTGGGAGTACGGCTCGCCGACGTCGGCGGTCGCCCCCGACAGGTCGAAGATGCCACCGATGACGATCGGCTCGCCGGTGGCCTCGCCGTCGCCGGTGGCCTCGCCGTCGTCGCCGGTGGCCTCGCCGTTGCCGGTGGCCTCGCCGTTGCCGGCGGCCTCCCCGTTGCCGTTGTCGTCGCCACCGCAGGCCGCGGCCAGTAGGGCCGTGGCGGCCATGGCCGCCATGATGATCCGTGTGTTCCTCACAGTGTTGCCTCCCTCGCCCTCCCGAGCGTGTGTCCGCCTCAGTACCGGAACGGCCAGAGGCGGAAGTAGTCCTTGGTCCGCTGCCACATCCGAGCCAGCCCTCGCGGCTCGAAGATGAGGAAGAGGATGATCACGATCCCGAACGTCGCCAGCTGCAGAGCTGGGAGCTGGGCCGTGACCTGGGGGAAGACCCCCCGCACGCTGATCGCGAACTGCTCGAGCCCGGAGGGCAGCAGCACGATGAAGATCGCGCCGAGGATGGAGCCTAGGATCGATCCGAGGCCGCCGACGATGATCATGGCGAGGTACTCGATCGAAACGTTGAGCCCGAAGCGTTCCCAGGTGATGATGCGGTAGTGGCCGGTCAAGGCACCGGCCAGCCCGACGAACCCGGACGAGATCGCGAACGACATCACCTTGTACTTGGTGAGGTTGACGCCGAGCGCGGATGCGGCGATGTCCTGGTCGCGCACCGCCATCAGGGCGCGACCGATGCCGGAGCGGAACAGGTTCCGCCCCAGGATGGTGGCGAGCACCGCGGAGCCCATGATCGGCCAGTACCAGCGGAAGTCACCGATCAGGACGAAGCCGAACAGCTCGGGCCGCGGCACCGAGATGGAGTCCCGGCCCTGGGTGATGAACTCCCAGTTGCGCACCAGGTAGATGATGATGAACTGGGACGCCAGCGTGGCGATCGCCAGGTAGAGGCCCTTGAGTCGCAGGGCGGGGATGCCGAACAGCGCGCCCACCATGGCGGTGAACGCCACCGCCAGCAGGATGGCCACCAGCGTCGGCAGTCCGAGCCGGACGACCAGCAGTCCCGAGGTGTAGGCGCCGACGGCGAGGAAGCCGCCCTGCCCGAGACTGATCTGGCCGGTGAACCCCGTGAGGATGTTCAGCCCGATGGCGCCGATGATCGCGATGCCGATGCGGTTGGCGACCGACAGCCAGAACGGTGACAGGACGAACGGGAGCAGCAGGACCAGCACCACCGCCATCCAGAGCCGCACCTGTTCCGCTCGGGTGTGCCGGAGCCGGAGCTCCGAGCGGTAGTTCGTGTGGTAGACGCCGGTCGTCGTCATGGTCAGACCCGTTCGATCCGGACCTCACCGAACAGGCCGTAGGGCCTGACCATGAGGATGAACACCAGGAGGATGTACGGGATGACCTGTTGCAGCCCTCCACCGAGGTAGCCGGCGGTGTACTGGATGAGCAGGCCGACGATCAGCCCACCGACGATGGTCCCACCGATGGAGTCGAGACCACCCAGGATCACGACCGGGAACACCAGCAGGCCGAACAGCGCCACGTTGCCCGACACCCCCTGGATGTTGGCGACGAGCACGCCGGCGAGCATCGCGGTGACAGCGGCGATCCCCCACGCCATCGCGAAGATCCGTCGGACGCTGATGCCCATCGTCAACGCCGCCTGCTGGTCGTCCGCGACGGCGCGCATCGCGATGCCATTGCGGGAGAAGCGGAAGAAGGCCCCGACCGCACCCAGGACCAGCGCGGCCAGTCCGATGGCCACCAGCCGGTTCATCGGCAACGGGACCCCCAGGATCTGCACCGTGCCTTCCGGGATGAACGGCGCCATCCGCAGCGGTCGGGTCCCGAACTGGAACTGCAGTGCTGCCTCGAGGAAGAACGCGAGCCCGATGGTGACCATGATCACCGAGATCGCCGACTCGCCGACCATCGGCCGCAGGATGAACCGCTCGGTACCGAGCCCGACAGCGATGGCCACCGCGGCGGCGAAGACCAGGGCGACCGGCCACGGCCAGCCGAAGTCGGCGATGGCCGTGTAGACCATGTAGGCCCCGACGGCCATGAACGAGCCCTGGGCGAAGTTGATGACCCCGGTCGCCTTGAAGATGATCGCGAACCCGACGGCTGCGAGGGCCAGGATGGCCCCGTTGGCCAGGCCGCTGACGGTCAGCTGGATGAAGGTCTGCATCAGCTCACGCTCCAGGCCAGGCGGCGACCAGCCTCGGCGGGCTCGGCTGGGACGGTCACGATCTCGAGGGTGAGCTCGCGCTCGGCACTGGTGCCGTCCTGGTAGGTCACCTTCGAGAGGATGGTGACCGAGTCGTCGCCGCGACCGAGCGCGGCGATGATCTCGTCGTAGCGGTCGGACACGATGTTGCGACGGACCTTCCGGGTGCGGGTGATCTCGTCGTCGTCCGGGTCGAAGGCCTTGTGCAGCAGCACGATGCGCCGGACCCGGATGGCCTCCTCGAGGTCCTGGTTGGCTCGCGAGGTCTCGTCGGCGATCAGCCGTGCCACCTCGGGCTTGCCGGCGAGGTCGGTGTAGGTCGAGTACGAGAGCTTCTCGTGCTCCGCCCAGGTACCGACCGTGTTGGCATCGATGGTGATCAGCGCGGTGATGTCGTCGCCACCCTCGCCCTCGCCGGTGCCACCGAAGATCACCGCTTCCTCGACGAACGGGCTGAACTTGATCTTGTTCTCGATGAAGGCCGGGCTGAACATCGTGCCCGCAGCGGTCTGGAGCACGTCCTTGGCGCGGTCGATGACCACCAGGTGGCCATCGTCGTCGAGGTAGCCGGCATCGCCGGTGCGGAGCCAGCCATCCTCGCCGAGCGCTTCGCGGGTGGCTTCCTCGTTGTGGAGGTACCCGCCGAAGATCGCCGGTGAGCGCAGCTGGATCTCGCCGTCGTCGGCGATGCGCAGCTCGGTGCCGGGGATCGGCCGGCCCACGGTGTTGAACTTCACGTCGTCGTCGGCGTGGACCACGGCGATGCCGCAGATCTCGGTCTGTCCGTAGATCTGCTTGAGGTTGACGCCGATGGCGTGGAAGAACCGGAACACGTCCGGGCCGAGCGGCGCCCCTCCGGTGTAGCCGCGGTTGAGCCGGCGCAGACCGAGCTGCTCGCGGATCGGGCGCAGGGCCACGACCTCGGCGACCGCGTGCTTGACCCGGTCGAGGGCGCTGGCGCTCTCGCCCCGCACGCGACGCTCCGCGACCCGGTCGCCGACCGTGTAGCCCCAGCCGAACATGGTCCGCTTGAGCCAGCCGGCCTCACCGAGCCGCACCTGGACGTCGGACAGCATCGACTCCCAGATGCGTGGCGGGCTGAACATCACGTCCGGGCCGATCTCACGCAGATCGATCCTGGTGGTCTCGGCATCCTCGGGGAACGAGATGGTCTGCCCGACCTGCAGTCCCACCGCCAGGGTCAGCATCTGCTCGCCGATCCAGGCGAAGGGCAGGAAGCTGACGTAGCGGTCGTCGGCTGTCACCGGGTCGAGCACCATGAGCTGGCGACCCATCGAGAGCAGGTTGCCGTGGGCGAGGGTGGCGAGCTTGGGACGCGAGGTCGTGCCGGACGTGGTGCAGATGACCGCGATGTCGCTCTCGCTCCGGGCGTCCACCTGCTCCGCGAACCAGTCGGGCCGTTGCCGCGCGTCCTCGGCGCCTTCGGCCTCGAAGACCGCGAAGTCGATCAGCATCGGCGAGGTGTAGTTCTCGAGACCGTGCGGCTGGTAGTAGACGATGCGCTCGAGGGTGGGCACCTGATCGGCGATCCCGAGCAGCTTGTCCACCTGCTCCTGGTCCTCGGCGACGACGAAGCGGACCTCGGCGTAGGTCAGGACGTGCACGATCTCCGCGCCGACGCTGGTCGGGTAGATGCCGACCACCGCCGCGCCGATGGCCTGGGCGGCCAGCTCGGCCAGCAACCACTCGGGACGGTTGTCACCCAGCACCGCGACGATGTCGCCGGGGCCGAGGCCGGCGCGGCCGAACGCGTGCGCCACGTGAGCCACACGCTGCTCGTACTCCGACCAGGTGATCGGTTGCCAGATGCCGTAGCGCTTCTCCTGCAGCGCGATGTCGTCCGGCCGCTCGGCGGCGAGCCGACGAAGCAACTGCGGGAAGGTGCTCGGCGCGTTCGCGTCCGACGCAGTGGTCGCTGGCGTGGCGTCGGCGGTGGGGGCGTCCGTCACTGCGCTCCCTCCCGCGCGGTCGCGCCGAGTGACTCGTCCTCGTCGTTGCCGAGGTAGGCCTCGATGACCGCCGGGTTCGCGGACACCTCGGTCGGTGTGCCATCCGCGATGACCTGGCCGAAGTTGAGGACCGTGACGTGGTCGGAGATGTCCATCACGACGTCCATGTCGTGCTCGATGAGCACGGTGGTGACCCCGCGCAGCTGGTTGACCACGAGGATGTAGCGGGCCATGTCCTCCTTCTCCTCGGAGTTCATGCCCGCCATCGGCTCGTCGAGCAGCAGCAGTCCGGGTTCCATCGCCAGCGCACGTCCGAGCTCCACGCGCTTCTGGATGCCGTACGCCAGCGCGCCGACCGCCTGGTGGCGGTGGGACTGGATCTCGAGCAGGTCGATGATCTCCTCGACGACCTCGCGGTGGGCGATCTCCTGCCGACGCGCGGACCCGAACCACACCAGGGCCGGCAGCAGACGGTTCTCGAGGTGGACGTGGCGACCGAGCGCGATGTTCTGGAGCACCGTCAGGTGCCGGAAGAGCTCGATGTTCTGGAACGAACGCGCGACGCCGTAGCGGGCGATCCTGTGCGGCTTCGAGCTGGTGAGCTGGTGCCAGCCCTCTTCCTCGGAACGGCGGTATCGGATCGCGCCCTCCTGCGGGCTGTACAGCCCGCTGGCGCTGTTGAGCAACGACGTCTTGCCCGCACCGTTGGGGCCGATGATCGCGTGGATGTCCCCCTGGGCGACCTCCAAGCTGACATCTGTCAGCGCCCGGACCCCTCCGAACCAGAGGGTGATGCCGTCGACCTGCATCTGGGGGGTCCCGGGTTCGAGCCGGCTCCCGTTGAGCTCGAAACGGTACGCACGATCGATCACGCGCTGATCCTCTCGGCGACGCGTCTCTGCGCATCGCGAGTAGCAGGCGGCTCCCACCGCCTCGCTGGCGGCTCCCACCGCCCTCCGGCGGCTCCCACCGCCTCGCCGGCGGCTCCGACCGCCGTCGGCGGCTCCCACCGCCTCGCTGGCGGCTCCGACCGCCTCGCCGGAGAATAGATTTCCACATTCCGGAGGTCAAGAGTCAGATGATGCCGGTCCTGGCGGCGGTCGCAGCGGTACAGCAGGCAGAGGCTTCCGCGATTCGGAACAGCAGCTACGCTTCCGCGCACACCGTGGGGCATCCGGGAGAGGCGGGCGCGTGGGCGAGAGCGAAGCGCCGCGGGGCACGCTCGGGACCGTGCACAACGCGGCGCTGCTGCTGACGCTGCTGAGCGAGGGTCCTGCCCATCACGCGCTCACCGATCTGGCGGAGCGTTCCGGGATGTCGCTGCCGACGTTGCACCGCCTGCTGCGATCGTTGCTCGTGGCCAGACTGGTGGAGCAGGACCCGGAGAGTCTGCGCTACGGGCTGGGGCCGCAGCTGCCCCGTCTGGCCGAGCGTTACCTCGCTCGGCTTCCCGCGACCAGCACGGCGACGCCCTACCTCGTCGACCTGCGGGCCACGACCGGCGCGACCGTGACCCTGGTGATGCTGGCGGGCACCGACGCGGTGTTCGCTGATCGGATCGACGGCGAGGACGTCGGGGGCGTCCACCGCGACGCATCGCGCGTCCGGCCCGCCTTGGAGACCGCCGCAGGTCGCCTCCTGCTGGCACACGCGGACGACGCCGTGTGGAAGGAAGCGCTGGCGACCACCGTCGACGGCCCGGCCATCCATGACCGGGAGGAGTGGCGCTCGGCCGAGATCGTGCGCCACACCCCTCCGGCGCCAGCGTCCTGGCCCGAGATCGCCACCGCGATCCACGCCGGCAGCCGGGTGGCCGCGGCGCTGGGGCTGAGCGGACCCGCTTCCCAGCTCACCGACGAGGCCATCGACCAGGTGTACGCGCCGCACCTGCTGCGGGCCGCCACCAGCATCTCCAGGGCGCTCGGACATGCGTGAGCTGTCCGAGGACCGTCGGACCGTGCTCGCTCGCTGGGCGAGCGCCGCCGAGCAGCTGACCTGGGAGCGACCGCCTCGGGCCGTCGCCGAGGGCGAGGAGGGTCGGGTCGACTGGTTCCCGGGCGGCACGCTGAACCTCGCCATCAACGCCGTGCACCGCCACGTCCCGACCCACGCCGACCGGGTCGCGCTGCACTGGGAAGGGGAGCCGGGAGACCGCCGCGACGTGACCTACGGTGAGCTCCATCGCGAGGTCACGGCGCTGGCCGACGCGCTGATCGCCTCGGGGCTGTCGACCGGCGACCGGGTCGCGCTGCACGTCGGGCTGGTGCCCGAAGCCGTCGTCGCGCTGCTCGCGTGCTTCCGCGTCGGTGCGGTGCCCTCGATCCTGCCGGCAGTGCTGCCGGCCGATGCGCTGACCGACCGGTTGGCCGATCTGCGCCCGCGCGTGCTGGTGACCCAGGACGGGGCATGGCGCCACGGGGTGGTGCTGCCCCTCAAGAGCCGTGCAGACGAGGCGTTGACGGCCACGGGGACGATCGAGCAGACCATCGTGATCCGCCGCACCGGGATTCCGGTGCCGTGGTTCGATGGGGATCGCTGGTACGACGAGCTCATCGCCTCGCCGCGTCCGGGATCCAGCGCAGGCTCGCGGTCCGCACCGGTCGCGGTCCCGAGCGACCACCCCTCACTGATCACCCATCTCCCCAATCGTGCCGGCGTGCCGGTCGGGGTCGTCCACGGCTCGGCCGGACTTGCCACGGTCGTCGGCGAGATCCACCGCTGCATCACGGACTCGCCCACCGATGTGGTGTGGGTCCCGGCCGAGCTCGCATGGCTCGCCTCG
>Ga0208075_1000861_pt1 | contig 11631 bp, 8 predicted proteins | sample HotLakmasection5_FD_184728 | JGI IMG/M metagenome (GOLD analysis project Ga0208075, IMG submission 184728) | Hypersaline microbial mat communities from Hot Lake, Washington, USA - Section #5 (SPAdes) | ecosystem: Environmental > Aquatic > Non-marine Saline and Alkaline > Hypersaline > Microbial... | reverse complement strand
CTTGACCCGTAAGGAGAAGTCGGTGTGATTGTCACCCCTGGAAAATTAAAACGAGCAGGGGTTCTTGGAATGAACGCTCGGAACGGCCTGATAATTGGCAGCTACAATCGACGTAGCTTGTACCCTAAAGTTGACAATAAGTTATTAACCAAAGAGCTGCTACAAGGCGCAAAGTTGGCGGTGCCTGAGCTCTATGGGGTAATCTCGGGCACGCGCGATCTAAAGGCTCTTGGCGGCATGTTGACCAACTACAAGGACTTTGTAATTAAACCTGCGCGTGGAAGTGGCGGAGAAGGGATCCTGGTTATTGTATCAAGAGACCAGAATCGATTTGTTCGAACTAACGGAGAAGAGCTGGAGTTAGACGACCTTTCCTATCATATCTCGGGTATTTTACACGGTTTGTATAGTCTTGGTGGACAGCCAGATCAGGCAATTATCGAGTATAGAGTAAAATTCGATCCTATCTTCGAGCAGGTTACCGTGAGAGGGGTTCCAGATATCAGGTTAATAATGTTTCTCGGAGTTCCTGTGATGGCGATGTTAAGGTTGCCTACTTCTAAATCTAACGGCCGGGCAAATCTACACCAGGGGGCAGTTGGTGCGGGAGTACGACTTAGTGATGGCACTACAACCAGCGCAGTTCTTGGTAGTTCTCGTATAGATAAGCATCCGGACACCGGTCACTCAGTCAAAGGTCTCTGGTTGCCCAACTGGGACAAGGTCTTAGGGATTGCAATCCGGTGTCAGGAGCTTGTGGGGCTGGGCTATCTTGGAGTTGATATTGTTTTTGATCAGGAGCGTGGACCTTTAATTCTAGAGTTAAATGCCCGGCCCGGACTTGCTGTGCAGATCGCTAATGACTGTGGATTGATGAAGAGACTTGAGTTAGTTGAGCAGAATATTGAGAAACTGGCCCTTCCAGAGCAACGGATTGAGTTTGCTAAAGCGCATTTTGATTAGGTGTCTGCGGTGAAGGAATAGAAAGAGTTGAGCTGTTGAATCAAGAATAGCTGTCAGCCTCCGCCTTTATCTCAGTCTCCGTCTTATACTTTGTCTCAGCCTCAGCCTAAATTCCTACCAAATGGTGATAGGTCTTATCCAGGACGAGACGATTTCCGCATGATGGAATTTACTTGCTTAGCCTCATTCAACATAACTTGAAGTTGATCAGTATAACTCTCTGGCATAGCCTTTGAAAGTATCTCCGCGGTCAAAAAACCCTCCGCTGACTTAATCTCAAGTCGCTCTGTTAATAGTGCAATTATATGATAGCGACAAAGCATCCCAGTGGAGCTTGTGTCTGTTAAGCACTGAGTAGATAGCTGGCCTATTCGGTCGAGGTCGATTTTGATTAAGTTCGAGCTAACTTCCCTGAGCATTCTAAAAAGTAGGACTACTTGGTCAGTCGTTTTCGGTTCGGCTTCATCAGCTCCAAGTAGAAAAGGGAGAACTATGCTTAGATCTTGGTTGTCTTGACTCTCCTCTCTAAATGTCTCAGAGACAGTGTTTAGTGCTGTTAGTGATTGCTTGCAGAGCCATTTTTTTTCATTCCAGTTGATAAGGGCGGCAGATCTATAACCATCACAGCTCTGGGTAGAAAAATCTTGTAGATACTTTTTCCAGCTAAGCTCAGCTGGAAAAGAGGCTCTCATCTTATGCAGGAGTGCATTAGTCCATATTCTATTATCGAGAGAGCTTAGGAAACTATCTGTTTGGAAAACCTTATTCTTAAAAAAGTCGATTCCGGCCATGTAGGAGAGAATTGGAAAATCAAGGGTATGAATGCGGCTCTGAGTGAAAGCCAGTGGCGATAGGGGCATTTCGTGGGCGATTAGACTCTCTGGTGAAGGGAGGTTAATCTCTTGGAGTTCTTCTCGTACTTCTGCGTTATTAAACATCTGGTTTAACCGGGCTGGGCGATTTTCTAGCGGAGAAGTAGAACCAAGGATTATCATGTCCGAGGTCATGGTAAATACCTTCGAGTGTGGGAATGCCTTTGTGAACGTGCTCATTACTGTGGCAAGTGTTTGCTCGGAGATAGAATAGAGGTGGAACCACTGTGCAAAGACCCCTCCTGGTAAGAGTCTCTCTTTGGCTGTTTCAAAAAACTCCTTTGTGTAGAGCCGCTCTACTCCTGTAACCCAGGGATTACTAGGTTCACTAATGATGACTGAGTATTTTTTTTCATTTACTAGTAGTGCCCGATAGGCGTCTTCTACGACCCAATTAAAACGGGGATCTAGAGGGGCACTTTTATTGGCAAAGTGAAACATTGGAGAAAGTTGCCGAACAGCAGGAGAGATCTCCATTACATCAAGTTGCTCAAGCTCTTGGTGTCTAAGCAAGCTACCGGCAGTAATTCCCGTTCCAAATCCAATCACGGCAGCGCGCTGGGGTGGTGATTCGAGGTATGATACCGGAATGTGTGCAAGGAGTCGTGTGGTGGTCATATCAGGACCACTTGTTGCTCCATCGGACTTTCCATTTACCAGGATTGAACGGCCAAAGGAATCTTCTCCCTCTTTGCCATATTCAACAATTGAGACGGTCGTATTCGGATCATCTCTGTATGCGACGATTCCTGAGGATGCATGGTTTTGGTAGAAATGCTCGGGGCCTTTATAGGAATACTCTTGAGCATCCTGAATTCTAAAAGTTCCTCGCCCCAGTCTCTGTTTGTCCCAGTCTGGAAGAACTCCTTGCAGGAGAATGATCGGAACCAGTAGGGACAGGTGGGCAAGTCTTAACCAGATATTGGATGCAAATGACAATCCTACTAAGAGGACCGAAAAGAGCATAAGACTTAAACACAGCTTAAAAAGGTGATCTATATTAACAACGTGCAAGAGCGTATAACCACCAAAGAGGGCACCAAAAACGCAGCCTAATGTATTCCAAGAGTACAGTCTTCCTACTAAGTAACCAAGATCATCAAATTTGTCCCGACAACTACTAAAGAGTAGCGGCAAGGTCCTTCCCATGCAGGCAACTGGAAACCCAAGCACCAACGCCAGTGCAAGAAAAATAAAGAAATAATAGCCATAGAAGCTGGGGGTCTCGAAGGTAAAGAGGGTGCGAATGGCGTGTCCAAAGTACGGCCAGGAGCTAATGGTAAAATAGACCACAAGTGCAGAGAAAAATAGTACCCACTGGTTTAACCAGAGAGAAAAGACATTTGCTGTGTGAAATACAAGTAGCCACGCTCCAAGCGCCATCATTAGGATATATAGAGAAACAATAATCGAAAAAGAGTATTCAGAAGCTCCGACTGACAATGCTACCAGGCGCATAAATGCAACTTGCAATGCGAGCGAGTAGAAACCTGCCAGGAAAGCAATCATTATAGCCAGGAGCCGTTGATGTATGGAGATGCGATCTGTAAGTTCCATAGACGGTAGAACTACGGTGGGGGAGACGCGCTCTGTTGGTAATCCGTAAGAGCAGATCAAAATTAAAAGGCCGACTATAAGGTTTAAGGCGCCAGTATAACCTAGGCTTAAGGGCAAACCGAAAAGAGGTAGTAATATAAAACCTGCTGCAAGGCATCCTATGCAGGCACCAGTTGTATTGATGGCATAAAGACTAGCGTGTAGCGCGCTGGAATCTTCCTTGGTTACTGACAACGCTTGAGTAAAAAGAGGTAAGGTAGCTCCCATGCAGATGGTTGGAGGTAGTATCAAGATCGAACACAACAATATGTCAATTAGACTTTCCGGGAGATTAAAACCGTAAAGAGATGGAAAGATCGTCCATATAGCCCCAAAGATAAATGGAAAGGCCAGAGCCCATGCCCCGGTGAAGATCTCAAGCCATCCACCCAGTTTAATCAATGAGCGTCTGGTTCCTCGCTGGCTCAAAGCACCAAATAGTAGGTAGCCAATGGCAAGACCCCCGAGAAAGGTGGAGAGAATAAGCGCCGCGGACCAGGCTTGACTACCAAAGAGGTTGGCAAGGTACTTGTGCCAGACTACCTCGTAGACAAGTGCACAAAAGCCGGTAAAGGCGGTAAAAACTATCAACAAAAAACGTGTGAACAATATAGAGGATTGCTCAGAGCTGGACATAGTGGTTATCTCTCGGTGTTACTGTTGATGATCTCTAATAGGGGTTTGTTGTAGTCGGAGCTTTCAATTACCTTCTCTAACCTTTGTAACGAATTTTCAATCTGGACTAGCTCCTCTTGATTCAAAAACGGTAAGTTGTTCTTACCCACTGTGTCATATCTCCTAATTATCTCTGTTAGGGTGAGTATAGCTGGATCGACACAAGGCTGATAGCATGGATCTTCAGAATCTCGCTCATTTTGAATTTCAGATAGTACCCCGGCAGATGTTAGGTGGTCGAGTATTTCGAGTAACAATCTTTTCGGTATTCCGGTTTGCTCTGCTAGTCCGGTAAGAGTGGGCGCGGACTGGTCTTTGCTGAATGCTTCAATGCTTAAATACGAGAGGTTAAGCGCTAGAGCTTTTTTCAACCTACTAGAGGCTTTGCTCGCATCAGGTTCAAATTCATATGTATCTACATGTTGTTCAGCAAAAGAGATCTCTGCACCGAAAAGAACAATTAACCAACTTAGCTGTAACCATATCAAAAAGAGGGGTAAGGCTGCAAAGCTCCCATATATGGCGCCGTAGCTACTGATTTCAACCTGGAAGTACAAATAAAGCGCTTGGATTATTGAGAAACCGATTCCGCCAAATAGTCCACCTACTATTGCAGCACGCACTTTAACCTGCGTATTAGGTAGGAATATATAGACAAAGGAGAGGGCCAGTATAGGAATCAAGATAGGTAGAGTTTGTAGAGCAAACAATATTACTGGAGCAAAAAAACCTAGCAGATCAACCGTTTCTGTGAACCTTTCGACCTTACCTGATATCAAGACCAGCACACTACTTGAAACAATAAATAAAACTGGGAAGAGAAGCGCGATTGCGAGATAGTCGGCGCATTTTCTCGGAAGTGAACGGGCTTTCTTTACACCCCAGATATCATTTAGGGAGCTTTCAATGTGACTTAGAACCTTAATAACGGACCAAAACAAAACTAAGATACCCACTCCAGCGATTAGGCCTCCTTTAGCATTATCCAGGAGAGAACGTGAAAACATAATAGCACGTTCCATGACCTCTTCCTGGCCCTGAAATGTTTCAATAATCTTTTCCTGCAAAAGCGTTTCAAACCCAAAGCCCTTAGCAATTCCAAATGCAAGTGCAAGCACTGGAACAATTGACAACAGGGTATAGAACGTTAGGGCAGAAGCACGTAGGGCGCACATGTCTTTAGAGAAGCTTCTAAGCGCTAACACCACAATTCTAAGCTGCTTTAGTAGAACCGATCTGAGAAAGGGAAGCTCTTCAGCTTTAATTCTCCACAGCTCCTCGCTTAAGAAGTGGTGAGCCCTTACTATAAACGACGAGTCAGATTTAACCATGTTTTAATCTCATCTCCTTCAACCTGGCAGTTTTAGCTACAGGGCCAATTAACCATCTTTTCTCTGGTTTTAGGACAAATTTAAGCAATTGGCTATCTTGTAACTTTAGAAACTTTTCAATTTGTATTGCCAGTTCAAGCAGATAGCATAAAAATAAGAAAATTTCCTGTTCTCTAAATGATATTTCTCGCAGGCTTTTCTAAAGGCAATTGCTTGTTTGGACGATCTATACCGAGGGTTTTAGAATATCTTTAGCTTCAGTATTTGAGAATCCCCGGGGTGGTCTTTGCCGTCTTATAAGTTTCAGGCAAGTAGGGTAATTCAATGAGCGAACATAGAGTTGCAGAATCCGGGAAAGAGCGGCGCTTACAGCGTGCGGTGGATTATGTCCAGGACTACTGGTTTCCGGTTCAGGCCGATCTGTTACGCAATATAAGACAGGGCTTAGAATCAGATCTGTTTAGTGATGATATATCAGCTCTGGTCGGCGAGATACGCAATGACTATTCGCTCTTTCTTTACTGTTTTCGAGGGGTAGTTGAACTTCTAAAAAAAGAAGGCATAGAAGTCCCAAAGGGAAGTCCGGTAGAGATATTGCACTGGGCTGGAATAGATTATTTAAAACAGATTTTAGCCGAGGATGCAGTAGGAATTTCAAAGCATCAACTAGATTCGGCCGATAACAGCCAAAAAGACAGATTGCACGAAATGCTTATTAGCTCAAGTTCGGCTGAAGTATTGGCACGTCAATCTAGCGTTGATCCCGATCAGGCCTTTTCAGCTGCATTAGTAAGGCAGCTTGGATGCACACTGATTGCCTGGAACTACCAGGAAACCTATCAAGAGGCTTTACGCAGTGTGATGCAGTCGGGTGAAGATCTCGATCTGATTTTAGCTCAGAGATTGGGTTTTTCGCCTACTTTACTTGCTGTACGAGTATTAATGAGCTGGGGGCTGCCTCACGATCAAATTCACCAGTTAGGGTTAGTAGATGAATCTCTCGCTCTAGAATATGAAGCGGATGAGGCTATGGTTGATAGTCTAATCGAGCTGTGTCGGGTAGGAGAAGCATTAGCCCGTGCTCATCATCCAGAGGTTTATCCTAAAGCAAGAGATGACTTTGAGTTTGCGCATCAGTTTATCGCTGAAAAGCTTGGACCAGCTGGAATGCGCTATATTCAGGATAAGGTTTTGGAGAATTGTGAAAACTATCTGATGTACATTCCACATGTCTTTGATGTGGGCTTAGTAGTAGAGTCAGAGGCAGAGCTAGAAGAGCCACCACTTGAAGATCGTAATCCTTTTGTCTCGCTCTGTAGTCCAGCTGTTTCAAGAAAGCTCCATGATCTCTATCGAAAGATTGACGAGGGGTTTACAACACAGGAAAATTTAAGATCTTTGGTTCGTGAGGTTGTACCGGCTGCTCTGATGAGTGGAGGGTGTATTTTTACAATAGATCCCGCGGCGATGATTCTTATTCCCCAGATGGACTTTGGAGATCTAGTGCTTAGAGATCTAAAGTACGTGGATTATTCGTTGGTCACTTCTGACTCTGACATGGTAGCCCTCGCTTATCAGAGCGTTGAGCCGGTTATTGAGTATCGAATGTCTGAAGATGGTACAGTATACACAGCAGTTGCCGGTATGTTTGGGCACTCGCAACGTGTTGGAGTGCTCTATGTTGAGATCCCCGACAATGTCACTCAGAATGTTGGAGATGAGCGCATGATTCATTTTCAGGCGATTAGACACGCTTTAAATGATTGCTTGCGACTAACCTAGCTAAACTCACTCCTGACTCTTAGAGTCCTCCTGATAGACAGCTTCACGGGCGACTCTATCTTTTATTACATCAAAAAGAAGCGGATCGCGATCGCGGTAGCGCGCAAGGATTTCAAGGGCCGTTAAGTAGTCGCCACGCTCTTCATACCAGTGGGCAAGAAATCTATACCTATCAGACACTAGACTTTCATGTACCCCCTTTTGTTCGGCGTATTCATAGGATCTTTGAGCATTGTCTAACTGGTCCATCTTAAGATAGAGATCCCCGATCAACAGATAGTAGAAATAGGGATTTTCCCACTCAGCTCTATTCTCGAGCTTTAACCTTTCTTGAATGTGATTCGCATAGCTTGTTATGGCCTGTTGGTGTTGACCCATTCTGGCAAATTCTTCAGCCTGTTTAAGTTGACGGGAGCTTGAAGTAGGAGAGCATGAAATCGCTCCAAACAGCAAAATTCCTATCAATAAAAGCAACTGCGGTGTTTTCCTAACTGGTGCCATTGTTTGCTTTAAGTTCCTTAGTTAAGTACTGAAGATACTGCTCTGAAGATAGTCTGGTGTTGTCAGCCAGTGTTCTCCACCGTTTATGAAACCAGACCCACTGAGCAGGAAATCGTCTTAGTATATCCTCTAAGTGAGAGTGGTACTCTTTGAGAATATCCTCTTCGGTTTTGCTCGAATCAATTTCTTTTATATAAACTTCAAACCTAACCTTGTCTACCCTGACCAGAAACGCTGAAACTATTGGGACATCTAGCTTTTTTGCAATTGTGACAAGGCCAACTGGTGTGGAGGCAGGGTAATTAAAAAATGGGACAGAGATCGATCTGACTCTAGTATCCTGGTCGATCAATGCCGCTACTACTTTGCCCTGCTTAAGCTCAGATATGATAGCCTGACCTGCCTGCCTGGACCGCCAGAGGCTCTTAACCCCATATCTTAATCTTAAGTCCTCTAGCAGTTCGTGTAACAGTGAATTTCTCGCTCTTCGCGCTACGGTGCACAGGTTGATACCTCGAGCTACTATGTAAGCGGCAAGTAGATCCCAGTTGCCAACGTGTCCGGTGAGGGCCACTAGCGGGGATTGGTTTTGTGCTGTTCTCTTTATTATCTCCTCACCCGCTATCACGGTGATTGAACCAGAGTCGCTTAAGATTGGGCTTAAATTCAATGATTCAAGAAAGGTTTGGCCAATCTGAGAATACATCTCTGTTGGGATGCTCTTATCAGAGTTTCCGAGAGCAAGCTGAAGTTGTAGCAGGCTTAAATGGCGTTCTCGACCAGAGAATATTGCTACTAGTCTTCCAGCGCCCCGACCAAGGCTCTGCCGGAGTCTTAGCGGAATCGCCCCTAATAGTCTAAAAGTCGTAAAAATTATGTATCTTTGGACATTTCTCACAGAAAACCCATTGCTAAAAAGAAACAATCTGACAAACTTAGTCTTTGGAGATCCATGGACCCATTTTTATATTTAGTTATTGCCGTTGTGATCACTCTTGGTGTTTCCTCGCTCTGCTCTCTTGTGGAAGCTGCTCTATATTCGGTATCACATAGTCAGGTCAGACAGCTAGCAGAAGAGCGCCCTTTTTTTGGTGGCACCCTTCTGAACTTAAAGAACAATATTTGGAAGCCGATTTCAGCGCTCTTAATACTTAACACCCTGGCACATACAGGTGGTGCAACTGCGGCAGGTTGGGCTGCGGCGCAGGTTTTTAGTGAAATTGGCACCCTGATTTTCTCAACAATTTTCGTAATAGCAATTCTTTACTTAAGTGAAATTTTACCAAAAACTTTGGGTGTTATCTACAGTCAGCCGGTTGCGCTCTATTCTGCTTTTCCGCTTCACCTTACTATTAAGGCTCTCTATCCAATGATAGAGATCTCGAGGTTATTTACCTTTATTCTCGGAAAGGGCAAGGATCGTCCAATCACTTCACACGAAGAGGTTCTAACCCTGGCCGCGATGGGAACCGAGGAGGGGGCTCTTGATCACCTTGAAGGCTCGGTAATTGCAAATGTAATCGGTTTAGATCAGTTATTGGTAAAAGATATCTTAACGCCGAGGGTGGTAGTTTTTCGTATAGAGGAATCTACAAAACTCGGGGAGATTCGTGAAGATCTGCCTTCGTGGAACTTTTCTCGTGTGCCGCTTTATGTTGAGAGTGACAGCGAGACTTTGAGTTCGTATGTCACACAGAGAGATGTTTATCGGGAGTTGCTAAGAGGCAATCGTGAGAATCTGGCATTAAAGGAGCTTGCCCGACCCCTAGAAACAGTTCCAGAGCTAATGCGGGCAGATAAGTTATTGCTCCAGATGTTTGAAAAAAAAGAGCATATCTGTGCAGTTGTTGATGAACACGGAAGCTTAGCAGGAATAATTACTCTCGAGGATATAATCGAAGAGATTGTCGGTCGAGAGATTGTTGATGAGTACGATGCAGTCAGTGATCTTAGAACTTTCGCCCGAATACTAAGAGTCCTTAAGAGTAAGAAAAAAGTCAGCAAACAGAAAGACTGAGTTGACGCTCGGGTTGTCCTTACACTAACCAACCCCCCCCATTTTCTATACTGGTTTAAAGGCATTCCCTGATCAGGGCTTGCTCTGCTATTATGGAAGATATGAATTCCTTACCGAGTCAGAAAAATACTACTGCTCAAAGTGGGCTCTCGCAGGAGTTAAATTTAAGGCTTGAGAGCTTTCTTAGGCAAAAAGCACCACGTACTCAGAGCACATATCGCGGAATTCTTAGAGAGTGGTTGGATTTTTTGGCTCGTGGCAAAGAGACCCGTCCTAGTGCAGATCTCTTTCTTGAAGCAACAGATCTCGATGCTGTAGCCTTTAGACTTTATCTGGAGCGAAGACCGGGACAGAGGGCCAGGGGAGAGTCTGATATCTCTGAGGTAAAGGAGATTCAAACTAAAGTAGAGACCACTCAGAAAAGAGATGGCCTTCAATCCACTCAGAGTAATCGCACGATTGCCAAAAAATTTTCAGCACTCCGAAGACTCTACCGAATGCTAATGTCCTATGATTTTGGTATTAAGCGTAATCCGTTTGATACAGAGAGAGTGGATGCTCCCCGCGCAAATTCAGGACAGAAGCGTCCAACCATGATGATTGATTACAATCTTGTAAAAAAGATATTAAGCCTTCCTGAGCTTGACGATCCAAAGGGACTGCGCGATTTAGCGCTGTTATCGGTTTTATTTGGAGGGGGTTTACGCAGGGGCGAGGTGGTTGCTTTAAGATTATCAGATATAAAACGTAGCCCCTCTGGCACTCTCTATCTGCAATTAAGAGCCACAAAAAGTGGTCAAGATGCTGAGCAGGGCCTACCAACCTGGGCAGCCCAAACGGTTGAACAACTTTTACAACACCGTATAGAGAACGGAGCAGCTAAAAATAGTTTTTTATTTGTGTCCTTTCGGGGAAAGGGAGGAGCCTATCCCACAGAGCAAGCGTTATCTGAGAGTGGACTGTATAATCTTTTTAAATCTTATTGCCAGAGAGCGGGGGTGACGGAAGGTGTTAGCCCACACTCTGCCAGAGCGACCGCTATTACTCGATTGCTAGATGAAGGTTTGCCACACCGTGAGGTAAAAGAGTTTTCCCGCCATGCCAGCGTTCAAATGGTAGAGCTTTATGATAAGAAGCGCAGATCAATCGATGAGAGCCCGGCACGCCATCTTGATTATGGCAAATCGACCCGGACACATCGATGACCATTACGTCTCACGATTACGGTAAAAACGTAAACCGTTATTTCGTGGATGGTTTACGTCTGACGTCCAACCTCGGCGTAATCGTCAGCGATCCCCTCCCACCGAGGCTGAATCCTTAGGACTTATGCAGAGGTTTCCTAATAACCGTGCTGTCCGATTGACCGCATGATTCTAGATCTTATAGGGAGTTCTAAAAGCTTTGGTATAAGTATCTCAATCTGCGCTCGAAGATCTTCGAGAGTTGTTTCGTTTACTATCACAAAATCTGCTCGTTTGTTCTTTTCTTCAACCGGTAATTGACTCGATATTTTTTTTAAAGCGAATGAGCGATCAATCTTATCTCTTTTAATGATACGCTCCATAGCAATTTCCTTAGAGCAGGAAACCGAAATTATTCCATCAAAATCATCCTCGGAGCTACCTGTCTCAAATAGAAGGGGAACTGAGTATATTATTAATCTCACCTCTGGAGATGTAGTTTTGATTGTTACCAAATGTTCTAAAAGTAAGGAGCGAACAATCGGATGAACTATCTTTTCTAGCTCTCTTCTTTTAGCCTGATTATTAAATATTACTTCAGCCATCTGTGACCTATCCAGGGTGCCATCGGGTAGCAGTATTCTACTTCCAAAATGCTCGACAATCTGAGTTAAGCCACTAGAGCCGGGGATAACGGCCTGGCGCGCTAG
>Ga0208075_1000859_pt1 | contig 11646 bp, 14 predicted proteins | sample HotLakmasection5_FD_184728 | JGI IMG/M metagenome (GOLD analysis project Ga0208075, IMG submission 184728) | Hypersaline microbial mat communities from Hot Lake, Washington, USA - Section #5 (SPAdes) | ecosystem: Environmental > Aquatic > Non-marine Saline and Alkaline > Hypersaline > Microbial... | reverse complement strand
CTATCCCCTTATTAGCTAAAAAAAATCTTTGCAATCGTCTGGTAAGTCACAGGGTATCAGAGCAGATCAATCTTAACATAACGAGGCTATTTAAAAGCTCGAAATGTCGCCCTTGGTAACCCTTATAAACTCTGCTAAAAAGAAGGTGAAGGCAATCAAGATTTAATTTGAGAAAGCTAAGAGCCAGACTATGAGCAAAAAAGAGAAAGAGGGTACTCCAGTTGGCTGCCTGCGCTTTTATCTCTCGCTAGTTCTTTTGTGGGTGCTTGGCTTACTACAGCTGAGCCTACTGCCTTCTTTTTGGCATGAGGACTCAAATTTTAGACTTGCACTCTTTGTTTTTGGAGCTATTACAGGGGCGCTTTTAGGATCGTTTATTTACCGTGGATCCGTTGCTACGTTAATTCACGAATATAAACATGCGATTCTTTCAGGATTAGTTGGCAATAAATGGAAAAAATTAAAAGTTGATGGAGGCTCAGGGGCTTTTCAATACTCTTATTCGCGTGAGACGGCCGTTTACAATGCATTTATAAGTCTCGCTCCATATTTTCTCCCACTATTTATCATTCCTGCCACTTTGCTCGGCCTGGTTTTCTACTCTCACCCTTATCCTCTGATGGTAGGAATCGTTGGCGTGGGTTACGGCCTTGATACCTATATGAATCAGCATGACATATCTCCTCATCAGAGTGACTTTTTTTTGATTCGGGGTGGCTACCGGGTTGGATTGGCCTTTGTCCTGGGGATTAATCTGGTTATATTTACAACACTAATTAGCTGGGTGCTGGCAGACCTTGAGGGATTTATACTTACCTGGAATGGATTATTTGACTACGGGCTTTATCTTTACTCTTATTTTATGAATTGATGTCACCTAGCAGGATGCTTTGGGACTACTAATAGCCTGCCCCGAATTAAAATCCGGGTACTGCACCCAATCCAGATGCAAGCCATACGGTTGGGCAGTAACACCGGCTGCTCTCCTATCTTTCTTATCCAGAATCTCCTTAAGATCACCTTGAGTGAGCCTACCGGTAGCAAGGTCAACTAGAGTCCCAACAATATTTCTTACCATCTGCTTTAGAAACCCCCTCCCTACCACTCTATAAGTTAAATATGGGGCTTTATAGGTAAGCTCACTCTCTAGAATCTCTCGAATTGCATCCCGAGCAGTACACCCGGACCCCCGAAAACTTGAAAAATCATGGGTACCAACAAGGTGCCCTACCTCCGCCCTCATCCGCTCAATATCAAGCTGGCCACCAATGTGCCAAACTCTACCATAGTCAAAGACTGGTGGAACCAGACTGTGGTAGATTGTGTAGCTATACTGTTTTGAGATGGCATCAAACTGAGAATGGAAACTATCTTCAACCCAGTCTAGTCTCTTTACCGCCAATTCATTTTTCAACAGGCTACTAATTGAGACCTGCAGCCGGTAAAGATCGATCTTTTCTGGTAGAGACACATGCGCTACCTGCCCCCGTGCATGAACTCCTGCATCGGTGCGGCCTGCTCCTATGACCCTTAATTGACCCTGTTCTCTTGTTATAAGCTTTATTACTCGCTCTAACTCACCCTGAATGGTACGCACTCCAGGTTGTAATTGCCAACCGTGAAATCCCCTTCCGTCGTATTCAAGCACCATTCGTAAATTAGGCATATTCTATCAGTAATGGATATCTCGATTTAGTGATGCCGATACTCAGTGCACTGTTTTAAGATCTCGATGGCGTTAATAACTGCTCCTCTCCTAAGGTTATCGGCTACAATCCAAAGAGCAAGAGAGTGTCGGGGAGTAGTAGAAGACCTGACTCTTCCTATGAAAATTTCATCACTCGATGTCACACCAACAGGCATAGGAAATTCCTCGGGATGATTTGCTAGCTGCACATATGGTAATGACTCTACTACCATATTAAAATCTCCTTGATCAAACGAAGAAACAGTTTCTATGTATAGACTGACACAGTGTGAGTGAAAAACAGGAACTCGGACACAGGTAATAGAAATTGGTAACTCCGGGGCCTTTAAGTTGGACCTAATTTGATCTGCGATCTTCTTTTCAACTCTAGTAGAGCCATCTTCAAGAAAAGTATCTATTTGAGGAATACAATTAAAAGCGATCTGATGGTGAAATGCATCTTGCGAAGCGTGCTTCTGGGTGAAAACTGAGCGGGTTTGATCCCACAGTTCATCCAGTGCCAGTTTGCCAGCGTCAGAAACAGATTGATAAGTTGATGCTACAATATTAGTGATTTGAACTTTCTTGTGAACCTTGCAAAGGATTGGCGCAAGCTGACAGGTGATCGGATTAGGGTTAAAAAATAATCCAAATTGACCAGGTGCTGGATCGTCATCAAGATCTACCCCCGCAAGAATGGATCTTGCGTTTGCACTCTTAAAGCCGCTCCCAGTAACATCAATAACAAGTTGGCGGGAAGAATCAAAGATTGGTTCTAATTCTATCAAAATCTCTGGTGGAACACATAAAAATACACAATCGAAATTCTGTAGAGTTTTATAATCAGTCAGTTCCACAATCTCAAATTCGCTTCCTCCGTATTGATAAAATTCCCCGGCTGACTCCCGACTTGCAAATAGCTCAAGGGTCTCAAATGACCACTCTTGCTCAGAGAGTATAGCTAACAACTCAGCTCCTAATACTCCGGTTGCGCCAACCACGGCTGCCTTTAGATTCTCTCTCATAGTCACCTCTTAACTCCTACTCCAAGGATTAGCGTTGTGCATAGTTTAGAACGAAATTCTTGGGATACCTTTCATTCATCCAGTGCTATAGTATGATTTTTGTACTATTTGTAAAACTCTACTGTCTACGAATGACACGAACCTATAAGATAAAGGTCTAGCTACGATAGGTACATATAATATGACATCAGAACTCGATATGTTTCAAACCGATCAAGAGGAGAAGGTTCCAGCCGTAAGTCCTGAGCAGTTGCTCGAGTTGATGACAACACTTTACCAACAATATTCAATACCTGCTCACATATGCACCGAAAGCGCATCACTTGCATTTTCCATGATTGTGCGAAGCTCTCTGGGACTGAGCGCTTCAGAGGCGTCAATCTGCGCACTAATTTCAGACAATCTAGCAGGTCAAGTAGCCCTTGGTACTCTCCGGATGCTTTGCAACGCTGGAGCCCAGGGTGTTGTCCTCTTACTCGATGATCCAGAGAGATTGAGTCAAGAGACAGAGCTACAACTAAAAATTCTTGATAAATTAGAGGTCCCACTGGTAAGTCAATTCTCTGACCGAAACCAGAAAGAACTTGAAGAGCTATTTTCTCAGTCTCATACTCTGCTCTGTGGCGTAACCTCAATCGCGACCGAACAAACAACTGCAAAATCAGATAATAGCGATATCTATCAACTGCTAAACGAGCTACACACTCCTATCCATTCTGTTCTAACTCCACCGGGGATTGATCAATTTTCAGGAGCAGCTGACTCAGATGCTTTGGTCTCCTCTTCAACCATGTCACTCGGAGTTCCACTAATTGGTCTTGGTAATGCAAAGGATCATGTAGGAAGACACTACCTCTGTGATATTCAGATACCGAGAAAGATATATCATCACTATTTCGGAACTGAACCTGGATGGTTTGCAAGGCAACCGGTCATTCAGATATTCCCTTCCAAATCGGACACTCAAAACTCCTAGGAACTAACCCATGCAAACAATTCGTCACAAGACAGCTAAATCTCGCAAATTAACCGGCATAGCTGAGCAGATTAAAATTTCTATTGAAGAAGCAAAGAAAAGGAACCAATCACTGCTGGCTCTAAGGACAATAGAAGAAAAGCAGGCACTACTCTCTGCTGAGAGGTTAGACAAGATTCACGTGAGTGAGAGAAACGGTTACTCGCTCTACGGAACTACCTTTTCTGCAAAGGATCATATCGATATTAAAGGCTACTCCCGGAGTGAAGGTAGCCTCTCAACCTTACAAAAAGAATGTGTAAACACTGCAACTTCTGCACAGGCATTGATTGACGCTGGAGCAATCTGTCTTGGAAAAGGGAATATGGCTCAATACGGAAAGTCATATTTTACCCGTAATCGTGACTTTGGCACCTCCAAAAATCCCTATAATTTAGAGTATTCGCCGGGAGGCTCTAGTGGGGGTGATGCGGCTGCAGTAGCAGCAGGATTGGTAGACTTTGCTCTTACCGCTGACTCAGGAGGCTCTACCCGACTTCCTGCAAACTTTTGTGGGCTATACGGACTCCTACCAACAATGGGAGTGATTAGTGATGGCCTGATTTCGTCCGCCACACACACCACTAGGAGATTATTTAGAAGTCTTGGTCCAATCTGTAGAACTCTTGATGATCTTGAGGTTGTCTTCAAAACTCTCCGTGGCTTTGACCCAAGGGATCCTCGATCAGTAGAGCTACCAAACTCAAAGTTAATGCCCGCCAGCTCAAAACAAAAAATAGGATACCTTACACAATTAAATGGTATCGAATGCGACAGAGAGATAAAGCGAGATCTAAATAATATCATTAAACGATATAAAGATCTTGGATACGATTGCCAAGAGGTAGCCCCTACTGAGCTAGAGCAGTGCTATGAGATATTTATTATTCTTGCTGGGCAGACTGCTTTACTGACTGAAGATCTAATAGATCACATCTCCAATATTAAAAGAGATCCTCTACTTGAGAGCGAGGATATGCAACAACTTCGCTCAAGAATAAAAACTGAATTGCCAACTCTTAGCCTTGAAAACCTGCTCTTATGTTGGTATCGAGTAGATCTCCTCCGAAACTCAATTCACCAATTTTTTGAGGAGTTTGATTTTCTGCTAATGCCAGTGTCGGCAACCCCACCAGTAAAGCTAGATTCTAAGGGGTACAGTATCAATGGAGAGAAAAGAGAGTCTCAACAGGTCTTTCAATTTGCCAGTTGTATAAACGTGCTTGGGCTTCCAGCTCTGGCTTTTCCAACCTCTATAAATAAATCTGGCTTGCCCCTGGGGCTACAAATCGTAGGACCGCGATTCTCCGATCTCAACCTTTTTAGCTGGCTAAGGGAGGCGGGACTTAGCAGTGCGTTAGGGACAACGGTACTATGAGCTAAGAAGGGGCTAGGAGTCTGTCCCATAGATGGACGAATTCGGCAAAAAGCACCCTCTGCGTACCTCCGCGTGCCTCTGCGTTCATTTCGAATCAATTTAAACGCAGAGGCACGCGGAGGTACGCAGAGGTAATTATTTGTGAGACAGACCCCTAGCCCAACGCCTCTTCTGCAGCCTGTGTTACCCGCTCTAATTCTTGCTCGAAAGTTTGCTGATAGCTCCCTATGCTATCTTCAGAATAAGAGCTGGCAGGAATTTTAATTGATCTACCCAAAACAAAAACTCCCCGACAAAATGGTTTTGGAATCATCATTTTATCCCAGCTATTTACTTGCCAATAAGAAGAGCAGCTATAGGTTGTAGGATATATCTCTGTAGTTGAAAGGCTAGCAAAGTGGATTATTCCGGGTTTGACTTTTCGAGCTGGGCCCCTCGGGCCATCTGGAGTAATAGCTACGTGTTGACCCTGTCTTAGAAGGAGGAGCATTTTTCGCGTTGCTGCAGCAGCCCCCCTTGATGAAGAGCCTGCTACTGAATCAATTCCAAGTCTCTTAACAGCTTTCGCAATAATTCTACCGTCACCGTGCATTGAAATTAATACGAAAATTTTCTGCTTAGATTTTTTTCTCTGGTTCAGAAAAAACCAGGGCATCATTAACTGTTGCGAATGCCAGAATAGAAAGATCTTAGGCGGCGGAGCCTCTATCCACCCCTCTGGCATCTCTTCAAGGAAGACTGGGGTGCGCCATCTAATGGTAGAATAGATTAGCCTCAAGACGTTTGCTGCTAACCACGACAGCAGAGCAATTCGGAGCTTCTTAATCACGGCTGACTATTCGACAGGGCCTGGCGCGGTAGTCTCTACCGTACTAGCTTGAGCAGGAATACCGTAAAGTGTCCAACCGTACCCTTGCTCACTGTCTCCAGAGCCAAGCAATAAAACCCAACCAACTTGTGGAGGGCTCTGCTGACCGTCACTAAATAGCTTTAAGGTAAGCCCTGTCTCTGTCTTAACAACATCAACTCCAGCTAAACGATTATCCCAACTAACTGGACGTGCATCTGCAGGATCGCCACCTCTACCATATCTCGATGACACCAGCTCAGACACACGGATCCGCACTGGAAGAGAGGCGATAGAATCGTAATTCATAATGTATTCACAGATTCAAAAGTGAAGTGACTACCCTTCAACGCTCGGTTCAACAGACTCTTCAACCTGCATTCCGAAATATGGCGATGGTCCAAACCGAACGTCTCGCATCATTTCAGAAGCCTCTTTGGTCTCGACCGTGGACCAGTCAATCTGGGCTTCTCCTCGCGGACCAGCTTCGCCAATTTTTGTTGGTACAAGAAACAGGTCACCCGCGATTGCATCATGTTTAGAAATTAACCGCACTATATTAACAGCCATTTTTTTATGATTAGCTGTGCGCTCGGCCGTTTTAACTAAATCTTCCTTAATCTCCGAGATTACCCATTGATTTCTGGTAACCCCAGGACAAGCGTACATAGGCTTACCATTATCAACATCTCGCTCAAGGTCATTTAACCAATCAATAGACATACCACACCTTTCAAATATCCTAACCGACCCCATAAACCAGGGGGAACATACAGACTGTAATCAGGCTACCGAACTTGACTCACTTTGAGAAGCCCCGTCAGCACTATCTTCAATATTATCTATGCGCTCCTTTAACTCCTTTCCAACCTTAAAGAATGGGAGTTTCTTAGGAGGTACACTTATTTTCTGGCCTGTTTTAGGATTTCGACCCTGATAAGCCCCATAGTCCTTTACAACAAAGCTTCCAAATCCCCTGATTTCAATCCTACCACCGTTAACCATGGTATCACGCATTTTCCTGAAGATAAGGTTCACTATCTCTTCAGAGTGCATGACGTTCATTCCACACTTCTCTGCCAGCTTCTCAATAAGTTCTGACTTATTCACAGGCTATATCCTCACTAAAATTCAAGGGTTAAATACTATAAAAAAACACTTAGAAATTGGTCTTAGGCCAAATCACAAAAGCAAAAATAGAATAAGCCACCGCAAAAACTCACCTCAATTTAATGAGAAAAAGAAATAAGTTAGCTTATAACATCCACTATTTATAACCACCCCTTATATTGATGTCAAAGAAGAAAATAAGGATCGTCAATTATTTCAAAGATATGTGCCACACATTCCAATACCGTATCTCTGAGCAATATTTATAGAACAATTTCAGGATCTTATACGGCAGGTTGGAATAATTTGAGATTATTAATAATTCCGGGTAGAAACTTAAAACAGTGGCGCACTTTTGATCCTAAAACTTATGAATTTAGCGGTCCATCCTGTGCTGCATATCTTCCTTTCCCACCTATGCCCTCGTAGCTCAGTAGGATAGAGCGCAGGTTTCCTAAACCTGAGGTCGCATGTTCGATCCATGCCGGGGGCGATTATTGATTATCATTCCATTGGTTTCCGAATCTGCCTGCACGCGCAGCGAATTACTTATTGCCAAGCTCTTGATCTACTATTAATTCGCACCCCGTATGCATGGCACTAAACCATGACATATATCCGACAATCTGAGTCTCGGACATACCATTACTAACAAGAAAAGACTCAAAATCTCTTTTACCAAGCGCTCGCACAGCAAGACAGGCCATCGTCGATTCTGCTGCGTCGCGCAGTACCGGATCCATAGTCATTGCCGGCTCCAAAGCAGCTTCAGCTTCGACCGATGGTGGCGCATTACCGTGCTGATCGGTGATCTCTCCGAGAGTAATTGGTTTTCTAGATGAACAACCTACTATTAATAGCACAATCAAGAGTGCGAGAAATACTCGTACTGGATTCATTTTGCTCTCCTTTCGAATATAAACAGAACTCGTCTCAGCTTCGCTAGCTATAATCTTTAAGAAATTTCGTATCACCCATGATACCCTATTTAAGTCTACTGTAGCGGTATAGGAATAGTCACGGATAAAAAACCATAGGATCCACTGCCAGAAACTTCCCCCTGGGCCCTTTTATCCGGATCTCATAGTGAAGATGGGGGCCTGTCACATTTCCAGTAGCTCCAACCTCTCCTATCTTTTGATTTTGCCTTACTCTCTCCCCTTTTCTTACACTATTGCGCTTGTTATGGGCATAAACAGAGAGGATATGATCGCCCTGAATAATAATTAAGTTTCCGTATCCTCTCAGACCACTTCCACTGTATACCACCAACCCCGCATGAGCGGAGTGAATTGGGGTGCCCGGCCCTGCTGCAATATCGATCCCCTCATGAAAGGAGAGCCAACGCCTACCAAATCGTGAGCTGACTCTCTTAACAGACGGTACTGGCCATACCAATCTACCAATATGTTTCTGAGCTTTTCCAAGTTTTGCCTGGCGTTCTTGTTCAGGATCCCACCCCGAGGAAGGTTTTCGTGAGGCAAGTGATGACGACGATGATTTAGTATTGGACTGTCCCGAGGGCCCTTTCCGAGATAAATCCTGACCACGATATGGGACTCGAACAATCTGACCAATCCGGAGTGAGCGAGGATCACCGATATTATTAAAGCTCTTTAATTCGTCAACGCTAACGGTGAATCGAGTACCGATGGCCGACAAGGTGTCTCCGGCCTGCACCGGATATTGGATAAACTTTATACTCCGAGGAGGAAAGAGCAGACTACAACCCGACAGAGAAACTAACATTGTAAGGCAAAGCACCCATGAGAGTGCTTTCCACCATGGAAAGGAGCCATTTTCTAAAATCGATAGGAATCGCCGCATAAGCCAGAGAAAAGTTTAACTGTGAATAGATAGCTCTAATCATACAGACGACGTTCTAATCTGACCATCCCTGCTTTGTCTCTTTTAGTATGGAACAGGGACAAAACAACAGGCCGCGGTTAACCTGTGATCCCGAACTTTTTATTGACTCCGTGTGTAGAGTGGTAAGTCTACTTTTTCGAAGCGAAAGACTTTACGTTCTGAACGGTTCTTCGTTACACAGTGAAGAAAAATTTGATCCGATCCCCAACTACCAACAAGTCTTCCCCCGTGAATACTAAGTTGTGTTAGTAAAGCCTCAGGCAACTTTGGAAATGGAATCCAACTAATTATTACATTAAAAGGAGCATATTCGCTCCACCCCTTGGCCCCATCCCCTGCCTTTACGACCACTCCGGAGTAGCCATGCTGATCAAGCCGCTTGCGACAGGTTTGAGCTATAAGTGGTGCAGGCTCCTGAGAAAAAAGTTGGGCTCCCAGACTACTAATGATGGCACTGGCATAACCAGACCCAGCACCAAGCTCCAAAACTCTATCTCCCTTTTCAATTTGAGCCAGGCCCAGAGTACGGGCAACAAACGAGGGAGAGGGAGAGAACCGATCCTGACCAATTGGCAGATCGATATCTTGCTCTGCTCGCTGAGAACAGTTCGCGGCTAAAAAATTGCGTCGATCTATCTTGAGCATCGCCTCAAAAAGCTGGCTCTCACAGAGCGGATCTAGAATCGCCGCTGCCCCGATAACCTCAGAGATAAAATTTTCCCGTGAGTGGTCAGAACCGACGGGCTTATCTGATATTGATCTATTCATGATATGATTATCCTTGGAGATCATGGATCAGGCAATCCATTTCTTTGTGATCTTATCTTGAAACAAGCTCTACCTTGGGTAATGATCGGGTCAGAATGAAGAATTTTTACACTGCTTTAGGGTTAAACAACTCTGCTACACCAGAGGAGATCCGTCGTGCCTACAGAACCCTGGCCAGAAGATATCACCCTGATGTTAATCCAGGACAAGAATCGAGTAACAAATTCAAGCTAATCTCTGAAGCGTATAGAACTCTCCAGGATCCAGCCCGAAGAAAGGACTATGACTTAAAGCTAGAGCTACATGAGAGGATTATTGCAGAGCAAAAACTAAGAACATACGCCGAGAAATTTCAAAAACGCGCTGCTGCCTATTCCAATAAGAACCCCCAGCACAGCGATCAATTCACTAAAGATCAACCAAAACCCAAAAATAACCAATCTAATAAGGTTAAAAAAATTGAAGATCTCAAATCCTTACTCAATGTTGTAAAAGAGAAGTATTTGAAGGCATGGTTGCCAGGTGACAAGAATAGAGCTCCAACAGGTTCCCAGTCTGCCCAACAAGTTTCAATTATCGAGATCTCCCTGTCTCTCGAGGATGCAATTCGAGGCATAAAAAAAACTATCGAAGTGCAGGAAGGTACCGAGCTGCGCAAGGTGTCAGTTCGGATTCCACCTGGAGTTAAAACTGGCAGTGTTATCAGAATGAGGAATCGCTTTGCACTAAAGGAAGAGTTAGTATTGATAGTTTCGGTGGCGCACCACCCCTTTATGCACCTTGAAAAAAAAGGGTTAGTAGTCGAACTGCCGATAACAATCTACGAAGCTGTTCACGGAGCAAATGTAACCGTACCAACCCTCTCAGATCAGTTGGTAATAAAGGTGCCTGCAGGCTCTCAAAGCGGAACCTATATTCGACTAAAAGGGAGAGGGATTCCTGACAAAAATGGCCGACCAGGAGATCTCTTTTTTCTTGTCATGGTTAATATTCCTGATGATATAAATTCAGCCGATCTCAAACAGCTATCAACCCATCTCCAAGAATTGTATTCGAATCCGGTTCGCTCAAAGTTACCGAGACAGTTAATTGAGCCTGTAAGAAACGAGTAATGACCAAAGCTGATTCAATTCGATTTTATTCCCCTTTACGCTCGCTTTTATCGAGTGTGATCTGCCAGGGACTGGGTCTTAGCTCTGCAGTGCTAATATGGCAACTCTATCCACTACCAGCCTTAGCTGGTTGTCTCTATACGGTCGTGGCTGTTAGTGTCGCTCTTTTCCTAAGGCTTCCTACTATTTGGCTAATATTTAACGGCATCCTTCCAATTACTCTCTGGTTTTTGCAACCCGAAGGTAGCTACCCGTGGCTACCACCACTGGTATTACTCTGTCTCCTAGCACTCTTCCTGCCGACTCTGTTAAGCGGGGTTCCTTACTATCCATCGAGCAAACAGGCCTATCAGGTAGTCTTAAGACACCTTCCTGAAAATCAACCTTTCCGCTTTATTGACCTCGGGTGCGGATTTGCTGGAATGCTTGTTTATCTGGCCCGAAACCGGCCATTAGGCCAATTTGTAGGGATTGAGATTAGTCCTGTAGCATTCCTACTTTCAAAATGTCGCAAGCTTATTAGTGCGAGTGATAACGTGACTATTGAATTTAAGAGTATTTGGGCAGAAGATCTTAACGACTTTGATATTGTATATGCCTTCCTATCGCCACTGGTAATGAAAAAGATCTGGAAGAAAGCAGAGCTTGAAATGGAACCGGAAAAGCTTTTTATCTCTAATAGTTTTGAGACTCCCGGCAAAGTCGAGAAGGTCTATCAACTCGAAGATGATAAAAAATGTACAGTATTAATTTACAGAATGCCTAAAGTTACCCCTGCTCCATAGCTTCCGGATGCCTAAAGCGTTGCCACGCCAGAGCAACTGGGGCCGCGATA
>Ga0208075_1000841_pt1 | contig 11867 bp, 11 predicted proteins | sample HotLakmasection5_FD_184728 | JGI IMG/M metagenome (GOLD analysis project Ga0208075, IMG submission 184728) | Hypersaline microbial mat communities from Hot Lake, Washington, USA - Section #5 (SPAdes) | ecosystem: Environmental > Aquatic > Non-marine Saline and Alkaline > Hypersaline > Microbial... | reverse complement strand
CCGGCCCGGCGCCCCACACGCCCTCCACACCCCGCGTCAGCGGGCTGACCTGCGACGACGAGGGTTGTCCACCGTTTGCACAGGCCCTACTACGGTGACGGGAAGAGGGAGGGGAAGATCCCTTCTTACCCACGCTTGTGGACCGAGCCGCCCCGGAGGCACGACGTGAAGCTGAGAGCCGAGCGCACCGAGTTCGCTGATGCCGTCTCCTGGGCGACCCGGACCGTCGGGGCGCGGGTGACCCTGCCGGCGCTGTCGGGCGTGCTGCTCGAAGCGGCGGACGGCACGCTCACCTGCCGTGCGACCGACCTGGAGGTCGCCGCCGAGGTGTCGATCCCGGTGGAGGTCGAGGAGCCCGGCCGCGTGCTGCTCCCGGGACGGCTCCTGGCACAGCTGGTGGCACGGTTCCCGAACGCACCGGTCCAGCTCGACGGCGACACCGACCGGGTGGAGATCACCTGCGGCCGGGCGACCTTCCACGTGCGGGGGATGCAGGTGGAGGACTTCCCCACCCTCGCCGCGCCCGCCGAGGAGGCGACCCGGGGGGTGCTCAAGGCGGATGCCTTCGCCCGGCTGGTGTCCCAGGTGGCCCGGGCCGCCTCCAGTGACGACGGACGCCCCGTGCTCACCGGGGTCCAGCTGGATGCCTCCGGTGGCACCCTGACCGCGGCGGCCACCGACAGCTACCGGCTCGCGGTCCGCTCCGTGGCCTTCGACGAGGCGGTCGAGGGGGTGGCCCTGGTGCCCGCCCGGTCGCTGCAGGAGGCCGCGAAGGCGGCCGGCGAGGTGGGCGGCGCCGTGACCATCGTGCTCGAGGAGGGCCAGGTCTCGTTCCTGTTCGGTGATCGGCGCCTGACCACCAAGCTCATCGAAGGAACCTTCCCCAACTACCGGGCGCTGCTGCCGGACGCCCACGAGACCTCGGTCGTGGTCGACCGCGCCGGGCTGGCGGAGGCGCTCCAGCGCGTGGCGATCGTGGCGATGGGGCAGGCCAACACCCCGGTGACGCTGCACTTCGGTGACGGGTCGGTCGATCTGCAGGCCACCAACCAGGAGATGGGGGACGCCGCCGAGGCGCTGCCGGCCGAGATCGACGGGGAGGGCCTGTCGATCTCGTTCAACCCGGCCTTCCTGCTCGCCGGGCTCGACGCGGCCGGGACCGAGCAGATCCGGATCGAGCTCCGTGACGGTCTCAAGCCAGCGGTCCTCAGCCCGCAACCCGGCGCCGACGACGATCGCATCGACGACCTGACCTACCTGCTCATGCCGATGCGGGTGAGCTGACGCGAGGCGCGTGATGCAGCTGCGTCACCTCGAACTGCTCGACGTGCGCTCCTACGAACGGGCGTCGCTCGACCTGCCCGATGGGGTCACCGTGCTGATCGGACCCAACGCGCAGGGCAAGACCAACCTCCTCGAGGCGATCCAGCGCGTGGCGACCGGCGGTTCGCACCGCGTCGCCGGCGACGTCCCGCTGGTGCGGGTCGGGGCGCAACTGGGCGTGATCCGCTGCGAGCTGGAGACCGACAGCGGTCGCCGACGCCGGCTCGAGGTGGAGCTGGGAGCCGGGCGCCGGACCCGCACGCGCGTCGACGGCCAGGACGTGCGGCGCGCCTCGGAGGCGGTGGGGGTGCTCCGGGTGGTGCTGTTCGCCCCCGAGGACCTGCGGATCGTGCGCGGCGATCCGGCCGATCGACGCCGGTTCCTGGACGACCTGCTGTCGCAGCGCCGCCCGGCGTTCGCTGCCGCACGCGCCGACTACGACCGTGCGCTGCGCCAGCGCAACCGGCTGCTGAAGCGAGCACGGCACCTGACCGGAGCCGCCTCCTCGGCGTCGGAGGCGACCATCGCGGCGTGGACCGAGCAGCTCGTGACGCTCGGCAGTCAGCTGCTGGCGGCGCGCGTGGCCGCGGTGCGCACGCTGGCGGGCCCCGTCGATCGCTGCTACCGGCAACTCGCGGATCGTCCGGAGCCGGTCGGGGTGCGCTACCGGAGCTCCGCCGGGGCCCGCGTCGACGAGCTGCTCGACGACGGCGACGCGACGCTGGTGCCGGCTGTCGCCCCGCTCGCCGCCGCCCTGCACGCCGCTTACGGGGAGGTGGGGGCAGAGGAGCGGGCCCGCGGCGTGACCCTCGTGGGTCCGCACCGCGACGACATGGAGCTGACGATCGGCGCACTGCCGGCCCGGGGGTACGCCTCCCACGGGGAGGCCTGGTCGCTGGCGCTGGCTCTCAAGCTCGGCACCTTCGAGGTCCTCGCGGAGGTCGGTGACCGCCCGGTGGTCCTGCTCGACGACGTGTTCGCGGAGCTGGACACGACCCGCCGGCAGCATCTGGCGGCGGCTTGCGCCCGCTTCGACCAGGTCCTGGTCTCCGCCGCGGTGGAGGAGGACGTGCCGCTGGCCGGGCACCGCATCGACGTCCGGATCGCCGACGGGATCAGCCACCTGATCCCGCGCCTGGCCCGGGACGCGTCGTGAGCCGCCCCCCGGATCCCGCCCACGACCCCCGGTCGGCGCGCCACCGGGATCGCGACGAGCGCGTCTACGACCGCCGCCGCCGGGCGGACGCGCGACGCCGTGCCCGGCTCGACCGTGAGGCCTACGACCCGTCGCCGCCCACCGACGACGACTGGGTGACACCCGACCCTGACACCGACGGCCTGCGGCGGGTGCGCCCCCCGACCCCCGTCGGCGCCGATGTGGAGCGGTTCCTGGCGCAGCGGGGCTGGTCAGACCGCCTGCGCGGGACGCGGGTCTTCACCCGCTGGGAGGAGATCGTCGGTGCGGACCTGGCGAGGCGCTGCGAGCCGGTCCGGGTGGCAGGTGGCATCCTGGTGATCCGGGCGGAGAGCCAGGTGTGGGCGACGCAGCTGCACTACCTCACGCCCGTGCTGCTCCGAAGCGCGGCGCAGGTCCTCGGCCCCGACACCGTCCGGTCGGTCCGGCTCGTGGTCGGGCCGCTCCAGGGCACCCAGGAGACCCCGTGATCGCCGTCGCCGAACGCACCTTCGGCATCCTCGCGCTCGTCGCCCTGGCTGCGGCGGTCGGCACGGCCGTGCTGCTCGTACGAGGCCGGGTCCCGGACTGGCTGCGTGACGAGGTCGCCCTGCCGCTGGCGACCGCGATCGCCGCCACCGCTACGGGTGGCTCGCTGCTGCTCTCGGAGGTCGCCGGCTACCTGCCCTGCACCCTGTGCTGGTACCAGCGCATCGCGATGTACCCGCTGGTGGTGATCCTCGGGGTCGCCGCCGTCCGGGGGGACCGCCAGGTCTGGCGGACCGTGCTGCCGCTGACCGCGATAGGTTCGGCCGTCGCGGTGTGGCACATCCTCCTCGAGAACAACCCCGCGTGGGGCGGACCGTGCGACGATGCGGCACCCTGCACGATCATCTGGGTCGAGGAGCTCGGGTTCCTGACGCTGCCGACGATGGCGCTGATCGCCTTCGTGGCCATCAGCGTGCTGAGCCTGGCCGCCCGCCGACCCTGACGCCCGAGCCGACCGGCCCCGGCCCCCTGCGAACGTCCGCCCGGACCGACCGACCAGGAGCAGCACCGTGACGACGCCCACCAAGAACGCCCGTGCGGAAGCCAGGCGGCGCGAGCGGGAGGAGCAGCGCCGTAGCGAGGTCAAGCGCCAGCGGCTGATCTACGGCGGTGTCGGTCTCGCGGTGCTGGTCGCTGCGGTGGTGATCGCCGTCCTGTCCGTCGGTGAGACCGACGACCGGCTGGGGGTCAGCGACGTGGCTGGCGACGTCGAGGTGGATGGCGAGGCGCTGCCACCGCTTCCCGAGGGCGGCGAGGACCCCGCCATCGGTGAGCCCGCACCAGTGCTCACGGGTGTCGACTTCGACGGCTCGGCGGTGACGGTGGGCGACGGGGCCCAGGTCGTCAGCTTCGTGGCCTCCTGGTGCCCCGCCTGCGACGCCGAGCTCCCGCAGGTGGTCGACTGGCTCGAGGGGGGCGGGCCGCCGGCAGAGGTCGAGTTCCTGATGGTCGCGACCAACCACGACGACTCGCGCCAGAACTGGCCTCCGCAGGACTGGTTCGCCGACGCGGGCTACACCGGCGAGGTCATGGTCGACGACGTGGCGTCCACCGCGTTCCAGACCTACGGCTTCACGGCGACGCCGGCCTGGGCGGTGATCGGCGAGGACGGTCAGGTGCTCTTCCGGGGCTCCGGGATGCTCGACCCGTCCCGGTTCGACGAGCTGGCGCAGCTGGCCGCCACCGGCTGAGCTCCTCCCGGCGACAGGAGCGACAATGCGGCCTCTCAGGCCGCGTTCGTCGCCGGAAGGGCGAGGTAGCGGGGAGGGGCTTCGACCGTCCACAGGGCCCCTGGACCGGCTGTCCGGAGGTGTCGGTCGCTGCTAGGCTCGCGGTGACAGCACTCCGTGGCCGGCGTTCGACATCGTCGCCCACGTCACCGTCTGACGTGCTGCGCACCGGCGTGGAACGCGCCGCCGACGATGGAAGAGGTCACTGGTGGCTGCTGCCCACGACGCTCAGATCCCGCCCGACGCCGCGGCGTCCGTCAGCGACCAGGGTGGCGACGGCACCTACAGCGCCAAGAACATCACCGTGCTCGAGGGGCTCGAGGCCGTGCGTCGTCGCCCGGGCATGTACATCGGCTCGACCGGGGCGCGGGGCCTCCACCACCTCGTCTGGGAGGTGGTCGACAACTCGGTCGACGAGGCGCTGGCGGGACGCTGCTCGCGCATCGAGGTCGAACTGCTGGCCGACGGGGGCATCCGTGTCAGCGACGACGGGTCCGGGATCCCGGTCGACCTGCACGAGAAGGAGGGCCGCTCCGCCCTCGAGGTGGTCCTGACCGTCCTGCACGCCGGTGGGAAGTTCGACTCGCAGGCCTACGCCGTCTCCGGGGGGCTGCACGGGGTGGGGATCTCGGTCGTCAACGCGCTGTCGGAGCGGCTGGTCGCCGAGGTCGTCCGCGACGGCGGGCGCTTCCGGCAGACCTACCAGCGGGGGGTCCCCGACGCCCCGATCACCCGCGTCGGTGACACCAGCGAACCGTCCGGCACCACCATCAGCTTCTGGCCCGACCCCGAGGTGTTCGAGGAGGGGGTTACCTTCTCCGGGGAGACGATCGCGCGCCGACTGCGTGACACCGCGTTCCTGACCGCCGGGCTGGAGATCGTGCTCACCGACCACCGCGCGCTCGACGAGGCGGAGGCGCCGCCCCGCATCCAGCGCTTCCACGCCCCCGGGGGCCTGCGGGACTTCGTCGACCACATCCGCACCACCAAGGCCAAGGACGGGCTCCATCCGATCATCCACTTCGAGTCGGAGGAGGTGGGTCCGAACGGTGCGCAGTCGCTGGAGGTCGCGCTGCAGTGGATCAACGACTTCAACGACTCGATCCTGTCCTTCGCCAACACCATCAACACCCATGAGGGCGGCACCCACGAGGAGGGGTTCCGCACCGCGATGACCTCGGTCGTCAACCGCTGGGCCAAGGACAAGGGCCTCCTGCGCTCCAAGGAGGTCGACACCCTCACCGGTGACGACCTGCGCAGCGGGTTGGTGGCCATCGTCTCGGTCAAGGTGGGCGATCCCCAGTTCGAGGGCCAGACCAAGACCAAGCTCGGCAACACCGAGGTCAAGACCTTCGTGCAGACCACGACCTACGCGCGCCTGGCCGAGTGGCTCGAGGAGCACCCGAACGAGGGCAAACTGATCGTCCAGAAGGCCGAGGGGGAGGCGCAGGCCCGCATCGCCGCGCGCAAGGCCAGGGACCTCACGCGGCGCAAGTCGCTGCTCGAGTCCACCTCGCTGCCCGGCAAGCTCGCCGACTGCCAGTCACGCGACCCGGCCGAGTCCGAGCTGTACATCGTCGAGGGCGACTCCGCCGGTGGCTCGGCCAAGATGGCCCGCGACCGGGCGACCCAGGCGATCCTGCCGATCCGGGGCAAGATCATCAACGTGGAGAAGGCACGCCTGCCCAAGGTCCTGTCCAACACCGAGGTGCAGGCGCTGATCACCGCGATGGGCACCGGTTTCGCCGACGACTTCGACGTCGCCCGCGCCCGCTACCACAAGCTGGTGCTGATGGCCGATGCCGACGTGGACGGTGCGCACATCCGCACGCTGCTGCTGACGTTCCTGTTCCGCCACATGAAGCCGCTGATCGAGGCCGGCTACGTCTACCTCGCGCAGCCGCCGCTGTACCTCGTCTTCCACCCGAGTCGGAAGAAGGAGCTGCACTACGCGTTCTCGGACGCCGAACGCGATGCGATCCTCGCGCGGATGCGTGAGGACGTGGGTCCGGACCGCAAGATCGAGGTGCAACGCTTCAAGGGTCTCGGCGAGATGGACCCGGACCAGCTCTGGGAGACCACCATGGATCCCGAGCGTCGCACGCTCAAGCTCGTGACCATGGACGATGCCGCGGCGGCGGACGAGATGTTCTCCATCCTCATGGGTGACGACGTGGCCTCGCGCCGGGACTTCATCCAGTCCAACGCCAAGTACGCCACGCTGGACGTGTGAGGTGGGGGACCGTCGTCCGGGCCTGCGGCTGCCGCCCCGCACGGGTCTCGCACTCGGGCTGGTGCTCGGCATGAGCGGCGGGGTACTGCTCGGTCGGCTCCTGGGCCTGCGTGCGCTGGGCATGGTCCTCGGGCTCGGGCTCGGCGTCCTGCTGGGACTGCTGCTCGACAACGACCGCGCCGCCGAGGACCGCAGCGCCGAGGACGACGACGGCAGGGATGAGCCCTCGACGGGTCCCGGTGACGAGGACGGCGCCATCGCACGGGCCCTGCTGTGGCTGGCGGCGGGACTGGTCCTGCTGGTCCTGCTCGCGCTGGCGATCGCCCCCGAACTGCTGGATGCCCCAGGACGCCTGTCCGATGTGCTGCTGCTGGTGCTGGTCGCCGGCATCCCAGGTCTGCTGCTGCTGCTCGGGCTCGTCGGACGCCGCCGTCGTATCGACGGGCAGGAGCGGCGGGAGGGTGACACGTGAGACGAACCTACGGTGCCGCCGCCGCCTCCGCGCTCGTGGTCGGTGGCTCGTTGACCGGCCTCGGCGTCTTCCTCGGCTTCCCGACCCTGCCGTCGGTGTGGTTCGGGCTCGTGTGTGGGCTGCTGGCCGGGCTGCTCCTGCTCGGGGCGAGCCGGCGGGCCGACACCTTCCATCCGACCGACCCCAACGCCCACCTGGCCGAGCATCCGCCCGAGGCGCGCCCCGACACCAGCCGCCTCGATGCCGAGGACGGCGACGGCCGCTCCACCTCCGACGACCATCCCGACGAGCCCCCCGCTGGAGACCCCCGTGGCTGACGATCCGACACCCGACGAGCCGACGCTCCCGCCCGAGGGCGGGACCCCGGTCGATGGTGGCACGCGCGAGGCGACCCCGGCCGACCCGGTCGTGCGCAGCGAGGACGGCACCCCGGTCGACGAGAGGGGTGGGGTGCTGGCGGCGCGGGTCGAGCCCGTGGTGATCCAGGACGAGATGCGCACCTCCTACCTCGACTACGCCATGAGCGTGATCGTCGGCCGGGCCCTGCCGGACGTCCGTGACGGCCTGAAGCCGGTGCACCGGCGCATCCTGTACTCGATGGACGAGACCGGGTTGCGGCCCGACCGGCCCTACCGGAAGTGCGCCTCCGCCGTCGGCGACGTCATGAAGAAGTACCACCCCCACGGGGACTCGGCGATCTACGACGCGCTGGTGCGCATGGGGCAGGACTTCTCGATCCGCTACGAGCTCATCGACGGGCACGGCAACTTCGGATCCGTCGACGGCGATCCGCCCGCCGCGATGCGCTACACCGAGTCGAGGCTGTCGCGGCTGGCGATGGAGCTGCTGCGCGACATCGACGAGGAGACGGTCGACTACGTCCCCAACTACGACGGCTACGAGGAGGAGCCGGTCGTCCTGCCGGCCCGGTTCCCGAACCTGCTGGCCAACGGGGCCACCGGCATCGCCGTCGGCATGGCGACCAACATCCCACCGCACAACCTCGGCGAGCTGATCGACGCCACCATCGCCCTGATCGAGGACCCCTCGCTGTCCGCGGTCGACCTCATGCGCTACGTGCCCGCCCCGGACTTCCCAACCGGTGGACTGATCCTCGGCAACGCCGGGGCGTACGAGGCCTACACCACGGGACGGGGCTCGATCAAGGTCCGGGCGGTGTGCACGATCGAGGAGCCCGAGCGAGGCCGCGAACGGGAGCGGATCGTCGTCACCGAGATCCCGTACATGGTCAACAAGGCCAACCTGCTGCGCAAGATCGCGGAGCTGGTGAACAGCAAGGTGCTGACCGGGATCGCCGATCTACGCGACGAGTCCTCCCGCGAGGGCATGCGCGTGGTGATCGACCTCAAGCGCGACGCCAACGCCCAGGTCGTGCTCAACCAGCTCTACAAGCACACCCAGCTGCAGGACAGCTTCGGGGTGAACCTGCTGGCACTGGTGGACGGCGTGCCGCGCACGCTGACGCTCGACCAGGCGCTGCGTCACTACATCGACCACCAGGTCGACGTCATCACCCGCCGGACCCGCTACCGACTGCGCAAGGCCAAGGACCGGGCCCACGTCCTCGAGGGGCTGCTGGTCGCGCTGGACCACATCGACCAGATCATCGCCCTGATCCGGGCGAGTGCCTCGGCGGACACCGCCAAGGCGGAGCTGATGACCCGGTTCGAGCTGTCGGAGATCCAGGCGCAGGCGATCCTCGACATGCAACTGCGCCGCCTCGCCCAGCTCGAGCGTCAGCGCATCCAGGACGAGTACGACGAGCTCCAGGCCCTGATCGCCGACCTCGAGGACATCCTCGGTGACCCGGCCCGGGTCCGAGCCATCATCATCGACGAGCTCAGCGAGGTGCGGGCCCGGTTCGCCGACGCGCGTCGCAGCCGGATGGTGGCCGACGACGGCGCCATGACGGTCGAGGACCTCATCCCGGTCGGCGACGTGGTCGTGACGCTGACACGCGCGGGCTACATCAAGCGGACACCGGTGGATGCCTTCCGCACCCAGAAGCGCGGCGGTCGGGGGGTCCGGGGGACGGACATGAAGGAGGACGACATCGTCTCCTCCCTGCTGACCTGCTCCACCCACGATCACCTGCTGGTGTTCACCAACCGGGGCCGCGTCTACCGGATCAAGGCCTACCAGGTGCCGGAGAAGGCTCGGGCGTCGCGAGGCGTCTACGTCGCGAACGTCCCCGGGCTCGCGCTCGAGCAGGGCGAGACGGTGGCGGCGATCATGGCGTTGGCCGAGTTCCGCGACGACCGCTTCCTGGTCTTCGCCACCCGCCAGGGCACGGTCAAGCGCACCCGGCTCGACGACTTCGACTCGCCACGGTCGGTCCTGATCGCCATCAGCCTGCGCGAGGACGACGAACTGATCGGCGTCGCTGCCACCGACGGATCCCAGGACATCGTGCTGGTCTCACGCCGAGGCAAGGCCATCCGCTTCGCGGAGTCCGACGCCCGCGCCATGGGGCGCACGGCCGCCGGCGTTCGCGGGATGCGGCTCGGTCAGCACGACGCCGTGCTCGCCATGGCACCGGTGCCCTCGGAGGGTGACGCGAGCTCCTACCTGCTGGTCGTGACCGAGCAGGGCTACGGCAAGCGCACCCCCATCGAAGGTGCCGGGGAGCAGGGCTACCCACGGCAGAAGCGGGGTGGGCAGGGGGTACGGACGATCACGGTGACCGACGCTCGTGGCGGGCTGGCCGGAGCGCTGGTGGTCCCTCTCGAGGCCGAGATCCTGCTGGTCAGCGACAACGGCACCCTCATCCGGATGGCGCTGGTCGACGTCCGACCGATGGGCAGATCGGCTCAGGGCGTGTCGCTCATGCGGCCCGGTGAGGGCGCGTCCGTGGTCGGCCTGGCGCTGGTCGTCGAGGATGAGGAGGACGCGCTGCCGCCGTCCGGTGGCGCCGGGATCGACCTGCCGGGATGATCCCCATGCGGACCCGGCTGCTGCTGGCCAGCCTCCTCGGGCTGCTCCTGACCTCCTGTGGACCGGGCGAGGGAGCGGTGACGGACCTGCGGGCCGGGCAGTGTCTGGACCGACCTGAGACCGCCACGGCGATCGAGGAGGTGGAGGTCGTGCCCTGCGATGATCCGCACGACCTCGAGGTGTTCGCGCTGGTCGAACTCCCCGACGGTCCGTATCCGGGAGACAGCGGGAGGTCGCAGGTGGCGCAGGAGGCCTGTGCCGACCGCTTCGCCGCCTACGTCGGGGTCGAACCCTCCGCGTCCGCACGTTCGACGGGCTTCCTGGTCCCGACCGAGCAGGGGTGGGACGAGGGTGATCGTGAGGTGGTGTGCCTGCTGTACGACCCCGACGAGCGCCTCACCGGGTCGATGCGCGCGAGCCAGCGCTGAGCTGAGGTCCGGCAGCAGACCCCGGTCGCCGGACGGGGTCACCGTTGCTGCGGGCCGCCACCGTGCGGGTAGCCTGCGTCCGTCCCTGGAGGAGCCCGTGGCACGACGCCGGATGACGATCAAGCGCCTCGACCCGTGGTCGGTGCTGAAGTTCGGCGCGTTCGCCAGCGTCGTGCTCTACGCGGTGTTCCTCCTGGTCGCCGGGGTGGTGTGGTTCATCATCGACCGGCTGCAGCTGGTCGATCAGGCCTGTGAGATCGCACTCGACATCGGCTTCACCTCGTGCGGTGTCAACGCCGGCAACCTCTTCCAGGTGCTGGCCCTGCTCGGTGCCATGTGGGTCATCGTGCAGACGGCCATCCTGGTCTTCCTGGCGTTCCTCCACAACCTGATCGCCGACCTGACCGGCGGACTGGTCATCGGGGTCATCGATGATGGTGCCTCCGACGGCGGCCAGCTGCGCAACGCCGTTCCGATCACGGCCTCCTCGCCGCCGGCGGGACGCGGCTTGGTGGTCGACCCGAGCCGGTCCAGCGATGGGGGGCAGCCCGCGGCGGAGGACGAGCACGCCGCACCACAGGATCCGGATCGGGCCTCCGCCAGTCCCGATCCCGACCCCGCGACCAGCAGCGAGCGGCTCTTCCGCTGACCATCGGTCTGCGGGATGGCGGTTCGCCACCCTGCTGCCACGTCGCTACGCTGCGCCGCTGCGTCCCACGGGCCAATAGCTCAGCTTGGTTAGAGCGCACCCCTGATAAGGGTGAGGTCGGAGGTTCAAGTCCTCCTTGGCCCACGTTCCCCCTGGAGTCCGGGGTCGGCTGCACCGTGAGACCACCCGGGAACGACAGGTCCCCTTCGACCCCGACGCCGAGCGGACGGACCGTGGTCATCGGTGGCAGGGTCCTGGCCACGGGCGCCCTCGGGCGCGCCTGCGGTGCGGGCTTGCCGCCGCCACCTGCCGGGGGTCACCAGGACGGTGCACTAGCGCCGGAGCAGCCTGGTCGGATGACCGTGGCCTGGCAGGTCGTGGCCGGGTGACCGACCCCTACGATGAACGCAGAGCGTGACGAGGGGACGACGTCGGGACCTCGAACCCCACGTCCGCTCGGCCGTCGATGCGAGGAGCCAGCGTGACCGCCATGCGGACACCGACCACCGAGCCCGCGGGCCACGACGCGCCATCGGGCACCGCCGCCGCTGCTTCCATGCGCCGCGCGGTGCTCGGGGTCCCGCTGCTCGTGGCCGGGCTCCTGACCGTGGCCGCCACGACGGCCCCCGGCGTCGCGCATGCCGACGGTGACCTGCCCGTGACCGGTGCCTGGATCGAAGGGGCCGACACGGCGGGGGTGGTGCGCGACGGCCAGTGGCTGCTGCGCTACGAGCACGCGTCAGGGGCGGCGGACACGAGCTTCCGGTACGGCCGCGCCGACGATGCGCCCGTGACCGGCGACTGGGACGCCGACGGCGTCACCACGGTCGGGGTGCGGCGAGGCAAGACCTTCTA
>Ga0208075_1000839_pt1 | contig 11936 bp, 16 predicted proteins | sample HotLakmasection5_FD_184728 | JGI IMG/M metagenome (GOLD analysis project Ga0208075, IMG submission 184728) | Hypersaline microbial mat communities from Hot Lake, Washington, USA - Section #5 (SPAdes) | ecosystem: Environmental > Aquatic > Non-marine Saline and Alkaline > Hypersaline > Microbial... | reverse complement strand
GGCAGCGCAAATTCGTTCAACATATTCTAAACGATGCGACACAGCTCACTGGAACACTCTTGATTACGGGGGCGCATCGTTTAGAATGCATATAGTTATCAGCGCTATGAAAAGTTTTGCTATTATCTTTTTTATTTATTTGACACTTCCTTTGGCGGTGGTAACCGCAGAAGATTGCCATTTTAAGTATTGGGAAGTTATACCTCTTAATAAGTGCACAACTTATCATCTACCAGATTTTACTTTTACATCGGCTGCATCCCCGTCAGAAAGATCGGAAAATATAAGGCGATTTTGTTCTGACTTCGAAGTTGATTCAAAATATGGAAAGCAGCGTACCGGCTACTGCTACACTGGAGAAGGTGATAGGACCGGACCTACTTTCCGATTGGGGGATGAGAAATGGTCGTTCGCACACCCTGAAAAGGATAAAGTGTATTTCGCAGATTTGAATTTTCAAGGGTGTTATAATGACACCAAAGCTACGGGAATAGTTTTTGGAATATACGGCTGGTCAAAAGCTCCGAATTTCATTGAACGTTCCAGGCCGGTTGAAAATCAGTTAGCTAAATGCGAGCGCTGATAACAAAGGAATGCACGCGAGAATTTCTTGCAGAAATTCCGCGTGATTCTCGCCGTTATACCGCAATCCGAAAATCCGAAGGTAGTTGTGGCTAAAGACTCATTCCGAGACAGTGCTATCCAGATACTAGAACTCTTATCGTCCCTAAAAGCACAAAATGACTACAAGAAGAATGTTCCACTCGCTGACGTCCCGACAGAATTAGTTTGCATGTGGTTTGACGATTTCTGGCATCCCGACGACACGCTGAAGAAGCACTTCCAGCCGCACGAATTGTCAGCGCTGACGGCTTTCCACCATTTTTTCGAAGCTCGCGTGGATTATTTACCTTCGTCTACCGAAGGGCTGGAGGCGCTTCACTCAAGTTCCAAGTGGTCGGAGATCGTCGATAAAGCGGCCCAAACATTAAAGACTCTTCTTCCTGATGGGCAGTGATTTGCAGTATAACAATCGAATTAACCCGAAATCTCGCCTAGCGGCGAGATTTCGGGTTATTCTAAACGTTATGCAGCTCCAAATTTTCAACTTGAAATCCCATTGACACTCCTGTAAACTATAGTTAACATCACAAAATGGAAGCGACTACCCGTGAACTGGTGATGCTTGAAACTCTCGAAGGCAAAGTGCCCTTTGAAGAGTGGCTGAACGAACTAAAGGATGGGGCACTGCAGCGGGCGATTGATGCAAGATTAGCCCGAGTAGAGGATGGCAACTTTGGTGATCACAAGTCGGTTGGCGAAGGAGTTTTCGAACTTAGGATTCCAAAGGGTCCAGGACTCAGAGTTTATTATGGGTTGGATGGACCAAGGGTGGTCGTGCTGATCGGTGGTGGCGATAAGAGTACCCAAAAGAAGGATATCTTAAGGGCTCAGCAACTTTTTAAGGAGTATCTCAATGCCAAGTAAACCTTATCTTCCAACTCTTCTGGGTCGATTAAAGGATCCTGAGTACGCTGTGGATTATTTAACCGAGGTGCTGGAGCATGAAAGTCAGGAAGCATTTTTGATTGCTCTTCGTCATGTGATTGATGCAAGAGAGGAAAGCGTTTCTGAGCTGGCTGAAGAGATTGGTGTGACCCGCCAAGGGCTCTATAAGCTGCTTTCCGAAGAGGGTAATCCAAGACTTTCTACATTAAATCAACTGCTCAAATCTTTGGGTATGAAAATGAAAATATCCGGCGATGCGGCTGCATAACAAACGCATCAACCTGATTTTTTTCGCATTCGCTCAAAAAACAGGTTATGCTAGCCGTTAGGCTATCTTTGAACTTATAACGACTGATGGAAAGTAATGAACCTCGCCTAGCTCAGGAATTAAAGAGACTGTGTGCTGAGCAGCTTAAGCTCATGGAGCGCATGGCAGATCTTGAGAGGAAAGTGAGTGCTGCCAAGCTAGGCAGTCGAGAGAATGAGCCCCTTGCTCTGGATCAAGAGCATGAAGAAATCAAAACTGAATGGAAAGATCTCATAAATAGATTCGAAAAGGTTAAAGATAAGCATACCTCGGTAATTGAAGGTTTAGCTCAGCTTCAAGACACAGTTCTTAAGTTGAGCACGGGAGCTCTTGCGCTTTCCGTTACCTTCAGCAGCCTTATGTTGCCGGAGGACCCTAGCCACTTATGGCTTCTGGCGGTTTCTTGGCTTTTTCTCGGCCTCTCGATTGTCTCGGTACCAAGTGGTAATTGGCTAAAACTCTTTGAGACCATGGGTATTTCCTTTAATAGCTCATACGTTCCATCGTCCTTGTCATGCTCAGCCTGGTCGTTCCCTTTTTTCATTTTCGGAATTCTTGTCATGATGATATTTGCAATTATTAACCTACCGTGGCGGTAACAAGGCTAACAAACGGATCGAGCTGATTTTGGGCACGGGCGCCCCATTTAAGCGACTGAACACCGTTTTTCATTGCGCCCGTGCACAAAACAGCTCAGCCTTTGCCGTTACCTTCCTTCGAGAAATTCGTCCACAAAGGCAGAAGGGGAAAGTATTCTGACCCCTTGAAATTCACCGATAGCTTTAAGAGCTGAATCGCCACTAACGACCACAGCTACCCCGGCCGAAATCGCACAGGCGATAAACTTATCATCATCTGGATCGGTGCAAACCTGACCGGGCAAGACTTCTGCTGCGACTACCTCGGCACTACCCAGAGCAAGGGCAAGAAGGGATTCGATCTTCACTCGAGGATACTTTTCTCCGAGCCTCATTGCCACTCTGCGATATTCATCAATAATCTCAGGAGAAACGACAAATGTGATCTGACCATCCAACCAGGCGTTGATAATTTTCTCTGGTGGTCCACTAAAGAAAATACCGGACATCAGAACATTCGTATCGAGAATTACTCGCATTATCGTTTTCTGGATTCTTTAATGGCACTCTGAAGATCTGCTGGTGATAGGCCCACTTTCTTAGCCTGTTCTCGCACCTTGTCTCGTAACGACTTCAATTTCTTCAAGGTAGGTTGGGAGATAACCTTGAGCATTATCGAATCACCTTCATAGACGACAACAAACTGAACTCCGGGCTCAAGTCCCATAGCCTCCCTGATTTCTTCAGGAATAACGACCTGTCCCTTTGATGAGAGCTTGGTAGTGGAAAGTACATCAGTCATTTGCTCCTCCTAGTCTTACTAGTAAGATTATAGCTTGCTTAAGGCCCAAATGCAAGCTGATAGTTACGGAAGGTAACACCTATAAGTCCCTACCACGTCAATAGGCACAAAAATATATTTCCGTCCTGACCTCTAACGGTCTGATTTCTGGGGTTATTGTCCCCGTCTTGCCGTTGTACTTTAATTTCGAAGCTTTTCGTTTGTGATGCTAGTATTCTTTAAAAGGCAACTGCACCAAACACCTATAAGGGGATCTCACGGCTCGGTTTGATTACCGTCCGCTGTCCTCATACTGAGGACGTCACCAGAAAACGATTTGTTCCTCAGCCGAGGGATGAAAAATGGTGCCCTTAGGTTCAATTTTCAAGTGCAATACTATCTCAGGGGCCGAAAGTACTTAAATTACATGTAGTTATAACTTGCACAAACAGGGTGGTATCATTTTTACTTTCCCATCACCTGAAACTTCCGAAAAACTGTAGAAATCAATAACTACTATTATGTACTTTCGAAATATGCTAATATTTCAGAAGTACATAAGTTGTTTCAATTCATAATAATTTGAGTAGTTTATCGTGACTTTTGACCCTAAAAAGCCCTATTATGACCTTCCTAAATTGCCTCTCTGGTGAAATTCTTAGGAATAAGAATGAATATTATAGCTACCTTCAAAAAACTAGAGAAACAAAAGACTTTATTCCTTACCTGAAGTGGTTTGTAAAACTTTTGCGTATTGCAGCGCTTCAATCGACCATTCGTGCTAATAATGTTCGAATCGCCATGCAAGAGGTGAAGCACGAAATTCGAAAGCTTGATCAAGGAATGTATTCACAAGATCTGGTAAATGTATTGTTCTTGGGACCAGTGGTTTTTGCCAAACAATTAGTTGAACATCACGTCGTTGGTAGTATATCAACTGCGCATGCTTATTTAAAAAAGCTTGAATCTGGAGGACTACTGAATAAATCGGAAAGACTCTATACTCGTAAGGTCGGATACATCAACAGGAGGTTGCTAGATGCATTGAAGGCAGATTGAGTAGATTGCGCCTACATGTCTCGCAACAATTGGATTAACCTGTTTTTTTCTCGCTTCGTTGCGAAAAACAGGATGTCATTTGCGTTACCTTTTAATCTCGACGTGCATAGAATGAGTGAAATCGAAATCAAGGAGTTTACTGAATTGACCGGCGTTGTTGTCGATCTACTCGTAGAGTTGGAGAAAAAGATATTCGATGAGCCTCTGAGTCGAGAGGTGTTCCATAGGGAGCTTAAGGGCCGACCAAATTTGAGTATTCTCGTTGGGTACATCCAGGGGGATGCTTGCGGCTACAAGATTGGCTTTGAGTATCACTCTGACCACGAATATTTCTATAGTTGGAACGGCGGCATTATTCCTAACTATAGACGGAGAGGCATTGCTAGCGCTTTAATGGCAAGACAACACGAAATCGCCAAAGCTAAGGGGTTTCGGTATATTCGAACACAAACCAAGAACAAATACCGCAATATGCTTCTTCTAAACATCAAGGAGGGATTTGAAGTTACTGGCGTGTACAAGAAGCTCCGAGAGAAGCAGCATGGGATCATTCTGGAAAGAGAGTTGTAGGTTTTGATTTTTTTGAAAGGTAACAATCAAGCCAAGAGCGACCTCAATTTTTTGGGCTCCTTGCGAAAAATGTTATGCCTCATACCACAAGCATGGATATATACGAGTATTTAAGTCAGAACGGAATTGGATTCTCGCCTTGAGGACTCAAACTAAACAGGACTTGCCGTTATACCTTTGCATAAATGCCCATGAAAGCAGTTTTATTCTCTGCCGCGAAGAATTGCTTATTTGACCAACAAATTTTGTAATTATTCTTTCTAGTCTGGGACTGTTAGAGTTGATATCAAATAATCAGATGGGCGTTTAAAAATGAGTACAGGTAAAGTTATCGCATTACTATCACTTCTTTCTATCTCTGGATGCGTCGTCCACACCGGGACGCCTGAGGTATCTTTGCCGATTGAGAGCACTATTGTGGGAGACAGTCAGTTTAGTGATTTGGAATACTCGGTAAGAGCAGAGACTAGCTTAAAGGGCGATATTTATGTGCCGGATGGAGAGGGTCCGTTTCCGGCTGTACTACTGATTCATGGCGGTAGCTGGGCTGGAGGTTCGAGATCTCACATGAGTGGGATTGCAAAACGGCTGGCACGGAGGGGGTTTGTAGCCTTTAATATCAGCTATAGTTTTGCGCCAGAGAATCTCTATCCGGCGCAACTTGAGGATTGCCAGAGTGCGCTAAGCTGGATGCGAACCCATCGTGCTGAATACAAGATTAGGGCTAATAAAATCGGGGTATGGGGATTTTCTGCGGGGGGACACCTGGCAGCCTTGCTTGGAACGAAGTCCTCTAACAACATTGAGAATAATGAATTTCAAGGAGTCCAGGCCGTTGTAGCTGGGAGCGCACCGCACAATCTGACAAAGTATCCAGATTCTAAAGCAATTATAGATCTTTTAGGAACTACTATTGAGCAGGATAGTGATATCTTTAAAGAGGCTTCACCTCTTTATCAGGTTGGAGAAAAGACTCCACCTATGTTTCTCTATCACGGTAGTTGGGATAAAATAGTGGACCTCTCTCATTCAATAGATATGAAACAGGCTTTAGATCGGGCAGGGGTTGCAAACGAGTTTTATCTGGTCAAAGGACTGGGTCATATCCCACTCTTTATCCTTGGCTGGGGAGTGGAGGCACATGCCAGAAATTTTCTTGCCACCCATCTGCAATGATTGTGCTTGATTAATCATAGATTTGCATATGAAAGATTCTGAAAGACTTGTCTATTCAACAGAATCAGGAAGGATCTGTCCTGAATGTCAGCAACCAAAGGTAAAGTGTGCCTGTAGGAATGTTGAGCCAATAGATCTTAGTAAGGGTATAAGAATTACTCGTGAGTCTAAGGGTCGCAAAGGAAAAACCGTTACCTTGATATCAGGCCTACCATTAGAGCAGGAAGAGCTAAAGAAGCTAGGCAAGTTGCTTAAAACAAAGTGCGGTTGTGGCGGAACCGTAAAGAATGGAATAATTGAGATCCAGGGTGATGTACGAAATGTGGTACTATCAGAATTAAAAGAGCGAGGATTTTCAGCCAAGTTAGCCGGAGGTTAGAGATTGTTCATACAATGAAACGGTGTAAATTTTTAATCCTAAATGGGAGTCCTAAGTCCACAGAGGGAAACACCTCGGTGCTGCTTGATCTGGCCGAACGTAAGCTTGCTTTAGGTGGTTCGGTTTCAAGAATAAATCTGGCTAATAAAACTGACTTCAAACAGATAGCTCAAAGTCTCAAGGAATCAGACGGCTTTCTCTTTGGCACTGGGACCTACTGGGATAGTTGGGGTAGCCCATTACAGCAGTTTTTCGAAGCGGTAACCGAAACCGAAGGTAGTGAGCTGTGGTTGGGCAAGCCAGCGGCTGCTATTGTTACCATGCACTCCGTTGGGGGAAAGGAGGTCCTTTCTCGCTTGCAGGGAGTGCTAAATACCCTGGGAGCTTTGATTCCGCCTATGTCTGCTATGGTCTATTCAGCTGTTAATCAGAAGGCTCTTGAGGCGGATGCTTGTCCTATTACAGAAGATTTGTGGTGCCTGGAAGATATTGAGGTTGTTTGCGAGAACTTAATGCAAGCGTGTCACGGTACGAATAAGTGGAGAACGTGGCCTACTGATAGGACCGAGTTTGATAGGGTCTGGCTAAAGGTCTAATTTTTTCTTGGTCATTGCGATGAAACTGCACCGAGCCAATTTGCATCATCGCTCGCTTAATCTTATATTTCGTCGATGAGTATTTTATTAGTTACTGAAATTAGTGACCGTTCGGAGGTTTTTCTCTACTGTGAACTTGCTCGTAGGGGACACCGGGTAACTCTGGTTTGTAACCCTAATGAGCCTCAAATCGAGAGATATGAGGCTGCGGGTGCCGTAGTAGTACCTATCGCGATCTCAAGCCGCATCTCTCCCGGGGCGGTTCGTAAGCTTAGAAGGGTGATAACTGATCACAAGATAGAGACTGTATACGCGCCTTTTAATAAAGGGTTGGCAGCAGCAACATTAGCCTCAATCGGACTTTCATGCAGACGCTTTACATACCGTGGTACTCTGGGAAATTTGAGTCGCTTTAATCCAACTACCTATCTTACCCATCTGTCTGGATCACTGACTGGTATCATCTGTAACTGTCAGGCTGTAAAAGAGGATCTCGTTCGCTTTGGTCTACCCGAAGAGAAGCTAACCGTTGTTCGCAAAGGTCATAAACCCAAGTGGTATGAAGTAGATCCAATTAAAGATATCGGTAATTACTTTGAGCCACCCTTTAATATTCGCCCTACAATCTGTTGTGTTGCCAATATAAGACCGCTAAAGGGGGGAGATGTTCTTCTCTCTGCGCTCAGTATGATTCCGGAAGATAGAAGACCGAACTTGCTTTTTGTCGGCGAGAATAACCATCCCGCGCTGTTAGAACTAACAAAAAAACTTCGGCTTCAAGACCAAGTTCGTTTCTTAGGTTTTCGTAAGGATGCGCTTAGTATCATCTCCAGTTGTGCGACCCTTGTATTGCCCTCAAAACGCAGAGAGGGGTTCTCTAGAGCGGTGATAGATAGTGTTTTCGTTAAGACGCCAGCCATAGTATCTAATGTTGGAGGTTCGCCGGAGATTATTGAAGGTCAGAAAGGGGGACTAGTAGTTCCTCCAAGCGATAGTCTGGCCCTTGCAAAGGCAATTGAAAAGATCCTGGTTAACCCCGAACTAGCTAAAAGTTTTACTGAATTTTCCTATAATAAACTGCACAAGCTGTTAGAGATGGAAAATTATATCAAACTGATGGAGAGCATTCTTACAGCGAAAAATTAACCTACCTTTGCAAGTGCATCTTGGGCCTTTGATAGGAGCATGATATGACGCTCTCCCATATTTTCCGGTAGAGTTTTAACTAAAGTATCCTTTACATCCATTCCAAAAGTAGACAGTTTAGAATGAGCAAGATTTTCTCTTTGATTTGGACCAAGGTAAGCAATGTATGTGCCACGATCCATTAAAAATGGTAGGGCTAGCTGAATGGACTTATCAAGCTCGCTTAAAGCCCTAGTGGTCACATAGTGAAAATGTGATTTTAATTCAGACCGACTAGCAAGCTTTTCCGCCTTGCCGTGTAACGTAGTTATGCCTTTTAAATTAAGTTCACTTAGGACATAGGAAAGAAATTCAACTTTTTTCCTACTAGAATCCATCAAGGTAACCTCTAAATCAGGCCTCATGATTTTTAGGGGTATTCCTGGAAATCCTGCTCCACTACCGATATCAAGCAGCCTCTGATCTTCGGTAGGAGGTATCGCTTCAAGGGCGTAAAGCGAATCTAGAAAATGAAGGTAAACAGAATCAACTCTCTTAATTCTCGTGAGATTGGTACGAGAATTAACTTCATAAACAATGTTGTTAAACTGTTCGAGAAGATCAAGTTGTGATGGTGTTGGAGACTCCCCAAGGGAAGTTAAAGAAGAGCCAAGTGCATTTCTAAAATCAATCATTTATTCGCTTAAAGAGTTTTGTTCAGGTTCTCTAACTGCTTCTATCAAATAACATACCCTGCTCAAATAGGATAGAGGGGTGCTCTATGTGAGTTGAGATAAAGGCACGCAGCTCATCAGCCGAGTCAAAATGTGGCAAGGTAACTCGGAGAAGGTACAGAGTAACCTGGTCTGGCAAGCTCTTACTTGTATCCTCAAATTTATAGGCAAATAGGGAGTACTCGCTATCGGAATCATTTGATTCGAGTGATCTTGCATTTAGAAAAGTCCATCCAGCATGATCTGAAGGGTGAGCTCGGAGCTTGAAAGTCCCCCTCTGTTGATCGTGATAGAGGATCTTATACTCATTATTATTTAATCTAGACACTTCTACACTGGCCTGTCGGTTAGATGAGTTTCCATTCCGCTCCCATTTGCCAAGCAAAGAGATATCTAGCTCTGATTTTTCAATCACATCTATCGGGTAGGGAGTGTCATAGCAACCAGAAAAAATAAGAAATATGATAAACGGAGGGATGAGAGTTAAAACCTGTCTCAGGTTCATTTGACTTTACTCCTACTAACAATTTTCTTTAATTCTGTTTCTAGAAATTCCCCTTTGGTGTTGAAGAATTGGTTTATAGAGTATAATCCTTCAAGCACAATATCACCTTCCTCAGTTCGTACAATCCAACTTGGAGACTTTAACACATTATATTCCTGAGCTACATTTGGTTCTACTGTAATTATACCACCCCGTGCCAATACTTTCACCCACTCCATTGGTGCATCTGGTGGAAAGTCGGTTAAATATGTCAGAAAAAATGCGCCTGCGGCCAGATCTAATGTTTCAAGAAAATCTGTATATATTCTTAGATTATCAAACAGATGGGTCACATCACTGCTGTCGCTAATCATGCTAACTGCAATAACCGGAATGCCCTTACCGCTTCCTAGTGGCAACACCTCTTCAGTGGTTAGGTCTAAGCCTGCTTCTTCTTGCAGAGGCTCAAACAATCCAAAGTTTGATGGTGTATCTTCCAAGAAGCCATCGTTACCCATATCTAACTTCTGACTATCGGGGGCCTTTTTTTGTGATGGCAGCCGTAGTCCTTTTTTCTCATTAAGTGGATCTTCAGCAAAATTTTGGTCAAAGAACTCGTCCAGTTTGTCAAAGTCCTGAGCAAGCGTTATCGAGCTACCGGAGAGTAGAATACCAATGATAGAAAGTGATGCTAACAAGCTGATCTTCATCATCTTACCTAAAGCTTGCTTCCTTGAAAGTCTTCCATTCCTTTTCTCTGTGGCCTAGGGCCAAAGAGCACATTATATCTCTTTGGACAGCATCGCATAAACTTCCAGAGTGTGCCGACTGCCCTATCGGGATCATTTCTTACATCGCTTGGATCATAGCCCTCTTCAGTAAAGTCAGCATTTTCGCCAAGTTTACCGGTAGGACCACACTTTATGGCAGCTGGCTGCCTCCACTGAATTGTATCAGCACTAATATTTCCTTCATCGCTGTAAGCAAAATCTGATTTCATAGGTTTATGCATTGCTCTAAAGGCGTGATTTGCTGGCATTAACATTCCCTGTAGCGCATTGGGAGAAGAGCGTACATTAGACATTCTTTGTCCGGCGGGATATTGAGCAGGGAGGCCTGGAATACAAAGTTCTGATTTGGCAGCAGGTAGTGCAATTCTATTAAACGGGGCACTGTTCGGAGTGAATCCACTAGCGATATTGTGTCCAACACAGGCCGTCGGATTGATATGCATAAAGATGGATTCATCTGGATTTAGAAAGTGTGAGATAAAGCTAATATTAGTGATTGTATGATAGAAGATACTCTCTGATGTCATAAACGATGGCATCATTGGCTGGGGTTCATCGTGGCAATTTCCCAGGGGAGCAAAGGGAGTACCTGTAGCCATCGCCATGGTGGACCAAAATTGAGAGTGGCGAGCCATTCCACCTGCACCTCTATAATGACCCTTTAAACGATCGATTGGTAAATCTTTAATAAAATCTATATCAGCAGAGGAGGGGAGATCTAAAATACCTTTCAGATTACCACCGGCAGATAGTGCATAGGTTATCTGCATCGGAGTAAGAGCTTCCATTATATCATATCCTACTCCATCTAATAGCATTTCATATATCATCATTATGAAATCGAGTGTATATTCTCCTTGTAGAGTACCTTTAATTTCAACCATTTCATTTGGATAGTGGTATTTCTGGTAGGGATAGAAGCTACACCCAAAAGAGGTGCACCTAATACACATTCCAACTATTGCCCACCGCATTCCACCACCGAGATAAAAATCAAATATTTGGCGAATGTGATCCATTTCTAATTGGAGCAGGAGCGCAAACATATTGTTGCCACCCTGAAAGGGAAGCTGTCTGGGATTATCAAGATTAATTCCCTCTACTGTTTGTACTTTGGACTGGCTCTTTTGAAGGACGCTATCGATGTACTGCTTTACATCTTGTTCACTCGGACCTGCTTGAGAAGTTGGTACTCCCGCAAATAGGAAGATAGAGAGAACGAGAACAAGGTGGTATATTCTAAAGCTGGGTAACGACATTTTCATGGCTCTTATTCACTGTTATTTTCAGATAGTAGGTATTCACCCTTTCCGTGTAGATCTTGATCGTAGTTTCTTAAGGCATCTCTTCCTTGATGCGTAAAATTAAACTTATTGGTTAGACGCCTGCGAGTAGGAAGACAGTTGATATCTAAATATCGTGCGGCATAGGCTTCTACATTTGGCTTTTCTGGGTCATAGGTAACGATATTGATGTTCTCCCCGAAGAAGAATTCTTTACTTAACGGTGGTAGTGTTTCCTTTGAGATAAATAGAACATCTGAGACCAGCACTGGAGATGCTGGTTTTTGTGAAGCTGGGACTTTTAATTCTTTTTGAATAGTTTGATCTTTAGAGCAAGCTGGTAGGGGATTAAGTTTTATATCTTTGACTAATTTCTTAGTTTCCTCTTCTATTTTCTGTTTGAATAACTTGCGTCCATTTGCCTGTTCAACCATCTTCTTAACGATATGCTCTACTGCTTTCTCCTTTGGAAATGGTTTAATCGGTATTCCTTCTTTACCTCGCAGATGACCAATCACCTTTGCGTTTGACAGTACATCATTTTCAGAGCCCAGAGTGGCTGGG
>Ga0208075_1000829_pt1 | contig 12059 bp, 9 predicted proteins | sample HotLakmasection5_FD_184728 | JGI IMG/M metagenome (GOLD analysis project Ga0208075, IMG submission 184728) | Hypersaline microbial mat communities from Hot Lake, Washington, USA - Section #5 (SPAdes) | ecosystem: Environmental > Aquatic > Non-marine Saline and Alkaline > Hypersaline > Microbial... | reverse complement strand
CCACAGTTGCAGCACAAATTGCATTCTTACGACGTACCATCCCCTTGCATCTAAATACCGGGTAGTCATGTTTTAAGGAGTAATATCCATAGTGATCACCGAACGGACCCTCGGGGCGCATTTCATTGGGATCCACTTCACCTACCAATACAAATTCTGACTGGTCTAGAAGTGGTAGTGGGCCAATTGGGTTTTTAGACATTGAGATCTTCTTGCCCAGCACAAGTGAGGCCAACAGCAACTCCGGAACATTTTCTGGTAGAGGTGCAATTGCAGAGAGAATCAGAGCTGGTGGGCCGCCAATTGAGATATTAACGGGAAGTTTCTGGCCTAATTCCTGAGCTACCTTAAGATGAAAACCCCCGCCCTTGCCGATCTGACAGTGCAAACCTGTAGTCTGATCGTCATACCGCTGCACCCGATACATGCCTAGATTGTGGATTGGCTTTAGGGGATCTTCAGTATAGACCAGCGGCAGTGTGATAAAAGGTCCCCCATCCTCCTTCCAGGTTGTTAAAAGTGGTAATCTATCCAGTCCCGGCGGAGTATCAACCTGGACCAAGCTTTTACTCTTACTACGACGTTTCATTCCGACGGAGAGTAACGACCAGAAAAGATCGCGCTTTTGCCATAACTTTTTAGGTGTAGGGGGCACCAGCTCTTCAGGTAATTTTGCTAACTCTCTAACTAACTCTTCTGGCCTACTGCCAAAAGCTAGCTCTACTCGCCTACTGGTACCAAAAAGATTAGTTACCAGCGGAAATGCACCACCTTTAATGTTGGTAAACAAAAGAGCCGGGCCACCCTGGTCAATTACTCGCCGGTGGATCTCGGCAGCTTCCAACCTGGGATCAACCTCAACAGAGATCTCATGTAACTCGCCTTCCTTTCGAAGTAGAGAGATAAAAGATTGAAGATCGCCTAGTGCTTTTGACATTAATACTGGTTGCCCAATGTAAGCGGTGTTGAGAATTTTTAAGGACTTTACCACAGAGCTTGTAATAATTAACAGCTTAGGCTCCCTAAAAATGTTTAGCTATCTCTTTCTTTGATATTCCAGTTCGAAAATACTATGATTTTTAGGCGCCGGGTAACTTCAAAAAGGTAAGTTTTCCCTGCAGTCAAAACCCCTAAATGGAGGCACCATGTCACTGGTTAATTTTGATTCACCAAAGAAAGCTGTTGGAGTTATCACTCTTAATGATCCAGAAAGCCTAAACGCTATGAGCCTTAAAATGGCTACCGAGTTTAAGAGCCTGGTGGAAACACTTAAAGCAGAGAATAAAAGTTTTAGAGCTTTGATTATAACTGGTGCTGGTCGAGCCTTCTCTGCCGGGGGAGACTTAGAGATGCTACTTGCAAAGACTAAACTCTCTGGCGAAGAGAATCGGTTACGGATGTTGGAGTTCTATCAATCATTTCTCTGTATTCGTGATCTCGGGATTCCACTGATTGCAGCTCTAAATGGTCATGCAATCGGAGCTGGGCTTTGTCTTGCAAGTGGTTGTGATATTCGAGTGGCTTCTAATAAGGCAAAGCTCGGGTTTACTTTTTCTCGTCTAGGGCTTCACCCCGGCATGGGAGCTACCTGGTTTGTTCCGCAACTTTTGGGCCCGGCCAGAGCTGGTGAACTTTTACTAACTGGAAGAGTAATCGAAGCAGAAGAGGCTTATCGGATCGGTATGGTTTCACGACTAACTAAACCAGAGGATACCGTAACAGCTGCCCTTGAGCTTGCAGAAGAGATCGGTCAGTGTGGACCTGAGGCTACCTCTCAATTGCTAGAAAGTCTACGCACACCGCAACCTACAATTGACCAGGCATTACAAAGAGAGGCACTGTGTCAAAGTATTAACTATGCATCCGAAGAATTCCTAGATGGAGTTCAAGCAGTCAAAGAGAAAAAAACTGCTAAATTCGCTTTAAAGTAAATTTAGGTGAGTCTTCTTTGGTCAGTGGTGACGATTTTTTGTTCACTAATTGACCAAACTTGATTTTTGATAACACAGAAACAACTACTTATAGCTAGCATCGTGTGGCCTGATTTTTGCTCTACTTTAATAAGTACAGCCTGAGAAGTAGAGCCCCTAACTCGCCTCTTTTTCTTAGCCCTATGGTGTCATGCCCTGCGCCCCCTTTTTTTGAAACCTATAGGGCCATGCCTACAACGTTTTGCCTATGATAGAAGGCAAATTTAGCGAGCAAGGATGTTTTTTCGCTGACGGAACCACTTCACTCCCCCTCTGCGTTCCTCCCCGTTCCTCTGCGTTTAATTATCTTTCGTTCTGTTCGGACTATACCTCGCAGGTATGCTGGTAGATTGAAATATTTGTAGTAAAACGCAGAGGAACGGGGAGGAACGCAGAGGGAAGATTTATTATCGAGCAATTTCCGCCAGATAGTAGTTGTATGCGCTGGCCATGTTATCGCTAATGATGTCTTTGCAAAAATCATTGGCACTGGATTTAACGGGTGCTACATTCAGACAGATCCTCTGTTGGTTTACACTTTTTTGATTGGTTTATGCTTTGATTGTCTCATGCTTTGAAGAGTCGGGAGTTTATTTTCCGAAGAATAAGAATCCCACCAAAAGTTCCAGCGAGCAAATAGATAAGCTGTTACTCACTTTTGCTACCGATCTAAGGAATCAGATGGGCATCCAGGTAAAAAGCCCAGCTATAATAACTGACTCTGAAGACCACTTGCTTTGTCTGGCAGTTTCTAAAGAGGGTGGCTTGCCTTTTGAATCCCCGACCACCCTTGCCCTAAGAGCGACATCGCAACAGTTGGGTGTTCCCGAGTTAGCGGGAAGGGGTCTGAGTATCCATGTATTACAAGACCCTAACGGTGAAATCGATGCTCTCGGAGATATCTATAACTTTGGGCCGGATCGGGTTATTATTGGTTCTAAGTCACCTGACGTCGCACAGGTAGTAGGGGAGCTGCACAGTGACGAGTACTGGCAAGAAGCAGCGCTTCGTCGAAATATCTCTCTCGAGATCCTTAAACCATCTAGCTCACAACCCCGGCCAATTAAATTATCAACAGGTGACTTTTACAAAACCCAGTTCAAGATCCCAGAGGTATTACCCTCTTCATTTAGTGCTCAAATTATCAAAAAGTGGGCAAATGTACGGGTTAACACCTCCGATCAAACGCAGCTAAGAGAGCTTATGACAGATCTACACCTCTTAGCTGCACAAAATGTAGCTGAGCAGGGTGGGCCCTTTGCAGCTTTTGTTATCAATCCGGACGGCACAGTGCTCGGACTAGGGGAGAACCAGGTGGTAAGAGGCTCAGACCCTTCAGCTCACGGTGAGCGGGTTGCCTTGTGGAGTGCAGTTCACCAACTTGAGCAGGAGGGTGGTGAGATTTTAAGTCTAGAAGATTGCACGGTAGTAACATCAAGCTTTACCTGCATTGGGTGTGCAGAAGCGTGTGCTCGTGCAGGTATAAAGGAAATAATTTACGGCAATTCAAGAGACACCGTACAGGCAATGACACCGTTTACCGAGGGTCCGCTTGATAACGACAAGTTGGCAAAGAGGAACATTATACTTAGAGAAGTAGCAATAGAATCAAATTTGGCTGAGGCCGGGTTTAGAGCATTTCAAAAATTAATTGAGGGAGAACCCGATAAAGGTTATCTGACCGATCTAGGTCGCAACCAATCACACAAATAAGGATATCAACCTCACCTAAAATCTCGTTTGCTCAACCCTGATTACCTTTGCTCTATGCTAATAGCAAAGCAATATAGTAGGATCTTGACCATGAGTTTCTTTGAAGAGCAGATAAAAGCAAAGCGAAATAGCAAACGACTAGTTGCTTACTTTATTGCAGCTGTTGTAGCCATCATAGTAGCTGTATACTTTGCGGTAATTCTAATCTTTTTTTCCGCTGGTGCTGAGGAGGTGCAACTTTGGATTCCTGATGTTTTTATCATGGTTGCCATTGCTGTGGCTGGACTAATTGGCTTAGGCAGTACCTTCAAGACTTTTTCTCTAAGAAGTGGCGGGGCCAGAGTAGCGGAAATGCTGGGAGGACAACTGGTTCAACGTGATACAACTGATCCCGAACAAAAGCGCATCTTAAACATTGTCGATGAGATGTCGATAGCCAGCGGTATTCCAGCTCCACCTGTCTACCTTTTGCCTGACGAGTCGATTAATGCTTTTGCCGCCGGTTACACAGTTGATGATGCAGTGGTTGGAATTACTAAAGGATGTGCGCAACTACTAAATAGAGATGAACTACAAGGTGTGGTTGCCCATGAGTTTAGCCATATTCTAAATGGCGATATGCGGCTCAACATACGGCTAATAGGGCTTCTCCACGGAATATTGCTACTGAGCACTATCGGCTATATTTTGATGCGCTCGATGCGGTTTTCCGGTAGGCGTTCCGGTAAAAATAACGGCGGTGCTGCTATCTTACTCTTTGGACTTGCGTTGCTTGTATTGGGATACATCGGGGTTTTCTTCGGAAGATTGATCAAAGCTGCGGTCTCAAGACAACGCGAGTTTCTGGCAGATGCTTCTGCCGTGCAGTTTACCAGAAACCCTCTTGGAATAGGAGGAGCATTAAAGAAGATTGGGGGCTATTCATTTGGCTCTAAGATTGACTCCCCTCAGGCAGAAGAGACCAGTCACCTGTTTTTCTCAAATGCGCTGGGTGCTTCATTTATGGCAGCCTTCGCTACCCATCCCCCACTAAAAGATCGAATTAAAAAAATTGACCCTCACTTTGATGGTAAATTCATTGTTCCTGAGCCACCAAAGGCTTTGGAAGCAAGTGAAAGTAAGCCAGATGCAGCTAAAACGAAGGGTAGAGGGGCGGATCGTTTCATCCTCTCCGCTGATAAAATTACAGATCTGGCTACCGGCCCACAGGCAAAGCATCTGATTTTTGCCTCTGCTTTGCTCGCCGCAATTCCGGAAAAAATCCAGGACGATATTCACAATCCCTTTAGTGCCAGAGCTGGTATATTTGCCCTGTTGCTTAACCCAGAACCCCAGATTAGGGAAAAGCAACTCAGTCTTATTGAGCAGAGGGAAGATGAGCAAACACTTAAAACTACCAAGAGGGTTGCAACTCTCCTTAAAGAGTTAGGTCAAGAGCACCGACTACCTATGTTGGACCTACTACTTCCAGCACTAAAACAGCTCTCCGAAAAACAGTACAAGGCATTCCGTGATAGTGTGCGAGAACTTGCACTCGCTGATAATGAAACTTCTTTATTTGAATATCTACTCCACCACGCTCTTAAACGGCACGTTGAAGCCAGTATAAGGCCTGCCTCAGATAAAAAATCCGGTGGGCTCTACATTGCCAATCAGATCTTTGAACAAGAAGCTATGCAACTGTTAGCGTTTGTAGCATTTCATGGCGCAGACCAGGATAGTGCAAGAGACAGTGCATTTACCAGGGGACTCCAGGCTCTGGGAGTCTCTGGTATAAAAGGTCTTAGCTCATTTGATGTAGCGGATCTCAGCACACTTGATAAGTCGCTCAAACAGCTAGAAAGTGTTAGCCCCGAGCGAAAGGAAAAACTTCTACAAGCAACGCTAGAGGTTATCAATGCCGATGGTACTGTCACAATTGGTGAGATGGAGCTACTAAGACTAATTAGTGATGCACTTGATTGTCCAATCCCGCCGGTGGTTCCTGACTAAATTCAAGACAATAGCTTTCATTACTCTTTAAACTGATAGCTCATAGCCTCAGCCAGAGTTGGACGTTGTTTAGAGAAGTTACTAATCTCAAACTTATCTTCTTTTAAGCTACTCTCTATTGATTCAACCGGAATTGATTTGCCTGTAATATAGACTCGCCTTCCCTGATTGCGAAACGCAAACCCGGGAAAACGGTTCTCAAGAAATGGCAACAACCGCGAATCATACCTGGTTGCTTCGATAACCAGGGTGGCACCGGAGAGCTTTTGTGCTACATCTCCAGGCTTACCAGAGGCTATAAATTTACCCGCTTTAAGTACAATCACCAGATCGGACAAATTTTCTACAACATCAAGTCTGTGTGATGAGATTAAGAAACACCGCTCAATTGCCTGACGAGAAATAATATTTGCTAACTGATCTGTTCGTTGAACATCTAACCCATCAAAAGGCTCGTCTAAGAGAAACAGCTTTGGATTACAGAGAAAACCGATAAAGGTTTGTACTCTTCGTCTCTCGCCCTTAGATAGTTCTCTACCCAACCTATCTAAAAGCAGATCTATATCTAACTCATTGAGTAGCTCTTCTTCCTGTTTTAAATAATATTCTGGATCTCTATGTTTTAAACGACACCACATCTCAATATAGCTCCGTACAGAGATATCAGCGAAAACAGCCCCCTCCTCTGGACAAAATGCCATATCTCGATCAGAAGTAAGAGCTACCGGCACTCCTTCTTGATTAAGCTCAGAGACCACTAATTTACCTTGCTTTGGAGTAAGAAGTTGCAAGATCGTTTTAATAAGAGTTGATTTTCCCGCCCCGTTATGTCCAACAACTGAAATTACATTCCCGCTTAGTTGTAAACCACTAGTAGAAAGCGCTGTAATTGCGTTATAGCTGACCTTTAGCTTATCGGCCTCAATATAGATAATCGGATTTGTGCTCATCTTTAGAGCTCCTCTAAATGAGCGGAAAACCACTGTACATTATTCTTAATAATCACTAGCAATAAACCGGCAGATAGCAGTGCATGCAAAACTAAAAAGTTATCACTCGGTTTTACTATTGGAGCTACAAATAGTGGTCCCATACCGACCACTGGAATTGCTATTATTATATCACGTACAAGCTGGCTGCTCTCTAAAAAGAAGCTTAAGGTCCAGATAAACATTCCTATAAATGCCAAAACTAAGGGAATATATTTATAGATAAAACTCATCGCCTCGTGTCGTTGACGTAAGTCCGACATGGAAGCAATCATAAGTGTCAGAGACAAAGAAGACACCACTGCTAAAAGCCAAACTGCCCAGGCTGACAAGTCTCCCTTAAAGAAAATATCCCCTACTTCTTGCAGGTAACCATGAAAACCAAAATAGGTCAGCGGTACTGATGCTAAGAGAAAAAAGCTTACTCTAAGTCCGGTAAGAATCCACATCGCACCATAAAAAGTCTTCTTTCCGGTTGCTGCAACCATTGGCAAGAGGGCCCCATTGCGAGTGAAGTACTCGAGCACTCTACGGTGTCCCTTAAGAGCTAACCACATCATTACAATCAGAAGAATCAAAACATTAAAAATTAGGGTAAGCGAAAGAAATAGTTCTGAGATAAGAATTGGCTCCTGCAAACCTTCGACTTCATACCGAATCTCACCCAAGAGAGTTTGAACCTTTAAGCGTTCTCGTTTAATCTCTATAAAAAGATTGTGCAGATCTGGATCTGCTTCAAATAATCTAGCTATTAATAAACCCCAGGCACTAAAAACTGTCGTTCTTATGCTACCATCACTCTCTTTACTTACGACAATATCGGGCTGACAGCTCTTACACAGATGGATTCTCTCGACTAAACCGTCAAAGAGACGTTTGTACTCCGAGAGATCCTTATTACCAAAATTTTGGCTGCGAAAAGCGACATCTAATCGATCTGGCTGACAGCTCTCGTTTGGTGGAACCTCAACCATCCTACCGTCATCTAGGACGATCTCCTGCCAACTACAGATTATTACCTGCTTAGGCTCCTTTCCCATAAAGAGAACACGGCTAGCAAGCTCACGATCAGGGTTTACTAACTCAACATCTTCTTCAGGTATACTAGATGAGGCAAAATTACTAGACGCTATTAGAAAGTGAGTTACCAGAATCTGTCCAACAACCAAAACCAGGCTAAGGAGCAGTGGAAAAAGAAACAGATATACGAATAATCTTGGGACCCTAATAAGTGAATAAACTAATCTAAATACCATTGAACATTAACTTAAAAGCAGATTCTGCTTCAGCCTTATTATTATACGACCAGATTTCCCGACACTATCAACAAGGCTAGTTGAATTGACCCTATGATAAAACCGAGAACAGCACCCATTAATTCAATAAACCTAAACTCGCGCTTCATAATAGCGAAAAGCAATTGCTCTAACTTATCACTTGAAAAGTTTGCTACCTTTTCTTCCACTATAACTTTAACATCTAATTCCTCTTTGATGTCACCACCTAATTCATAAATTACCTTTTCGATCATCTCTTCAAGGTCACCCATAAAGGCTTCTTTTACCTTGTCTACTAATTCCTGACTGAGCACCATTGCTACCATAGGAATAACAACTGGCAACTTCCTTGTAATGACATACTCAATTCTCTCTGCAACAAGTTTGGAGATCTCCTTTGAGTGGGCTTTCTCAACCAACTTTTCCATTACATCGTCGATTGAGAATAACTCTGTTGAAACCATCTCCCCCAGTTTTTCAGCAAAGACCTTTTGCCTCTTGGGGAATACCCCTTGAATATAAAAGGGCCAGATGCCAAACGGTTTGCGGGGGTGAAACAACATTTTTACTGCAAGAAAATTTGTAAACCACCCAATCATCGCACCGATAACTGGCAAGAAAAGCACGAGATATCCCTGCTGTAATAAGAATTCTAAGCTCTGCTCCATCTAATAGTCCTTAGGCCTCACAAAATAATCTATTTAAAAGTAGACTATTCTTTACAATAGCTCAATCGAGAGGTGATATTGGACCGTATGGACAAAATACTGCAAGTTAAAAATTCTCTTTTTCTCGGCTTAGAGGGGGTGCTGCCAGACCTGATCTTAGCTGCCTCAATTTTAGTTATCGGAATCATTGTTGCCTTTTTGCTCGAGCAGCTAGTCTGGTTTTGCATTAAGAGAATGAAGTCTTCTAGATCTTCGCACTTACCTTCATGGCTACCCTCACTGCACCTGCAGGAGTTAGGACTCGGCCTGGCACGGGGAGTCTTCTGGATTACGATTCTTGTTTTTATTATCTTCTCATCTGAAGTGTTTGGCTTTAATGTCATAGACCACTGGGTCTTACTCGCTTCCTCCTATTTGCCAAAACTAATCGGTGCATTCGCTGTTTTAATTGCTGGGATCCTTGCTTCAAAAATTGTCAGCGATCTTATTTCTCGGTCTGGAAGGAGAGCGGGAATCGAAGGGGCCTCCCGCTTTGGATCTATCATTTACGTTACTGGTGTTACAGTTACTGTTTTAATTGCAATCCAACAGATAGGGATTGAAATTGAATTTCTTACTACTGGGGTACTTGTTATTATTGCATCACTACTGACAGGAGCAGCTCTGTCCTTTGCAATTGGCTCAGCTCCTATTGTTACTAATATACTTTCTTCTTTCTATGCCAGAAAGAACATTAAAATAGGAGCTAATGTGAGTATTGAAGGGGTTCAAGGCAAGGTCGTGGACCTAACGGTAACCTCTCTTGTTCTTGAATGTGAGACCGGTCGTTTAATTATACCAGCAAAGCGACTTAATGAGGCTGTAGTTGAGGTTCTATATGACAAAGCTAAGTGAGTTCGTACAAAGCTACATAGAGCTACACCCAGATGCCGCTGCGATTGCTATTGAAAGTACAAATAAGGAGTCATCCCTGGCTTATCTCCTTGAGTTGACAGATTCAGAACTTTCTACTCTCGTTCCACATCTCTCATCTCATCTTACCTCTGTCCTGCTAGAACAGTTGCCTGCAGATCGTGCGGCTATAATCCTACACAAGGTCCCCGATTCGACCTGTGTTCTAGCATTGCGTCACTTGTTACCAGAGAAACGTTCAAGCATTCTAGCTGCACTGCATTCTGACCGACTAGAACGTATCAATTTACTTCTCAGTTTTGCTGATGAAACAGCAGCTTCAATTATGGATAATACCATAGCCCCACTCTATAGCTCAGATACGGTCGGTCACTGTATGAAGCTGCTAAAGAGCTCCGCCTATAAGTCTATTTACTATCTGTACCTGGTAGATGCAGATTATAAGTTGTGCGGAGTAATGAATTTAAAGGAGCTATTAAATCACTCCGATTCTAAACAGGAACCTCTCTCATCCTTTATGACAGGGGAGGTCTTTTCAGTTGCAGCCGATATGACCTTAGAGGCTCTACAACAAGATCCATCCTGGTTTGATTACCACGCCCTACCGGTCACCGATCGTCACGGTCGCTATCTTGGGGTAATACGATACGAGACCATTAAGAATTACGAACTTACAAGTAAACGGTCGCGCTCTAGCTCCGGTCTGTTGCAAACTGGCAATGCACTTGGAGAATTATACTCTGTTGGAGTAGTAGCCTTGCTCGGAGCAGCTTCTTCTATCGGCACTAAAAAGCTGGAGTAATTAATGAATCCTGAGATCCAGACCTTAGCCAGCTCACTGGCCACTGATTATTTTAAGAGGTATCCCACAAATGCCGCTCAGCAATTTGAACAGTTGCACTACCAGGATGCCGTCGAAATATTAAATTCAATGTCGGATGCAGACGCAGCACTTCTACTTCGGTTAATCAATCCTGCTTTTGCGGGGAAGTTAGTCCGGGGTTTATCTCATCTTGCCGCAATCTCTCAGATCATTGATCCAACTTACCTTGCTAGGATTTTTAGTAGACTGGACACCGATACTAAGATGTTTTGCCTAAATCAACTGTCTGAGCCTATTCGGGTTGAAATTATAGAAATCTTAGAATATCCCGAAGGCACTGCCGGAAGCCTTATGACAAGTAGGGTTGTAAGTTTTCACCCCAGTGATCTTGTAGAGACAGTGGTTACCAGAATTAGACGGATTAGAGCAAAGAATCTTACTTCAATCTATCTGGTTGACCTGGATGGAAAGTTATTAGGACGGGTATCACTTCAAGATCTGATCGGTGCCGAGGATGAGGATACGCTACACTCACTCTCCAATCACACTCCAAGTGTAAATGAGATGGCACCCCGGGATGAAGTTGTAGAAATTGTAGAGCTGAATAAATTATCATCGATTCCAGTAGTAAACTCCTATGGAATTCTAATCGGTGCAATCCGACATGATGAGCTATTAGACATTGTACAAGCAGACGCGCTGGGAGACCTGCAAAAGATGGTCGGTGTTAGCAGAGAAGAAAAGGCGCTCTCTACCCCCGTGTTCTCAGTGCGTAAACGTATGCCTTGGCTTTCAATAAATCTCCTAACTACTTTTGCAGCAGCAGCCGTTGTTGGGATGTTTGAAGATGTTATAGCTCAGGTAACAGCGCTTGCTATCTTGCTGCCAGTTGTAGCAGGACAATCAGGAAATACGGGAGCTCAAGCCCTGGCTGTGACTATGCGAGGATTAGCGCTTAGAGAGATCCGTTTGCGTCACAAGTGGCGTGTTCTTGCCAAGGAAGGATCTGTTGGACTTATTAACGGTTTAGTGATTGGGTGCATGTGCGCCATAGCTGTTTTTGTTTGGAGTAAATCCCTACCTCTTGCTCTAGTAATTGGAGTTGCAATGATAGTTGCTATGGTGTCTGCCAGCCTCGCTGGTGCAGCTATTCCAATGATTCTTACAGCTTTAGGACAAGATCCTGCAACAAGTTCATCGATTTTATTGACAACAATAACTGATATTGTGGGTTTTATAAGTTTTCTGGGCCTGGCTACTCTTTTTGGTCACTATCTAATCTAACTTTATGGCTCAAGAGTTTTTTACCAAAGATGATTTTAAGCAGCTTTTATTAGACGGTGATGCTCTACTGGATGTAAGAGCTCCGGTCGAATTCTTAAATAGTACCATCCCCCAATCTTTTAATATCCCCTTACTTAACAATGACGAGAGAGAACAGGTTGGCATTGCCTACAAAGAATCCGGACAAACAGAAGCAATTGCACTCGGTCACCGACTAGTTAGTGGCAAAACTAAGGCCGACAGAATTAGTCAGTGGTGCCAGGCGATCACTAAGAAAAACTGCCCGGCTCTATTTTGCGCCCGTGGTGGAATGAGATCAGCGATCGCGCAAGAGTGGATTGAGGCAGAAGGTGTATTTATCCCCCGCCTTAAAGGGGGGCACAAGGCACTAAGAGCATTTATTCTGCAGAATCTCACTGAGCAGAGCCAGC
>Ga0208075_1000821_pt1 | contig 12092 bp, 7 predicted proteins | sample HotLakmasection5_FD_184728 | JGI IMG/M metagenome (GOLD analysis project Ga0208075, IMG submission 184728) | Hypersaline microbial mat communities from Hot Lake, Washington, USA - Section #5 (SPAdes) | ecosystem: Environmental > Aquatic > Non-marine Saline and Alkaline > Hypersaline > Microbial... | reverse complement strand
TTACTTTTATTTCCACCCGGTATAGTCTCCAAATAAGAAAAGAATAAGCGAGTAGTTTCATCGAAACTTATCGCTAATTCTTTTGAAAAAAAAGTAATCAAATCAAATAATTTAGTTTTATTTATATTAATAACCAAAGAATTGGTATAATGGCTAGTTTTATATTCTAAAATTTGGTAAATTAAAAATTCTAAATTTATAAAACCTGGGTTTACAAAAAATTCCTTTGAAGCTAATTTTTTAGTTATCTTCAAATTCAATAAAACATTATCATTATAAGGTTTAAAAAAATCTTCCAATTTCGCAGAAAAATCTTTTAAAGGAACGTGATATTGGCCTAAAATAACATTAAAAGAAGGAGATTTATCATTAGTGTAAGCTTTTAACTTTATACTAATATTCATTTTAGACTCCTCTTCTTTCTTTTCCTTTTCCCGGGCCTTATCAAGTAAATAATCACGAAAACAAATTTTATTAAATAGCAACATATTAAAATAACTTATATGACAAATATACATAACAAAAAAAAATTAATATTAAAAGGGCGAGCAAAGGGAATTGAACCCCTATCTTCAGATCCACAGACTGACATTCTAACCATTAAACTATGCTCATATAAGTCGGTAGTAGGGATCGAACCTACGTATCCCAGAATCAAAATCTGGCGCCTTACCACTTGGCTATACCGAAAAATCAATATAAGGTAAGCCAAGTGGTAAAGAAACAATAAAATTTTAATTTGTATAAAATATAAAAAATTAAGAAAAATTAAAAAAAATAAAATAGAAATAAAAATAGTAACAGTATTATAAAAAAAAATTTAAATAATAAATACAAAAAAACTTGTAAATAATACCTTTTAATCCAAAAAAAATAAGAGATAAATAACTGTTTCCAGTTATCATTTGTATGCAGCATATGTCTACGTTTGTAGGAAACAATGTCATTAAAATGAGTAAAAGGGGGGGTTGCAAAATAGTCTTGTTGTCTAAATTTAGTTCTAAACATTAAACGATTACGGCCCATAAAATAACCTTCATGATGAAACGGAACTGCTCTAGAGACAGGATAATGACGTAATAAAGTATTTTGAGAAATAAGCCAATCAAAAAAACCAAAAGGTTCTTGACCTTCAGACCTAGTATCCCACTTAGTTCTAAAAATTTGGTGTACAAGAGCATTATATATACCTTTCCTTCCATAATCACCATACATAAAATTACGTACCCGTTTATTGCCACTTCTAGCTGAACCAAAAAGTCTGGCATGGGAATTGGTTTTAGACCAAAAAACTCCTTCGTCACTATCAAAAAATCCATCAGGATAAATAGGTTGGCTCAAAAAATTATGTAAAGGACCAACATAACCACGAACCGTATCATTAAAATTTAAACCCTCTAACATAATTTTATTTCTTGCTTTAAGAATTGAATTTTTATAATTATTTAAATAATTATAAAAATTCAATTCTCCTCCGTATTCTACATAATTAGTAGACTTATAAAAATTCATATGTAGGGTATGAACATTATTCCAATGTCTTGGGCTAGGGCTCTTATAACCATGCATATTGATTTTTCTTGTCCGTAAAGGACCCTCAACATAGGAATAAGTATGTTCTTCAAAACCAGAATCACATAGAAAAGTATCGAGATAACTAACATCTTCTAACTTCAACCAACCAGTAAAACCAGGAGTAAGTTGGTTTTGAACAGAAAATTCTGGTTTCCACCAAAACGAATAAGTTCCATTTAAAAAATAAAAAAAAATCGAAAAAAATAAAAAAACCGGAACAATAAAAAATAAATTTATTTTTATAAGACCACATAAATATAAAAATACAGGAGCATATAATACATAAAATCTGATAGAAGTAAATTCATGGCCCCCGGCTAAAAGAGTATTTGATTGCAATTTATAACTAAACATAGTACGTTCTCCGTAACCAAGATGGCCAGTATCCATATAACTATGAAAACCAAAACCAGGTTCCCTCAACTGAATATTAAACTCGGCTCTATATCCATAGTATTCGTATAAAAATTGTGGATCAGGTTTATAACGGTTAAGAAATTCTACATTTAGATTACTATAAGGAAAATTAGCATTAAAAATTAACGAATACCAATCTTTTCTATAATTTTGTATATCTTCTATAATATTAGAAAAGAAAAAAGAAAAAAGACTATTTTTATTTAATTCATCCGAAAAAGAAAAATTTTCTAAAATCCCCGTATGTGTAGAATAATAAGATCCCGAACCAGTAGAATACGTAAAACCTCTATTATAAAGATTTTTATAAGGAAATAGAATACTTATTATAGAATTAAAAATATGCAAATTATAAGATGAAAATTTAATTGAATTATTTTTAGAGATACGCCAAATATCATTAATATAAGAAGAAACCGATAAAACATCACTTAAATTAGTTGAAAAATCAATATCAAAGTCTTTTAATAAATAATTTTTAGAAAAAGAATTATTTAAATATGTTATGTAAGGACCATATCGTAACTTATCTTTTACTATAACATACTCATTATCACAAAAAAACCAATTTTTATCGTTCAAAAAGTAATTTGCAATAAGATCGTTTGAAGTTAAATTAAAAAATCTATTTATAAAATTAGAAGTATAATTAGAATTAAATTCATAATCTTTTAAAAAACGTATCAGGCCTGGATCCTTAAATGTTACATCATCTTCTAAATCAAAAACTATGCCTAAAGTTTCTCGTGATAAAAAATTACAAGAATCTCTGCTCGCATAGCATAGTAAATTAGTATATGAGGACCTATAACGAAATAAATAAATTGGTAATTCAAGAGGCAATTTATCTTTCAAAGGCATAGTTTCAGGAAAAATAAAAAACGGTAATCGTCTATAGTTTGGAAAATTAGTCCAATTGATCTCCTTAGATTTAATAAAATTATGGAATCTTTGGGACAAAAAATTAAAAAAAAAAAAATCATAATCCGAAGAAACCAATTTAGAATCGTAAGGTAAAGCAGTACGGATTTTATAGACAAGCCTGATATAATCCCAAAAATTCCAATTATAATCCTTTTTATAAGAAAAACCAGAATTTTTCCAATTATTTCTATCTTTACGTGAATAAGAAAGGATATATTTATAAAATAATTGAGATTTATAATTTCTATTAATTTTAATTAAGAAAGGATCAATAGAAGCTAAGGCAGGTTTAGAATCAAAAGTATCATTAAAACCATAAAATGAAGGAGAAAAACGAGGAACAATGAAAAAATTAACAGGAAAAAACAACTCAGAATCTTGGCTAGAAAGTTTTGTAGAAAAAGAAAACTCTGAGTTTCTAAAAAAAATATTACTAGAAAACTCATAATTTAACCAGTAATGGTACATAAATTTATTAGTATTAGACCACGCTGAGGGCCAATTAACATTAGCAACTTTCCATAATAAATCATTCCCGCTTGGAGATACACTAGAAACTTCATTAAATGATAAAAAACTTAATAAAGGGTCATGGTGAAAATGGGTATAAAAAATTTTACTTGGTTTAGAAGCAATAACCGAATCTAAAAATTCACTTGACATGTGGGGAAAATAAGTCTGAGCATTCAATAAACCTTCTAAATTAAAGAACTTATTTTTGTATTTTTCAAAATTATGGCGTTTTTCTCTTTCATTAATTATACCATAAACTAAAAACTGAGGAATAAAGTTACTAAACATTAGGCTAATTGATTGAAAAAAACTATCATAATGTATATCATCATTATCATAATCAAAAAATTCAGTTTCTGGTACAGAAAAATTGAAATTAGAACTTTTTGAAAACAAGGTATCAAATCTTCGTCTAAAAATTTTAATATTATTATACTCTTGTGAACCCAATATGCCCCACATCACATACAAAATCACTAGATAATATATAAAAAACATAATAAAAAGATTAATAAGATAATATTGACTATAATTTTCAAACCATGAAGCTAATTTAATATGTAAAGTTAATAAAATTACAATAATAGAATTCAAAAAGTCTAGGCCAAAAATATTTAAAATTTGACTCGTACCGGTCTTAAAATCAAATAAAAAAGATAATAGATCTTTAAAACTTAAAAAAATGGTTTTATCTGATAAAAGCAATATTAAATAATTATAAGTATTTTCTACTAATAATTTTATTTTTAACACAAAATAGGAATGTTTATTTAATAAATTAATAAAGTAAAAAAATTTTATTAAATAAACATTTACTAAAAATAAAAAATTTGAAAAATTTAAAAAAAAACAAATATAAAAAAAATAAAAATTAAAAAAAATAAAATTAACAACAATAAAAGAAGAATAGGAAATCAAAAAAATAAATAAAGAACCAATAAATAAGAAAAAAGCAAAAATTTGTAAAAAAAATAATGGAATTACGGTATTAAAAACAAAGAAATAAAAAAATACATATGTAATGCTTAAAATCAAGAAAAATTTACCAAAATTTTTAATAAATGATAAAGTGCTAAAACTTTTTAATAAGTAAAATAATAATAGTAGTAACGAAATAGAAAATAAAAATATAGAAAATAAGAAAAAAACAGAAAAAAAACAATTTAAAGAATTAAAAAAAATATTATTGAAAACCATATAATAAATTTTTAAAATTTTATTATTTAACAATTCTTATTGTAATACAATATTAAAATTTTTATATTTTTTAAATTTTTCAAAATAAAAAGCAGGGGAAGGCGGACTCGAACCACCAACTTCAGTTTTGGAAACTGACATTTTAACCATTAAACTATTCCAAGCCGGTTAAAAATTAATAAATAATTCTTAATTTAAAAATTGAGGGCAAAAAACCGGCTTTTCAGAGTTAATATAAATAATAATACAAAGTAAATATAAAAATAAAGAAAAAAAGAAATTAAAAATTATTTATTAATACAATAATATTTTTAATTAACAAAAAATTTTTTAACATAGTTATTAATATAAGACTCAAATCCGTATTGTTGACGATCTTCTATATAAACAGGATAAAAAGGATTTATATCATCTAAAAAAAAAGAAGAAAGAATAATAAAAAAAAAATAAACCATACCAACCAGAGAAATGATAGATCCAAAAGAACAAATCCAATTCCAAAAAGCATAAGCATCAGGATAATCAGGAATACGTCGTGGCATACCAGCTAAGCCTAGAAAATGCATTGGAAAGAAAGTAATATTAGCACCTAAAAAAGCAATCCAAAAATGAGTTTGGCCCCAAGCTTCTATATAATGCAAACCTGTTATTTTATTAAACCAATAATAAATACCAGAAAACATAGCAAAAACAGCTCCCATAGAAAGTACATAATGAAAATGAGCTACTACATAATAAGTATCATGAAAAGCAACATCAATACCAGCGTTAGCGAGAACTATACCTGTTAAACCACCAATAGTAAAAAGTATTAAAAAACCAAGTGCAAATAACAATGGGGTTTGTAGTCTTAACACACCAAACCATAAAGTCGCCAACCAACTAAATATTTTTATTCCCGTTGGTATAGCAATAATCATAGTAGCTGCAGTAAAATAAGCACGAGTATCAACATCCATTCCTACAGTATACATATGATGAGCCCAAACTATAAAACCTAAAATACCTATTGAAACCATAGCATAAACCATACCTAAATAACCAAAAATTGGACGTTTAGAATAACTCGAAATAACATGACTTATAATACCAAAACCAGGAAGAATCAATATATAAACTTCTGGGTGTCCAAAAAACCAAAAAAGATGCTGGTATAAGATCGGATCACCACCACCTGCTGGGTCAAAAAAAGTAGTGTTAAAATTTCGATCAGTTAACAACATAGTTATACCTCCAGCTAAAACAGGTAATGATAATAACAACAAAATTGCAGTTAAAAAAACAGACCAAACAAAAAGTGGAATTCTATGCATATTTAAACAAACTAAGCGCATGTTTATAATAGTAGCTATAAAATTTATAGCTCCCATAAGAGATGAAACACCTGCAACATGCAAACTAAAAATTGCTAAATCAACTGATGCACCAGGATGACCTGTAATACTACTTAAAGGAGGGTAAACTGTCCAACCAGTCCCAGCACCAGTTTCAACCATAGCTGAAGAAATTAACAAAAATAAAGAGGGAGGTAACAACCAAAAACTAACATTATTTAATCTTGGAAACGCCATATCAGGAGCTCCTATCATTAAAGGAACAAACCAATTACCAAAACCTCCTATCAGCATAGGCATTACCATAAAAAATATCATAACAAAGGCATGAGCAGTAACTATAACATTATAAAGTTGATGATTACCCATTAAAATTTGATTACCGGGGTAAGATAGCTCAATTCTTATAATAACTGAAAATATAGTACCAACTATTCCTGATAAAGCAGCAAATAACATATATAAGCTACCAATATCTTTATGGTTAGTTGAAAATAACCAACGGTTTAAAGAAATTTTTAATTTATTATAAATCATTAATCAAAAAAATGGTAAGCCGGAAGAGAAAAAAAGAAATCTGTAAGGCTAGCTAACTATAATAAGTGTACAATTAAATAATCTATTATTTTTTATTTTAAGATTTAAGCAATAAAAACCAAAAAAATATAATAAAAAAAATATTGCCGCCAGCAACTAAATCAAAAAGATTTAACCAAATTACGAAATAAAAGTAAGTTAAAAAAAATAAAGAAAATAAAAACCATGATAAATAATGGTACAAATGACCAGAATGTACGAAAGAAACCATATTGGATAATTTAGCTATAAATTTAACCAAACCGAAAGGACCAAACCATTCAATAAAACCTCTATCTAAAATTACATAAGCTACCTGATAACCAAAAATTATAAAAGGTTTTACTATTAAACTATTATAAACTATATCAAAATACCATCTCTTAGAGAAAAAATTATAATAATCTAACCAACCAAGATGATAAGAAAAAGAAGACCTTTGTAAATAAGAATATATATAAAAACAAAACGTCAAATAAAAACTAAGTAAACTAAAATAAACCGGTAATAGTTTAATATTAGAATTCAAAGTTTCAGAATAAAAAATATTTAATTCATTATTAGGAAATTTAAAAAAACAGTTATTCCAAAAATCTGTACAAACTCCTATCATGGCATCATTCATTAAATAACCAAAAAAAACTGTACCTATAAATAAAAACATTTGAGCTAAAGTCATAAAGAATGGACCTTCATGAACTAATTTATAATTTTCCCTAAACCCGTTGGGGGTCATTAAAAATGTTAAATATAGTAGTTTTGCAGAATAAGCGGCGGTAAATATAGCAGCTAATAAACCCATAAAAAATGAATAATAACCGTAGTAAGTACCAATAAAAAAAGAAGTAGACAAAATAATATCTTTAGAATAAAAACCAGTTAAGAAAGGAAAACCCATTAATGATAAAGAGGAAACTAGAATACATACATAGGTAAAGGGTAAAAGTCTAACAAGACCTCCCATTTTCCTAATATCCTGCTCACCAGCTAAAGCATGGATTACTACACCAGCGCTTAAAAACAACAAAGCTTTAAAAAAAGCATGATTAAATAAATGAAAAAATGCTAAATTATAGTTTGATAAGCCAATTGAAAAAACCATATAACCTAGCTGGCTACAAGTGGAATAAGCTATAATTCTTTTTATATCATTTTGAAACAATGCCACACTTGCACCAAAAACTGACGTTAAACTACCTAATACAATTAATAGTAATTTTGAATAATAGGTAACTTCAATTAATAAAGAAAAGCGTAATAATAGAAAAACACCTGCAGTAACCATAGTTGCAGCATGTATTAGAGCAGATACAGGGGTAGGGCCTTCCATAGCATCAGGTAACCAAGTATGTAAAAACAATTGTGCTGACTTACCTGCTGCAGCAACAATTAAAAAAAAAGAAATTAATTCAAGAATGTTTATACCTAAAAACTTTGAAAAATAAACTAAATCAATAAACAAATTAATATGATCAAAATCCAAAGTACCAAAATATACTTGAATAAAAACCATAGAAAAAATTAAAAATATATCACCTACTTTATTCACTAAAATTGCTTTAATCGCAGACTTAACAGCTTGAATCCTAGTATGCCAAAAATTAACTAATAAAAAGCTAACTAAACCGACACCTTCCCAACCTAAAAAAATTTGTATTAAATTATTTGAAGTTACTAATACTAGCATAAAAAAAGTAAATAACGACAAATAACTCATAAATTTAGGCAAGTAAGGGTCATCAGACATATAATTCAAAGAATAAATTTGAACACATAAAGAAACAAACAAAACAACAAAACTCATTGAAATTGATAAAGCATCAAACCTTAATATATATTCAAGATAAAAATTTGAATACTCAATTTCGGCCCACTCATGTAAATGAACTTTTAAAGGAATTTTAAAACCACCGGATAAAGTTAAATAAAAAAACCTTACAATTAAAAAAAAAGGTAATAATGTAAAAAAGATATGAATAAAATATTTACTATTAGGGGTTAAATATTTTTCAATACCAATAATATTAAAATTAGAAAGTAGAATAAACCAAAAAAAACCTAATAAAGGAAAAGTTAAAATTATTAAAGAATAAGTATAATAGTAGGTCGGGTATAAACCCAAATTTAATAAAGATATAGTAGTATTATTAATCATAGTACAATAATTTTATTATTAGTTTGGTAAATTTTTTAAAATTTTAAAAAGTTAAATATAAAATTCAAAATATAATTTACATATATTTTTAACCTTTTAAAAAATTTATATAATCCAAAGAACTAGTATTAGTAAGGCGATAATGGATCATAAGTATAGCTAAACCTATTGAGGATTCAGCTGCTGCAACTGTCAAAATAACCAAAGAAAATATTTGACCAACTAAATCATCCAAATAAATAGAGTAAAAAATAAAGTTTAAGTTTAGACCTAAAAGCATTAGCTCTAATGATATTAAAATTCGCAAAACACTTCGTTTCATAACGATAATACCATACAAACCAATAATAAAAACGCTTAATGATAGTCCAAAAAAATTTAATTCAAATATAAAATTATTAAAAAAAAACATTGTAAGAGTAAAGTCGTTTCGTTTTATTATGATATGTAATAAGTATATATATATATATATAATAAACAAAAAATTAAATTTTGGTAGATAACCAATTTAAATAATCTTCAAAATCTACTGCTTTTACAACTATAGGCATAAATCCATGATTAACGCCACATAATTCACTACATTGACCATAATAAGTTCCAGGTCGTTTTATAAAAATTGATGTTTGATTTAGTCTACCAGGAACAGCATCAACTTTAACACCAAATGAAGGAATAGCCCAACTATGTAATACATCATCAGAAGTAATTAAAGCCCTTATATGCACATTAGTAGGTAAAACAATAAAATTATCAACTTGCAATAATCTAAATTCACCCAATTGCAACTCTTCTTCAGGTACCATATTACTATCAAAATTTATACTAACAGGTTTTAAAGTTAAACCGGGGGACAATGTTTTAGTCTCAACGTCAAAAATTACATCTTCAGCATTAAAAAAAGGAAGGCTGTCTGAATATTCATAAGACCAATACCACTGATGACCTATAACTTTAAAAGTTATAGTAGGATCAGTAACTTCTTCCATACCATACAAAAGCCCAAATGAGGGAAGAGCAATTGCGACTAATATAAAACTAGGCATTGTAGTCCAAAATATTTCAAGAGCAGTGCCGTGAGTAATTTTATTTAAATCACCAGAATATTTTCTTATATAAAGCTGAGAAGTAGATTCTGGATAATTAGTGATATAATAAAACTCAGTTAAAATATTTACAAAAATAGTAAAAACAAAAAAAAATATAAAAGTTAAATAAATAAATATATAGTTATGAAACTTAACTATACCTTCCATAACGGGAGTAGCAGAATCAATAAAACCTAAAGTAAATATAAATAAATTATATATGTTCATTACTGTTATGTATTATTATTAGTATATATATATATATACTAATTAGTTTTCAAGCTAATAAATAAAATATAAAAACAAAAAAACCATTAAATAAATTTTTAAAAATTGCTTGCTAACTTTAATATATTATTTATTACACGTAAGTTCATCATAAACTTCAACAAATTCGTAATTCCAAATGAAACGTTCAATAGCAAAAGATAAAGGAGCTAATAAAAGAAAATAAAAAAAATAATAAAAAGTTAAAATTTGCCCTAAAAAAACATACGGATATTCAACTGGGCTGCTTCCTAACCAACCTAAAAGAATAACATCTCCAACAATAGTCCAAAACAAATATTTTGATAAAGGATGAAATTCTAAACTTCTAGTACTTGAAAAACTAAAGAAAACAGGTATTAGCAAAAGAGCTAATATTGCAAATAATAGCATTATAACACCAAGAAGTTTATCAGGTATTGATCTCAAAATAGCGTATAAAGGTAAAAAATACCATTCAGGAACTATATGGGTAGGAGTAACCATAGGGTTAGCTTCAATAAAATTATCAGGATGACCAAGCTTATTAGGCATAAAAAAAACAAAAAGAGAAAAAAATACAAAAAATATATTCATACCAAAAGCATCCTTAAAAGTAAAATGAGGAATAAAAGCAACTTCAGAAATTTTATAATGAATTATGCCTAAAGGATTATTAGAACCAGATTCATGTAAAATAATAAGATGGGCAACTACTAAAGCTGTCAAAACAAAAGGAAGTAAAAAATGCAAACTAAAAAATCGAGTTAAAGTAGCTTTACCGACGGAAAAACCACCCCATAGCCATATAACAATCGATTCACCAAAGTAAGGTATAGCTGAAAATAAGTTAGTAATAACCGTAGCTGCCCAAAAACTCATTTGACCCCATGGTAACACATAACCTAAAAAAGCTGTTGCAATCATTAATAATAAAATTATAACTCCAGTACTCCAAAGTAAACGGCGTGGGTCTAAATAAGAACCATAATATAGTCCACGAAACATATGTATGTAAACAACAATAAAAAACATCGATGCACCGTTAGCGTGTGATATTCTAATAAACCAGCCATTGTTAACATCCCGTACTAAATGTTCTATACTTGAAAAAGCCAAATCAACATCAGGAACATAGTGCATTGCTAAAAATAAACCTGTTAAAATTTGAGAAATTAAACAGATTAAAGAATAATAACCAAAATTCCAAAAATAGTTCAGGTTAAGCGGAGCAGGATACGGTATAGCTGTATCATACAGTGTGCGCAAAATAGGTCGACTATCTACAAATCTAATCATATTTTATTTTATAAACATAATAAATAAATTTCATAAAAAAGTTATTCATTCAAACTAAAAAAATAACTCCATTACTAACCAAACATTTTTAATTACAATAACCAAATAAAATTTAATGTCCACCTAAAGTTAGTGAATCGTTAAGATATAATGTTAATAGTATAAAAAAAACATAAGCCTGTAAAACTGCAATACCCAATTCAAGACCCATAGCTAAAAAAACTAATAATCCAGGAAACAGAGCTATAAAAAAAAAATAATAATTTTGTAAAAACATAAGAACAAAAGTACTTAAAATATGAAGAAGAGTATGTCCAGCCATCATATTAGCAGCTAGTCGGATAGAAAGTGAAAAAGTACGCAATAAATAAGAAACTAGCTCAATAACAACAATTAATGGTATTAATACAAGTGGAGCTCCATGCGGAATAAATAAATTAAAAAAACGAAAATTATGAATATAAAAACCTAGTAATATTAGACCCAAATTAAAAGATAAAGCAATAAGGAAAGTAAGAACTACTTGGCTGGTTAAAGTAAAAGAGAAAGGTACAAGTCCTAAAAGATTAGTAGTTGCAATAAAAAAGAAGATTAAAAAAAAAATTGGAAAATAAGTAAATCCTCGTAACCCAATCTGCTGTTTAACAGTATTAATAATAAATTTATATAACAATTCTACTAAATACTGGTAATAAGTAGGTACCAGATTAGCCGAGTAAACTGAAGAACTTAAAAAAATAATTAAAGTAAAAAATATAATAATTAAGT
>Ga0208075_1000818_pt1 | contig 12109 bp, 11 predicted proteins | sample HotLakmasection5_FD_184728 | JGI IMG/M metagenome (GOLD analysis project Ga0208075, IMG submission 184728) | Hypersaline microbial mat communities from Hot Lake, Washington, USA - Section #5 (SPAdes) | ecosystem: Environmental > Aquatic > Non-marine Saline and Alkaline > Hypersaline > Microbial... | reverse complement strand
ACGAGCCGCTGCCGTGCCCCAGCAGCAGTCGTAAATCCGGCGTATCGGCCAGCGCCCCGGCGATCTCCGCCGCCAGCCGGTCCATGACCTCGGCGCGGAAGGTATTTTCCTGGTTCTTGTCGGTGATGAGCGAGCCACCCAGTTTGACGAAGGTCAGCATGTGGCGATCCTCTGTATGTTAGTGGTTAGCCGGTTCGACGGTGGTGATGAAGGCGCGCGTCGCCCCGGCGGTGAGCAGGGCGCGGCGGATCGTCTCTGCCTGGTGGAGTTGGTCCGGTGGGACCAGCGCGATCATGTTGCCGCCGCGTCCGCCACCGGAGAGCTTGGCGCCCAGCGCGCCAGCGGCGTAGGCCGCCCCCACCAGATGGTCGAGCGAAGGCGATGAGACAGTCAGCGTTTGCAGATGTTGGTGGTTTTGCATCATCAGTGGGCCGAGCGCGGCGACGTCGCCGCTGGTGATGGCGGTGCGGGCCTGCCGGGCGATGTCGCCGATGGTTTCCAGTACGGGCTGGATGCGCTGTGGTTCGCTTTCAACCAGGTGGCGCACATCACCGACAGCGACGCGCGTCAGCGAGGCTGCGCCGGTGTCAGCTACGACCAGCGTCAGCGGGCGGGCGATGGGCAGAATCTCGATGTCGCAGCCGCGCACGAAGTAAACCGGCTGCTCGTAGACGATCACCGTGTTGTCGATGCCGCTGGGTGTGCCGTGATAGGTCTTCTCGATCTCGAAGACGATGGTGTTCAGTTCGCTTTGCGGCAGATCGTAGCCGACTGCCGCCGCCACCGCCCGCGCCAGTGCCGCCGAAACCGCCGCGCCGCTGCCCAGGCCGCTGGCCATTGGAATTGTTGACTCCAGCGTGATGAGGGCGTTAGGCGGGGTCGCGTCCAGACGCTGCAGAACCAGCCGTGCAGTCAGGGCTAAGGCGCTGTCCACCAGGTCACTATCCAGGTTGATCGGCAGCACCTGATCGAGATCAACAGAGCGGATGCGCAGGCCGCCGCCCTGGTCGTTGAGGACGGTGGCAGATGCGCGTAACGTCGAGACGGGGGCGGCGATCGCTGGCTGGCCGTGAACGACGGCGTGCTCACCGAACAGGATGACTTTAGCGGGGGCGCTGACGGTGAGGCTCATAGCATGTCTGGCACAATGTACAGGATGACGATAAAGGTCAGGCCGAAGGCCACCAGTGTTAGTTGGAGCGGACGGTCCTTGAGCAGTACCTCATCGGGCGCGCTGCCCTCGCCGCGCACATGGATGAGATACAGATAGCGAAACAGGCCATACATGACGATGGGCACCGTCAGCAGCGCCAGATTGGTGCCGTCGGTCGGTTTCTCGATGGTGTACAGCGTGTAGGTGATGAGCGTGCCGGTGGTGACGACGCGCAGCATGTCATCGATGAGGGGGATGTTATACTCCTGGAAAATCTGGCGCACGTTGACGGCGCCATCGCCCAGCGTCAGCAGTTCCTGGCGACGCTTGCCAATCGCCAGGAAGAGCGCCAGCAGGCCGGTGCAGGCATACAGCCAGGGAGAGAAGTTCTCTACCTGGATAACGACCACGCCGGCTGCTACCCGCAAAATAAAGCCGATCATCAGCGTCAGCACGTCGATGATGACCATGTGCTTGAGTTTGAACGAATAAAACAGTTGCAGCACCAGATATATAGCCAGGATGCCTGCCAGCGGCGGACTGAGCCACAGCGCCAGCGACAGCGACACCAGCGGAATCAGCACAGCGGCGACCATCGCCACTGGGACGGGTAGCCGCCCGGACGGAATGGGCCGGTTGCGTTTGGTGGGGTGTTCGCGGTCGCTGTTGACATCGACCAGATCGTTGATGATGTAAACGGTCCCGGAAACCATGCAGAACAGTATAAACGCGGCAGAGACCCGTAGAAACGGCTCCAGAATGAACAACTGGCCGTCGAAAACGAGAGCCGGAAAGACAAAGAGCAGGTTCTTTGTCCACTGTTTGGGTCGCATGGTGCGGATGAGGCCTGTGAAGGCGCGCAAAGTGTACTCCAGGGGTGTGTGTCCAGTATCAACCAATGGTGATTATATCACCGGGACCGGGCAGGACAATCCTGCGTCTGCTGGCATACAACGAACTGGTCTTGCGTTCCCGGCGAGTTGGATATACCTTAAGGCAGCGTCTGATATCGACCCGGAGATAATTGACCGTGAGAGCTGCAACCGCCCGCGCCCATTCCAACATCGCTTTTATCAAATACTGGGGCAACCTGGATGACTCCCTGCGCCTGCCTGCTAACCCCTCGCTGAGCATGAACCTGGACGGCCTCTATACTGAGACGACCGTCACCTGGGATGAGGCGCTGGAGTCCGATACGCTGCTGCTTAACGGGCAGACCGCCCCGGATGCCGCCCGCCAACGGGTGGCGCATCACCTAGATGCGCTGCGCCACCGCCTGGACCTGTCCGGTTATGCGCGCGTGGAATCGATCAATAATTTCCCGATGGGTGCGGGTATCGCGTCGTCGGCGTCGGCGTTCGCGGCGCTGACGGTGGCAGCGGTGGTCGCTGCCGGTCTGGAACTACCTGAGCGCGATTTAACCACGCTGGCCCGGTTGGGGTCGGGGTCGGCGTCGCGGTCGGTGCCGGATGGCTTCGTCATCTGGCACGCGGCCAATACACACGACGGCGCTTTCGCGCAGAGTATCGCCCCGGCAGATTACTGGAACCTGGTGGATGTGATCGCCATCGTCAGCGACCAGCACAAGGCGGTCGGCTCGACGCAGGGGCATCACTCCGCCACCACCAGTGACTTACAGGTGGCACGGGTTGAGGGCGCGCCGGCGCGCGTTGTGGCCTGCCAGGAAGCCGTTCTCAATCGGGATTTCGCTGCGCTGGCGGCGGTGGTCGAACACGACAGCAATCTGATGCACGCTGTTATGATGACCAGTCGCCCGCAGCTGTTCTACTGGCAACCGGCATCGCTGGCGGTGATGGACCTTGTGCGCCAGTGGCGCGCCGAGGGTCTGCGCGTGTGCTATACGCTGGATGCCGGCCCAAATGTCCACTGCATCTGCGCTGCCGAAGATGCGCCGGTGATTGCCGGTCGACTGGACGCCCTGGACGGCGTGCGGCAGGTGCTCCAGGCGGGGCCGGGTGCGGGCGCGCGCGTCATCCGGCGGGAATGAGCACTTAGTAAACGCTGTTTAACACCACTTGATAGACTTTCCGGGTAGTGTTTATAATGAATAAACCTGTTAAACCCCCTGGCTGGCGTATCGAGGCTGAGCTTAATGTTAGATTTTCTGGTGGGCAATGATCTGTTATCGGCACTGATTGCCTTTGTGCTGGTTCTGATCCCGGCTGTAATTGTGCACGAATTGGGGCACTTTCTGGCGGCGCGGGCGATCGGTGTGTCGGTGCTGGAATTTGGCATCGGCTTCCCGCCTCGTGTGGCCAGGCTATTCACATGGCGTGAAACTGAATTTACGCTCAATCTGATTCCGCTGGGCGGTTTTGTGCGTCCATTGGGCGAGGATTTAGTCGGCCCGACCGCAGGCGCGGATAGTGAGTCGTCTGATGAAGAACCCGACTCCAGCGCCGAAATGAGCCAGCGCAACCGTCAGAAGCAGCAGGATTATCTTTCTGAACGGGACGAACTGGCACAACGCGGCTACACCGATGTCAAAGCCGTTCACGAGGCTAAACCGCTGCCACGTATCTTTTTCATGGCGGCGGGAGCCGTCGCCAATTTTTTGTTCGCGTTTCTGGTATTTGTGGTGATTGGCCTCATCGGCCTGCCAGAAGTTGTGGGCGCGCGCGTAGGCATCGCCGAGGTTGAGCCTGGCACGCCGGTCGCCGAACTGGGTCTTCAGTCGGGTGACTTCATCGAACGGGTGGATGGCGATTATTTCGACGACGACGATGCGCTGTTCGAGCGCCTGCGCCAGTCTATCGGCCAGCCGGTGACGCTTCAGGTGCGGCGTGTCGCCAGCGAGCCGCATGAGATTCTGATGCTGGACGTCGTGCCAACAGCTGCCCTGCTCGACATGCTGGAAAGCACCGGGACTTATGTGTTCGTGATTGAGGTTGATGCCGAAAGTCCGGCAGGCGAAGCGGGGCTGCTGCCCGGTGATCTGATCGCCGCGATTAACGGCATCTCGCTGACTGAAGCGGCCGACCCGACTACCGAGCTGCAAATGCTCACCGAGCGTTTCGCCGGGCAGGATGTGCCGCTGGAAATCCTGCGCGATGGCGAGATACTGACCGTCCGGCTGACGCCGCGCCTGGACCCGCCGCCTGGCGGCGGTCGTATCGGCGTGACGATCCGCTCCGAGCAGGTGAACCCGGAGAGCGGGTTTATCTACGTAGAGACAGAACAGCGCGATTTTATTCCGCAGCCGCCGCTGGTGGCGCTGGAATATGGCATAGACCGCACCATGACCATTTTGGGCATGATCGTTGAATTCCCGGCGCGGTTGCTGGGTGGTGACACTGACCCGGTCGAGCGACGGGTCGTCAGTGTGGTGGGCGTCAGCCAGTTGGGCGGCGCCATCCTGCAGGATTCGATCCAGGAAGAGCAGAGCGGTATTCTTTTCGAGTACATCGCGCTGATCAGCATTGCGCTGGGTTTCACCAATCTGCTGCCGATCCCGGCGCTGGATGGCGGGCGCATTCTGTTTGTCGTGCTGGAGATGATTCGCGGCAAGCCGATCCCGCCGGAGCGCGAGGGTTACGTCCATATGATTGGGCTGATCTTCCTGTTGACGGCGGCTGTGTTTTTCATCATCAACGACCTGGTGAACCCATTGACCGACATACTCCGATAGTTACCGATGAGGAGTGAACGATGGTAGATGATTTCAATCTGGACGATTACGACGAGGAAATCCGGCAGCGCCCGGAACTTGCGGAGACATTGGCGGCGCTGACCGTGTCAGATAGCGGCAGTGGACGGCCACCCACTACTGTGTTCTATGGCCTGTCCAGCCTGACCAGCGATGAAGCCGCCGAGGTGGCGCCGGTCTGGGCCAGCCTGAGCGCGGCCCACAGGCGGCGGGTGATGCGCGGCCTGGTGGAAACCGGCGAGGCCGATATCGAGATGGATTACCGTTCCATTGGGCTGCTGGCGCTCGACGATCCCGATCCGGTGGTGCGCGAGACGGCCATCGAGGTATTGTGGGAAGATGAGTCGCTGGAACTGATGTCGCGACTGGTGACGCTGGCGCGTCATGACGAAGTGCGCGAAGTGCGCGCGGCGGCGGTGTCTGCGCTGGGGCGTTTCATTCTGGCCGGGGAGTTGGAGGACATCGAGCAGAAGCTGACCCTGCCCGCCCAGGAAGCGGCGCTTCATCTGCTGACGTCGCCCGAAGAGGATGTAATCGTCGTGCGGCGCGCGCTGGAAGCCATCTCCAACTGCGGCCACGCGATTGTGCCGCAGGCGATTGAGCAGGCGTATCACAACGCCGACCGTCTCATGCGGGTGAGCGCGGTGTTCGCGATGGGGCGTTCGTGCGACAGCCGCTGGGCCGATATTGTGCTGGAAGAGATCGAGAGTCCCGACCCGGAAATGCGCTACGAGGCCGCCCGTGCCGCTGGTCAGCTTGAGTTGAAGACAGCAGTTCCCAAACTGGCGCAGCTCGTGCTGGACGATGACCGCGAGGTGCTGCTGGCTGCTGTGGGCGCCCTGGGCGAAATCGGTGGCAAAAAGGCGATGCGGGTGCTGGAACATCTGCTGGAACGTGCTGAAGAGCTGGAGGACGAGGATTTAATCATGGCAGTTGAGGATGCCATCGGCAACGCTGCGCTGATGAGCGGCGATTTCGGAGCGTGGGTTGATCTCTAGCGCGGCGCCATCTGGCACAATGTGGTGTATCGATAATAAGAACGCAGGACTGCGCGCGCAGGGCCTGCGTTTTTTCTTGACGGACGGTGGCGCTGGTTTAGGTGGTGAACATCGTCTGCATTTTCATCGCCAGGCTCATGTCGCCGCTGATCTTGATCTTGCCACTCATGAAGGCCTGCATGGGGTTGAGCTGGCCTGTTGCGACATTGTAGTAATCTTCGGTGCTGGCTTTGAGCGTCATCTTAGGATTGTCGGCTTCGCCTTCGTGCGCCGCGATGGTGCCGTCGTTGATATCCAGCCAGAACTGACCGCCACCGTCACCACTCAGGTCGAACTGAATGACCGCATTCACACCGGCGGCTTTTTCCGGCTTGAAACCTTCGACCATCATCTGGGAAATCTCAGCAGAAGTCGGCATTTTTGCTCTCCTGGTTTTATAATTAATCTGCAAGACAGTGTATAGTATACCGGCAAATGAGCCGGTCGCCCAAAAGTGCCATACGGGTAGAAAGGGAGCCGGCGTCCGTCCACAAGACGACACGCCCGCAAATGATGAACAGACCGCTGACCTGGATTGTAATTGTATTGCTGCTGCTTGCTGTTGATTTTGGCCGGGCCGGTGCCGACGATGAAAGTCTGCTGGATATCCCCGGCAGGATTGCGTATATCGGCACCGATTTTAACGTGTACAGTATTGATCTGCGGGCCGGGCATACATTCCAGCTTACCGACGATGCCACGCCGGTCCGTCGCTATCAGTGGCCGACGTGGGCCGATAACGACAAGCTGGCCTATTTCTGCTGTGATCCGTTGCATTCGACGCGGTTGTCGGCGGAAGTATACATCTCGCCGGATGGAGAAGCTTCAGGCGAAGAAGTATACCGCAGCGCCAACCAGATATTCACTTATGCCGCCTGGTCGCCGCAGGACTGCACACAGGAAGCAGGCTGCCGTGATCTGGCGGTGTTGCTCAGCGAGCTGGGGGTGTCCACGTTCTCAGTGGAGTTGATTCGCAGCCTGGCCGATGAGACCGAAAACCGGACTGTGGGGCAGGGCGCGCCGTTCTATTACAGTTGGAGTCCGGATGGTAACCGTATGTTGTGGCATCGGGATAATGATCGCCTGGACATGTATTCCGTTGCCGGTGATGAACTGGACCCGATCGCTGAGACGCCGGGACGCTTCCCGACACCAGCCTGGTCGCCGGTCGATGATCGGCTGCTGCTGGCGCTGGCCGATGAGGACGGGCTGACCGATCTGGCGGTTTATGCCAACGGTGAGGCGCGTGTTTTGGTCCCTGATCTGGCGGGAGTTGTATCGTTTACGTGGTCTCCGGATGGTAACTATGTGGCCTATCGCCTGTTCCGTGACAGCCGTGTGGGGCCGCTGTTCGTCGTGGATGCTGTTACTGGCGAAGAGATTATGCGCACACTGGACGAAAGTGTGATCGCCTTCTTCTGGTCGCCAGATAGCAGCAAAATCGCGTATCTGTCGCTGGCGACGCCACGCGGATCGTTCAATGTGAGCAGCCAACTGGAATTTCCGGTCCGGCTGCCAGCGCAGGAAGTCCAGGGGCTGGCGTGGTCAATTGTGGATATGGAACATGGCGGTCAGGTGCGTACGTACGGTACTTTCCTGCCGACGACCGAACTGGTCTATTTGTTGAATTTCTTCGACCAGTTCGCCCAGAGCCACAGCATCTGGTCGCCAGACAGCGCGCATATCGTCTACAGCCAGATGAATGCCGACCAGCAGCAGGTTATCAGCGTCCTTGACATGACCCGCCCGGATACGGTACCGTTCAACATTGCGGAAGGTATCATCGGTATCTGGAGCTATCGTTGAGTAAATCCCTGCGCGCGCTGCTGCGCGCTCTTATGCTGGGGTTTGGTCTGCTGGTGATAATGGCCGGCTGTACCAGCGACAGCGAACCGAGGATTGTGTATATCACGGCGACTCCGGAAGCTATGACGGACCCGGTGCCGGCGGTGGACGATACACCGCCGCCAGAGACGACCGATACACCGTCGCCAGCGGCGACCGAACTGCCGACTGCCGTACCTGAAGTGCAGGTGGAGCTGTCGCCGGTGGCTGATTTGTTGCTGGGCCAGCCCACGTCGGACCCGCCGCGTCCGGTGGCTCCTGCGGACGTGCCGGATTCGCACATTGTCCAGGCAGGGGATACGCTTTTCGGCATCGCACAGGCTTACGGTGTCAGCCTGGACTCTGTGCTGGCCAGCAACGAACTGATCGACCCCAACGTGCTGTCGGTGGGTCAGGTCATTGATCTGCCGCCAGTGCCCACCGAGCAAACGCCTGATTTCAAGATCATACCGGATGGGCGGCTGGTACGTGGTCCCGGCAGCGCTGCATTCGACGTGCGCGCTTTTGTTGCCGAGCAGCCGGGTTTTATCGGCAGTGTGCTGGATAATGTGGCAACCGCGCAATCAGACGGCAGCCGGCCCGAGGCTGTGCTGACTGCCGCTGAAGTCGTGGAGCGGGTGGCGCTGGAATACAGCGTCGATCCGCGCTTGCTGCTGGCGCTGCTCGAATATCGCGCGGGCTGGCTGAGCAATCCGGAGCCGCCCGAAGCATTGCAGACCCACCCGCTCATCGCCGAGAACGCCTCGCCAGGCGTGGACCGCAGCGGCCTGTATCGCCAGTTGACATGGATGGCCAATCAGCTTAATTTTGGTTACTACGGCTGGAAATATCGCGGTTGGACCACGATTGAATTTTCTGGCACGGAGCGTTTCCTGTATGCGCCCGGCCTGAACGGTGGCACGGTGGCGCTTCAGTATTTCCTGAGTCTGAACACGTCGTACAGCGCGTGGCTCAGTCAGGTTGGTGAAACGGGTTTCATCCGCACCTATTTCGCCTACTTCGGCGATCCGTTCGCCGGTGTGACCGACCCTATTGTGCCGCCCGGCCTGAACCAGCCGGAGATGACGCTGCCGTTTAACCAGGGCGAGACCTGGTTCTTTACCGGCGGTGCCCATGGTGGCTGGGGCAGCGGCAGCGCCTGGGCTGCGCTGGACTTCGCGCCACCGGACGAACCGCAGCAAGGTGTGTTCTGCTATACTTCCGATTACTGGGTGACGGCGGTCGCGCCGGGGGTGATTGCTCGCAGTGGTGACGGCTCCGTCATACTGGACCTGGACGGCGACGGTGATGAGTCAACCGGCTGGACGGTGCTGTATCTACACCTGGCGGATGATGACCGCATCGCGGCGGGGACAGCCGTACAGGCCGGCGACCGCATTGGACGGGCGAGTTGTGCCGGTGGTTTTTCATCGGCAACTCACCTGCATATCGCCCGCCGCTATAATGGTGAGTGGCTGCCATCTGATTGTTTCGTTTGCGCGCCGGACGGCCCACCAGCCTTCAACCTGGGCGGCTGGGTCACACGTGGCATTCGCAACCAGGAATACCAGGGTTATCTGGAACGTGATGGCGAGCAGCGTCGCGCTACACAGGGGCGTTTTTCGCCAGAGAACCGCATCGCCTGGTAGGAAGTCTGCAACAGTTGTATGAGGAACCCCCGATGATGTATCGTCATATGTACAGAGTTGTTATGGTTGTCGTATTGGTTTTCGCATTGGGTGGGGCAGCGGTTTACGTGACCGATGGCGCGTCGCTGAGCCAGGCGCCGACGCCGACACCGGCGCGGGTCATTATCCCCACCAGCGCGCCTTTGCCCACCGCTGGCGAACCGCCTACGCCGACCGCCACCTTTACGCCAGAACCGGAAGGGCCGGTTCAACTGGAGGCGCGGCAGGAAGCGGGACCGGTCAACGTGCGTGCCCAGGCGGACCCAAACTCTGATCGGCTGGGGTCGATCCAGTACGGTGAGCAGTATGTGGTGCTGGGGCGCTATTTCCGCTGGTTGCAAATCCGCTTTGAGCCGTCACCGAGCCGCGTCGCTTACGTGTTTGAAGAACTGGTGGATATCATCGGTGACGAGTCGCAGATACCAGATTTGACACAGGAAGAACTGCCTACCGAAGACCTGTCTTTGCTGGAGCCGACGTTGACCTGGGAGGCGCTTCAACTCACGCCAGGCGCGGAGGAAACCCTGCGCGCACAGAACGAGCGCGAAATCACAGCACCGGGCGCAGACAGTGAGGGGGACGTTCCGTCAGGGGATGGTGACGAATTCGGTGTGATGCCTACGTTTACCTATCCGCCTAACGTTGTCGCCCAAGCGCCGACCGAGATGCCGGTGATGGACGTGACCTCGACGCCTGACCCGGCCCGTCTGAACATCAACGTATCGGACGGTGTAGCGCCAATTCTGCCCATTGTACTGCTGGGGGCGTTGGGTGTCATTGGCATCCTGCTGAGCCTTTTGCGCCGCTGAGATGGCATAAAAACAGACAGCCCGTGCAGATGATCGGGCTGTCTGGCTTTAGCGTGATGGGGTGTTGGGGCTTTTTAGTAGCTGGAGCAGCTACCGCAACCGCCGGTGTCGTTGAGTGTACCGGCTTCCTCTTCCTCTTTGGACTTGAACGACTTGCCGCAGCCGCAGCCACCAGCGGAGTTGGGGTTGTCGATGCGGAAGCCACCGCCCATGAGGTTATCAACATAGTCGATGGTGGAACCGTACAGGTAGGTCAGGCTGGTCGGATCGACAACTAACCGGACTCCGTCCATTTCAACGACGGTATCGTATTCCTGCGGTGTCTCTTCGAATGCCATACCGTATTGCAGGCCAGAGCAACCGCCACCGGCGACAAAGACGCGCAGCGCGTGATTAGGAATTTCGCGTTGTTCCAGCAGGCTGCGAATGGTGTTGAGGGCTGGTTCGGTCACATAGAGTGCCTGGATTTCTTCGGTGCCGGTCTGGATGTTGTCCGGTTCGATTACAGCCATGAAAAACTCTCCCTGAAGCCATACTCAGATACTTGCTACATGTGGCATTGTAACACGATGTCAGCGGATGGTCAATTAAAAAGACCGAAATCATCGTTATTACCGGCTGGTTAACTCAGTTGCCGTTTGTGACACTTTCGCAAGGGATCATGTACGAGCAGGTATTGTCACCATCGGCGATGCGGGTGATACGGCGCGGAACCACACCCAGCAGCGATGACACCAACCGCATATCCATCTCGCACAGCGACTGGCTGGACTTGGAAATGTGGTGGTAGGGGCAGTTTGACGTGTGCAGCACAAAACCGCCATCGACCTGTTCCCAATCGGCGACATAACCGTTATCGTTGAGATAACCGACGACCTGCCGCATTTTCTCTTCGATGGGGGCGTCAGCGATATTCGCTTCGGCTGCCATCTCGGTGGCCACGCCTTCCAGAATAACATTCACACCATCTGGTGGTAGCTGGGCTTTGATCTGATTAATCAGACCGGCAGCCAGTCGCTGATAGTTATTCGGAAAATGGTCACGCGCTTTGTCGGTCAGTGCGTAGACGTGCTGGGGCCGTCCCGGCGAACTACGATGACGCAGTTGTGGCGCGGTGATGAGTTCTTCCTGTTGCAGGCGCGCCAGATGATGGCGAACCGTTACGGCAGTGATCTCTCCCCTGCGTTTGCGTAGTTCGGACACAATATCGTCTACGGTCGCCTGACCCGCATTGTGTAGAATTTCCAGGATATGCTGCCGGGTTTCCTGCATGGCGGTTTCTCGTCGAATCTCATTTTTATAGCCAGAATGAGCAAAATGCAGTTTAACATTTTTCGCCATAAATTGTCAACTAATGTTAAGCGTTATGATGTATCAGGGACCAGCCATTATGTGATGGCTGGTCCCATCATCAGTGCGTGGATTTGCTGCCTATGGCAGCCCCCAGATGCGAACCGTACCATCGTCAGCGCCGGTGGCGATCAGTGTCTGGTCCGGGCTGAATGCGATGGTTTGCAGCCAGTCGGTATGGGTGGGCAGTTCCGCCAACAGTTCGCCGCCCAACACATCGAACAGGTAACCACCGTCACTGCCCACATAGGCTACCAGTAGCCCGTCCGGGCTGATAGCACCGCTGGTGGTTAGTCCAGAACCGCGCAGCGTGGCAACCTCTTCACCGCTGGCTGTTTCGTAGATGCGGACGCTAAATCCTTCCAACGTCATAAACAGCGAACCATCGGGGAAGAATTGCAGGTAGGTAGTCACTTCGTTGGTTGCACCCAGGGCATCATTCCACGAAGGGCTGAGATTCAGTTCCGGGCCGGTGGCCACATCCCACAGCCACACGATGCGATCGGTATTGCCTACCAGCAAGTACTGGCTGTCTGGACTGAAGGCGACGCTCGTCATGCGGTCGGTGATGCCAACGGCGG
>Ga0208075_1000817_pt1 | contig 12137 bp, 10 predicted proteins | sample HotLakmasection5_FD_184728 | JGI IMG/M metagenome (GOLD analysis project Ga0208075, IMG submission 184728) | Hypersaline microbial mat communities from Hot Lake, Washington, USA - Section #5 (SPAdes) | ecosystem: Environmental > Aquatic > Non-marine Saline and Alkaline > Hypersaline > Microbial... | reverse complement strand
ACTCTTTTAAAGCCACTTTCAGCGCTATCTTTTTTGCCACTAAAACAAAAACCCACTAAACGGGTTAATTTTTAAAACCTCTGTGTTTTACATTTCTTGTTTTTGTGTATTCGTGGCTATCCTGTAACCAACCAACTTCGGACCAACGCATCTATTCGGCTGATTAGGCAGTAATGATTTTAGGTTCTGCCAGAAGAAGCCCTCAGGAATGGCCGCGAAGACACGAGGGCACGAAGGTTCACGAGGATCTTCCTCAATCCTGAATATTTTTCCTGTTTTTGTACTTTCGTGGCTCTCCTGTCAGCAATGATTTTCTTTAGTTAACACAGATTATTTCGGGATAATCTGTGGTTTCAGTACCTTTCAAAAAAAGGAGAACATAACGGAGATATTTATGAAAGTATGTGTTGCAGATAATTTACCACAAGAAGCTGTCACTGAACTTGAAAACCTCGGGATGGAAGTGTTAAACCGCCCAAAAATGACTGCGGATGAACTGAGTAAGGGACTTGAGGATGCCCAGGTTATCATTGTACGATCAACAGTAGTTACTGCAGAGTGCATTAAAAACAGCCCCAAACTCAGCCTGATTGTGCGTGCGGGAGCGGGGGTGAACAATATTGATATGCAGGCCGCCAGCGATGCGGGTATCTATGTTGCCAACTGCCCCGGACAAAACTCTATTGCGGTTGCTGAACTGGCAATGGGCTTAATTCTGTCGCTGGATCGCTATATCGCTGATAATGTTAGCTCCTTCCGGAATGGGGACTGGAACAAAGCCGCCTATAGCAAGGCAGACGGTATTTTTGGCAAAACTCTCGGCATTATAGGTACGGGACAGATCGGTCAGGAACTGATTAAACGCGCCCGGGCTTTTGGCATGCCGGTCGTGGCTTGGTCGCGTTCATTAACGCCTCAAAAGGCAGAAAAGCTGAAGATACAACGTGCTGAAAGCATTGAGGAAGTCGCCAAATCCTGTGACGTACTTAGCATTCATCTGGCCCAAAATGATCAGACGCGGGGAATTATCTCCAAAGATGTGCTGTCTTCTCTAAAAGACGGCGCTTTTGTCATCAACACATCCCGCGCCGGTGTAGTAGATGAAGATGCGCTTTTCGAAGAGCTGTCATCAGGCCGTTTAAAAGCCGGGCTTGATGTGGTATCGGATGAACCCGAATTTAAGCAGGGCGAATTTACCAGCCGGTTTCAAAACCTGGACAATGCGTACATTACACACCATATTGGCGCCAGCACAAAACAGGCACAGCTCGCAGTGGCCAATGATGCCGTAGACATTGTGCGCGGATACGCCAAGGAGGGGCACGTCCGAAACTGGCTGAACCACTGTAAGCAAACCGATGCCCCCTGGCAGCTCGTGGTTCGCCACTTCGACAAACCCGGCGTTATCGCTAATGTAATGAGTGAACTGAAAGAGGCAAAAATCAACGCCCAGGAGCTTACCAACGTTATTTTTGACGGCAAGAAAACCGCATGCTGCACTATTCAGCTCGATGCACGGCCTTCCGAGAATATCATGCAAAGTATTCGTACGCGGCAGGATGAGGTGATCAGCGCCACGCTTATCGAACGCTGATGGTTTGACAACGATCATCCGACAATCACAATTTTTGGGGTGCGCTTTAAGGAAAAGTTTCTTTCTTTGAAGCGTTCTCCAATTCTAACCCACGGTTTAATCAATACGGATGAAAGTACTCTCACTCATTACAGCCTTTTTATTGTTGCTCACCATTAATTCCTACTCGCAATCAGCGGATGAACTGTTTTCACTCACCGGTTTTCAGCAGCAACGTGCACTTCAGCAGCTTGAAAATGAGCAGCAGATGCTGCAGTACCTCACTCCGGCTGTTTATCGGAATCATCTCTATCAGCTCACCCGTGTACCCAACATTGCCGGCACCGAGGGGGGACGCAGCGTAATTGATTACATGACAACCGCAATGGAGAGCGCCGGACTTGAGGTGCGACATTACGATTACGACGCCTACATGCCAAAGCCGGGCAGTGTCTCCATTTCTCTGGTACGTCCCATTCGCCTGCCGCTCAATAACCAGGAATACATTTATGATGAGGATCCGCAATCGATGCATGCCGAACTGGCCCACGGCTGGAACGCCTATAGCGGATCAGGAAATATTACCGCTGAAATTGTATATGCAAACTACGGTCGGAAGCAGGACTTTGAAAGGCTCGATGAGATGGGAATTGAGATTGAAGGCAAAATCGTCATGGCCCGTTATGGGGGAAACTTCAGGGGATTTAAAGCAAAATTTGCTGAGGAGTATGGAGCTGCAGGATTGATCATTTACACCGATCCGGCTGATAACGGCTATATGCGCGGGCTTACCTATCCCGAGGGAAAGCAGAGTGACGAAAGCGCCATACAGCGCGGATCTCTGCTAACGCTCGACTACTATGGCGATCCGCTCACCCCTTTTGAACCCGCTCTTCCACTGGATGACCCAAACACGCCCGAGAGGCTGGATTCAGATGAAGTCGCTTTTCACACCATTCCGGTAGCACCGATTGGTTACGGTGCGGCAAAAGAGATTCTCTCCCGGATGGATGGCCCGCCTGTACCCGTCGGCTGGCAGGGCGGGCTACCGTTTACATACCGGCTCGACAGCTCGGAAGCACTTCAAGTGAACCTGGATGTGGAACAGCCCCACGAATACACACGAATTACAAATGTGGCCGGCGTTATTGAAGGAACTGAATATCCTGATGAATGGATTATCCTCGGCTCGCACCATGATGCCTGGGGGTTTGGCGCGACGGATCCCAACAGCGGCACCGCCATGCTCCTTACGCTTGCGGATGCGCTCAGCGAAATGAGAAACAACGGCTGGAGGCCCAAACGCAGTATTCTCATCGCCCACTGGGATGCGGAGGAGTTTATGCTAATCGGCTCATCAGAATGGGTGGAAGACCTGCGCGAAGAACTTAACGCCAACGCCATTTTGTATCTGAATGCCGATATGTCGGTTACCGGACCGGCTTTCCGCTCCTCGGCATCTCCTTCTCTCAAGAAACCGATCATTGAGGCAACGAAAGTTGTGAGACATCCCGACTACGAAGACCGCACAATTTACGAAACCTGGATACAGCCCCAACAGGATGAACCATCCATCGGAAACCTGGGCGGCGGTTCGGACCATGTTGGATTTTATATGCACCTCGGAGTTCCATCAGCCGGCATTGCGATTTCGGGTAGTGTTCCCGTATATCACACCAACTTTGATACGTACCATATGTACGAAAGCTTTCTCGACAGCTCGTTTACCTACGGACCAACCCTTGCCGGCGTGTATGGCGTAGTGGCTTCGCGTTTCGCCATGGCAGATATTTTGCCGTATGATGTTGAGCGTTACGCCAACGACATTTCACAGCATATCGAGACTCTTTCTGAACGTGCTGAAGAACTCGGGCGTCCGCTTGATGGTGTACTGAATCTGGAGTCTGTCTTAAACCTGAACCGCCAGGTTTCAACGGCACTTGCAGGGGAAATACCGGAATGGCTGAACTCTGAGCGGTTTGATGCGGATCGCCTCAGGGAGATCAATCAAAAACTGATACAGCTCGAGCGGTCGTTTGCAAATCCCGAGGGGTTGCCGTTTAGCGAGTGGCAAAAATCTGTTTATGTTGCCACAGATCCCTGGAGCGGCTACGCAAGCTGGATGATTCCGGGGGTTCGTTACGTACTTGAAGATGATCGAAGTGACGAAATGCTAATGCGTGAGGCTCAGAAGTTTCAGATTGCCGTTTCGCAGCTAACGATCTCCCTGGGTGAAATCTATGATCTGATACGGGAGTAGATTTTTCTAAATAGTCATCGGATGAATGCACCATCATCCTTCTCATTTTTTATGCTTTCCATCTATGAAAAAACTCATCCGATGACTTCACTGCTCTCAAACTGATTCAAGCCTCCGCTTGGATTGTTCTTAGTAAAAAATTAAGCCCTCTTTCTTTCTCGCGCCAAAGGCGTCCCGGTGGGGCTGAGTTGCGCAGAGGTTTACGCGGATTTTCGCGGATTTTTTATTCGAATCAGTCATTATTCCTATGAATAAAAAACTACTCATCGTTCTTTCCACTTTTCAGGACTCATTGAAGTATGAAAAACCGCTCTGATAACGACGCTCTTATCCTCTCCATTAACTGTGTAATGAATCATGTGAGGAAATTTATGGAGTGGATAACAATGAACATCATCATATCGAATCTGATAAAACGGATTTATTTTAAGGGCTGATATTTTCTCATGCAACTCTTCTACAAACAGTTTCCCCAAATCCTTCTTTTGTTCTTCGTAATAGTCTATGCTTTTCTGAATATCCTTAACTGCTCCGGGGCCGATCAGAATACGGTAGCTCATTGTTCGCGCTTCCTGTATTCAAATTGATTACGGGCACTATCCCATGGCTCCATGTTTTCCGGGTCTTCCGTTTTAATACGCTCTCTCACAATATTTTTATGTTCTTCAGGTACGTTATTCATATCCGCTTCCTCAATTCCCAGCTCTTTCATCAGGTTCATAAAAAACTCAACTTTATCTTCGGGCACTTTTACAGTTACTTCTTTCATTGCGTACAGTTTTTTTTGATACGGGTAAGTAAATTTTACACTATTCATATGTAAACACCAAGCTTTTAATCTCTAGTTCAATCTCCGCACAAACCTAAACTGGTTCAGCGTCCGCTTGGACCTTACTGATTTCGGAAGTATGGATTGCCTTTCATTTACATCAATGCCCTGACTACTTTAAGAGACCGCCTGGACTTTTCTTGGAACGCAATCGAAGAGAATAGTCAGGGTGAAGAGCGCTGGAGCCAGGTTTCGGGGTTTACGACCTGACTTCCCTCCCGGATTACAAAGAATAGTACCGGCCCGCGAATGGAGTCTTCGGCGCCGGACAGGCCGATGATCTCCCCTTTGCTCAGCACCTGGTTTCGCCTCACGTAGATTTCGCTCATATTTCCGTAGGCGGTCAGATAGCCGCCGTGGTTCACAAAAATCATATCACCGTAGCCCTGCAGCGGCTGTACATTGTACACAAATCCGTCGCTCACAACCTCAACCGGCGACTCCGGCAGCGTCGCAATATCCACGCCAAGATTTTGTGTACGTGTCCCGAATACCGGATGCGCGCGCGTACCAAATCGCTGCGTAATGACGCCGTTTTCTACAGGCCAGGGAAGGTTCCCTTTCATTTCGCTGAACCGTTCACCAAACAGTGCCAGTTCCTCATCGCTAACCGCACTTACAATCCTTGCCTCCTCGCTGCCGGGCGCCGCTGAATTTGATGCACGCCTCAGCCGCTCTTCCTCGGCAATCAGCCGGTCCATGGTTGACATCAGGTTATCGCGCTGCTGTTCCTGCAGGGTTTTCTGCTGCTCCAGGCTCTCCACATCCTCTTTCAGCTCTTCGGAAAGCTGTTGCTGACGCTGCCTCTGCTGCTCCAGACTCTCCGATTCCCGCATGATAGAGACCAGCGCCTCCTCGTTTCTCTCCCGCGTCTGCTCAAGCTCCCTGCTGGTCTGCTCCAGTTCGGCCTGTTTTGCTTCAATCTCGGCCATCTGTTCTTCTACGTGGCTGTTAAATTTCTCGAGATAGAACGATCGCACGAGCAGTTCATTCACCGATGAGGAGGTGAAAAGCAGGGCAAGCTCCGTGGTTCGCCCATGTTTGTATAGATAACGCAGTGTGGATTGATACTCTTCAATTAATGCATCGAGCTGACGCTGCAGCTCCCGGAGATTCTGCTCAATCAGCGTGATCTCTTCCTCAATCTGAGCTTGTTCCCGGTTCATCTGCCGCAATCGTTCCTCCTGAAGCGCAACCAGTTTTGTGAGCTCTTCGAAACGTGCGTACACCTCGTCATATTCACGGGATGTTTCGCTGAGGCTTTCTGAAATTCGCTCTATCTGATCATCCAGGCTCTCAATTTGCGTTCGTGTGTCACGCTGCCTCTCAAGAATCTGATTACGCAGATATTCGTACGATGTTTGAGCCTGCAATTCCGGTGCCGTCAGGGCAAGAACCATCATCAACAATAATGATATGCAGTGGAATGTTCTCATCGGTAAATGGGAATATCTTCAGGGATTGTGAGTGTCAGATCCGGAAGCTCCCTGTTGATCTCTAAGCTCTGAACAATCAGCACCGCACGGGATGTACCGTTACTGCTGTAAACGGTAATGCGTCGCGGCATCATAAATCCTTCAAGGTCGGCAAACCCATCATACTCAATTCTGCCGATCGATGCCCCTTCCGCCCCTCGCCTTACAACCTCTTCCACGAGATAGGTCTCTTTTCTGAGACGCACAAATGAGTCGTCCCGCAAAAGAAGAACAAACGTGTCCGCATCTTCATAGACACCAACCACTTCCGATACATCAACCGTAAAGTTAAACAGGTCCAGAATATTCATGGTCGCCAGGGAGCCCACGCTTGTCTGCTTCCCCTCATTCACCGATACTTTTTCGGCAAACTTATCCACCTTGTTGTACACAAGCAGTGAATCCCGGTCTACATAAATTTCTCCGCCCTCAATACCCACGCTGTTCTTTATCGAAAGCCGGCTCTCTTCACGATTGGACAGAAACTGCACGGTTACCCGCTCATTGTTGTCGGGTTCGCTGACAATCGCCCTGCCGCTCCCCTCGAGGGTATTCAATGATTCACGATAGTCGGGCATATTTTGCACGATCATTTCTGCGCTTTCACCTGACGACTCCATCTCTTCCGGAGCCGAGAGCTCACGGCTGCTGCTGCAGGAAACCATCAGAACGACAAAACAGATCAAAGCTGGAAGTACAATTCTGTTCGATATGAATCTACTCATTCTCCGCCTGTTCAATTTTCTGTTGCAGATAATCCCGATCCGGATCGGTTTCCAGCGCTTTCTGCCACCATGTTACAGCTTCAGCGAAGTTTCCTTCCGCCTCCAGCACATCACCAAAATGCTCAAATACATCTGCGCTTTCGGCGCCGGCATCGATCGACCTCTGTATAAATTCTTTTGCACGGGCGATGTTCCCCAGTTTAAAATATACCCAGCCGGCTGTATCGAGGTAGGATGGGTTTTCGGGCTGAATGGAGACAGCCCGTCGTGCATAATCGAGCGCCTCTTCCAGTTTTTCGCCCCGAAGACTCAAATAGTAAGCGTAATTATTGAGAGCGGTGTGGTTGTCGCGGTCGAGACGCAGCGCCATGGTGTAGGACGATTCCGCACTCTCCCAGTCGTCCAGTTCGTTTTGTACATCGCCCAGGGTGCCGTGTATTATGGAGCGGAAATTCCTGCGCGACGGAGCCATGGTTGCGCTCTGAAGCCACTCTTCGGCCTCTTCATACCTATCCGTGAGCATGTATGATGCCCCGGTAAAGAACTGGATAAATGCGTTGTCAGGTGCACTCTCGCTTGCCCTTTCCGACAATGCTATCACCTCTTCGTACTCTCCGCGGGAAAACATCAGCTGAAGGCGCTGGCTCCAGGCCTGACCGTTTTCAGGGTTTAGCTCCGTGACGGTTTCGAGCGTTTCCAGCGCCATCTCCTCCTCGCCCTCATTCAGATAATATTCTGCCGCAAATAGCTGGGCGGGAATATATTCGCGCTCTGTCTCCTGAAGTGTACTTACCGCTATGGCAACCTGCTCATTAAGTTGGGAAACTCCGGGGTTGGCCTGCTTTTGAACGACTAAAAAGTCGATCAGCTCCATTTTCTTTGCCGGGGAGATCAGTGGATCGTCGATCATCTTTAAAAAATACGTTCCCAGATCATCCCAGCTCTTCTCTTTTACAAAAATATCGGCCAGTAACAGGAGTGTTCGTTCATTGCCAGGATGGCGTTCAAACGCATCCAGCAGAACATCCCGTGCCTCTTCGGTTTGATTAAGCTCCAGGTAGTACTGGCTGATTGTGTGCAGCGTGGTGATGTTGCCCGGCCTCAGCGAGCGCATCTGCTCCAGTTCCCGCAGGGCGTTTTCGGTCTGCTGCAGGGCGTTGTAGTTTTGAAATTTTCTGAGGTGGATTTCAAACGTGCTGCCTCGCAGGTCTAAAATTTCATCCAGCACGTCGTTCGACTGCTTTAGCTCGCCAAAGTCGATGTAGGTTTGGGCAAGAAGATAGAGGATGTCGGTATCGCCGGGATGGTACTCGAGTGCGGATCTGAGCGACTTCACCGCCATTTCGTTTCTGCCTGAGCGGCTGTAAATCTCCGCCATATTCAGGTGATACCACTTGTTTTCGGGCTTCATGCGCGTGGACATCTGCCCGTAGTATGCGGCATTCGTCAGATCGCCGGTGGCAAGGTACACTTCTGACAGCGCATAGGTTATACCTGCATCTTTGGAATGGATGAGATAGGCGGCGGTGAGCTTATCGAGGGCCAGCTCGGTTTCTCCGTTCTCAAAATGGGTAAGTCCGTCAATGTATGATGCGATAGCGCGGGCACTATTTTCATCCTGCACCTGAGCAACTGTGGAGAGAGGTGTTAATGAAAATATTAACCATAAATAAAGAAAGTTAAAACGGATAGTCATAGATGTTAAACAAGCCGGAAATTGGAATACGATTCTTAACAACGAATCACCGTAAAACTAATTATAAGCCGAACAGCTTCCAACTATTAAACAGCAGATATGGGCTTAAGCAAATCTCAGATCAAAGATCGCCTCAGTACTGGCGTAAGCATCCGCTTGTTACCCTGTTCTGTTAGGGTAAACGGTCTAAGCGAATACTTGAACTACTATGATGGGTTGAATCAACGGCTAAGGTATTGAATAGCCACAAAATCACAAAAGTACAAAAATGAAAAAAAACCGATTTTGATCCTTCAGAAATTCTCTGGCCTGGTTCAAGTATTTACTTGTGTCGATATTTATCAGCGAGAACGGTCCATGCAGACGATTGAACCAGGTGAGTCAACAGATCAAAGATCATGAATCGTACGTCACAAATCACTCCTCCTCCCATCGAAGTACCGGGTAGCCATCCTCGGTGGTTCGCCACACATTCACCCAATCGAACTCCGGCATGTTCTGCTCGGCGGCCGGCCCGGTCATCTGGGCTGTGGACAGGCCGGTGGCGCCTTCGGGGCTGCCATTTACAACTGCATCCTTTAAATCCGACTGCTCCATATCCCAGTAAAGATTTTCCAGAAGTCCCAGGTTTTCGATGATGGCTGCTTTGGAAAAGTCGGAGCTACCGGTAATCTGAACCGAGCCTGCAAAGTAGCTGTTTTCGATGACTCCATTCTCTTCATTAGATACCACGATTCCTGAAATCTGTCTGGGAGCATCAAAATCAACAACCTCCAGATTCATTGTTGAATAGACATTGCTGACCTCCGCGTTGTTGGTAAGAACAAATCCAGAGATTTTGATACTGCTCGAAGTAACACCTGAAGCAAATGAAGAGTGAATAATGCCATCTTCATGGGTGCCTGCAAATCCGGCTGCACCGTTTGTTCCGTTAACATCCATGTTTACATACGAGTTGATAATCTGCCCGTAATTTGTGGAAACAAACCCCCATCCGGTGATGCCATCCCCACTTCCATTGGCAGATGATTGACGGATCTCTCCGGCATTAATCCAGACAAAACCGGCAACTGATCCACTGGTTAAGTTTCCATCGAAGTGAGCATTCTCTACAGTGCCGGTATTAACGCCAATGAATCCTGCCATTCCCTGGCTAATATAACCACCTGCAACCCCCTGGTAGGAACAGTTACGAACAATGCCGCTATCATTAAATCCTATAAACCCTCCAACACCTCGTGTTTCGGACAGATCTACCTGGTTTATAGGTGGTTCGTCAACTATCATAATGGTCTCATTTTCAATAGCACTTTTTTGAACCTTATTGAGCCAGCTTGGTGAGCGATTATCAATGGTGATGTTTTCGATGAGTCCGTCTTTTACGTATCCAAAAAACCCAACGGCATCATCACCGGTTTTTTGATTATGGATAAAAAGTGAGGAAATCGTATGACCATCTCCGTTGTATGAGCCGGTAAATGGCTGCTCACGAGTGCCAAGGGGCTGAAAGCCCGATCCGTTTTGTAGTTCGGTCGAAGCAGAGGCATCGATATCTGCAATCTGAATAAAGTGTTTATCAAGATGCACTGTATCACCAATAGCTTGAAGATGATCAAGATTGGCTATTTGGTAGGGATTTTCCAGCGTACCTTCTCCATCTTCAAAAAAGTTTTTATCAAGTGATCTGGATTCTGTTCCACAACCAAGTAAAACAATAAAATAAATTGTAAATGGTATTGAGGTTATTCTAAATAAATGATTTTGGTACATTGTTTTGATTTCTTTTTTTACCATTGGTTCCAAATGTCTGCATTTAGTGAAAGGTCTTTATGAACTCTTGATGGATCTCGAATTTGACCTATATCAACACCACAATAATTATTTTTGGTTGAGTCTTCTGGTGCCCATGCCCAATTATTAAGGCCGAGACCACAGTCAGTACCATTAGTATCTTGCCCACAAATAAAACTTGCTTTATTATTTTGAAATGTATTTGGAGGAAAGCTGCACGGAGTGCTGGCAGGTACTGCATATCCATAAATACCCACATTGCTAATACCCATAATTTGCTCACTAAACATTTGATTATTAAAAACTCTAAAGTCAGAGCCACCGGCTACTCCGATTCCACAGTTACCTGGATTTACACCAATATTGTTTTTTGCCTCCTGAAATTTTCCGCCAAGGTCTCCTAATATTATCATGCAACCCGTATTACTAACTTTGGTTGCTTGCCCGTTATTTAATAGCACTCGTGCCCTGTTGTCGTTTACCTGAATATAATCACCGTCGGTTCCTTCAGAGGCGTAAATGTTAATCCAATCCTCTAATACAGTATTTCCATATCCGGTGGTGTGTTCCAGGGAATTGCCATTTACCCGAATGCCTGCTCCTTCACAATCATTGCACTGGAAAAAGTTTCTCCCGGGGTTCAGTGCTTCGTTGTCAATAGCTTTGAGTGGCCCGTCACAGTGCGTAAGTAATATTGCCGATGCCACATCTTCAAAATGGGTGTCACTGACCTGAACATCCTGGCATTTATAAAGATTAACCCCTCCATTCGATTCACCATCTTTATTTGGAGCTATATTATTAAAGTTCATATGTGCTATATAGATATCATTAATTTCGAATGTATTACCGGAATAGATACCGTTTTCTGTGTAGTTTTCAATGGTAAAATATTGTATAGAGACATTTTTTATGTCTCCATAAAATGCACTTTGAGCATTGCCATTGCCATTCAGCTTTGTGTTTGCACCTTGCCCTGCCCACAGACTACCATTGCCCGGGTTTTGAATACTTTGATTATAATAAGTTCCGGATGTGAGATAAAATAATGAACTTGGAGGGCACACAAAATTTGCGGTACTTAAGTTGTCACCTGGATAAAGATATACGGAATTCCCGATCTGGTTAAACAAGCTTTGGCACATAGTGGTAGGTGGGCTTACAACTGCCTTCACAGTAAGGGTATCAGTGTGCACAGAATCATAGTAAGATAAAAGCATCCGCCTGATATATTTCACTTTTAATTTTCGGATGCCCGGCCGTTCGTCAGTGTTGTTTTTTATCGCAGTACCATAGTGACGTTTAATGGATTCAAGCTGCGCCTTGTTCAGTTCGCGCATATTGAGGTTCAGTGCCGATATTTGCTCATCAATGGCATGAAGAAGCTTTTGGGGGAGCTCTATCGTATTCTCGGTTACGTCCAATATTGGTTTGCCAAACTCGAGAAGTTGTTCATCTGTGAAGCCCTCAATGTCTTCTCTCTCCATATTCTCAACAGCGGAAAGCATCTCCACGAAGTTTTGATGATTCTGCTGTGGGTCTTTTTCAACATTGGTTTGTAAATCAGAGAAAAAAGAGTCTTCCAGTTCGGTTGTTGCTATTGCATTCCTGGATTGTGACGGTGGTTGCATCTCCTGGCTGCCGGTCAGGGATTCCTCACCACAGGAAAATATGGTCAGTACGCTCAGCCCTATCAGCAGGATGGACAAAAAAATGTTGTGTATTAAATGGGGGGGGTGTGGAATTTTGTTCATAGTCGTTATCTCTGTCATTGATCGTTGATGAATT
>Ga0208075_1000813_pt1 | contig 12164 bp, 7 predicted proteins | sample HotLakmasection5_FD_184728 | JGI IMG/M metagenome (GOLD analysis project Ga0208075, IMG submission 184728) | Hypersaline microbial mat communities from Hot Lake, Washington, USA - Section #5 (SPAdes) | ecosystem: Environmental > Aquatic > Non-marine Saline and Alkaline > Hypersaline > Microbial... | reverse complement strand
ATGCCCGCTCATCTGCTTCCACAAAAACGTGCAGGGCGAGTCAATCTGCCTCACCCCTGTTCATTCGATTGCTAAGGAGATCTGTGCAAGCCGTAGCCCCCTGGGAGAGGTCGCGCCCGAAGGGCGCGGGTGAGGGCCCGCTCCCGGCGCAACGGGCGACTCCTTCACCGGGAAAGCGCGCATGGCCCGGCAACGCGCCCGGCGCCTACCCCGGATCCTCCCCGAGTTCCTGCAGGATCATGGCCACGACCCCGTCGCGGTTGCGCAGCACGTCTATGTTCCAGAAACGGATCACGCGAATGCCGTGACGGGCGAGCCAGACGGTCCGGTCGTCGTCCCGTTCCGGTGTGTGCTGTCCGCCGTCGACCTCGACGACCAGCCGCTTCTGCTCGCAGTAGAAATCCGCGATGTACGGGCCGATGGGATGCTGCCGCCGGAACTTTAGGCCCGCAAGCCGGCGATTGCGCAGCACGGACCACAGCGACCTCTCTGCATCCGTGCTCATCCGGCGCAAGGATCGGGCCCGGCGCACGGACCGGCTTTCGGCCTCGCGATCGACAGTCATCTTCGGCACCGACAAGAGGTTAGTTTTCCTCGACATGGTAGCGCGTATTGCAGCTGAATTTGAAGATGCTGCGTGCTGGTGTATGCCGAATGATGGTGGCGCCATTGCTGATTGGGACGCACACGAAGCGTGCTCCACCGGCGCGGGAGTCACTAACCAAGGGGGAGCGGCCCCTCACCCGCCCGCTTTGCGGGCGACCTCTCCCGGAGGGAGAGGTGGCGTTTTTCGCGAGGTTTCTGCGCCATTTTGCCACCAAAAATAAACCTCTCCCCCCGAGAGAGGTCACGCCCGACGGGCGCGGGTGAGGGGCTGCTCCCGGCGCAACATGGGACTCCCCGGCCGGCAGCGCCCGACTATGACCGCGGCGTCAGGCGGAAGACCGGCGTGCGGTCGGGCCTGACGGTGACGATGGCGACGGGCAGCACCGGCGCGTCGTCCGCCAGTTCGATCCGGAACGCCCGCACCAGCCGGGCCAGGACGAGGACGCCTTCGGTCATGGCGAACTGCGCGCCGATGCACACGCGCGGGCCGGCGCCGAACGGCAGGTAGGCGAACCGGTCGGGCGGCGGCGCGGGCGGCAGGAAGCGGGCCGGGTCGAACGCGTCCGGGTCGTCCCAGCGGCCGTGGTGGCGGTGCAGCACCCACGGCGCGATCACCATCAGCCAGCCGGGGCCGACCGTCACCCCGGCCACGGTATCGGCCGCGATCGCCTGGCGGACCACGGTGTAGGCCGGCGGGTAGAGACGCACGGCCTCCTGGAACACGGCGCGCGTCACGGGCAGGCCGGGCAGCGCGTCGGCCGCGGCCTCGGGCGCCGGGTTCGCCGCGGCGGCCTCCGCGGCGACGGCGTCCTGCCAGGCGGGGCTCTGCGCCAGCAGGGTGAGCGACCAGAACAGCGCCAGCGCGGTGGTCTCGTGCCCGGCGGTGATCAGGGTGGCGACCTGGTCGCGCAGCTGCCGGTCGGTGAACCCGGCGCCGGTGTCCGGGTCGCGCGCGGCGGCCAGGATGTCGAACAGGTCGCGCGGCGCGTCGGCCGGCGCCGGCGGGCGGCTGCGGCGGTCGGCGATCATGGCCTCGATCCGCGCCATCCAGCGCCGCCGGAAGCCGCGCCGCATCAGGTCGTGCGGGCCGGGCAGCCACAACGGCAGCAGGAAGTCCAGCGGCACCGGCCGGCCGAGCCGCTCGCGATACTCCGCCACCAGCGCGCGCAGGCCGGGCCGGTGGCGCGCCATCTCCAGCGACATCATGGTGCGCCCGGCGACCTCCAGCGCCACCGACTGGACCGCCGCCAGCAGGTCGACGTCCCGGCCGGCGCGCGCCGGTTCGTCCAGCTCGGCCACGGTCTCGTCCGCGACCTGGGCCGAGGTGCGCGCGATCATCGGCGTCGCCCGCGGCGCGAACGACGGCGCCACGATGCGCCGCTGGCGGCGCCACGCCTCGCCCTCCGCCAGGAACAGCCCGTCGCCCAGCAGCGGCCGCAGCACCCGCACGGTGGCCGGGGTGCGCCGGTAGTTGCCGGGGTTGTCGACCAGCACCCGCCGGATGCCCTCCGGCGCGTTGACCAGCAGGCTGTTCACCCCCAGGAACCGGCGCACCACCAGCTCCTCCCGGTAGGCCTCCCCGGCCCACGCCACGAGCGCATTGCGCCCGAACGCGCGCATCAGGGCGAGCCCGCTCAACTCCTCCGCCGCCGGCACCGGCGGCCGCAACGCGCGCGCCGCTCCGTGCGCGGGCGCGGCTCCGGGCCCGGGCGCGGACGGCGGCGGAGGCACGGCGCGGCTCTCGGCTTCGGCGTGCGGCACCCCGGCGGGCGCGGCGGGGGCATGGCGTGCGGGCACGGCACGATCTCCGTCTTCGGGCACGCAACGTGCGGTGTCGCATGTCGTATCTCAGGGCCCGCCCCGGCGCCGTCGCAGCGCCCCGGCCGGCCGGCCGCGATCATCGCGCCAAGCGCCCCCGGCATAAAGTCCGACATTCGACCCGCACCCCCGGCCCTCCCCTGCCCCGAGCGCCTCCGCGACCGGAGCCCCGCGCCGCGCCGGCCTCAGGCAGCCGGCTCGGCCGGCAGCACGGTGGGGTAGCGTCCGGCGGCCGAACGCTCGGCGCCGAGCACGGCGACGACGCCCATGGCGCGCAGGGCGGCGATCCCGTCGGGCTCTCCGGCCGCTGCGGCGGCACGGCCCAGCAGGGCGCGGGCGGTCGCCGGGGTGCAGGGGGCGGTCCACACCGGCCAGACGAAGCGGGTGCGGCCGTCGCGCTGCGCCACCCCCACCGCCTGCCGGCGGCGCGCGCCCGGTACCGTGGGGAAGCACGGCAGCGCGGTCAGCGCCAGCCGGTTGGCACCGGCCATGCGGCGGAACAGGTTGCCCTTCCAGGCGGCGGGCTGGCTGGGGTCGTACAGGGTGTAGGCGTGCTCTCGGCCGTCCTCCGGGTCCCAGCGCAGGCTGTCGAGGTCGGCGTCGGCGTAGTCCCAGGCGGCGAACAGGGTGCGTTGCAGGTGGGCGCGCGTGGTCCGGTCGATCAGGGCGCGCGCCGCGCTCAGGAAATTGGTCTGACCGGCACCCAGCATGACGAACGGCGAGCGGTCGGCCGGCCCGTCGGGGTCGCGGACGCTGCCGGGGCTGGCCAGCGCGCGCAGCAGGTCGCCGCACAGCCGCCCGCCGGGGCCGGCGCGAACCGCCTCCGCCATCCGCCCGGCCAGCGCCCGCGCCGGGAAGGTCGCGTCGGCGTCGCCGGGCAGGCGCAGCACGGGCGCCTCGGCGGCCAGCGCCGCCTCCAGCGCATCGAGCACTGCGGCCTCGCCGAGCGGGCGGTCGGCGTGCAGCACCGCGGCATGCGGCCACACCGCGTCCCAGGCGAGCCGCACGTCGTCCCCCGGCCAGTGCCCGGCCAGCAGCCGCAGCGTGCCGAGCCCGGCCATGAATCCGACCAGCGTATCCGCCCGCACCCCGGGCAGCCCGATCCGGCCGCGCTCAGCCATCGCCGGGGCCCTCCGCCGGGCGCCGCTCGGCCTCCCACTGCGACTGGCCGCGGTCGGCGGAGCGCACCAGCGCCTCCAGCCAGGCCAGCCCCCAGGCACCGAACCGGTCGGTGAGCCGCCAGAACAGGTCCGGCCACCCGGCGTCCAGCCGCTCGAGCCCGTGCGCGGCATCGGCCTCCAGCACCTCGCCGTCCCAGTCGAGCCGGATCGGCCCCGGTGCCGGGTCGGCCACCGCCGGCGGGAAGGGTCGGCCGCGACCATGGTGGGTGCCGATCAGGTAGCGGACCAAGTCGCGCGCCGACGGGTCCAGGGCGTGTACGGCGCGGCTCCGTTCGGCCAGGCGCACCGACCAGAACTCGTGGCGGGCGCCGCGCGGCAGGCCGGCGCGCTCCGCCGCCGTCCGCCGCAGCGCCGGGGTGGCGACGCGCTCGCCGCTCTTGGCCAGCGGCCCGCGGTCGGCCGCGGCGGCGCGGGCGGCGATGCGGTCGCCGCCGTGCAGCATGGCCTGGAAGCGCGGCTCGGCCTTGCCCAGGTCGTGGCAGCGCGCGGCCAGCGTGACCGCGTCGGCCAGCGCGGCCGGCAGGCCGCAGCCCTTGGCGATGGCCGCGGCCCGCCCCGCGACGCCGCCGTTCCCGTCGCAGCCGATGGCATGGTCGCGCAGGGTGATATCGCGGCTGACCACCGATCCGTCGTCCTCGGTGGTGACCTCGGCGGCATGCCTGGCCGCCGCGACGGCGATCAGCCCGTCCTGCGGGCGGCCGGGATCGTAGGGCTCCAGGCGGAACCTGGCCCCCTGATCGTCCAGCACGCGCCGGGCCGCGCAGTCCGGCAGCACGGCGCGAACCTCTTCGGGCACCAGCTCGTCCAGGCCGGCCGCCAGGGCCCCGGTCTCCGGATCGACGGCGTTGCGCAGGACGCGCTTGACCCGCGCGGCGCCCGGGTCTTCGCCGTCCTCGCCGGTCTCCTCGGGCACGGTCCACAGGCCGGGCAGGGCGGGATGGATGCGCAGCACCGGCCGGCGGTCCGCCCCGGCCCGCACCGCATCGGCGACATCGGGGACCGGGTCGGACCGGTTCGGCGCCCAGCCATAGTCGTCCAGCCCGCCATATGGGGACGGCACCACCAGGACCGCGCCGGGGACGATCTCATCCGGCCCGACCACCTGGCTCGGCCGGCGGTCGCCCTCGTCGGGGCCGCGCCACAGCAGGGCGGGCCGGCCGCCGCTCCGGGCCGGCTCGTCGCCGGCGGCGACGCCGGCGGTGTCGGGCACGTCGCCCGCGGCGGCGCGGCGCAGCCAGGCGCGCGCCTCGCGCACCGGCACCGTCACCGCCTCCCCGCCCAGAGGCGGGCAAAGGGACAAGGCGCGGACGATCCGCGCGCGAACCCGGTCGCGGCTGCGCTCGTCCGAGGGCAGCAGCCCGTCCTCGTCCGCCGGCAGATCGGCGCGCCACACGATCTGCACGTCCGCCTCGCTGCCGACGCCGTGCAGGAACACGGCGACCGCCGGGTCCGGCCGCGGCGCCGGGCTGGTCTGGGCGAGCAGCTCCAGCATCGGCCGGTCGAGCACCTCGCGCAGGCGGTCGGGGCCGCGCACCAGCGCCGCCAGCGCCGGGTCGTCGCGCAGCGCGGCGAGCAGGGCCGGCCCGTCGAGCGGGATCTCCGGCGGCCCGGCGGTGCGGGCCTTGCCGCGGCCCTTCGCCGGCGCGGCGCCGGGCCCGGCGCGCTCCGTCAGGAACCGCCAGGTATGCGCGACGGCGCCGCCGTACAGCGGGTCGATCTGCCCCGGCTTCAGGGCGCCCTCGCCCGCCACCCGCTCCGAGGGGCAGACGATCACGATCCGGCTGGTGCCGAGCTCGCCGGCACGATCCACCCGGCCGGCGCGTTGCAGCAGGGCGGGCAGCGGCGCGGCCTCGGTCACCATGGCGTCGACGTCGAAGTCCACGCCGACCTCGATGCACTGGGTCGCCACGACGAAGCACGGTTCGGCCTTGCCGCGGTCCCGGCCCAAGACCAGCCGGTCCCGCCACGCGTCCAGCAGCCGGTCGCGGTCGGGCGCGCGCACCCGGCCGATCAGCAGCACGGCGTCGCGGCCGTCGTCGCGGCGCAGCGCCTCGAACGCCATGCGGGCGCGGCGCACGGTGTTGAGCACCACGGCGACCACCGCCGGCGGGCCGCGGCCGGTGTCCGGGTCGGGCGCGGCGGCCAGCGCCCGCGCCTGCGCGACCACCTCGTCGACCAGCCGCTCGTCGCCGCGGCCGCGGGCCGCGACCAGCGCGGCCGTGCGGCGGGCGCGCAGCCGGCGGCCCAGCACCGGGTCGGCCCGGTCGGCGTCGGTGATCCCGGCCGGGGGCGCGGCGTCTTTGCCCAAGTCGGCGGTGGCCGACATCTGCACGACGCGCACCGCCCGCCCCACCGGCGCATCGCACCAGAGCTTCGACTGGTGGCAGCGGACCAGGTCCAGGGTCTCGGCGAACGGGCCGGACAGGTGGGCCTCGTCGAGCAGGATCAGGCTGTCGATCCCGGCCAGCCCGGCGTGCACCGGCCACATGTGCGGGCCGATCCCGTAGCCGCGGAACAGCAGCCGGCTGCCGACCTGATCGACCGTGGACAGGCACAGCGCGGGCTGGCACGGCGAGGCCACCAGCCGGTCGTCCAGGTACATGCCGCCGCGCCAGACCGCCACCTCCAGCGGCGGCGCGTCGCCGCCTCCGGCCCGGTCGCGGAGGCGGCGAGCCACCTCCCCGACCACGCCCGCATCCCGGTCCTCGATCGCCTTCTTGAGCGCCTTGCGGATCCGTCGGGCGCGCTCGGCCGCCTGGTCCACGATCAGCCGGCGGTCCACGACCAGGAAGGTCCGGGTCGCGGCGCGCCGTTCGGCCGGCGGGCGCGCGGCGTCCAGCGCCAGCAGGAACACCGCGATGTCGAGCACCGCGGTCTTGCCGCCGCCGGTCGGCACGTCGATCACGTCGGGCCAGGCGCCCTCCGGGTCGGCGGCGATGCGGCGCACCAGGTCGCACTGCCACGGGAACGGCTTTACCGTCCGCTCCTCCGTGGACTGCACGGCCGCGAAGAAGTCCGCGAAGTGCTCCGGCCCCAGCGTCATGCCGGCGCCTCGCGGTCGCGCCCGAAGCGGGGCAGGCACAGCCCCATGCCGAAGAACCGCCCCGCCCCGATCAGCACCGGCCCCGCGACCCGTTCGTCGAACTCGATCTCCACGTGGACCACCGGCTTGTCGTGGCGCCGGCCGGGGCGCGGCACGAAGTCCTGCGCGCGCGGCACGCCGGGCGCCGCCGGCCAGCACAACGGCCGGGCCGCGCGCGGCTTCGGCAGGCCGACCGTCCGGCAGGCCCGGGCGATCGTTTCCTCCACGGCGTCGCGCCCGCGCTTCGGGTGGCGGTCCAGCAGCATCGGCGTCGCCGTCACCCAGCGCGCGGACGGCCGCGTGTAGCGCTCCGGCAGCAGCGCGCGCGGGCCGGTCTCGTCGGGCACGACGCGGCTGAGCGCCATCCGGCCGACGCCGGGCAGCGCCAGGTGGTCAAGGCCGGCCAGGGCGGCGTCGACGTGGTCGCGGTCCACGGGGCCGATCCCGGCGGGATAGACCACGGCGACGCCCATCACCCGGCCGTCGGCGTGGTCGTGGTCCAGGTTGGCCAGCGGCACCAGGGCCACGTGGGGATCGCGCGTGCAGCGGCCGGTGGCGTCGCGGCCGGTGATCACCGGGCGCGGCGGCTGCGGCGCCACGCTGATCAGGGCGCGGTGCAGGGTGTCGGTCATACGCAGAGTGTGCTCCAGGCCCAGGCCGATGCCCCCGGCGCGGCGGAACACGATCCATTCGCCGAACCGGGCGGCCGGCGGCGGCGCCGGCTGGCGCATCAGGTCGCGATAGCCGGCGAACCCGGACGTCGGCGGCAGGCGCCCCTCGACGTGGTTGGCGACGAGCTGGGCCAGCCGCCCCGGCGCCGGCACGCGCAGCTTCATGGGCCCGGCCTCGGCCGGGACCCAGCGCGGCGCCGGCGGGTCCGCGGCCGGCGCGGCGCGCACCAGCGAGGTGGAATGGCCGAGGTACGAGACCCGCGCCGCCAGCGCGGCCAGCGCCGCCGTGTGCGGCCCCGGCGCGGCCTCCCGCCAGACGAAGTGCACCGCCGGGTCCTTCAGCGTGACCGCGGGGAACGGCCGGCCGTTGCGCTGGCCGGACTTGTCGGCCACGGCGACGTCGTTGGCCGGCACCCAGTGCGTGACCACGGTCCGTTCGGCCGCCTCGCCGCCGGCGATCGCCGGCGGCGGCTGCGCCTCCAGCCAGCGCAGCGCGTCGGCCTCGTCGTTGCGGCAGCCGCCGTGGCCCCAGGCGGCGACCAGGGCGGAGAACAGCCGGTCGGGATGCGGCGGCCATTCGGCGCGGCTGCGCTCGGTGCGCCGCTGGGCGACCGCCACGCCGGACAGGTACTCGATGCGCAGGGCCAGCACGGCCGGGTCACTCCGCCTCGTCGTCGCCCTGCCCGCCCAGGCGGTCGCTGATCCGCTTGAGATCGGCGAGCTTGGCCGTCGGCGTCAGCACGGTCGGCTCGCCGCGCCAGGACAGACCCGCCGCCGCCGCCGCCGCGACCGCGTCGGCCAGCAGCGCGGTGGCGGCCGGATAGTCCAGGGCGAACGGCTCGGCGCCGGCCGGGGTCAGCAGCTCGAACCCGTGCGGCTGGTCGGCTGCCTCGCTCTCCGCCGGCGGCACCGGCACCAGGAAGCAGCCGGCGCGCAGGTCGTAGCCCTGGTGGGCCTGCGCGGTCAGCTCGACCAGCGCCAGCGCGGCCAGCACCGCCCGCGCCGCCGCGTCGCGCTCCGCATCGGCCGCGCCCGCGCCATTGGGGAAGCGGATCTGGCGCAGCCGGACAAACGACAGGACCGCCGTCTGCCGGGCATGGTCGATGGCGCCGCCGAGCGGCAGCAGCGACGGCGTGACGTTGCCGTGGTTGATCTCCGACGGCCGGGTCGCCTTCTCCTTGCGCCCGGCGCCCTTGCCCGGCGGCTCGCCGAGTTCCCAGTCGGCGCCGTCGTCGATCAGGCGGATCGGGATCTGGCGGACGATGCCCAGCGCGTCGAGCCGGCTGGTCGGCTTGAGGCCGGGGACAAAGTTGATGCCGGTGATCGAGGAGGTCAGCGCCCGCGTCAGGCGCACGCTGGCCCGGCCCTTGAGCTGGGTCGACCACCACACCCCGTGCAGCAGCGAGGCCGGGTCGGTCTCGAACAGCGCCGTCGCGTCGGCGTCGCCCTGCTGCAGCCGGCGGCCCAGCGGCGAAGTCTGGAACGGCTCGCCGTCCAGCAGGCTGTCGCGGAACACGGCGTCGGCGGCGCGGTGCGACAGCTCCAGGCTGGTGTATGCGCGCACCGTGCCGTCGCCGCCGGGCAGGGAGACGCTGAGGTGCGGCACCCGGATGTCGCCGGCGCGCAGGGCCTGGAGCAGCGCCAGCTCCAGCCGGTTGGCCTGGCTCTGCACCGAATCAAGCACCACGCACGGCACCTTCTCGCCGTTCACCCAGCGCTCCTCGACGGCATGGCGCGGCTTGGAGTCGCGCCCTTCGCCCGGATAGGTCGGCGGGTAGACGTGCTCGTGCCGCCCGCCCGCCGGCTCCAGCCTCAGGTTCAGCCGGACCGCCTGCGCGTCCCGCACCGCCGCGCGCAGGGCGCCGGCAGTCAGCGTGCCGTTTTCGAGAACCGTCATGGTTGGCGTCTCTTGGTGACTGTTCTTCTTCTCAGCTTATGCGGGTTTGGCGGGCAATGCGAGCGGAAATATGTCCATTTTTAGAAACAAGAGTCGCGTATACGTGGGTTCAGGTTAAGGCCGCGGACTGAAAACCCAACCATATCTAAGATAGCATTTCCTTACAGATAAAACCCTCCATGATAGAAACCCTCCGTTAACCAGTCCTGCGGAATCCTCGCCCGCCCGCCTGCTGCCGGGGCCGCTCGGGGCTTGTGCCGTCCGGGGTCCGGCGTGCGGTGCGCGCATCTCCCCTTGGGCCAACCAACAGCGCATGGCAGGCCGATCATGCTTGACCTCGCCGAACCCGAACTGCCGCTGCCGGCGCCGCCGCTGGCGGAGGACCTGCCGCCGATGCCGGCGCGCATGGTCAACGAGTTCCAGTACTGCCCGCGGCTCGCCTATCTGGAATGGGTCCAGGGCGAATGGGCCGACACCGCCGACACGGTCGAGGGCCGCCACGCCCACCGGCGCGTCGACACCGACCGGCCGGACGCCCTGCCGCCGGCCGACCAGCTCGGCGACGACGAGCGGCTGCACGCCCGCTCGGTCACCCTGTCGTCGCGCCGGCTCGGCGTCATCGCCAGGCTGGACCTGATCGAGTCCGCCGGCCCCGGCTCCGGCGACGGCGACGGCCCGCCCGCGGTGGTGCCGGTCGACTACAAGCGCGGCCGGCGCCCGCACGTCGCCGCCGGCGCCTACGACCCGGAGCGCGTCCAGCTCTGCCTGCAGGGCCTGCTGCTGGCCGAGCACGGCTATGCCTGCACCGAGGGCGTGCTGTACTACCGCGACAGCCGCGAGCGCGTGCGCATCGTCTTCGACGAGGCCCTGCAGGCCCAGGCCGCCGCCGCCGCCCACGGGCTGCGCCTGGCGGTCGCCGCCGGCCGCCCGCCGCCGCCCACCGACGACGCCCGCAAATGCCCGCGCTGCGCGCTGGTCGGCATCTGCCTGCCCGACGAGGTGCTGGCGCTGACCCGCGGCGACACCGCGCCGCGCCCGCTGGCGGCGCGCGACGACCCGGCCCTGCCGGTCTACGTCCAGGCCGGCTACGGCAAGGTCGGCAAGAAGGGCGACACCCTGGAGATCGCGCTGGAGGACCGGCCGCCGGTCAAGGCCCGCCTGGCCGACACCTCGCAGGTCGCCGTGTTCGGCGCCGTCGCCATCACCACGCCGTGCCTGCACGAGCTGATGCGCCGCGACATCCCGGTCACCTGGCACAGCCACGGCGGCTGGTTCCTGGGCCACACCGTCGGCACCGGCCACAAGAACGTCGAGCTGCGCACCGCCCAGTACCGGGCCAGCTTCGACGAGGCGTTCTGCCTGCGCTTCGCCCGCGACCTGGTCGCCGCCAAGATCCGCAACGCCCGCACCCTGCTGCGCCGCAACCGCGCCGACGGCGACTCCGCAACCGAGGCCCTGGCCGCCCTGAAACGTCACGAGAGCCACGCCCACACCGCCGCCGGCATGGGCGAGCTGCTGGGCGTGGAGGGCGCGGCCGCCGCGGCGTATTTCCAGCGGTTCGAGTCGATGCTGAAGGCTGCCGCGCCCGGCGGCGGGTTCGCGTTCGACTTCGCCCGGCGCAACCGGCGCCCCCCGGCCGACCCGGTCAACGCCCTGCTGTCGTTCGCCTATGCGCTGCTGGTGCGGACCTTCGCGGTGACGCTGCAGGCGGTGGGATTCGATCCCTACCGCGGGTTCTACCACCAGCCCCGCTATGGCCGGCCCGCGCTGGCGCTGGACATGATGGAGCCGTTCCGGCCGCTGATCGCGGACAGCGCCGTGCTGACCGCGATCAACAACGGCGAGGTCCACCCGAAGGACTTCGTGCGCGTTGCCGGCTCGGTGGCCATGGGCCAGGCCGGCCGCAAGGCGCTGATCGCCGCGTTCGAGCGCCGCCTGAGCCAGGAGATCGCGCACCCGCTGTTCGGCTATCAGGTCAGCTACCGCTGGTGCGGCAAAAATTATTTGGCAGTGAGCGGCACGAAATAAATGGCAATGGATTGGCGCTCGAAGGTGCATTTTCACTTTTAAATCAATTTCTTAGACGGGCTGCATAAGGGTCCGAACTTGGGGCATGGCCCATGGCGCAATTGGCCGTCGCTAAGGCATTGATAACAAACGAACGACAAATGATTTGCGCAGTCAAAATCAAGAGTTCGGACCCAAGTTCGCACCCCAAGTTCGGACCCAAGTTCGCACCCTATTTTCCGCGCATGAGACCACGGCCAGCTCGGCATCGGCCGGGCGCCGCCCGGACCGCGACGGCCAGCCGCTCGCAGCGAACCGGTGCCATGCCCGGCCGGACGGACAGCGCCGTGGCGACCCGGCGCGCGCCGCCGAAGACCACGGCCAGCTCGGCACCGGCCAGGCGCCGGACCGGACACCGCGACGATGCCCGGACCGCGCGGGGTCCCGAGGTAAACAGGCGGCGGCGCATCGGCCCGATGCCCTGGCCGGACGGCCGGCGCCGCTTCGACCAGCGCGCGCCGCCGAAGACCACGGCCAGCTCGGTACCGGCCAGGCGCCGCACGGACCGCGACAGCCGGCCGCCCGCACCGAACCGGTGCCATGCCCGGCCGGACGGACAGCGCCGCGGTGACCCGGCGCCCCCGGCGGAAGACCACGGCCAGCTCGGCATCGGCCAGGCGCCGCCCGGACCGCGACGGCCAGCCGCCCGCACCGAACCGGTGCCATGCCCGGCCGGGCGGACAGCGCCGCGGCGACGCGGCGCCGCCGGCGGAAGACCACGGCCGGCTCGGCACCGGCCAGGCGCCGCCCGGACCGCGACGGCCAGCCGCCCGCACCGAACCGGTGCCATGCCCGGCCGGACGGACAGCGCCGCGGCGACCCGCCGCCGGCGGAAGACCACG
>Ga0208075_1000808_pt1 | contig 12231 bp, 6 predicted proteins | sample HotLakmasection5_FD_184728 | JGI IMG/M metagenome (GOLD analysis project Ga0208075, IMG submission 184728) | Hypersaline microbial mat communities from Hot Lake, Washington, USA - Section #5 (SPAdes) | ecosystem: Environmental > Aquatic > Non-marine Saline and Alkaline > Hypersaline > Microbial... | reverse complement strand
CCCAGAATCCGGTGGGCAATTCCCACAGCTCTGTTTGATTTGAGTGATCCGCCAACCGTACCCACTTTAAGCGGTATATCGATCGTCCCAACCAGATCGCCGCTCTCATTTTTGTACCAATTGGTGAGAGAGGTGTATCTACTACTACGGGCTGCGTAGGCGTGTGCAGCTGCCTCTATGGCCCGCCAGTCGTTTCCGGTTGCTATAGCCAGGGGATCAATCCCGTTCATGATTCCCTTGTTGTGAGTTGAAGCCCGGTAGGGATCGATGGCAGCAAATTCCGCAGCCCGGATGATACCGTCACGTACTTCTTTACCGGAGGAGTCATTGAAATCGAGATACTTCGTGGGAATCACGCACTTAGATCGCACCATGGCACGATCGGTCAAATTGGAGAGGATTCGAAGATATACTTTTGAACCCGATAACTTTTCAACCAGGGATGCAACTCCCTCACACATACTGTTGACCAGATTGGCGCCCATGGCGTCACGGGTATCCACAAGAAGGTGAACAACCACCATACTGCCGGGATGGCGGTCCTGCTGGTGAATCATCACTTCCAGGTCAATCGCACCGCCACCCCGTTTAACCATATTGGGATGGAGGCTGTTGGCCAGATTCAGAATCTCCTGTTTCTCCTGCAGAATGGCGTGACGAACCTTCATCGGATGCCTTACGTCCACAAGCTGAATCTGACCGATCAGGATCGGATCGTCCGATTCAGACTCAAAACCGCCCGCATTTCGGACAACCTTCGCTGCCGAACTTACCGCTGCCAGAATAGACGGTTCCTCAACAACCATCGGCACAACATACGGCTTGTTGTTAATCAAAAAATTCAGGCCAAGGCCCATCGGTAGTCCGAACACCCCGATCACGTTCTCGATCATCTTATCGGCATCATCCTGAGAGAGAAGGTGCATCTGCTCTCGTAGGGCTACATAATCTTCCTGATTCAGAATCTCTTTTTCCCGAAGAACATCCAGACGGTTTTCAACACTGTACTTATAAAATTTTGGGATGCGGGATTTGTCGTTATTGCTCATTGTATTTTCAGACAAATATTATCGTTTACGATTAGGGCAGGAGAGAGGTCGTAAATTGGATGAGTGGATTAAACTTTAGTCAACTTCAGTGGTATGCACGACTTCCATTCCTTTCGGATACATGTTCAGATCCATCACGTCGAACATGCTTTCGCTAATGACGTGCTTGATTTTTTCGGCAGTTGACGGATCTTTGCAAAATGCCACACCGATATCGCCACCGCCGGCACCAGATGGTTTATAAGTTCCGCCCACACTTTGAACCATTCCTGAGATCTCCTGATGTACATCTGAAATGATCTCCGTATCACTTTTTTGCCCAAGCAGTTGCTCCTGCTTTTCAAAGTCCCGGGTGATCTCAAGAAAAGAGGCTGTATCGCCGGCTTCAAAGGCTGCAGCTCCATCCGTAGAGAGCTCCATCATATTTTTCATAATTACATCATACTGATGAGGATGCTGATCGCGAAAGACATTCACATTACTTACAAAACTCCTTGTAGATGCAGCATATCCGGCCCAAACTGTGATCATATGGAGATCTTCAGGCCACAGCAGAGATTTCACCTGACCATTCAGCTTATCTATCGAGTCAGGCATGGTATAACTCATCACACCACCGGTAACACTGGCGGCGATATCCGTACCGCTGCCCAGCTTTCCCTGTGCATGTCTGTGTGCGAGAAACGCCTCACGATAGAGATCTTCCTGTTCAATGTGTTTATTTAAGTACTCCATTAGAGCAGAGAGGAGTGAAACGGTGAGTGCCGCACTTGAACCGAGTCCGAATTTATGTCCCGTTGTTTTGTGGTAAAAAGGTGCCGTATCGATTTCGATGGATGCTCCCGGAATTTTCCCGTTTCTCATGGTTATATACTTGAGTATAGATAGCACAAAGCGGAACTGAGTTTCCGTTTTCTGCGGGAGTGGGTTTCGAAAGTGTGCATCTCCATCAGCATCCAGTGTAAACTGAATTTCAGGGAGTTTCAGATTTTTGGTTCTGATCTGGAACGTGCTGTTGTAGAGCGGTGATATTTTCACAACACAGTGACGATCAACAGCTGTAACGAGTGCCGGTGCGTGTTCAAGAACTGCATATTCTCCCAAAAGAATAAGTTTGCCGGGTGATTTTACGCAAATGGATGATTCGTACATTCTGTTAATTGTTCTTTACTTTAAATTGATCGTCGGACACGACAGTTGCACCCGGCCCGGGTTTCGCTTCAATAATTTGTTTAACGCCTTCTACGGATAACATCGCCTGTTTTACCAGTTCTGAATTTCCCGGTTGACATAATACTTTCACCTGGGGTCCGGCATCCATCGTAACGTACGCTGCAATGCCTTTCTTTCTCAGGTTCCAGACAGTATGAATCATTTCCGTGGTTACAGCATTCCAATAGAGGAGAGGCGGTTGACCCGACATGGCTAAACCATGCATCTTAAAACAGCTGTGCTCGGTCAGCTCTCCGACTCTTTCAAAATCTTTTGTCTTTAACGCTCGTCGCATGTCGTTTAAATCGTCCGGCTGACTTTCCACCCACCCTCTGTAAAATGGGGACGATTTTGCGGTTCGAACCATTCCCTCAGTGGATCCAACATCTTTTTTATCCATTGAAGTAACAGCGATGAGCAATCTGATATCCCAGTATGATGGTTCGTGTAAACCAACTGCAAAATCTTCGGTATCGTCAGTCAGAGATGAACCGCATTTCATTTCAGCAAATCCGCCGTAAATGGAGCGTGCTGCAGAGCCGGAGCCTTTTCTGGCAAGTTTTGAAAGCTCTTCCTTTGAGAGATTTAAACTCATGGCCTCATTCACCGCTGCGGCTAATGCTGCAAATCCGGAAGCAGAAGAGGCCAGTCCCGCTCCGGTTGGAAAATTATTTGAAGAAGTGATTTTTACTCGGGGTCGGTCCGAAGAACCGGTTGTTATATCCAGGAAACGCGTTACACGTTCAAGCGGTTTGCCAGTAACTTTTCTGTGATCCAGTTGAAAAGTGTCTGTTTCTAAATCCTTATCAAACTGAAGGGTAGTGGTTGTTTTGAGGGCATCCAATGTGAGAGAAATGGAGCCTACAGCCGGTAAATTCAAATCCACAGAACGTTTGCCCCAATATTTAATCAGGGCAATGTTGGCATGAGCCTGAGCGGTAACCGGATTGTGAGTAAAATCTGCGATGATTCCTTTCCTTTTGCTGTTCACAAACGTTGATTCGTGATATCAAAAATAGACCTATAAAGATACGTGTTTTTAGTATGCATCGGTAGGACGATTTTAAACACTACAAGGTGAAAAAATCGTTCGTTGTTATAAAGTTGATTTTTTTTCTTACAAATTTCGAAAAGGGGTTGGTCTGATGAATTGCCACGGAAGCACGGAAGGACACAGAAATTTCCGTCTTTCGTGGTTAATATGGTTATTGAATTTGACCAATTCTTCCATAAAAAAGGGGCTCAGAGCGTTAGCGAACGTGTGAAACGAAATAAAGAGGGTATAAGAAAGTTTTACTATCGACTCTTGATTAACATCCCCCTAAATCCCCCTTTGATAAGGGGGACTTTCAACTTTTAACTTCAGGTACTTTATTTAACAAATATCATTCTATTTGCTTTTACAAAGCTGCCCGCTGTGAGGCGATATAGATAAATCCCGCTAGCCAAATTGCCGGCGTCAAATGTAGTTGTATGCATTCCTTCGTTTTGTTGTTCATCTACCAGCGTTGCAACTCGTTGTCCCATCATGTTATAAACTTCAAGTCTAACTTCTACCGCCTCAGGAAGGTAGTAACTGATCTGTGTAGTAGGATTGAAAGGGTTCGGATAGTTTTGATAGAGCACATAATCGGAAGGTGATTCATCGTCATCAGGCAGTTCACTGCTGTAGCCAATTTCATCATAATACCATGTAAAATCAGAGCTGCCATCACCTTCGGTTTCAGAGTCAAAAACAAGCACGATACTGTCGTATGTGATATCAGAATTTGCCCCTGAGAGGTCATAGGTTAACTCCACCCACTCTTCATTGGCAGGAATCGTTTGATTTACTTCATAGTTTTGATCAGGATTTTCTGAATTCTCAATTTTAAACAGAAGTGAGGTTTCTTCGCGTGGAGCCCAAACCATCAAAAAGAATGGTTGAGAAGTATCAATCTCTTCAGAAAGTGTCAAGATACTTCCGGCCAATGGATCACCTTCGTTTTTCACCATCCTGGCTACCTGCTCTGTTTGGTTGTCTCCGGCCACATCTGGGTTAGCTACAACTGTGCTTACTCCTCCGTCGAAGTTTTTGAACACCTTGTCCCAATCAACATCCTGACTTTCGAATTCAACAGGCAGCGAAATTTTTTCAATGTCATCGTCAGCCGGTGCATCTCCCTCAAATCCGGTTGCCATTTGCCCTGCATCCACATCCATTGTAAAACCGTCCGAAAAGGTTACCTTTTTTGGGTTATCTGATGCATTATAGGCAACGTAGCTGCGCTCTTCATCGGCGTTTCGAAATACCGCATAGGTGGCAATATCGGCAGTTACGGAAAAATCTACCTGTCCAAGCTGCTTCATATTGTGAATCCAGTGAAGGGTGTGCGCTCGGGAATTGCCGTCAAATCGGTCATAGTTTGGATCTGCCTCAAGCATATCCAGTGCCCGGTCTGCATCTGCCATGGAGAGGTACTGCCAAAAGATATCCTTCCAAATGGAGATTTCACCCCCGCTTGCCGATTCAGCCGCATTAAAGTTCTGAATGACATATTCAGGATCCCTGGCCAGATAGAATGAACCTGCGTGGACGGGCAAAATATTAATGCCATGAATGAACTCCGGCTCAAGGCCAAACCAGGTTGTGTGATTGCCCTTATTGCCCCATACAATGCCCAAGGCGTTGTAATTGTAATCCTGTGGAAAAACCTCTTCGTCCACATCGAACCAGTACTGATCAATTGCTGCAGACTCGGTTGTATGCAGGTAGATCCCCAAATCTCGAATTTCCGACTGATCGGTGATTTCGCCCCAAAGGATTGTTGCTGATGCAAAATTCATAGCTTCCGAGCTCGATTCCTGATTATTTCCGTCTCCAAATGCACCATGTCCGGCAGCCCATGAGTGACCTGCATAGACATCAAAAGAGCGCAGAAATGGAAACATATCATCTTGTTGATCCCAATTGTTGGCGTCTCGAATGAGCATATTTACCATACCGCCCCAGTTTTCGGGTTCAGCCCACTCCGGATCAAACCGGGCAATGGTGGCTGCACTCATAATGGCGTAGGCGTGATGGAAGTGGTGATCGTTGATCTGCGTACTTGCTCCATGATCAGACGGATAGCCGGTAAGCGTATCCCAGGTATCGTCGTATACGTACTCCTGATCACCGCCAGCTGTAAACCAGTTTTCGAGCCGGTTTTTAAGCTTATCGATTAGCTGATCCTTTGCACCCTCAGCCTCCTCACCCAGCTGATCGGCAATGTGAATCAAATGGGCAAAGCGAGCCATTTCTTTTCCGTTTTGATAGGTGGGACCACTTCTAAGAGTTTCGGAAGCAGCCTGTTGCACAAACTGCAAAAGCTGAGACCGGTCGTAATCACCCTCATCGGGCAGTGAGGGCAATATACCTGAAAATTGGCGCGCCGTAGTAAAAGTGTTGCCGGCAAAGAGCTTCATCTCACCTCGCGGTGAATTATAAGTATGGCCGGTAACGGACTCTTCAACACTCAGCCATTGATGCCTGTAGAGTGCAGTTAGTGTCTCATTCAGATTTCCTTCCGAATTATCTCGCAGACTCGTTTCGAATGAATATTCGCTGTTGAGTGTGGCATTATCTTCATCATACTGCCAGGTCACCTGAGTATCCGTTACAAAGGCATAGGCCCGCTTTCTGAAAAACTCCAGTGTTTCGGGATCGTTGTCAGGAAGTATAGCAACGGAAAAGAACGTTTCACCATTGAGCGATGAAGTGAGCTCTCCGCCGGTAGACCACTGCGAACCGGCAGGTGCAAAAATTCCATAGTGCTCATCTCCAATGGTGATTCCAAGCACCTCATCTTCCTCGTGCCAAATCGTGTGGGATTGATTTGGATTGATGATCGCATCGTCCCCGTTAATTTCAAAGAAAATAAATGGCATTCCGTGTCCAAATGTAGCAAGCATTTCACGCCCATTATCCTGCCATTCGGCCGTAACTGTCCAATCGCCATAGTGTAATGTATTTGTCTCAGGCGCATTCATCCCTTCCACGCCAACTGTCATATGATTTGCAAATGGAAAAATGTAGTCGCGGTCGTTCACTATAGCCTGTGAAGTATATCCAAGCTGCATTCCTGTCGGAGCAGCTTTCATAGCTAGAGGATGTGCGTAAAGAAATGCAGAATGGGGATCGTTGAAGAAAGGGTAGATGAGGCTGCTCCAGAAGTCGCTTGTTTGAACCGGTTGATCAAATTCATTCGAAAGCATTGGAAAGGCCTGTTGACCGTCTGAAAGACTGGGTCCCTGCTGACCGGAAGATAGATTTGTACTATAGCTTCCTTGTCCTACCGACACAGTTTGACCTACTGAGACTGTTGCAGTAAGGATGGTGAGCAGAAGACATTGAACAATAATAACGCCCAATGATCTTTTAGTGGTGAGAAGTAATCCCGGTTGAGAATTTTGATTGCGCATATTCTGTATCACTGGTACTATCAGGGTGAATTGGCTGCAAAAAATGTTTTCCGGCTTCGCGCAGTGATCAGATAATCTTTTGTGATTACTTTAGAAACAGGCAACAATTTTATAAAGCATTGATATTTATACTTTAAATTAGGGATTGAATACAGTTAATCAAAAAAGGTAAGGCCACTTTTTACAAACACGAGAGAAATAATACGCACACTCTCTGAGCTGTTTGTCCGACAATGAGAAACGTCTAGTAGGAGCTCAGTATAAATTGCGATAAATAGTCCCTACAGGGCTTTTGAATAAACCTTTGGCCCTATGCCCTCCATTAAAATGGCGGACAGTGATGCGATTCACGGCTGCGCCATTTGTTTGCGCGGTCTTTGACCCTCAGTGATTCTTTATTATATAAACGATCTGTCCCTGCGGGACAAAATATTTGTAGGAAATGAGGATCAGAAGGATATCTCGCCGAACAGAGAGTTTGGATTAAATTGAAAAACAGAATTAAGGCGTATCAATACATTTTAGAGAGCTTTGCAAGAACTAAAGTGTCATCCCGGATTTATTGAAGGATCCCATTGTGAGTAAACTAACACCGGGAAATCTTTCGACGGGCCTGCACTTCAAAACCCCGGTACAGGTGGGCTCAGAATTACATAATGGTCATTCTGATTGAAAACGAAGGATCTCCGGAAAGGAAATGAAAAAATAGATAATTTTCCCACCGCTTTTGGGGCAGAATGATTATGATGAATAATTTTGCAAAACTCTCTGTGAGTTTTAAACCAAATGCAAAGGGTCAGACTTCCTGTTGCAGAACGGTGGTTTTTTTAATCAAATTTTTACTATCATTTGCCGAAGTGACCACAAACAACAGACTGCATTACCTGCACGTAACATAACCTCTTAAAATGTCCAGCAGAGACGTACTCATTTCCGGTAAGACTTCATTTAAAATAGAGGTCCCATACACATTGATTGAAACGGGAAGGAAAGGGAAGAAAAAACCACTTATGGTCTATCTCCATGGGTTTGGACAAAACATGCAGCAGTTTATGGAAAAGTGTGAGAATTTGTTCAGCCTGGAGGCGTACCATCTGTTTATACAAGGACCGTATCCGATATATGACCGCAGCCGGAATAAAAATGTATCGGACTGGGGACGCGCATGGTATCTGTACGACGGCAACAGGGGACAGTTTATAAAATCACTGGAACTGGCATCCGAGTTTATTCAGGAGATTGTTGATAAACTTCTCCCAATAATTGGTGAAAGTGTGAACAGGATAGGAATTGTAGGATACTCCATGGGAGGATACCTGGCCGGATATTTTGCACTGACCCGATGGAAGCATGTAAATGATCTTGCCGTTATCGGTGCGCGAATAAAAACGGAAGTGTTGAATGAGAACTGGGAAAATATACAGCATCTCAATATTGCCGCTTTTCATGGAGATAAAGATGACCAGGTATTAGCCGAACCTCAGAAAAAAGAAATTGAAAGGCTGAAAGAAAAAGGTGTGCAGGCGGAGTTGAATTTATTGAATGAAAATCATTCATTTAGTGAGAAGTACGTAACAGAGATTGTAGATTGGTTCGAAAGAATCGGTTATTTGAAAGTTTGATGTGACGGTTTCGTGATCATGAAGGTACTTGTCATCCTGATCGAAGTGAAGGATCTCTAAGTCAGGATAGTCATCACCGGGAGATTCTTCGACAGGCTCAGAATGACGGTTTCGTCATCCTGATCCCGACAACGGTCGGGAGAAGGATCTCATGGTCAGGATAGTCAAAACCCGTAGATTCTTCGACGGGCTCAGAATGACGGTGATGTCATCCTGATCCCGACAACGGTCGGGAGAAGGATCTCATAGACAAGAAGTCAAAACCCGGAGATTCTTTGACAGGCTCAGAATGACGGTGATGTCATCCTGATCCCGACAGCGGTCGGGAGAAGGATCTCATGGTCAGGAAGTCAAAACCCGGAGATTCTTTGACAGGCTTAGAATGGCGATTGTGTCACTTTATCAGGTAAGACTTTAAAAAATTGTACTTTGAATAAAATAATTTTGTAACCTTTAGCAGATTCATCTTTACTTTATCACTCATCATTGAAACGATATCATTATGTCTACAGCATCGACGGATACCAAAAAGAAGATGAAAATACTGGTTGTTGAGGACGATCCAACCGTAAGGACGCTGGTAAAAGCGGTTCTTGAGCACAAGGGCAACGATGTTGCCGTGGCAGAAACGGCCGGCGACGGGGAAGAGAAAGCCCTGAACAATAAGTTTGACATGATCATCCTGGACCTGAGGCTTCCGGACGGCAACGGATATGATGTCTGCGCTAAAATCCGCGAAGAAGGAGTTACGACTCCTGTTCTTGTCCTTTCTGCCGAACACGAAACCGATGTAAAGGTGAAGGTGTTGAACGTGGGTGCAGATGATTACCTGACCAAACCGTTCAACAGTGATGAGCTGATGGCGCGGCTGGATGCGATTGCGAGGCGAAGCAATAGCAAAGACTCAGAAAAAGAGCTTACCTGTGGCAGCCTGACTGTTGACCTGATTTCGCGCAAAATGATCCTGGACGGTAATGAGGTGGATCTGACCAACAATGAATTTAACCTGCTGGTTTATTTTGTTCGGAACAAGGGACGCATCATCTCACAGGAGGAACTCGCCAGTAACGTCTGGGATATTCATTTCGATACGCAGACCAACTACATCAACGTATATATCAGCTATCTCCGCAAAAAGATGAGAGAGCATACCGAATTCGACTATATCGAGACGATCCGTAAGAAAGGATTCATGTTTCAGTGTGATGAGGAGTGAGGAGATTGCAAGATTCATGATGCAGGTTTTATTGGTTAGTTAGGTTAACGGCTTACGTTTTAAGGTTTACGGTGGCGGATGAGACGCTAAGTTTTTTGCTATTCTTTTAGGGTGTGTGGTCTTTAAAGCCATTTCTTATGTAGATATTCGTATATCGTGAACCGTATATCAATTGACGAATCACCGATGGACCGAACTACGATAAACGATTTGAATTTGTTTTATGAAAATTTGGGTGCAAACCAACTCCGTAGGAGTGCCCTAAATATAGCCCGGGGTTTCAACCCCGGGTAAAGGTGTGATCATCATATTGACCGCCGAATAGAGGGATTGGTTTGAAGATTTGGATAGGCAGAGGCGATTAGGAAAGGCTGTGATTATTGTGTCGCCCTAAAGGGCTTTCTCATTTTATATTTGACATATTACCCACCATTGAAATGGTGAGCTCTGATGTGTTTCATGGCTACGCCATTTGGTTGAACTCACCCCTTTGATCCCCTCTCTACTCTCGTTGATCGCAGAGAGGGGAGACGGTTTAAATTTCATTTTTAAAATGGGAAAAACTCAGTAGAAATGGCCAGATTAAGATGAATTAAATTATTGTCTGCCAAAGATAGAGCATGTATTGATATTCTTGATAGATAAAGTGGCAGTTTTCATCCATCTCATTTCAAATTTGATTCGATCTTCGTTTTTTACTTGATCTGTTGAAACCCAGGTAAGATTTCTGAAAATGATCCTGCAATCAAAACCGGTTATGTATTGAAATAGAATTTCCATTTTGAAAACCCCAACGGGGTGATCAACATAATAGCCCGGGGTTTCAACCCCGGGTATTTGTGTCATCATCATATTGGCCGCCGAATAGAGGGATTGGTTTGCAGCTTTTAGTAGGAAGAGGCGGTATAACGAGGATCTACTAGTACCGCCCCAAAGGGGCTCTCTCATATTAGATCTAACATATCACCCACCATTGAAATGGTGGGCTATGATGTACTTCATGGCTACGCCATTTTGTTGAACTCACCCCATCCTTTGCCAAAGCTTCGGAAGGCAGGCTTATTCCCCTCTCTGCGCGCAGAGAGGGGAGACGAAATAAATTACATTTACAATGTATAAATAGCTCCCTAAAAATTACAGAATGAAGGCGAGATGAATTATTGTACGTTGAACAGAGAGCATGATTTGAAACTCTTGATGGAATTGATGAGGTTTTTTCCAACTTATATCAATTTTAGTAACTCTTCATTTTTGTTTGATCTGTACAGTGCCGTTCATCTTCCTAAAGTGAAACTGAAAAAACCAATTATGGATTGAAATAGAATTGCCATTTTGTAAACCCCGGTGGGGTGGTCAGTATAATTGCCCGGGGTTTCAACCCCGGGTATTTGTGTCATGATCATATTGGCCGCCGAACAGAGGGATTGGCTTGAAGCTTTGAGTAGGCAGAGGCGGCAATAGGAGATTTGTAATGTTTGGTAATTGAGCGCTGCGATGCTTGCGTCAATTAAAGCAAGATGCCCCTACACGATCTGTACGTTACCGAGAGTTCTATTTACACCGTATCTCGTTCACCGTACATCATATTCCATAAACCGTCGACCGTACCCACATACATTAACACCCTGTAATTTTACCATCGTTTGATGTGAGAAGTTCACGGGAATCTAATTTTAGACCTTGTACTTTAAAAAAGATTAACTGCATGGTACCGGAAGAGTGCTGATATTGGTTGCAGATGGTTGAGACAAAGCATTGTGTTCATTGAAAAAAAATTTTGTAACAAATGAACCATTGCGTACTCTTTACCACAGTAACATAAACATTAATCATCCGACAGACTTCGTTCTCGGGTTACTCACAAACAACTTTTTTACTTAAACCAAACACACAATAGGTAACTTACTATGGGTCAGCAACAATTATTACTCGTAATTCTCGTAACAATCATCGTAGGTATCGCGACGGTTGTGGCTATTAACACTTTTGGATCCGCGGCGGATTCAGCAAACCAAGATGCAGTTCGGCAAGATATCGCATCCATTGCAGCTGCTGCTCAGGGATTTTATATGAAGCCAGATATGCTTGGAGGAGGTGGACGTTCTTTCGATGGTATCACATTTAATGATATTGCATTTGCAGGTACAGTGTCTGATGATGATGAGGCTCATAATGAAAATGGCACTTATGTTATTACATCTTCAGGCGACACCGATATGGTAGTAACCGCCTATCCTGCAAGTTGTTACAGTGGGAATCCGCCTCAAACATCATGTGACTCTGATTCAGAAGTTGAGCCAATTGTTGGAACTATTACGCAGGATGCACTGAGTGTTGGAAATAGTAACTAAATTTTCAGTTATAATTCTAATTAAAAAAGCCCTCAAAAATATGAGGGCTTTTTTTTGTTTATGAATTTTACAAAAAAGTTGGTGCCTTTATACATTGCATTGATAGGTATTCTATTATTGCCTCTATTTAACTTTTTTGAAATAAGTTTATACGATCAAAAGAGATTATATCAGTCAGGAGTATTGATAATATGCTCTGTTTCATTTGCGATTTTACTCACTAGATATGAATTCAGGTTAGGCAATAAATGGAATTTAGTTATCATCTCAGTAGTGTTTATTATTTTGATCATCTCTTCAATTCTTTCTCCATTACCGCAATGGGCGTTATTACAAAC
>Ga0208075_1000796_pt1 | contig 12366 bp, 12 predicted proteins | sample HotLakmasection5_FD_184728 | JGI IMG/M metagenome (GOLD analysis project Ga0208075, IMG submission 184728) | Hypersaline microbial mat communities from Hot Lake, Washington, USA - Section #5 (SPAdes) | ecosystem: Environmental > Aquatic > Non-marine Saline and Alkaline > Hypersaline > Microbial... | reverse complement strand
GCACTACGCTCGATTCGAGTTTACTGTTTGCAAAACCGCGAAGAGCTGCACTGGCATCACTAAACTCAGCACTCATCGGCTGATCGTCCTTATCCAGCCTTAGTGCATCCACTTTTGCCATAATGTTCACATCAATGGCACCGGGTGTCATTTTCTCCGTTAATTCCTGAATAAATTGATCCCGGCTCTCTTTATCACTCAGTGATGTTATAAACCTGTAGCTTTTCCTGAGCGGGTGTTCATCCGGCAATAAATTAAAATATCGATCCTTTTCTGACTCACTGAATAAAGAAAGCTCTTTCAGCTCATCAAATTTTTGAGTTACAATATCTGATACTGTATTCAAGTATGTAGTTATTCGTTCTGCCCTACCGTCCAAAGCTGATCTTGGAATACTCTTGTAAGGTAAATCAAACTCTTTGCTGTAGTGCTTGCGAATTTTTTCGCAAAGCATATCATCCACAACAGATATTACTGAGTGGATGCCAAGGTGAGCTACCCGGATGGGACTGTCAATTGAATGACCCGTTCCCATAACGGGTATGTGAAATTGATGTTGATTTTGAATCATAAATAAGATTTCGTCTGAAATTTTCTAAACAGACATAATATACTATAAAATAAGATAAAATACTCTTTAACACTTTAAACTCAATTTCACCGGTTTAATTTGTAACTATTGTTACAAAACAAAGTTTAAATTTGAGTTTTATTACTCTCATTAGTTACTGTTTATATTTTTCTTATCAGTTAAATAATTTAAAAATTTTTCATTCAATAGTTTGATTGAATGAACTTTGGATTGTTCCTATCATATGTTCGAACAAAATAATTTGAGCATGAACATTCGAGAATTTAAAACATCACTTTACAAAGAGATGGCGGGAATGACCAAAGCCTTGGGTAACCCCCACAGGCTGGAAATACTGGATCTGCTTGCGCAAGGACCCGTTTCTGTGGAATACATAGCCACTAATACTAATCTGACAATTGCCAATGCCTCTCAGCATCTGCAGGTATTGAAGAATTCAATGTTGGTAGAAAGTGAAAGAAGAGGCAAATACAACTACTATAAACTGGCTAACCAGGAAGTATTTAATGCCTGGTGTGCTTTAAGAAGACTTGGATTTTCTCAAAACGAGGAGATATCCGAACTGATTCAGGACTATCAAAAAGAGAGGAATCATCTGAAAACGATTTCAACGGATGAATTGATCAAAAAAGTCAGAGAAGAGAGTGTTGTGATTGTAGATGTCCGACCGGAGGAGGAGTATAAAAATGGACATATAGAAAATGCACTCTCCTACCCTCGTCAAAATTTAAAGAATCGAATGAATGAACTTCCTAAAGATCAAGAGATTGTGGCTTATTGCCGGGGCCCCTTGTGTGTGATGGCAGATGAAGCCGTAGAATTGTTGAACAAGAATGGATTCAGCGCATCGAGGCTTGAGAAGGGATTTCCGGACTGGAAAGCAGGTAATCAACCGGTTCAAACCGGTACTGTTGATGGTCATGAAGGAGACGCGCGCAGAAAGAAAAAAATTTATTGATCCTATCGAATAGTATAAATCTTAAATAACTAATAAACAGTAACTAAAATGAATTCTAAACATTCATGCATACCCGGGGTATATCTTATTTTGATGCTTTTTTTCCTGCCTCTCACAATGGTGGCACAGACTGTATCAGATAGTGACCCCAATTTATCACTATCGCTTCAGAAGGCTATGGAAATGGCGCTGGATCAAAACTTTTCAATAGAGCAGGCAGAATATGATGCTGAGGCTACCCGGGCGCAGTATCGGCAGACCAGCGCCGTGTTTCTCCCTCAGCTCTCTTTTGAATACAATGCGGTCTCAACAAATGATCCGCTCAATGTTTTCGGATTTAAACTAAAACAGGAGATCGTTTCTCAGCAGGATTTTGACCCATCCCTTCTGAATGATCCGGATGCTTATGAAAACTACAGCGCCAAGTTTGAACTGCGTCAGCCACTTTTTAATCCCGATATGATGATGCAGCGAGGTGCAGTAAAAAGTAAGCTGAACTCAGCCAATGAGCAGCTGGACGGCACTAAAAATCATATCCGGTACCAGGTTCGAAATCAATACTACAGCCTGATTCTGCACACACGGCAGCTCGAAGTGTTAGAATCGGCACTTGAAACAGCGGGTGAGCATCGCCGTCAAGCTCAGAACTTTTTTGAGGAGGGTCTTCTCAGCAAAGAGGATTTTCTTGCGGCACGGGTCTATGAGCTGGAGATGGAGAGCCGGAAAATGAATACAGAAAATGAATTGAGCAGTGTGCGCGAAGAGATGGCGCTGCTTCTGGGCCTTGACGGATCCATAAAAATCAGCCCAACAGAAGAACTTGAAGGTATTGAGGGAGACACCATTAAAACAGATCTGACTCAGATCAGCATAGATAATGCACAAACGCGAGCAATTGAGCAGAGAGTTCGGGCAGCCGACCGAATGACCAAATCGGTAACATTCAGCTTTCTGCCGAAAATCAACCTGTTTGGCAGCTATGAGTATAACGATCCCGACTTCGCAAGCTTCAACGCAAATTCCTACATGATCGGGGCCAATTTGCGGTGGAATATCTTCTCAGGTTTTAGTCAGGCCGGCAAAGTACAGGAAGCACGTGCAAACTACAGAAAAGCCAGAAGCATGCAGGAGAGCCATAGTTTTGAAATGGAAAACCAGGTTCACCAGGCGTACAGATCGCTTGAACAAGCCGAAAAGGAACTGGAGCTGACAAACGAAGCGATCACACAGTCTACAGAGGATGTAAAGATCCGAACCAATCGCTATAGCGAAGGGATGGAAAGAACCACTGACCTGCTTGAGGCCGAGACAAAACTGGCTGAAGCAAAGCTGAAAAACGTGATGGCGCTTTACAAATACAACATGAGCATTGCCGCACTGGAGATGCTGCTCGAACAAGACTTTAATAACCTATAAAAATGAACAGGAAAATGAATAAGACCATTAAATCGATTTCAGGAATATTAACAATGCTTTTTGCCATCAATCTGCTGTCGGGATGTTCTGCAGAAGAGTCAACACAAACAGAACAGACTGCGACGGATGTGGAAGTTCGAACAGCGGAATCTTCTCCCTCACTCGCCGGGCTTACATTTCCGGCATCCGTTGAAAGCGTGAACCGGGCTAACCTCAGTACAATCGTAATGGGAACCGTCAGTTCGGCACCTGTTACCGTAGGCGACCGTGTTCAAAAAGGTGATGTTTTGGTTCGAATCAAAGATGATCAGATACTGGCTCAGAAATCTCAGCTGGAAGCCAACATGGTTCAGGCAAAAGCCAACCTGGAAAACACTGAGAAAAATTATAATCGAATCAGCAATCTCTATGCGGAGGAAAGTGCTACGTCAAAAGAACTGGATGATATTTCCACAATGTACGAGATTGCCAAAGCCAATATGGAAGCTTTGGAAGCCCGCATGAATGAAGTGAACGAGATGCTTGAATACACAACCATCCGGGCACCGTTTGACGGAATTGTGAGCCGTAAATATGTCTCTGAAGGTGACATGGCGTCCCCGGGTCACCCGCTGGTATCGGTATCTGATCCAAGTTCAGTAAAGATCACGGCTTCCGTGGCTGAGAATCAAATTTCACAAATGGAAGAGGGATCAACGGTATCCGTAACTATTACATCTGCCGGCTTGAGTAACATTCCTGCCCGCCTGACCGCGATCAGTGAAGCCGGTGACCCGATGAGCCGCCAGTTTGCCATCGAAGCCATCATAGAGGATGAGTCGATCAACGAACAGCTTAAGGTTGGTATGTTTGCCCAGATTCATGCAAATCCGGATCAGGCAGAGAGCCTCTATATACCGGCAAGCGCCATTGTAGAGCGTGGCCAGTTAACGGGAATTTATACCCTTTCAGACAGCAACAGGGCCGTTTTAAGATGGATACGAATTGGTGAACGATCGGGAGAAATGGTTGAAATCATATCCGGGCTCTCGCAGGGAGAGCAGTTTGTAGCAGATCCCGGTCAATCCATCCGCCAGGGACAACTGCTAAGCGTTCGATAAATCTAGCTTGATCACAGAAATTTATAATTGAAGAACTGAATAAAAATGAAAACCGGATTAGCAGGTAAAATTGCACAGGCGTTTATCGATTCGAAGCTGACACTGCTTCTGATGATCGCCTTTTTAGCGATCGGTGTGTATGGCGTATGGCTCACACCGAGTGAAGAAGAACCCCAGATTGATGTACCCATGGCCGATATTTTTGTCGGATATCCTGGTGCATCACCACAGGAAGTGGAAAATCGTGTGGCCATTCCGCTCGAAAAGATACTCTCCAACATTTCGGGGGTTGAGTATGTCTACTCTACCTCCATGCCGGAGCAGGCGATGGTTTCAGCCCGATTCTATGTGGGGCAGGATGTGGAGCAGAGTCTGGTTCGACTCTACAATGAGATCATGAAATTCATGGATACCAAACCGGAACCGGTCACAATGCCGCTCATCAAAACCCGGTCGATCAACGATGTACCGATTGTTACACTGACTCTATGGAGTGATAGTCACGATGACTACCAGATTCGGCGTGTGGCTCAGGAACTGGATGATGAAATCAAATCGATTTCGGATGTGGCGGAAACCAAAATCCACGGCGGACGATCCCGGACCGTCGAAGTTGTGCTCGACAAGGCCAAGATGGCTTCCATGATGGTCGATCCGCTTCGCGTGGCACAAACCATTCAGGCAGCCAACAGCGAGTTCAGTTCCGGTTCATTTTCACAAAACGATCAGGAGTATCGCGTTCAAACCGGGAATTTCCTGGAAACGGCTGATGACGTCGGTTCGCTGGTTGTGGATGTTCGGCAGGGTGATCCTATCCTGTTGCGGGATGTAGCTGAAATCAACGACGGACCGGGAGAGCCGGCCAATTACGTCTCTTACATTTCGGGACCGGCGTCTGCGCAGGAGAAAAACCTCGAGGCAGGCCTCTCCTATCCTGCGGTATCCATTTCCGTAGCCAAGCGGCAGGGAGCCGATGCCATGACAATTGCATCTCAAATCGATCAGATGGTTGAAAAGCTGCAGGGTTCTGTTGTCACATCCGATATTCAGGTTGAAACCACCCGAAACTACGGAGAAACCGCGACCGAAAAGGTCAGCACGCTGCTGATCCACCTGGTGGTGGCTGTACTGGCCGTATCGTTTGTTGTATTTCTGGCAATGGGATGGCGCGGAGCGCTCGTGGTCTTCATTTCGGTGCCGATCACATTCGCCCTCACTCTCTTCTTCTACTACATGTACGATTACACCCTGAACCGGATTACGCTGTTTGCCCTGGTATTTGTGACGGGTATTGTAGTGGATAACTCCATCATTGTGGCGGAGAATATGCACCGCCATTTTAAGATGAGGAATTTGCCCTTCAAACAGGCAGCGATTTACGCGATCAATGAAGTCGGTAACCCGACCATTCTGGCTACCTTTACGGTGATTGCGGCTGTGATCCCCATGGCTTTTGTTTCCGGTTTGATGGGTCCATACATGAGCCCGATTGCCATCGGTGCCACCGTAGCGATGATTCTCTCCCTCATTATCTCCCTGATTGCAACACCGTGGCTGGGGTACCGTCTGCTTCGTGCGGCGCGGGTTCAGTCTGCCAGCAACGCATCCGGTAAGGGTTACAAACTGGAAGAGACTCTCATCTACAAATTGTATGATATAACCATGCGTCCGCTGATGGAAAGTACCTGGAAACGATGGGCTTTTCTGCTCGGAACGACGGCCGTTCTTTTTGCGACGCTGGTGCTCTTTTACATTCGCTGGGTAGAGGTGAAAATGCTTCCGTTCGATAACAAGAATGAGATTCAGCTCATTATCGACATGCCCGAGGGAACCACGCTGGAGCGCACTGAAGCTGTCGCACAGGAAGTGGGTTTAACACTTCTGGAGGTGCCCGAAGTGTACGACTACCAGATCTACTCCGGAACCAATGCACCGATCAACTTCAACGGACTGGTGAGAAGTTATGATCTTCGTCAGAATTCCAATGTGGCGGATATTCAGGTCAACCTGGTGGATAAAAGCCTTCGTTCTGACCAAAGCCACGACATCGCCAAGCGAATGCGGCCTCTGGTTCAGCAGGTAGGTGAGAAATACAATGCGAACGTAAAGGTTGTGGAGGTTCCGCCCGGACCTCCGGTCATGTCCACCCTGGTTGCTGAAATCTATGGCCCCGACCTGGAGATGCAGCGTTCAATCGGCGACGATATCAAAGGAATATTCACACAAACCGCCGGTATCGTCGACACTGATTGGATGGTGGAAGATGAACAGGTTGAATACCGGTTTGACGTTCAGTGGGAAAAAGCTGCGATTTCAGGCGTGATGCCAAATCAGATATCTGAATCGCTGGGGATGATTTTGGGTCAGCGCCCGGTCAGTTCGCTCTACAGTGACAATGAATCATCTCTGGTTCCAATTACGATGAAACTCTCCGAATCAGACCGGGCCGGAACTCATCAGCTGGGCGGATTGCATGTGCAGTCTCAAACCGGCTCCATGATACCGATTACCGATCTGGTTCAGCAGAATGAGCAAACGCTGGAGAAGAGCATTCACCGTAAAAATCAGCGGCAGGTTGTGTATGTAACAGCCGAAGTTGCCGGTGAGATAGAGAGTCCGGTTTATGCCATCCTGGATGCAAGAGATGAAATCGACAATATCGCACTGCCGGCCGGTTACAGCCTGGAACAGGCATTTGCGGGTCAGCCGTTTACCAGCGAAGATCTGACGGTAAAATGGGACGGTGAATGGCAGATCACGCTTGAGGTTTTCCGCGATCTGGGTATCGCCTTTGCGGTAGTTCTGATCATCATCTATATACTGATTGTGGGCTGGTTCCAGGACTTTGGCGTGCCGATTATCATGATGATTGCCATTCCACTGTCGCTGATAGGAATACTGATCGGCCACTGGGTCACGGGTGCATTTTTCACGGCCACATCTATGATCGGGTTGATTGCACTAGCGGGAATTATGGTGAGAAACTCCGTGCTGCTGATCGACTTCATTCAGATCAGTTTGCGGCAGGGCAATTCGCTTTCTGATGCCGTTGTAGAAGCGGGTGCGGTTCGTACCATGCCGATTCTGCTCACGGCCGGTACGGTTGTGATCGGTGCGATTGTGATCCTGTTTGATCCGATCTTCCAGGGATTAGCCATCTCACTGATGGGTGGAGCCATTGCCTCTACAGCCCTGACGCTGGTCACCGTTCCGCTGATCTACTTCATGGTCAACAAAAATAAAAAACCGGAAGAGATTGTGAGGAATTAAAACAACTAAACTCCCCTCGAGGGGCGTACTCCGCCAGCTGGCGGAGGGTGGGGTGTTAAGTGTATAACCTAAAATTGAAAAAACACCCCTCTAATTCTCCCCATTTTAGAGGAGACTTTTTAACCAAAACACACCAAACCACTAAATCCATGAAACTACTAATCATATTGAGCATCGCCGAATTTTCAGATGAAGTGCGCGCGATGATGACCCGAAACAACGTACCGGTTTACAGTGAAACGGAGATGTACGGTTTCCGGACAGAGAAACACAAGCCGGACATCCGCACCTGGTTTTCCCAGGGAGATCAGGGCATCTACTCTACCCTATTCTTCTCCTTCCAGGATGAGAAAACCGTGAAGACAATTCTCGAGGAAGTAGCCAATTACAATGAAGAGTATGAAGGAGACCGCGACAATCCCCTGCACGCCTACCAGGTAGCTGTAGAGGACTTTGCTTAAATCGTTTCACAACGGAAACGCTAAGAACGTAAAGTGTTGTTTCTGCAAAGAACAGGGTTATTCTTAAAAGACTCCACAGTTCAAAATTTCATCATTAATACATAAACACTAGTACCATGAAAACACTCATAACATTTCTTATCACACTTTTAGGCTTTGCCGGAATGGCTGAAGCGCAAACTGAAAATGACCCGCTCTTTGTAGTACTGACGAGCGACGATGCCGAAACCCAGATGATGGCGATGGTTCTGGCCACACAGTCACTCAACAAGGATGTACCTGTTCGGGTACTGCTCTGCAGTGATGCAGGCGACCTAGCTCTAAAGGATTCGGAGTCCCCCGCTTTTGCTCCGGCCGACCGGTCACCAAAACAGCTTCTCATGGGGTTGATTGACAGCGGCGTACAGGTTGAGGTTTGTGGTATCTATTTGCCAAACCGCGACTTTACCGAAGCGGACCTTATGGATGGTATCGGAACTGCCGCACCGCCGGAAGTGGCCGAATTCATGAAACAGGAAGGCGTTCGGTATTTCACGTTTTAAGACCGGTAAAATTATAGAAGTCAAATTCATTCATTTTTTTACCACGAAGACACAACGTCACGAAGGTACACAAAGCAATTTATAAACATTGTTTTTACCTTCGTGCAAACTTAGGGTCTTAGTGTCTTCGTGGCAGTAATAAATGGCTATTATCACATTCTTCATTGCCTTCAGAAACCTTTGTTTTTGAAGACCAGAATCATTCGACTCTCTTTACATTCATGGCAAATTACAACCGTAACTTTTGGATTATTCCCATGATCAGGTTTTTTATAGCAATTCTCCTCCTTATTACTCTTCAATCAGTAACTCTATTCGCACAGTCGAAAACCACCGTTGAGTATTACGGCGCACTCCGAGCTACCATTCAGCAGGCGGATATTTCTGCCAATGCGGATCTTTCAGAATTCAAAGAGCGTGAAAATCTCTACGCTTTGGGTGCCTTTGAAAATCTGAAGGGAGAAATCCTGATTTTAGACGGTGAGTCATTTTCAACCCAGGCGATCAACGATGAAGTTCAGTTTATTGATCCGTTTGAAGAGAAAGCCAATTTATTGGTTACGGCTCGGGTTGAAAGCTGGGAGGCAATTGATCTACCCGGTGACATTCAAACCATGGAAGACCTGCAAAACGTGATTGAAGAGACAGCGGACCGCCATGGGCTGGACATTGACCAACCATTTCCATTTATCATCGAGGGAGAATTCGGTGAAATTGAATGGCACGTTCTTGACTGGCCTGAGGGTGATAATGAACATACCCATCAGAAACACCGGACATCCGGACCGAACGGAGTCCTGGAAAGTCAATCAGCAAAAATTCTCGGGTTCTGGTCCGATTCACACCACGGAGTTTTTACCCATCATTCCACGAATCTGCATATGCATTTTGTGACTGAGGATGAAACCCTCGCAGGTCATTTGGATGGGTTGGCAAACGGTGAAGGGTTAACTCTTTACCTGCCAAATTAAAGTGTTGGTTATTCAAGAATACGAATCTGGAAGCATGCGTCTTCCATCCGGTGAAAGTAATGTACTTTTTTCCAACCACCCCTTTCTCCCCTCCTTCATAAGGAGGGGATTTTTCTTTTTTCATATTACGTGAGTAAATATCAAAATCGTCTGAAGGAAAAAAGGCCATTGCAAATAAATACAAAGGCCTTTGGTATCCATTTTGGAAGGGATTATTACTTATTCAAATAGGAAGCATACATCCAAACCAGTTTCTCCTGCTCGCTGATATAGTCACTCATCAATGCGTTGGTTCCTTCGTCGCCGGTATCATCGGAAAGTTCAAGAATTTCGCGTTGAATTTTCAGCGTTACTTTGAATGCCTCCAGGATGTGGTTCATGGCCTCTTTACCATCCGTAACCTTACCGCTTTCTGAAATATCAGAAACCTCAACATATTTTGAATATTGGTGATTGGGTGTATATCCCAGCGTCAGAATTCTTTCCGCCACTTCATCTATTTTGACTTTCAGGTCGTCATAAAGTTCTTCAAATTTTTCGTGCAGTACGAAAAAGGAGTCTCCCTTAATGTTCCAGTGAAAACCTCTCGTATTCTGATAAAATACTGAGTAATTGGCCAAAAGGTTATTCAGCTTATCGGCCAGCTCTTTTACCTTATCACTATCCAGTCCTATTCTGTTTTCTGTACTCATATCTCTATTTATTTAGATGTTTAAATTCTCATTGACTGTTAATAAAATACAAAATTCGGACTCCAAAAGCCTTATTTGTTATCGATAAGGTGCATCAATAGTATCAAACTGATTAGCTTAATATTTCTTCAGAACTACAGAACTAAATGAATGTCTGACAACCTTTTGAATACTCAGCCAACAGAAATGAATGCACCTCACTCCTGCTCAATTCATGATATGCCGGTGTTGATTATTCCTCTATTCTTGTATATTCGCATAGAGTCAAGACCAATAACTTAATAACACAATCAATATGAGAGAACTAATAGCGTTTCTGATTTTTACGTTAACCGCATTGGCGTTCGCATCCACAGCCGAAGCACAAATTTTTAAAAGACTTAAAGACCGTGCAAAAAATGCAGCGGAAGACAAGGTTGAAGAGAAACTCAGCAATGAGGTAGAAAAAGCAGCAGAGCGAGCCGTGGAAAAAAGCTGGCGATCCATTTTTGGAGAAGAGTTTGGCTCCGAGGGTGACGGCATAAACGTTGGATTTACGATGAACAGCAACGCCGTAACCGAAGAGGCTTATCGTTTTGATGCCATCACAACCATGGAAGTTGAAACCGTCCATGAAAACGGTAGCTCCGAGGGGCCGATGATCATGAAGATGCATTTTAATGACGCTGAGGCCTATAGCGGAACAAAATTTAGCGGGGAACAGATTGATGAATCTGAAGGTGAGATGTTTATGATATACGACCTAAAGAACGAATCTATGGTTATGCTGATGGAAAGTGAAGATGAAAAATTTTCATTCGCCTACGACTGGAAACAAGCCCGTAAACTTGCAGAAGATTTTGAAGATATGGAGTCGGGTGAAAGTACGGATTCCAATGAGGAGGAGATGGAAGATTGGGATAACTTTGAAGAGATCGGCACGAAAACCATCGCCGGACTTGAATGCCGGGGTTACAGAGCTGAAGATGAAAACTCTGTGATGGAGTATTGGGTAACAGAGGATGAAGATTTAGGTATCCAAAAGATGCTCCGGATCAATGAACAAACCAAGGAACTGAAAGGAAATGTTCCGGAAGACTACCCTGCCGGAATGCTGATGGAGATGATCCAGGAAGACCTCAATAGCGGTGAAAAGACCACCATGCGAGTGACCGACATCAACCGGAATGCATCGGTTTCGTATACAATGAGTGACTATCCGGCGGTGTCGTTTGGCAATGGTGAAAAGGAGCAGGATTAAAGTATTAGCCACTGAAGAACGGAAGGACACGGAAAGAACTATCATCAAGCTTCAGGTTTGAAGATCAATACGAGTATGGTTTTCATGTGATGGCTAATTAATTCTATAAAAAATTATGATTACACGATTGGCGCATATTTGTATTCACTCTCAGGATCTTGCTGAAACCGAAAGATTCTATTGTGACACACTCGGTTTGGAAAAGGGATTTGATTTCGTGAAAGATGACGCCCTTTTTGGGTTTTATATCAAATTGGGTAACGACTCTTTTGTTGAAATTTTCAAGGGAGATTCCGGATCCGTGGGGAATATCAATCATTTGGCCATTGAGACAGATGATATCGATCAGGTGATTACTAAATTGCGTTCAAACGGGTTTGATGCAACGGATAAAAGTTTGGGTGGTGATCACACCTGGCAGTCATGGACTGAAGATCCCAGCGGCGTTCGGATTGAGTTTCACCAATACACGGAGAAAAGTCTTCAGTTCAGAGGCGGAGTTTGCGAAGTTGATTGGTGATTAAATGATTTGATTCGGACTACCTGATTGAATTTTACGATTAATGTCCAGATTCAAAACAGATGATGCCGCACCTACGGTGCTCATTGTATTACCGAGCTCTTTCAACCCCACAGATTCACCCTGTGAACCTGTGGGGTTACGGATATGCCGCCCCTAAATGGGGCTGGATTAGAGAAGATTTAAACCATTCATTGTCCATTTAGCTATCCTTGTAAAAGCTATTCTTTAAGTAAGATGTGCTGTTTTAGCTTACATAGATTCCACAAAAAGAGTAACCGGATTTTATAATCATTTCCTACATGAAGTCAATTTGATAGCACCAATCATATTGTAACACACTTCCCTTTGATTTTAAGACTCCAGTCCGATAAAATATTTGTATAAAACACGTTGCGGCATTCACCTCACATCGATTTTACATTTGCCTACCGAAAAAAGAACCGTAGGTGCGACAAATCCGTAGCCCAATGTCACTGCGAAACTGTGGCCTTGGGTTATATGTATCGGTTTACATCAAAAAGCGCCGTAGGTGCGATATATTCCAACCATAAACCCACAATGAATAGGAAAATATTTATTGAATTGATAAGAAATTCCGGTG
>Ga0208075_1000791_pt1 | contig 12435 bp, 15 predicted proteins | sample HotLakmasection5_FD_184728 | JGI IMG/M metagenome (GOLD analysis project Ga0208075, IMG submission 184728) | Hypersaline microbial mat communities from Hot Lake, Washington, USA - Section #5 (SPAdes) | ecosystem: Environmental > Aquatic > Non-marine Saline and Alkaline > Hypersaline > Microbial... | reverse complement strand
CTCTTCTAGTGCGTCGGACAGAGATGAAACAAGAGCGGCCATCTCATCGGTAGCAAAATCCTCTGAGTCCATTACCACTTCTAAAGCGGCTCTAAGTTCAGTTACAATTGCAGCTTCCATCTCTACTGAAACTTCGCTAGAGGGACGTGCAACTAGATCGTCTTCAAGTTCAGCACCAAACTCTTCTTCAACACTCTCTTGTAACTCAACAAATCCTTCGACCAGTTGGGTTAGTCCATCGATAATTTTTTCAGAAGCTTTCATGACCATAAAAACTCTTAACTCCTTCTAGGGGTTCAAAATAAACTAGTATTTTTGTTCGCCTCTACAGCCAACAGTATGGTGTGACAAGTTGAGATTGGTCAACTCTTCTTCCACAGTTAGATTTAGGCCAATCGTAATCATCAATTAGTCGGCTGGCAATCGATTTCTAATAAGATAATGCGTAGTTGAATCAGAAAGATTCTGCTATAGTAGTGCGTCTATAAGGGTGATTTGTAAGTGGGGGTAAGTCCTTGAATATTATAGTTTTTGGCCGTCTGATAGCGATTTCTCTTATTATCACTGTGCTAGTGGCGTGCGGGGGCTCTCAGCCAGAGCGGATGCGACCATTTGCTGCTTCACCTAATCTCTCGGTGGATTTAAGAGATGGTAGCTATTTACGGCAGCTACGCACTGTTTTTGCAGCTCCCATCTACTTAAATCAACAGCTGTTAGTGGAGCGACCTGAGCTCGGTCGTCTCTATTTAGAAATTGTAGAGGTTGCCAGGGCTGAACTTGGAGTCGAGTTAAAGAGCTTAGAAGTTAAAGAAGGCCAGAGTGGATTAGAATACGTGGCAATTCGAGGGGCCTCTGGTGATGCCCCTGCGGTACAACTTGCCAGAGAGAGTGGCAGTCAAGCGGTGCTAATCTCCCGGCTCAATATCTATCAAGCACGAAAGGGGTCTAGTCTTGGAGCAGAGCAAGGTGCCCACGTTCAGTTTGTACTGACCTTGAAGGATGTTGAGAGTGGACAGGAGATCTGGATTGCCAACTACAACTACCGAGATAAAGCTGTTACTGATGATCTGCTTGCTTTGCCAAACAAGTTTGAAGGCACTGGCCAACGGGGAGCCGGGTGGCAATCGGTCGAAGAGATCTTTCGATCCGGACTTTCTCAGTCTTTTCAGAATCTAAGTGCGTTAAGACAAAGGGAGTTCTCAGCTTAGAGACACCTTTTCATTTTTGCCATTTTCACACCCCTACTATTGAGTTATCGTTATAGCCTATGGCACAGGCTCGGAGAAAATCTTCTCAAAAGAAGAGAAAAAGCAACAATAATTCCCGCTCAAAAAGCTCTCGCTCGAGTGTACGGGAAGCACTTGCGTTTGTTGATGATGAGTCGACCCGGAGTATCCTCAGGGAGGGGCTTGCAGTTTTCTATCTCCTGGTTGCTGTTTTTATCTTAACCAGCATTCTCTCTCATCAGTGGTGGCTTACTTTTAATCCAACCCAACACCTAATGAGCGACCAAGTGGTTGCCGTAAACTTAATGGGACCTTTTGGGCACGTTCTTGCTACCTTAATGACGGGAGTACTTGGCCTATCCTCGCTTCTATTACCTTTTTGGCTCGGTGTGATGGCTTATGACACCTGGTTCCCCGAAGATAGAGAAGAGCAGGTACCCTATGGGGTTTTTCTAAGGGTACTCGGGGTATTTGGAAGCTTTATTGTAGCAGCAGGGTTTGTAGCTCTGGTATTTGGGTCGCACTATGGTGGATCAATTGGGTCTTCAGTTTCTCAACCCTTAGTTAGTCTATTTGGTTTTCTTGGTGGATCGCTAGTATTTGGTTCTCTCTTTGTCCTTCTACTTGCTCTAGCAACTGGAAGCTCGGTGTTACATATTCTCTCAGCAGCGCTTGACCGGAGTCTCACCTTTTTTGGTTTCTCCCTAAAAGTTATTGGATTCATGATTGGAGCAGCCTTTGCAGGAGTTAAGAGATCGTGTTCTTTTATTGTTGATAAGATCCGTTATCGTGGGGCCTTAGAAGAAGATGATTGGGAAGAGGAAGCACCACTTCCAAAGCCAAGGAGAAGAAAATCAAGAGTTGAGCTAAGAGAGATAGAGGCAGAGCCTGAAGAGTTTGAAGACCAAGAAGAGCCCGACATCGTGCGAAGGGTAATGGCGCAATCAAGAAGTGGCAAGGCTTCAAGAAAGGAGCTTACAAAAGCAAGGCGGAGAATCATTGATCACGCAAGACAGAGCGATTCCGAGTTTTACGCATCTTACGAACCTCCAGCCTTAGAACATTTGCGGAGCGGAGTCGATGTCGAGGCTCAAGAAGATGACAGCGAACTAAGAGACAAATCCCGCCAAATTGAACAGAAACTTAGCGATTTTCAGATTAAGGGCCGAGTAACCCATGTCCACCCTGGTCCCGTGATTACTCTTTATGAGTTTGAACCGGCAGCAGGAGTAAAGGTTGGAAGGATAGCAGCCCTTCAAGACGATCTTGCCATGAGTTTGCGGGCAAGCTCTATTAGGATTATTGCACCTATTCCCAGAAGAGGGACCGTTGGTATCGAGGTGCCAAACAGAAATTACGAGTTGGTAAGATTGCGAGATCTATTAGAGAGTGAAGCTTTTATAAATGATGATTCACTTCTGACCATTCCGTTGGGCAAAGACACCTATGGTAACCCGGTAGTTGAAGATGTAGCAAAGATGCCCCACCTTTTAATGGCAGGAGCTACAGGAACCGGAAAATCTGTCTGTATTAACGCCTTTCTTGTGAGCCTGCTTTACCGTGCTACTCCAGCCGAGCTAGGTCTGATCTTAATCGATCCTAAGATCTTGGAGTTAAGTATATATGATGGTATTCCGCATTTGAGAGTTCCTGTTGTCACAGATCCGAAAAAAGCCCGAGCAGTCTTATTCTGGGCTGTTAACGAGATGGAACGACGATATCAGATGATGCAAAAATACGGTGTTAGAAGCATCGATGGTTACAATAGAATGGTAAAAGGCGAAGGTGCCCTCCAACCTGAAGATGAAGAAGACCAGGTAGAAGAGTTTGAGGAAGATGAGGCACCTTCACGGTCTGAAGATCAAGCTGATCTCATTGCTGATGAAGATCTAGTGGTTGCCGCTGAAACCTTAGAGCCACTTCCAAAGTTAGTCATAGTGATCGATGAGTTAGCAGATTTAATGTTAAGCTCTGGCCGGGAGATTGAAGAGTTAATTACCCGTTTGGCACAAAAAGCTAGAGCTTCGGGCATCCATCTTATACTTGCTACGCAACGCCCCTCAGTTGATGTTATCACAGGGTTAATCAAAGCAAATTTCCCAGCACGTTTATCTTTTCGAGTTTCAAGTAGGATAGATTCTAGAACCATTTTAGATTCGATGGGTTCAGAGAAACTTCTTGGAAGAGGGGATATGCTTTACATGCGTCCCGGAGGAATGCATCTACAGAGAGTGCACGGAGCGTTTGTCTCTGATGCCGAGGTAAAGCGGGTGGTAGAGGCGATTAAAGAGAGCTGCCCTCCCCGGTATGATGATAAAATTATCGAGATGTGTGAAAAGGCGTTAGAGGACGAAGGATCATCTTTTAGTGGTGATGGGGTAGAAGACGAGGAATACGATTCATTTTACGACAAAGCAGTTGAGTTAGTAGTAGACAAAGGATCTGCCTCAACCTCAATGATTCAAAGAGCTTTTAGAATAGGCTATAACCGTGCTGCCAGAATAATCGATACCATGGAGCGAGAAGGAATTGTTGGACCGATGGATGGTGCAAAAGCCCGTGAAGTCCTACTCCGCTCAGATGAGGTTGAAAACGGTTAGGTTTTGTTGCAGATACAACAAAAGATCTCAATTTTGTGACGAAAACCGATAAAAATTCCCCCTTTTTAATAATCAAGGCAAAACTTGAGTGTGAACAGGCTAGACTGCCTCTAAGCAGTAGGCTTTATGGGTTATCTCTCCACAAACTCGAAAAAGCACTCCTGGCTCTGTTAGTGATAAAGATTCCTAAACTATGACGACAATGCCTCTTTTGCGCTCTAAAGATTTTTATCTTTAGGGCGCTTTTTTTCTACCCTTTTTCCATACCAGTTTCGTGGCTGCTTAAATCTGGATGAGTAACCAGACCGGTGATACGAGTGAGCTAGTCAGGAAAAAGGGTAGAATTAGGCATCCTACCTTTTTCCATACCAGTTTCGTGGCTGCCTAAATCTGGATGAGTAACCAGACCGGTGATACGAGCGAGCTAGTCAGGAAAAAGGGTAGAATTGGCTCCTTAACTTGACCCTGCTCCAAAGAGAAGTAGGACAGATCTTGGACTCCAAAAAGTGACCCAACCTACACCTAGATCTGTACTCTATGGCTACACTACAGATCTAGGAGTCTTCAGTCAGAAGAATAGTAATCTACTGCAATGAAATGTTTTTTCTTGATTACCTTGAATACCATTGGACCAAGGATCTGTCGAGTTGAGTTGGGATTGGAAGCAGGGTATAAACTAAATAATACTATGTTGTCTGCTTATGCGACTACTTTGATTGCTAGGCCATAACTCCTACCTGCAAAAGCTAAGATTTAAAGCTTATGACCCATCAAAATTTCGACCAAAATCTCGATCCTTCACCGAATAGCATACGAGGGCCAGGTGTCGATTGGACAAAGCTATCGCAAGAGATCAACTTGACCAAAAAAGCATGGGACGCCTTGCGTGAAGATGGAGGCTTTAATCGTGGGGAGCCGGATGGTGTACTTGCCCTGCAAAAAGCGTTCGAAAGTTTATTTCGGGTGAACAACGAAATTTTCAGCCGAGTCAATTTGGGTGAAGGAACGCGTGTCTCTTCTGCCGACGAACTAGTATTTGGAATCATGACATCACTAGGAGAGATATTTCAGGAGTTTACTGCTTCGCAAGCTCCAAAAGCGCATCTGAACAGGAAAACTATGGATACGTTGTTTGCAGATATCGGGACATTGTTATATGTCGCTCAAATTAGGATTGCTAAGGCGCAGACAACAATCGAATCCAGCGGACAGTAGACTGCCGCTGATTCTCGCCGTTATCCCTCATTATGGTCGAATCGCTTTAATGAAGAAGAGACCTCAAAAACATCGCGGATTTGCTGCGCGTATAGCGAATTCCTTAAGGTTATGAAGTGAGTTATCATCGAAGGAGCTTAAATTGAAAAATATTTTCATAATATGATACCCGAATGGCCAGTAGAGCATAACGACTAGAAAGATTTAGAAAACAGTGTAATAGGAGGCCCGTAACATGGAACCACGACAAGTGACTACAGAACAGGAGCCGCATCAGTGTATTTTCGGGCAGGAGCTTGTAGATAGCGTCTCGGCGGCTCTAAAAGAGATTGGAATTGAACCTAGCCTAACTTTGGAGCAACGATACATTTCAATGGAGGATTTACGAGGGTTCGCTGAGCAGGACTATCAAGAGCGAGTTGTTGCTAAGCTAGAAAACGGAATCTCTATAACGCTTGAGGGCCTTCAACGCCGCGTGTATTGGGAGCAGCCACCGGGAGTAAATGAATGGAATGACCCGATAAGCTATCAGATACTTGTGCCAGGGGTTGACGGTGAGGACGCTCTTGAGATTGATTTCGATCGACCTGGAACGCCGGAAAGAGAATTTGTTCGCTGTATACAAGGTGAACTTGGTCTAGTTCCATTCTGATTGACGTGGATAACAATCCGGTTGACCGGATTTCCTGCCTTGAACATGCTATAGAGAGTTGGAAATACGGTGTGGCCAAAAACCGGTCACCTACAACGTCACCTTTCTGAGTCACATAGAAGAAAAATAAAACGCAGAGGCACGCTGAGGAACGCAGAGTGGTTATTCTGGGGCATTGTTGGCAATTCTGTGGATTCCGTCTTTCATGTGCTTGGCATGAAAGTTTAGCAACAGGCTTAGCTGTTTGTTGCCGAGGCGGAGATAAGAGAACAGCTGTGCTTTGTGAACCGGCGCTACGTTTTGCACAGCCTTGAGTTCCACGATGAGTTGATCTTCTACCAGTAGATCTAGACGATATCCGACATCGATGGTCGCGGTGCCGTAGCGGATCGGCATCCCGACCTCTGACAGCACCTTCAATTCTCGCTGTAACAGTTCATGCTTCAAACACGCTGATAGGCATGCTCCAGCAGTTCCGGTGCTAAGGCCGTATGCACCACCATAGCTGCGTCTACAACGTCACCAGATATCTCACTCAATTTCATCCTCTGCGTACCTCCGCGTCCTCTGCGTTTAATAATTTCCATTACTAATCGGCACAGAGCTCCCAAAGTTGCTTGAAGAAAGGTAACAAGCGCCTCGTTTGGATTCTCGCCCTGCGGGCGAAAACCAAACAGGCTTTGCCGTTATGCATACCAGAGGAATTCGAGATATGTTCAGAACCGGTCTCCTTGCTAGTTTAATGATATTTTCGGTAGTTGATTGTTTCGTTTGCATTGCTCAGGCTGAAGAAGAGAACCAAATGCCGATCTTAGTCGGGCAAACTGGAGCGTCTTCAACTTTTGGTAGGAAGAAAAGGATGCCTATACACTGGCTGTCGAAGATTAGAATGCAAGAGGTGGGGTGAATGGTCGCAAAGTTGTTCTCGACTTTGACGATACCCAAACTAGTGCCAAGCAAATCTTGTCCGCGTTTAAACGCTTCGCAACCAGGCGACCAGCTGTGGTTCTCGGGCCAACATGGTTAGATGGATTCCCCGCAGTAATTCCAATTGCCCAAAGGAACGAGATTCTGTTGGTAACCCCAAGTGCTGCTATAGAGGCCTTCTCAGATGCTGACCGGAAGTGACTTGTGACTTTTTATCACAATTCGACGGCGGAGATTGAAGTACTGATTTTCGATCCTGTACCGGGGCTACTTTTTAAAGTTGACCTTGAGCACAACCTGTCGGTTTTTCCGGGTCACTTAAACCGTTCTCCTCACTTGACATATGCTAGGTTCCTGGAACGGAAGGGCGACATGCGGTCTTCAAGGTCTAATGGGAGGGATCTATATGCGAATCACATGTCGTAACTCATCTATATTATGGAAGAAATTTGCAGCACCAAACTGTTATTGAAAAAAAATTACATTTTAAGCGTCGTCGCAATTCAATATCGTTATAACAAAGACATCTTTGTTGTTGTGACGTACTGATAATTAGGAGTAACGAATGAAAACGAGAACCATCTGTCATTTCTTGATTTTTGGATGGATGTTGGCATTAAGTTCAACGTGCATCGCGCAAAGTTTCCAAGGTGACTATATAAGCCAAGCGAAAGCTGAAATGAATGGAGTTGTCACACCGTGGCAAACGCACCAGATTATGTACACGGTCAAAAAAGCTCAATATCCGCATACCGACGCGGAGGTTATTTCAAGAACATTCTCCCGTTTTCGGCAGTCTGGTGACCCCTTCATTATTCAAGTGCGAAACTTTAGAGGTAACTACGAAACAAGCTTTGATGTCGGAGGGACATTTCGTTTTCCACTGCATCCTTCGATCCCAAGTTTTATGACCATAGATTTCCCCTCTGATACCCCTTACTTTTCTGACCCGCATATCCAGTGGAATGAATGCGGAGTTCATGCTGAGGGAATGAAACATTGTACGTTCAATTTGAATTTTGACGTGTTCGAGTCATATCTCGGGGTAGATTTCTCTGGAAGGCACCGTTTCACTATCTATTTTGCAGACGGAAGTTCAGAGATAATTGATATTATAATTAGACTAGAAACCAAGCGGTGATTCTTGAACAAAGGGAGTTCTGCTGAAGGATAGGTCCCAATGACATAACTTACGTTACATAGCTGGTATTCTTTTTGCTTGCGATGTGTGGGTTGTCTAGGAGTGAGATTTTATGAAATCGATTATGGGTACATTCTTTTTATTATTCTTGTTTGTTACTAATTCAGCTTATGCTCAGGAGTACCAAATATTAGATAACCCTAGGTTTATTTCGTATTCGGAAGAGGACACTACATCTGTGGGTACTGCATATCTAGAATATCGTGCGCGTTTACAAACTAGCGCCGGTAGACCAGGCAATGCTGTACTTATGCCTCTCGTTAAGGGCCCATTAACCATTCGTGGAGACCATGAAGTTTTATTCTGCAGTTCGATGTTTTCTTTCGACTCAAAAAGAGAAGAACTTATTTCAATTGATGGATCGCACGTAGTTGGCAGTCACATTCAGTGCTCTGAACCGGGTTGTTTATTCCCTCCCTGCGATTTTATAAGTTTTCTTCAATTTGGAGATTCAGTTTCCTCACCGTTTTACGAGCTAATTGAAGAATAATAGTTATTCATTATTCATTTTTTCGATCTTGTACCGGGGCTACTTTTCACGCAACGATCCCTCTAGGATCACGATTACAGTTGTAGCCAGACTGGCGACCCCAGCCTTGAATTAGTAGGAATGACAGGAGAGATCTCTACGCAACCCGATATTCCACTTAAGCGGCATCGTCCTCTACAGCACTGCCAGTGTGGAGGAAGCGTCACTCCTGTCTCGGGCCTACATCTTTCTCAGTTCTTCGGGGAGTTTGTTAATACTAGAGCCAGGCTACCTATCCGACCAGTAACTACCTTCTCTGGAAGATTGACGATCTCACTAACTAAAAGGCTTTGATTGAGGAGCCAGGTGAAAAAGCACTCGATTAGAAGATAGATCTCTGCGCCCCGGTTGGGAAACCGAAATTTCAGGTAGTAATAGCCCTCTACTCTAACCCACCAACCACATTGGCAAGTTTCGGCATTGAAGGCGGATAGAGCCCGAGCGGATACTTTAGAGCTGTATTGCCCTTCTTCCACTCTTCAAATACCTCTCTGCCCCACTGGACAAGGATCTTTGTAAAACTTATAAAACTTATCCGGTCTTCTTTATCTGATCTAAGGCAGATCATCTTCTTGCCTGTTCTCTTTGGAGTGTATGGGGTAGCAATCTCGGTCTGGATTAGTTTAGCTGGGCTAATAACTGATTTGCCCTCTTTTGCTCTCTATACTCCTGCTCCGCCTCATATAACCCCTCGGTTGTTCTGGTATTGAGATCTTCTTTGTCTTCCAAGTCTGTTACTCCAAAAGCCTCCATCCAGGCGTCGGGAGGGTAAAGGTCTTGAGCAGCAGCGAGGCACTTTAGGACGATGAGGTTAGACAGGGGGTTAGCTGGAAAGATCAGGTCAGCTTCTACACTTGCAGTGATAAATAGCACTGTGCCGTTTAGGTGGACTTTAGGGTTACGCATAGATCTATCCTGTTGCCCTCTTAGATTAGAGGGTGAGGCCGGTAGTTGGCCTATGGTTATATATCGTTATTTGGGAGTGATTGTTGCGTGAAAAAGTAGCCTGGCTCTAGTTAAAAAATGGTACTTTTTTCGGAGATGCCGCGTGAGAGTTTCCGGGGAGGGGAGAAAGTTGGGGTGCACGAGGCCGTGGGGCCGTGGGCAGAACTTCGTAGCATTGCCCTCTTGCTCGGCTACCACCTCATGCGTGATGGCACCCACCAACAAGCCAGCACCATGCCGTGAGGAGCCCTTTTATGCTACTTCGGTCGCACTTTGATCAATAACTGTGACGAGCTATCTTGAGTATCTATGCCCGCTCCTAAATTGGTCCAGACATTAGGGTTTAGAAGGGTGTATAGTTAAGAATCTTTGGAGACTTAAATATGAATGATATGGCCACTTCGAGAAAGAATCCCGACCATTCTTCGCTACTTCGTGATGGTACTACAGCAGGCGCACCTCTCCCAGAATTAGGGACTGAGGTCTCACGAGCCTTTCGTATTAAAGACTGCTCCCTTGATGAACTTCAAAACGAACTAGAACTGCTCTACGAAAAGCACCCTGAACTGAAAGAAACTGGGTTACCGGACATCGACGTTTTCGATCCTATGCGAGCAGTTAAGACCAGAGAGGTTTTATTAAAAGCCTCTTTACTAGTCGCCAAGTCTGACACTGTTCCTCTCATAAGCTCGGAGCGGGTAGATCTAACTCAACTCTTCGCACGTTACGCAGGATTACTCAGCCACGTACAAAAACCAATGGAAGGTTATTCAGTAGAATATAGAAACCATCCTATTGTGCTTGTGGATGGTCCACAATTCCTAGGGCTTTATGCTCCGACGAAAAATGCACCTTTTCGAACAGTTACATTTGCACCTCATTATTTCGCGGGAGGTGGAATACTTCCGCATAAAGTGGAGGGTCCATCTCTCTCACAACCTCCTTCGACAGAATGGACACGTCTCCGAGATCGAGGACTATCGCCAGATGAAATTAAGTACGCGCAGAATATGGATGTGGATATGTTTCGTCATTTTCAAGACGGAGATATTCTTGCGCCAAGGAAAATTCTTACGGGGACCGCCAAAAGGGTAGCAGAAGCTATTTTTTGGAAAGTCCGAGCAGGGGAAGCTCTTCGCCCCGGAGCAGTTGAGAAACTAATACGCGAAGTAAAAGCAGAAGAAACTCAGAACTACTCTTCGCACGGAGTGCATACACCAAGACATTACGGACAAGAGTTTCTTTCAAGACTGGAACCAAATCGTGTTCAGCCGGGTATCCTTTTTGGCTCAGGGGAGACCTGCAACGCCTACCATTTTGGAGAGGGAGAAAAAGAGATTGTCGTAATTGAATCCAATAGGCACAACCGCGCGACCTTGATTGTTCGTCCCTTTGCTTTCGAAGACATTAAGGAAAGACATCGAGATGACATAAGGATTCAGGCGGCCTCAGTGCCTGGCCTTGTGGCTCGTATCGAGCATCCCCCCGGGGCTTTGGAGCACGAAGAGCTGCGCGAAAGCTGGTACAAGAGGGTCCAATTGTTGGTGGATGAATCGAAGACCATAATTGACGACTAATCGCACTCGCTCGGGCTTTCGGGGCTTACTGTTCCGCAGGCTCTGGCAATAAGTGATTCAATGCTACTGCCCCTCTCCTGGCCCTACCCAACAATTTTTCTTTCGATTTTTGCGACCTTGTCTGACGCGGCTTTCAGAGTTTAGTGAGAGATTCTGAAAGGATTTGATCCGAAATAGTCCGGTTCAGGTCGGAGAACGGACCTAAATTCAGCCGAAAATCGAGCTGAGGATACAGTGGTGCGTCTTGTAGAGCCCACTTAATACAAGGTATTCTTAGGGTTCTGATCTAAGACTCCTCTCTTCGTGACCATCGTGTCCTTCGTGTTATTTTCTGCTTGTATTACCGACCAAATAAGTCAGCAGGGAGAACTTGGAGTACAAAAAGTGAACCAAGTCCACACCTTGATCTGTATTCCATGGCTACACTACAGATCTAGGAGTCTTCAGTCAGAAGAATAGTAATCTACTGGAATGAAATATTTTTTATTGATTACCTTGAATACCATTGGACCAAGGATCTGTCGAGTTGAGTAGGAATTGGGATCAGGGTATAAACTAAACAATATTATGTTCTATCCTATGGCAGCTTCCGATTAAATCACTCCATAGCGGGAATCAAGAATTATCAAACAGGGTGGTAATGTATGAATTCAATTCTTTCCGATCTGAGGATTAAACCAGGTGCAGCGCCCGCCAAGGACAGACTCGAACATTATTCGGCAGCTCTGCACTTGAGGGCCCAAAACCAGGAACTGGCAGGGCGGACGGACAACAAATTGGTAATTGCTGCTGAGTTATGTTCCGTACTGAGGAATATGGTAAATTCTGATGCCGTTCTTTCTGACGGACAACTACAAAATCTCCACGTTCCATTGCGGAATGCTGCCGATAAATTTGCGTTAGATGGATTTAAGTCAGGAGAGGACGTTACTGATATGGGCTCACTCTATCTAATGGAAATTGCAATTTACCTGAATTCATGTCGCGGATAGAACAAACCGCTCCACCAGATTTGCACCCCAGTGGATTCGGTGGCGGGTGGGGAGTAAGATCTGGGTGCAAACTGGTGAGCGTTTACTGTTGTGCGGTCAAGGAGAGAATAGTGATTGAGAACCCTAAAGAAACCCTCGAGAGCATTCGACGGCTCACCTTTGAAACAGGGGAACTACGTCGAGAGCGCCGCAACGGATGGCATCACATCGGTGCAGATCCTGAATCAGTAGCGGAGCACACGCAGCGAGCGACTACATTGTCGTTCCTCTTATCAACCTTCGCACGAATGACAGAGAGCGAATTTGCAGAAGTTGATCCTTGCTACTTAGCAACCCTCGTTGTTTAGTCCTGGAGCCAGGCTACCTGATCACCCACTAGCTATCTTCTCCGGCAGATTGATGATGTCATTAAGTAAAAGTCTTTGCTGATGGAGCAAGGTAAAAAAGCACTCAATCAGAAGATAGATCTCTGCGCCCCGGTCGGGAAACCGAAATTTCTGCTATTGCTTGCCCTCTACTCTAACCCACCAACCACATTGGCAAGCTTAGGCATCGAAGGCGGGTAGAGCCC
>Ga0208075_1000789_pt1 | contig 12477 bp, 6 predicted proteins | sample HotLakmasection5_FD_184728 | JGI IMG/M metagenome (GOLD analysis project Ga0208075, IMG submission 184728) | Hypersaline microbial mat communities from Hot Lake, Washington, USA - Section #5 (SPAdes) | ecosystem: Environmental > Aquatic > Non-marine Saline and Alkaline > Hypersaline > Microbial... | reverse complement strand
TGGCATTTGGAGTATTTGTGACTTGCCTCTGGGTTTCTAGATCTGCAGTTATAAATCTCAGCATAAGAGTTTCTATCTATACCTTGCAATAACAATTGTGCTAGAAAAAGATAAATATGAGTACAGAATCCGCACAATCCTTATTTGTATGATATATAAAATGAAAATCATTCTCGCCCTAATCCTGGCGTTAGCTCCAGGGCTTGCCCTTGCTGAATCTGTTGCCACAGTCTTTTCAATAGAGGGGGAGGTTCAGGTTCGCGTTGACGCAACAGCGGATTGGATCTCTGCCACTAACGGGATGGAGATCCCCGGCACCGGAACTATACGCACGTTGGCCCAGAGTCGGGCTGGAATTACCTTTGGCGATGGTACTTTTGTTAGGCTGAACCAGAACTCTGAGATATCATTTGCTGATTATAAGGCCTCAAAAAACGAGAAGGGGTTTTTTCTCCGTCTTGGTGAATTGTTTATGTTTAGCCGTAAGCCCAGAGAGCTCCCGGTTGTTGAGACCTATAGCGTCAGTGCTGCTATTCGGGGAACAGAGCTGAACATTAAAGCGCAAGGCGATAGAACTGAAATAACCGTGATTGAGGGGAGGGTACAACTCACCAACTCGGCCGGTGAGCTAGCGCTTACAAGTGGCCAGAGTGGGGAAGCAAGTTCGGGGGTGGCACCGACCAGATTACTGCAGATAAATCTCGCTGATACTATCCAGTGGACACTCTACTATCCTGCACTGACTTCTTTTTCTGAAGCAGAGCGTCGCCAGGCCCAAGGAGACAAAAAACTGCTTTATTCTGCAATAGCCCAGCTCTCTTCTGGTGGGGTAGAGCAGGCCGAGCCAGTACTTCAATCAATAGCCTCCTCTGGTGATCCAACTCTTGAACCGATCGCTCTGGCCCAACTGACTGTGGTGGCACTCTCAAGAGGTGATAGGGAGCTTGCAGATCAATATCTCGCCCGAGCTGAGGCGATTGACAGTTCTGCAGCAGAAGTGTTGATCGCCCGTTCTTATGTTGAGCAATCGAGACTCTCTCTTGGAGCTGCAAGAGAGAGTGCCCGCCGAGCAGTTGGTCTCCATCCTCAAAATAGAAAAGCTCTTGGTCGACTGGCAGAGCTTGAACTTAGTTTCGGTGAAACAGATGCTGCCTTTGCACGTGCTACCGAACTTTTCCAGCTCGATTCAGAGAGTGTGGCATCCCTGACCACACTAGGATTTGCCTACCTTGCTAGATTCGAACCGCAGCGCGCGCAAGAGATGTTTGAGCGAGCACTGACTATAGAGGCAGGGCAGGGACTCAGTCACCTTGGGTTGGGGTTGGCACTTATTAATCTGGGCCAGCTCGAAGCGGGAAGATTAGAGCTGACCAGAGCGGCAGTAGTCGAACCTAATGTGGCTATTTTTCGGAGCTATTTGGGTAAAGCTTACTTCGAAGAGGATAACAGTGCCGCTGCAGATCATGAATATACCCGTGCAATTACGCTTGATCCTCTAGACCCGACTCCGTACCTTTATCGGTCATACAATCGACTGGCGCAGAACAGAGTGGTTGAAGCATTAAGCGATGTTGAGCAGTCTATCGAGCTAAATAACAACCGTGCTCTATATCGCTCCAGCTTATTGCTCGATCAGGATACTTCGGTCAGGAGTGCAGGGCTGGCCCAGATCTTCCGTTCGCTTGGATTTGAAAGAGCCGCCACTGTTGAAGCTATTAAATCAATTAACCGAAACTATGCAAACTACTCTGCACACCGCTTTTTATCTGAAAGCTACGACACTATTCAGACCTCGGATGCCAGTGTATCTGAGCTTAGTGTAGCAAATTTGCTCAGCCCACTAAGCTTTAACCTCTTTAACAATCCCTCTTCTGCCAGCTCCACCAATGAATACAACGCTCTTTTTGACCGACCAGACAATCGCACAAGTATAAATCTTAATGCCCAAACCTTAGATGATACCGTTGTAGCCGAAGCCTTCCATGCAGGAAGGACGCAAAAACTGGGTTATCTCTTTGGCTTTGAGAGTGCCTTTGCAGATGGCAGTAAACGTAACAATTACTTACGAGACAATCGCTTGCGCGCCGCTGGACAGTATCAAATTTCACCTGATGATAAACTGATAGTTGAGGGTCGCTACACCTATCAAAGTATCATGAAGGACTCAGAGGCAATTGACGATGTAAAGTTTGAGATCCTTGAAGGCGAAATAGGCTATCACCATCAGCTCGACTCTAACTCTGGAGTTTTGTTACAGGTCGCAGGCCGTGATACTCGCAACCATCTTGGAAGCTCTGGAGATCAACAGATTACCGCCCTTGATATAATAAGCTCCGGATCCACCCTTGCAACTACAGACACATTACTCGTCAACGAGTTTAGCCGAGACGATGTCCGCGATGGACGGATAAGTGCCCAATACTACACGGATCAGGAGTTATTTAGCGTTGTTTTTGGAGGGCAGTTCTATCACTCACGCCCCAGACGAAATGAAAATAGCACCGTATTAGATGACGAGTTCTCTCTTTTTAGCGATCTCGACTACCGCTTAACCTCAAACAATCATCAAAATCTAAATTCTCAAGACCTCTATCTATACCCAACTATTCACCTGGCCGACTTGGCTGATTTGAATCTGGGCCTCTCTCACACAGATCTGGAACTAGAGCGCACTGATACTGCACCTTTTGTTGATCAAAGCTTTTCCAAATCACAGTGGAACCCCAAGGTAGGTTTAACCGTTTATCCAGACCCGAACCTGACACTAAAGGCTGCCTATTTTGAAGGTTTAAGAAAGAGTGCACTAGAAGATGTTGGTACAATCGAGCCTACTCTAATCGGCGGGTTCAATCAGGTTTACACAGATCTTGCTGGCACAGAGTCACGAAACTTTGGAGGTGGTCTCGATTATAAACTTCCCAATAACGCTTATATCGGACTTGAGTACCTGCGCCGACAACTAAAAACTCCTGATAGCGGCATAGGAAGAGTGATTAGTATTGATTTTGATGAGCTTACTATTGGAAATGAGTCTCTGATGGTCAGTCAGAGCGATCTTCGCTCCGAGCAAGATATCTTTTCTGCCTACTATTATCAGATCCTGAGCTCTCAACTGGTAGCAACCTTAGATTACGCGTTCTATGATACTCAATTTACCGACCCGGAGGTCGACCAGCAACTAGAATTGCACCGTGCAGCTACTACCGTGCGCTACTTTAGTGAGCTGGGATTTTACACATTTGCAACAGCTACCTGGCGCGAACAAAACCGCAAAAACAGCTTCTTTCTGGCTGATGGTCGCAATGATTTCTGGCTAATTGACCTTGGTCTTGGCTACCGGATCCCCAAACGGCAGGGTAATCTTGAACTAAAATTTGCCAATATATTGGACCGAGATTTTAGTTTTGACCAGTCAGCTGGATTTGAAGAGTTCGTAGCCCCTGAAATTGCTGCAATTTTGACCTTTTCACTAAATTTCTAACTCTCTTTGCTTTTTTTGAGGAAATTCACTAACTATAGACGGGGGCAACCTTGCCCTATAACCTTTAAGTTCTCACCTTTAGCTTCCGATAGGTACAATCCATGATAAATCTTAAAAATATCACCCTTGTTGCGCTGGCCCTTCTAATTTTTAATCCACCGACGCTTCTAGCCGAATTTGATGCAATATTTTATAACGACTTGGAGCTAAACACTATTTCCCGGGCTGAACTTGATGGTTCTAACGTTGAAGTTGTAGTTCCTACTGGTCAGACTAGCTCCCCCGATTTCCTTGCAATCCATACAGAAACAGAAAAACTCTTCTGGGTAGAGCAAGGGATGCGAATTATGTCAGCCGATCTTGATGGCAGCAATATACTAGAGGTAATTCCAAGTCTATCAGAAGTACAGAGCCTTACGGTGGATCAGGTGAACAATCAACTCTACTATACCGATAGTCTCGGCACTTCAGAGCGCGGAATCTTTCGCGCTAATCTTGACGGCAGTGGCGTAACACAGATTAATACCGGACAGGGTATGGAAAATCCAACTGCACTGGCATTAGATGCGGCAGGTGAGAAGATTTATTATACTGATCCCTTTGTAGGTAGGATTAATGTCGTAGACTACGATGGAAGTAATTACACCGAGGTTGCCTTCCGTTCAGGCGCAACTGGGCTACCGGCGATTTCACTTGATTTAGAAAATGGACATATCTATTGGGTTAACGGTGGCTCAGCACAAGCTATTGAGCGGACAACAATTGACCCAGATCAAGCTCCATCTGCCGGATTTGAGACTGTTGTTTCCTTTGATTTCTCGCCCCCCTCTAGCCTTGTAGTTGACGACTCAGTTTCGCCAGGGCCAGACCTTTACTGGGTTGATCAAGACACTATCTCAATTATTAGAAGAAATCTCTCAACGCAGGAGTCGGTCACACTACTTAGTGATGATGATGGGCTTATCGGACCACAGAGCCTGACCTTAAAGAAGCTACCTGAGGAAGAAGAGGTCCCCGTATTGGTACCGGGAACTGAGATTGAAGACGCACCTGAGGTGCTTGAAGTTGAGACTGAAAATAAATTAGTTGTACTTCAATTAAAGGAATTCTCTGGAGCATCCTTAGATGAAATGGCTTTTGCTCAGTACCAGACTGAGGCCTACGGCTCGCCAATTGTGAGCTTAATTAATAAATCTCCACAGGTTCGCTACGAGGTAACCGCAGTACGCCAGACCGATGGTCGTATTAAGAAGAAGATTTCAAAGACGCACGCGAATGTAAGAGTAAAGTTAGGACCAGGTGCGTGGAAGGCCAGCTATAATGCTAAAATTGTTACCCGAACCGGTGCTGCCAAAGCCAAACGTAAACGGGGCAGAATAACAAACCGTCTCAGAAAAATTCGCGGTAATGTCATAGATCGCAAACAGGCCGGTCAGAGCACTCTTGCACCTAGAAATAGATTACAAAAAGTCAGAGTTCGGAGGCAGCTGTCTCGTTTCAGAACTCGTGAAACAACCCCTGAGAGTCCGGCTACCCCAACAATTGAGTTTGACTAGTCCATAAGATAAGTACGCCACTAGGAGTCTGTCTCACAAATAATTACCTCTGCGTACCCTTGCGTGCCTCTGCGTTTATTTAAAATCAATTTAAACGCAGAGGCACGTAAGAGGATATTTTTTGCTGTGTCACTGTACTAAACCGGCTGGCGACGGGATTGTCCAACGGCCTGGGAGCTGCATTCAAATCCATCATTGCAGCCAAGTGTATAATCAAAAAGCGAAGTTGCGGTATTATCAAAAGCATCCTGATAACTCACTCCCACCCTAAACGAGCAGAAGCTTCCATCTCCAAAAAGATCGCCCTCTTGTATATCTTCTACCTGTAATGCCCCACTACTATCTATACGAGCACTATCGCTGGACAAGAGGCCACCCTGACTCTCAAATGAAATAATACCACCATCTTGCACTATAAAATGTTGGTCTACAAAGCCCAGCAACCCTTCAAGTGCCAGTCCACAATCATCAGTAGTAAAGTTATACCGAACATCCCAGGTGCCAGAATAGTCACTAACTGCTTTTTGGCCACTACTACTGCTATTACAACCAGAAACTAAGCAGCTAATAATCAGCAGCGGGCAGAGTAAAGTTTTCTTGATAGTCATATTGGTGTCCTCGTTGATAATATTAACCTTTTAGTACCTTATACCCTATCTAAGCAATCAGTTTTTTCTTACAATTCCTGACATCGCCTTCTAAGGCCAAAGGGATCCTTATGACACGTTGGCTTCTCGCTATACTGGTAGCCGCAATGGCAAGCCTGATACACCTGGGATATTACCTCTCCCCCCTTGGCGCACGCTTTGAGCCGGTAGCCCTTGATATCTGGTCGGGCATACGTGGGCAATTGCCGGTGCCTGACGAGATTGTTATCGTAGCAATTGACGAACAGAGCTACGGGGTTCTCGATGTGCCTCTAAATCAGAGCTGGCCCAGAGAACTCCATACAAAATTACTAAATTCACTCTCCCAATTTAAACCACGCAAAGTAGCATTTGATGTATTATTCCTGGGAGAAAGCCCTCAAAGTAAAATCGATCAAAATCTTGCTGCTGCAGTAAAAGAGCTACCCGTTACCCTGGCAGCAGACTCTATTGTTCGAGATCAATCTTCTAGTAGTGGTTCTTTTAAAATCGAAGAGGTTCTATTACCACTAGACCTCTTGCTAAATAGTGGGGGCACCCCGGCCCTGATCAATCTTCCTGAAGACTGGGGATACATACGACGCTTTAACACCACCCGCACCTCTATGACCAAAGGGATGCCCACCTTAAGTGAATCCGCTGTAGATTTTGACGGATCGGATGGACCAACACAGAGAGATTTTATCAATTTCTATGGGCCAAGAGATACCATAACCACTATTCCGTACTACAAGTTAATTGATGATCAGTTAAAACTCCCACCTCAACTCTTAAAAGACAAAATTGTTTTTGTTGGACTAAAACTACAGACAGATGTCGGACCGTCACAAAAAGATGTTTTTATGACACCTTTTGGCAGGTTATTTGGTATGGAGATCCATGCAACTGCAGCCGCCAACTTACTAGATGGCAATTGGATTAAAAGAGCCTCTGCTACAAAAGAGATTCTATTACTATCTCTATTTTGTCTACTAGGCTGCTTTTTACTTTTAACTCTACGCCCTTTGTTAGGGTTAGTAACTCTGGTTGTCGTTATTACATCGTGGAGCATTGTATCTTACCTTGCGTTTACTAGCAGCCTCTTTATTCCAGGCATAGTGCTCAGTTTTATTTTGCTACCGCTGGTCTTTATGAGCGCTACCCTTTACTACTACTTTGTTACACGCCGGTCACAACTTCAGATGGTCTCTGCTTTTGAACACTACCTCTCACCAGAGATGGCAAGATCTGTAGCCAAAGATAAGAACTCTTTAAGTCTGGGAGGAGAAAAAATCTGGGCTACCGCCATGTTTACCGATATTGAAGGCTTTACTGCCATCGCAGAAAATATGCCCGCTGAACAGGTTTCACAGATGCTGAACTCCTATTTTAGTGAGGTGATGGAGGTTGTTTTTCAGAATCAGGGCACACTGCTAAAATTTATCGGTGATGCAATTTTTGTTATATGGGGTGCACCGATCAAGATCTCTGATCATGCAAGTAAAGCGTGCGCCACCGCCCTTGCCATTCAGGACGAAGTTAAGAAATTTAATTCCACAGGTCGCTTTCCACCACTAAATACCAGAATTGGTATCCATACCGGCCCAATGCTTGTTGGTAATCTCGGTTCCAGTAAACGGTTTGATTACACCGCCATCGGTGATTCAGTAAATTTAGCATCTCGCCTGGAAGCATTAAATAAGTATTTCGGTAGCTATATCTTAATCTCCGGTAGTGTAAATCGTGAACTTGCCGGAGCTTGTTCGACTACCCTGGCCGGATCGATTAAAGTTGTTGGTAAGAATGAAGTAATAGAGCTGTATTTTTTACATTCACAACCTCTGGCTGAAATTGTGGCTGAGGCGTGGCAGCAGGGACTTGCATCCTTTCGCGCTCGGGAGTGGCAAGCAGCGGTCGAGAAATTTACTCGTGTAAAAGAGCGTGAGCCTCAACTATTAAAAGCCGCTCAACTTTATCTAGATCAGATCGCTGTTTACACCGTTAGCCCACCATCACCACAGTGGGCTGGTGAGCTTAGCTTTACTGCCAAGTAGTACTTGCCTCTTAAATATCCTGAGAATAGGCACTTAGCGCAACTTGTGGGTAGCCACCTTTATCAGTAACTGTAGTGATAAAGACTGGACTTTAGAGCTGGTATGAGTGTTGCACTCTATTTAATCCAGCCATGAAGAAAGTTAAGTTACTAATAATAAGCTACAAATATCTCTTAGTTGCCTTGAGCCTATTCTGCTCTACTCCCTATTTAGCGGCTATGGCGGAGCAACCACGGATGGTCACCCTATTTGAGAGCATCGATCCCCCACTTAGGTGTGTAAAGATTTCTACTAGAAGGGCAAACGCGCTCATTATCCAGACAAGAAAGGGTGGGGAGCGGATAAGGCGTCCACGAAAAATTCTTAGAAAAACTAAACAAAGAATTAGTGCCCTTAGAGAGCTTAGCAGAAGTAGTAGACTGAGTGAACGGCAACTTAACAGAATTAAAAAGATAAGAAAGAGGAGACAACTTGCCAGACAGTGTATTAGTGCCCCTTTGCCAGATCCTTTCCCTGAAGAGGATCCAACTCCAAATCCTCCAGCGGATCCTACACCCGATCCAGATCGGGAAGTTGAAGAAGTTTTCACTGATTCCATAACTCAGTATGGAATAACCTGGTATTTCGATAAGGAGTATTCGTATGGACAGTATGAAAACGGGGACTATTGGGTAAAAGTTGGCGAGGACGAAACTGTTAGAGTAGTAGAAGTTGATCCCACGCCACAACTCGCTCTCGCACCCACCTCATACAAGCCAGTCGAATATGAAAATCGCCACGTTAACGGTTCCATGATTAACCCTCCAACTGAAAAGCAGGCCTATGATAGCCGTGTAGCGGCTTATGATGATTCGTTGCGGGTTAATTTCCCGGTGAGTATAGCAGCGGAGAGTTCGCTGGTTTCCTCTAAAAGCACATTGGATTTCAATTGCACGGCTGGTAGCCAGGGCGAGGGCAATTACGATCTCCGTGGAACTTGCATTCCAGGAAGACACCACCTCCAGGCAGCGGCAGTCCTGACTGTCGTAAATGAAATTCCAGCTGAGAGATCTTTTAGACCAGCATTCATTGGTGATGAAAAAAAACACTTTGCCGTTGATGATATTAATCTTGATCTACTCCCTAAGATCCAACCAGTAGAGCAAGCCCCCGAGGACCTCGAATACTATCTCCGTGGATTACAGAGACCGTGGATATCTCATATCTCGGGAGCCAATAGCCGGCTACTGCACCCATTTGAAAATATGCTGGGATATCACTCTGTGGTTTACAGCTTCTATAACGACGTAGCTCTACTTACCCTTATTGAGATGGAGCAACGAGAAGAGCTTGTCTTGTTATACCTGCAACACGCGATTGATATGCAAGCTATGGTTTTGTCCGGTCACGGTGGCAGTGCAACCTCTAAGCATCCACTGATATTTGCAGGACTTCTATTTGAGGATCCCTATTTCTATCAAGATATAAACCAACGGAGCCAGACTCCATTTCGTACTGACTATATGACCTACTACGGAGATGGAGTTACCTCACCGGTAGTTAGCGATTGTCTTGACGAAGAAGGAGATCCAATTCCTGATTGTGAGGTTGTGCCAGCGGGTGAATTTTATCACGGCTATCATGTAGCCTGGGGTCAGGGGGGAATTCACCGTGAGTATGAACATCTTAATCCTGAAGAGTGGCACAAGACCGAACAGTGCGGGGTAACAGGGACTAGGTGTGACACGTACAGGCATATAAATTCCCGAAATTGGTCCGGCCCGGCTCTGTCGATGCGAATTCTTGGTGCTATGGATTTATGGAATCACGAGCCGTTCTTTGACTATGTAGATAGGTATGTCATTGATGAGGAAAATACTCCAACGGAATTTCGCGGAGTTATCTGGGATTCATATCGTTAGAAGAAGCATAACCGCGCAAAAGCTAGATAGGCTTAGTAAATAGCTATTCCTGTTTTACCAAAGCGGAGATTTGAAAATTTAAACTGAGAACTTAAAAAACTGTTATCATGCACATTAAATGTCATCCGCAAATTATTTTACGATATCTATTAACGGTGACTATCTGTGTGACGCTTTATCTAGGTACTGCTATTGCTAAAAGTCAGGCAGAAGAGATAGTCGCTCTATTTGAGAGTGTCAGGCCAACTGCAACCTGTCTTTATATCTCTAATCGCCCAGAGAATGCTCTGGTATTTCACACCAGAAGAGGTGATCGCGCTCGCAACCCAAAGAGAGTAAGAAGAAATGTCAGGCGTCATATCCGGAAACTAAGAGTCAAGCGGAGAGCTGCTGGTTTAAACAAAAGAGAGGGGAAAAAGCTAAAGAGAAAAAGAGCAAGATTAAAGCTTGCCGGAGAGTGCCTCCGGGCAACTCTACCAGAACAACCCTCTCTGCCCGATCCAACACCCGCTCCAACCCCGGCACCGACTCCTGCGCCAACACCTGTTCCCTTTGAGGCGGACTGGCATGTTGTACCTGACGGCACGGGAGAGCAGTGTAGTAAGATAGAGCCGTGTAATCTACAGGTGGTAAAGGGTCTGGTATCTCCAGGTGATGTAGTAGCGCTGGGCCCCGGAGAGTATGGCGATGTAGTTTTTGATTCACCACTTGGAACAGATGAACAGTACGTAACTTTCATTGCTGATCCAAACTTAACCGAGCAACGCCCTGACAACTGGTATAAGGAGGAAATACCCGCGCCAGATCCTGCAGGCCACGTTATCTTTCACTCTCTAACTCTCGAGCAATTAAAAGATGAGAGTACAGAGCGTGCCATTCGAAAGAACATACAACTTGAAAATATATACATCCATGATAGGGGAGTTTTTGCAAAATACTTTGTTGCTGGTGTGACTTTTAAGGGAATAAACATCTTTGGCGCATGGTCTGATTTTGCAGCGGATGTCCCAATCGGGTTCTACTTTAAGAACTCAGTAAATCTAGGAGCCGATTTTCACCACATAACCATTGAGGATTGTTATATTCAAAATACTAAACCCGCACTCCATCTGCTAGGTAGTACCTCGGGGAGTTTTATTTTTGAAAATAACCATATTTATAGAACTGCCTCTTCTGCAATATCTCTAATTTCTGATAATCCCGAAAGCGATCCGGTAATTATCCGAGGCAACCATATCCATCATCAGGAGCCGCTCGCAGATACGGTTAAGCATATCCGCTCTATTGAGTCTATCGATCCAGAATCACCAACCGAAACTATAATCCTTGATCAAGGTGATCTGGCGCATCGTGATTCCGTTAGTCTGATTGATCCGGATACTGGAGAGCCTCAAGTACGTAGTGTGGCCTCGTATGATGAAGAAGATGCAATTTTATACATGCAAGAACCATTTTCCTTTGTGCCCGAAGTCGGAGCAGAGGTAACTGTATGGGATGATAACCACGGAAGTGGCATTGCTCTTAGAAAGTCAAATGTAATGATTGAAGAGAACATTATCTACAGTACTGGAACTTCAAGAACTGTCTACATGTATACTCCTGGACTTGAGAATATTCACTTTCTTTACAATATTATCTACTCTCCTAAAAACGGAGTCTCGACTGTTGATTTCTCAAAAGGTTTAGGTGCTGGCACTGTTATCTTTGGAAATACAATTATTGGGGAGCAGGGACGCACCTATGGCCAATGGAGACCCGAATACTATTACGGGATCGGGTTGAGCGTAGGCCTGGGAGATGGAGTAGATCCTGAGCTGCTGCAAATTAGCAACAACATTGTAGTTGGCAGGCTCAGTGTTCCGGAAGGTGTTATCGCAAACGATAATATTGTTTACTATGAGATCAATCTCAATCAAGATCACAATATTGCATATTATCAGGATCAAGCTTATCCCGATGAGCCCCACTCCTTTAGTGGTACTAATAACTTTTTTCTCGGTGGAGAAGGTTTTGCTGACTGGAATTTTCAGGGAGACGTAGATCACTGGTTTGTTGATTCACTTTATCCAACCAGCCAAAGTGATGCCTGTAATGGCGCCCTGACCTCAAATCAAATTGGTGCACTACCCTGTTCCGAGTAGATTACCTTGCCCCTGATATTGTTAGCTTTTTTTTTGGTTCCCACATAGAGGTCGCATTGCCTCCAGAGTGGAACAAGAGTTGCACGCTTAAAGATATCAGTTATGCAGTATAATTATATCTCAAAGAATTTCGTAGTTTACTTTCTATTGGTTCTTCTTACGAGCCTGTCAGGTGCCTTAGCGACAGAGCGTTCGGTTGAGGTGCTCTTTGAGAACAACTCTCCGCCGATTAAGTGTGTAAAACTTTCAGATAGACGGGCAAACCTACTCCTAATAGAAACCCGTCGGGGCGAACGTCTCCGCCGTCCGCACAAAGTACGAAGAAATACCACTAAAAAGCTGATGCGCTTCAGGCAACTCCGTAGAAGTGGAAGTTTAACCAGCATGCAACGTCAACGGATCAAAAAAATTCGTTCCCGTAGAAAACTTGCAAGAGATTGTATTCGAGCCACTGCTCCAGAACCGACTCCAGAGCCAACACCGGTTCCTACCCCAGAGCCAGATCCAACCCCGGCTCCCAAGATGTGTGAGCAAATAACAGTGACCTTTAGTGATTTTACTGCTGGAGAATACCCGGAGGAAGTTTTTAATGAAGAAGGTGATCTACTGACTGAAGACGGCACAGTAGTAAATTACAACGGTGATATCTCCTTTGTCTTTGATAAACCGTATGAGTGCGGCCAGTTTGCAACTGGTGACTGGTGGGTTAAAGGTCCTG
>Ga0208075_1000788_pt1 | contig 12485 bp, 10 predicted proteins | sample HotLakmasection5_FD_184728 | JGI IMG/M metagenome (GOLD analysis project Ga0208075, IMG submission 184728) | Hypersaline microbial mat communities from Hot Lake, Washington, USA - Section #5 (SPAdes) | ecosystem: Environmental > Aquatic > Non-marine Saline and Alkaline > Hypersaline > Microbial... | reverse complement strand
GCAAGTGATTTAGGGGAGGTTCAAACAAAGTGAGGCTTCAATTTTCTAACTTTAAAATCATTGGCAATGATTGAGAACCACCCCCAACCCCTCCTTAAAAAGGAGGGGAGACTCTTTTCCCAAATCCTTATATCGAACTCACGTTAAATAAGTATATAAACTGAGGGTTTTGCAAAATCTTTAGGGTCATCCTGAGCCTGCGAAGGATCTCTAACGTAAAAGTTTATACACTTGAGATTATTCTCCCGACCGCTGTCGAAATCAGAATGACGAAAATAATAAGTTCCGTTTTCATTTAATACTACTCACCCCTGCCTGCGCTGAAGCTTCGGAAGTCAGGCTATATCCCTCTCTATCCGCCAGATGGCGGAGAGGGATTAAAAGGATACTTTATTTAAGCTATTTAGCCCATTTCACTCTTGGCTCATACAGTTCTTATTAAAATTTACCTCGTATCCTTTACAGAATTCGAAAAAACTATTGGATTGGGCGTCAAAAAGTTTCAAAGCATCAAAATGAACTCATTCAATAAGCGAGACACATTTTGAAAGACCAGCGATAACTTTTTATTCAGAGTACAATTAAGCGGTTTGTTAAAGGTACTGATTTGTTTTCTTATAGATTTTCTGCTATACGTTCCGTCCAACGTATGGCACGGTCTTTAATCTCTTTTTCAGCGTTTGTGATTTTTAATCTTTCCAATAGGATGTCAACGTCAATCATCTCATCGAGAATCAAACGCCGTACAAACTCTGTATCCTTTTCACGAAATGCGATCAGCTTACTGCCTGCCAGATCATGTACCTCAATACAGTAACCAATAATATTCTCATCCATATAATCCCGAACCTTATTCGTTCTTTTTTCCCATCCTTTCGGCAGTTTTGCTGTTTCGATGGGTACCCCGTGAACATAAAATCCATGGGTTTTATGAAACAAAGAATTCTCTCCCAACGCACCATCAATCTTATCAACGGCTTCAGGCCTGTTCTTCGGGGATACATCCACTTCAATCGATTTTCTTAGCTCTGATGGAGCTTCGGGAAATTGTCCCAGAATGGCCTGCGAGCCAAAAATGATCAGTTCCTGATCCTCAGAAACTGAGCAGGCTGCTCGAATGGCATGTTCCAGCTGTTCTCTGTTCATGATTGATTCGGCTTCTCTTTTAGTTGGTGAAACTTATTCTTCTCATTCTCCGTGAGTATTTGCCAAAAGGGGAGAGACTGTCTCATACGAAAGGCTCTCTCGGAATCGGACTCCAAAAACTTTTTCAACCTCTGGAATGAACTGTTTTCAAGAAAATTCTTCCATTCCAACAGTTCCAACTTCTCACCGGTGGAGGTTTTATCGATTTGCTTATCAAGAAAGGAGATGGTTCTTGGTATAATTTCCGGATTTGATTTTAGCAGTTCTGTCCAGATTTTTGATTCAGCCAGCGATCTTTCATCCAGATCCCGGTGACTTTTCACCGCTGTAGACTCTTTTTCTGGTGGGTTCATGTATTTATTTGGATCGATCCCCCACAAATGAACCGTTCCTTCCTCAGTAAGAGTGGGTTTTGTATCCAGATCAGCGATGGTTACGCCCCTGATATCAATCGTTACATCAAAGGTTGATTCTACTTTATTCTGAATCAGTTTTTCCCAGAATTCACCGGTTAAAGAGTCAATTGTTTTCAGTTTTCCCAAAAGGGCTATTTGAACCGGATCTCCATAATCATCTTCACCCCGTGCGACTTTGCCAAATATCCAGGCTGATTCAGGTTGATTCTCAAGGGTACGTAGTTCTGCACGCAACGTCTCCACTAAGTCTTCATAGCGTTGGTTTTCCATGTTAAATAGACTTACCAACTCCATGTAAAGCGGGTAATCATCCCGGACAGTGACCAATTGTTGCCTGCCGGAGCCGGTGTAATTTACAATTCCTGTTTCCACCAATCTTTTCGTAATGTCATATACGCCTTGTCTGGACAGATCTGTTCGTTCCAGTAGTTCAGAGTGGCTTAAAGGGTGCTTTGATCTGATTAATTCACGGAGAACAATCACATGACCTTTCGAGCCAAGAATGGCGTTAAGTGGATACTTTAATGCGCTATGTTGATTTCCAGAATTTTTCATGGCTATTGCTTTTTAATCAATCTGCACTGATAATATATCAATTAAACTTGACATTTGTCAATATTGCTTGATAAGTGTCAGTATAACTTGACAAAATGTATAATCTAAAAAACAACATCAACTATAACTTTCAACTGCAAAAGGTGTGAATTTCGAACCCTTTTGCAGTTGAGAACTAAAATTCAATGATTAATAAAAACCCTGTTGAATTATGAATATCAAATTAACAACCCCTGATGAACCAAAAGAGGTCGTCAACCAAGCTGCATCCCACTCTCGGCAAGAGATTGAAGAAATTCATCTTCGTCTTTTACACTGGAGTATTCATTTTTCATGGCATAAAAAAGGCAAGAGGCACACTCTCTTGAGATGTTGAAAAGGGATATGGTGAAATTGCGTTGTTGTTCTCTCATACTGTTATTCTCTTTTTTAAACAGAGTTTAACTTGGGACAGACTTGGGACATCGTGTCCCAAGTTCATCAATTATAGTTGAGGTCAGCTGGATTGAAACCGGCTTAAATCCCTCACTGAAGAGTCGTTTTTGTTTACTTATTGCTTATTTCCATTCCCATAGAATAGAAAGAGATCCAAATGAGGTTATCTCCCACAAAAAAGGCTAAACGATTGGAGTGTTTCCAGGTCTTACCCATCTTCGAATACCCATTTTTTCTAACAATTTCTCCAATTCGTCCGCATGACCATGTATATCCCCGATGAAATCGATGTTGGTGTGGCTCATAAAAAGGTTGAAACCCTGTATTTCTTTAATGATTTGATAACAAACAGGTCTAATTAGATGATTTTTGTTGAATTGTAGAACTGTTAAACCGTTGAATTGCTGAAATCTTTAATGGAGGGCTTTGCAAAACCTTATTGTCATCCTGAATTTATTGAAGGATCCCTTATTACTCGGTTTAATTGAAGTTTTGAGATTCTTCGTGGACTCAGAATGACTATAATAATTAGTTTTGCAAAGCCCCCTCTAATGGTTTAAACGCCTCTCATCCACACTGCAAAACCGGATTTATATAATTATAATTTTATTGGTTTATAGGTTTATTGATTTATATAAACCTATAAGTCTGTTTCGTCCAAATTTATAGAAACTTCTAGTGAATTAGCAGCTTCTTACCATCACTTACCGGGCCTCTGCTAGTAGGTGCTCAAATCTTCCAATGGAGTTTGGTGTCCATTGTATTAGACTAATCTGTACAAGAATTACATAGGGTGCATCCAGACAGTTTCAAGTTATGAATAAAGAGCAGATCATTTTAAGAATGAACTACCAGCACCTTTTTTTTCTTCTCTCTCAAATGTGAGATTAAACAAGGTTCCCGGCTCAAGAGATTTGAAGGAATACTCTGCTTTCAACTGGCTGGCCAAAGTTTCAATAAGCTCCAAGCCAAGAGTCTTTTCTCTGCCTTTTGGATAAAAGTCGTCAGGCAATCCTTTTCCATCATCTTCTATACTTAGGGTAATTTCACCATCCTTTTCGAATAGAGTGACGTCCATTTCCCCGGATACGTCCTCGTCAAATGCATGTTTTAGCACATTAGTTACAGCTTCATTTATGATTAAAGAAAAAGGGATCGCCTGGTTGATATTGAGGACTATCGGTTTGAGTTTATAATTAACTTTTATATCAAGCGATATCCCATAGGTTGAAGTTGTACCATCAATAAGTCTCCTGACGTTTTCATCCAGCTTCAAATGGGTAAAACTTGAGGACTGGTATAGAAGTTCATGAATGGATGCCATCGTTTTAATCCGGCTGACACTGCCGAGCAGTTTTTTCTGAACCCGCTCATCCTCCTCTTTGTACCACTGCAGATAGAGCATCCCTGATACAACAGCCAGGTTATTTTTCACACGGTGGTGAATTTCTTTCAACAACGTTTCTTTTTCTTCCACCGTTTTTTGGAGCTTTCCCTGGCTCTCTATTTCATCTGTAATATCGACAGAAACTCCTCCTAGCTTGTCTCCACTGATAGGGAAAATATTCGTCTTGTAATACCTTATTCCGGCTTGTGTCTCAAGGCTTTCATCAAAGACCTGAGGTTCTCCGGATTCCACTACTTCCTGGTCATTTTCAATAAACTGACGAGCTATATCTTTATCAAAAAGTTCATAAACTGTTTTACCGATCGTCTTCGTTTTCCCAAGGCCAAAAAGAGATTTGTAGTTCTGGTTCAGATACAGATGTTTCCCTTCATGATCTCTAATCCAGATCGCAGTGGATGTATAGTCTGCAAGTTCTTCAAGCAGCTTTTCTTTCCGTTCAGCCGAAGCTTCCGCCTCTTTTAAATCACTGATATCTACAATAGCCCCGATAATGTTATCCGGCGTCCCATCCTCTTTACGGTCTATATAATTATGGTTCATTACATGTTTGTAGGTACCGTCATTTGTCCTGATCCGGTACACCAGCTTCAAATTATCACTCTTCCCCTCCACTGTTGTTGACACATCCATAACAACTCTTTCGAGATCATCCGGGTGAATCTTATCAAGCCACCAGTCATAATCCACAAACCGCTCTTCATTGGGATATCCAAGAATATCCGTCAGCTCATCTCCCCAAGACATGTTGCCCGAATCCCACTCCAATTCGTATATCAAATCCGTAGCTACATCTACTACCTTTTGAAATTTCTTCTTGAGTTTAAGAACCGCACTTGCAGTTTCTTTTTGCTCGAAATAGTGCAACTTCATAACTATTTCATCAGCCAGGATCGCTAAACATTCTTTTTGTGATTCGGTCAAATGTCGTTGTTCGGAGTCGAATACACATAACGTGCCCAGCCTAGAACCCGATTTACTTATTAGTGGAGCACCGGCATAAAAGATGGTAGTATCTAAATCTCTATCTGAAAAAGATGTTATAATCTCCGGATTTTCCCGGATGTTATTTATGACCCGGACACCGTGTTTCGATCCAAGCTTTCCGCATATATCTTGAATGTTTGATATCTCTTGATTATCCCAGTCTCCATAAGTAGCAAGTGTTTTCTGTTCAATCTTATCTACGAGATTAACGACTGAAAATGGAACACTACAAATCTCAGTTGCCAATTTTAAAATTGGCTCAAAATGTTGTTTAATCTGCTCTGTATTATCAATTTCTAAATTCAAATTGGTTTTTATGCTACCGTTCGTTGAAATGTCTATGCTTCTCTTAGCTTTTTCTGAAATGCACGACAATAAGTGTCCAAATTTTAATTAATTGGATTACTTACGTTTATATCTTAAAGCTCACCCGAATGATAATGTTCCATTAACCAATTGTATAGCAACGGATTGTCTAAAGTGTGAAATCTAAACTTAACCCAAGGAAAATAAGGTACGATTTGAAATTAATTTCAAACTTTGACTATGATGCATATATCACTTTGGTCAATTTAGATTTAAAATGGATTTTAACTAATCTACTTATTCTTAGTATAACTGCATTCCGGGAAATTAGAACAACCATAAAATTTCCCATATTTTCCACTTTTTATCTTAAGCTTCCCTCCACATTTGGGACAATATCTGGGAACTGATCTTTTTTTGTACCGTTTGGCAACCCTCTTTACAAACTTCCTGTGCTTTTTTTTAAAATCTTTTTTATCGACAATTACTTGTTCAATAAGGTTGTCAATTTTTTTCTAGTTGATTATGCGTTATATGAATTTCCTTATTTCTCTTGATTGTTCTTAACAATTTACGTTTGTAAATGACAGGGACAGATGATTTTATTTTTTTTAGTTTTCCAACTCCTGCAAAAACAACAATTGGGAAATATTTCAGATCCGTAAACTCTGACGATATCTGTTTGAGAAAATTAATGTGAGACCAGCTTTGTATAACTGGATTAAAAATTTTGTACTTACTTTTGTAAAGTGTTTGAGTCCAATATTTGGAGCTCTCATTTCCGAATATCCATCCCTTGTAGTTTTTTGTTTCAATTACAAATATTCCATAAACAGAAAGGATTAAATGGTCTATTTGTTTACTTCTTCCCTTATTCTTTAAGTAAATGTCGTTATAAACGATATAATCATTTTTGTTGAGTCTACTCAACTTTTTTGCAACAGAATATTCTCCTATCACCCCCTTGAATTTTGGTAAAAAAACTTTTTTAAAAAGAACACCAATTAGATAGAGAATAAAAACTAATACGATATAAAGCTCATTGCTATCCAATGATTTACCTTCTCTTTTAGAAATATCACCGTTTACTCGACCGGGAATATGCAGCGTGAATTTCATTTTCGGTTTTACCCACCGATTGGGGCACATTTGTTGACGGTGAGCGGTATTGAACAATGACACCAACAATTCCAAGCGCAAGCCAACACAATATAATAGCGTACAAGTGGCTTCCATCCGGTCTGAATATTTGATTCAGATTACTAAAATTAATTGCCTGGGTGGCGAAATAGGCAATTCCTGTAACTATAATCCATGAACCGCCAAATCCTGTAGAAACAATAATCATGAACTTTTGGAAGACCAATGCTATAACTCCGGCAATTACTGCAAGTATCAGTAAGGCCGCGGGGTCCGGGTTACTTTCGGCAACTGCGTAAAGTACGACTCCTAAAATACTGCCTAGGAATCCCCCGATTACGAAGACACCAACGAAGTATAAAGCCATCATTAAAGCTGCACCAACAAATCCTCCCATCAAACCAAAAAGTAGGACTATGACTTCTTCTTGAGTAAAATTATAACCAATCGTTGCAGTCAGTGCACTACCCAGTATGAATCCGATAAGCCCGAGGATGAACTTGAAGATACGGTAGCCATAGAAACATTGTAGAGCCCCAACCAAAATGCCCAGCACCACGAGAACATTAAGTACGTCTTGATTTAGGTCCATATTCTTATTGAAAATCTTTACCACCAAGAAGAGCATTCACGGCTGCTCTGTATTGCTCAAATTCCTGTTCCGGCGGGTAATTGTTACTGCCTCCTGAATGCACGGAAGCATCCTTATACTCGATGGTCACTTCCCATTGGGTTCCATCGCAAATGGATGAATCATAATATTTATTCCAAGTCCAGATATCCGCCCTATCCAATGCTTTCCGAAACTTCTGCCATTGTTCTTCTGAAACTTCTATTCCGTTTTCCTTTGGATTATTAGCCAATGGCCTTATACCATCTGAACTATGTTGATATAGCACTGTTCCATCTGGCTGAAGCTTCACTTCGTAGGATGGTCCATCATACCCTCCTATGGATGCCTCAAATATTTCGGGGATAATGTTCATTTCTATGGCAATTTGATTGTTGTTTAACAACTAGTATCTCTGTATGACTTTAATTAAATCTTCTCTTGCTGAATAATCATCACCCCAATTTCACTTCATTCAGCTCCTTCACTTTATTAACAATGCTGTCTACCATACGGATGTTGTCTTTAAATACTCCGTCAATCCCGTCCTCATCAATAAAGTTGAACGGTGGTTCGTAAAGGTTGGCAATCTCCAGGTTTCCGTTCAGGGTATAAAACTCAATCATCTGTTCGATAAACTGAATCTGGTTTGAACTCAGCTGTTTATCCTGCAAAAATTCACCAAACGCTTTCAGTACCGCCTGACGGTCGAGACCGGACACTTCCCTGACGAACTTCACCAGATCGATATCCTCACCGACCAACTTATGAAACTCTTCCGGGTTGATAGCCGGATCGGAATCGAGCAGAAACTTTTCCAGACTCTCCAGATCTTTGTCCGTCAGCGGCTTTGCTTTTCGAATCTTTTCGATGATCAGATGATTCCCATGCTCGTTGATAAACGACTTAATTTTGCGGAGATATCTCTCCTTATTGATTCCTGCATCTGAGGTAAACGTATCATCCACTTCAACATCGCCAAACTCATCTTCAAAATCAGTGTAAACCGGCGCTCTGCTTTTCCTGTCAATTAAATGCATCAGTTCACGAAGCTGCTGTCTCACCTCATCCAGAGCCGTTACGGCCGGAGAGGTCCAGAATTCCTCATTCATCACTTTCTCAACAATCGGCAGCACGTTTTTAATGGCCGGAATATGTCTCTTGGAGTAGAGATGTTCAGCAAGTTCAACCGCAACCTCTTTCGTCTTTTTCTCCTCAAGCACTCCATCCAGTTGTTCATGCTGCAGGGTAAGCATCAGCAGATCAAAGCGCCGGGTCATCTCATCCTCATCAATATTGGCCGGAATCAGTTCAGCCAGCTCTCTGACAATCTCTTTGCGTTCATCCGACTGCAGATGATCCCATACGGAACGTTCGGAAAGTTTATCAACCAGCTTCAGTTTTGGCCGAACCTGTACGCTTTGCCTTTCCAGGTTGGATACCTGCTGATGTAACAGATCCAGCAGTCGATTTTTGTACTCCTGCAGATCTTCATCCCGTTTGTAGGGCTCATTTTTGAGTTTGGCCGTTAGCAGCAGCCGTTTTTCAAATATTTTTGCCGTGACAGATGCACTGCTTGTCGTTTCAAAACCTTCCGGATTCTTCTCAAAAAACTCGAAGTTGCCGCAGTAGTCAAAGATCAGGAAGTGCTTCTTATCATCCCCCGGTGCAAAGAGATCTTCCCGGAGTCGGGTACCGCGACCGATCATCTGGTTGAATTTGGCTTTGGAGCGAACCGGTTTGAAAAAGACCAGGTTCACACAGTCCGGCGCATCAATTCCGGTGTCCATCATATCCACGGAGATGGCAATGGCCGGTTTCTTTTTCGGCTCACAAAACTTTTCTACCAGATCCTGTGCATACTCCACCTGGTTATCAATCACCTGGGCAAACTTCCCTTTCAGATGCGGATAGTTTTTATCAAATACCTGCTGGATGAAAATCGCATGCTTGTGATTACGGGCAAAGATGATGGTATCTCCCAGACGGTCACCGCCCTCTACTTTAATCCCGTGCTCCATCAATTGCTGAAGAACCTTCTCAACCGTATCCTCATTAAAGAGCCAGGCATTCAGCTTGCCGGGATCGATAAAGTCGGGCACTGCCCCGGACTCATCATCGGCCAGCAGATCATCGTACTGCTTCTGCTCTTCTTCGCTTAGATCAGAATACTTAATCCCCTCCGTTAAGAACTTGCCAACCACAGAAATCAGCTTCGGTGGAACGAGATAGCCATCCTTTACCGCTTCCTCCAGTCCGTAAGCATAGGTCGGATTGCCCTGTTCGGTATTGAACAGATTGTAGGTATCGTGATCCACATCCTCTTTCGGTGTTGCGGTCAATCCGAGCAATAGAGAGTCAAAATAATCGAAGATGGCCTGGTACTTATTGTAGACGCTTCGGTGGGCTTCATCGATGATCACCAGATCAAAATGGCCGGGATCAAATTTTCGCTTTCCTTCTTCCAGGCTCTCAATCTGGTTCAGCATGGTTGGATAGGTGCTGAATACAATCCGCGCAGCTTCATCATCTTTGTCTTCCACCAGGTTGACAATCGGTACATCGGGCAGGTGTATCGCAAAATTCTTATACGCCTGTTTGACCAATGCATTTCGGTCGGCCAGAAAAAGTATGCGCTTGGCCCACTTCTTTTTAAGCATCATATCACTGATCGAAATAGCCGTTCGAGTCTTACCGGTACCGGTTGCCATCACCAGCAAAGCACGCCTCTGGCCTTCATCAAACCGTTCTCCAACCCTTCGGATTGCAGCAATCTGATAGTATCGCCCGGTAATCTTTTCATCGATCTCCGCAAGCTTTAGAGACTCCTTCTCCTTGCGCTGAAAGAACAGTTTCTGCAGGCTCTCCTTGGTGTAAAAACCAAGAATCGACCGGGGCGGATACTGCTCATCGTCCCAGATCCAGATCTCGTACCCGTTCGACATGAAGATGACCGGCCGAACGCCAAATTTCTTCTCCAGGCAGTCTGCATACAGCCGGGCCTGGTGTTGCCCCTCATCGTAGCTTCGCGTGGTTCGCTTGGCCTCTACAAGCGCCAGGGGCTTGCCGTTATCATCCCAGAGAACATAGTCCACATAACCTGTACCGGACCTATTGGGCATCCCCGATACTTCATACTCCCTGACATTCGGTGAGGCCGGATCCCAGCCAGACTCCCGCAGCATCACATCGATCAGAAGCTCACGCGTTTCCGCTTCATTATAGTTGTGATCGTCGGCGTACTTGCGGGTCTGAAGGCGCATCTGCTTGATTTCCCGATTACGCTGCTCCAAAGCCTTATCCCTCTCCTCCAATGACTGCTGAAGACGTCGAAGCTCTTCCGCCCGCTCTTCCATGCGAGTTTCAAGCTCTTCGAGTTTCTCCTGAGACTCTTTCGATACAGATTCCACATGCGGAACCTTTTTGGGATCAAATGATAACTCGGGTTTGGGCTGCTCGTCTGTTGTGTAGGTACTCCAGAGCCAGTACATCACATGAAACACTTCGCGACAAATTCGCATCGCATCAACATCTGAGATCTTTTTGTTTCCGTGAAGAGCAAAGTTCCCAACTTTTCGAATAGCCGTGATCTTGCTGTATATCGGCTGAGAAATAATATTACGAAAACCGATCTCATTGGTGATATTATAGAGACTCGTATCGTAGGGAAGCTCCAGATCCTCATCATGTTCATACATCCAAAGCACTACCTGCTCAATCAGATGCCGGGCACGGCCACACGCCCCGCGCGGATCGAACCGAACAAGTTTCTCCATCGCTTGGGCATCCCCGATAAACTCCGGCCAGTCGTCTGTAAGGAATTGGAAGTTGGACATTTAGTCTTGATGATATTTAGAATCAGTGCTTAATATGTAAAAAAATCGGGAATTCATTTATAAATTCCGGCCAGTTGTTTTTGAAATGGCAGATGATTAAAGATCAGAAAATCTTTTTTCTGTTTTTTGCGGATCTTGCCTGCAATCAAGTACGGCATCTACGAGTATACTCTCTTCTTCAATCGTGTAGTAAATGGCGAATGGAAACCGTTTTGAGAACATGCAGTGGTAGCCCCCGAATTTCAATGGATGGATTCCATGATAGATCAGCAAAGAATCGATATCAGAAAAGATTGAATCCAGAAAATAATCCCCCAGCCCGGCTGCCTGATTTTCATAAAAGCGATACCCTCTCTTTAGATCTCTCCTGGCTGTATCAAGAATTTCAATCGTCATTTGAGCTCGTCACGAATCTCCTTTTTGGCTTGCTCCCAGTTTGTGTACGTGGCTTTTCCCTCTTTCACTGCGTTTTTGCGCCGGGCTAATTCCTCTCCATGCCAGGCCGGAGGTGAGTAATCGGCTGAGGCAGACAGGTCTGACCACAGTTTTTCCATAAGCTCAATTTTCTCGGCAGTGGAAAGTTTATCTATTGAAATGGACTTGTTCATATCCCTCAAGCTAATAAATTTGCTGTTATTTTCAAGAGAGAGCAGTAAATCACTTAACTTATCCCGGCTAAGGTCATCAAACATTAAAAATAGATCTCCTTTTTCTTACTCATTGCCATTCAAAGGGAGATCCCTCCACTCCCTCACTACGTTCGTCCGGTCGAGATGACAAGGACCATGATGGAAGAGACGGCGGGCACTATACATTTCCTCAGAGTCACGGCTTTCCCGCCCGCCGTAATGGAAACACACTACCTTGCGGCGTCACACAGACCTCTTCAAACCACGAAACCCGATACGCCGCCCAATGATTAAAGACGACCCTGTCATCTCGAGTAAGTGATCCCGACAACTGTCGGGAGAACGAATCGAGAGAGCTCCCGGTTCCGACTCATTGCCATCCAAATGGAGATCTCTCCACTCTCCGCCAACCGGCGGATCGGTCGAGATGACACGGGCCGCTGGTTGGAAGACGGCGGGCATCAAATTACGGAGTAGCACATTATTACTCGCTGCCCGCCGAAAAATAGTTTTAGATTTCGTTATCGACTCTTCCTTTTTGTGTATTTCAAAAACAAATCTTCCCAATCAGGATTATACTTTTCAATAAGCCACTCTTTCTTTTTTCGGCTCCATTTCTTGAGTTGTTTTTCCCTGGCAATGGCATCGCTTACTTCCGTAAAGCGTTCCAGGTAAACCAGTTTATTCACGTTGTATTTCTTGGTGAATCCGGGATTTACTTTATCAATATGCTCTTTAATTCGAAATAGTCCTCTCCCAGTCATGCCGATGTATAAAACTGTGTGATACCGGTTCGTCATGATGTATACATGATAGATATGTTTTTTCCTCTTCATACCTGTATGAACCCATAAGCCAAAGACCCTTACAGATCTATTTCATTTTTTTGGCGGCGTCACTCAAAGTCATGCACACCACAGTGCCTGATACGCCGCCTTTTGATTATAGAAGACCCTGTCATCTTGAGCGGAGTTCCGGCAGTGCTTTTCTGACGGGACGAAGTCGAAAGATCTCCCTGAT
>Ga0208075_1000785_pt1 | contig 12531 bp, 9 predicted proteins | sample HotLakmasection5_FD_184728 | JGI IMG/M metagenome (GOLD analysis project Ga0208075, IMG submission 184728) | Hypersaline microbial mat communities from Hot Lake, Washington, USA - Section #5 (SPAdes) | ecosystem: Environmental > Aquatic > Non-marine Saline and Alkaline > Hypersaline > Microbial... | reverse complement strand
TATCCGCGCCAGCGATACGGTGTCGATCTCGCTGGAAAACGCGCGCATCCCGGCGGATAATATCCTGGGCAGCGCCGAAGTACAGACTGAAGGCGGCAAGGGTTTTAAGGGCGCTATGGCGACCTTCGACGCCAGCCGTCCGCTGGTGGCCGCTGGCGCGCTGGGCGTGGGCCGGGCGGCGCTGGAATTCGTCAAAGAGAAGCTGGCCGAGGCCGGCATCGACATCCCGTATGACGCGCCCTACCACAAGCTGACCGCTGTCCAGCGCGACGTGCTGGAGATGGAAGCACAGATGAAAGCGGCGCACCTGCTGACGCTGCGCGCTGTCACCATGCTGGATGACGGCACGCCTAACTCGCTGGAAGCGTCGATGGCGAAGGTCAAAGCCGGTAAGGCCGTGACCTGGGTTACACAGAAGGCCGTCGAGCTGCTGGGTCCGCTGGGATACAGCCGCGAGTGGCTGGTCGAGAAGTGGATGCGCGACGGTAAAATCAACGACATTTACGAGGGCACGGGCCAGATCAACACGCTGATCGTTGCTCGTCGCATTCTGGGCTACTCGCGCCGCGAACTGGCGTGAGGTGGTGCCGCCGCTATGTTTGTGTGAGGAGAGATAGAGCCTGATGACGATTATCCCGGTACAGACGGCGATTCCAATTGCCTATGATCGCCTGTCGGCCTTCTGCGAGAGGTATCACATCCGGCGCATGTGGCTATATGGATCGGTGCTGCGTGAAGACTTCAGGCCGGGTAGTGACATCGACATATTGGTAGAGTTTGACTCTGAGCATGTACCAGCCTGGGAGTTCTATGGTAGCTGGCGCGAGGAACTATCCGCGCTGCTCGGCCATCCGGTGGACCTCACCACACCGGACAGTCTGCGCCCCTGGGTCAGAGATCGGATTCTGTCGTCTGCGCAGGTGATCTATGATCGAACTGCCTGAACGTGATATGTCGCGTCTGCGCGATATGCTGGAAAACGCGCGACTGGCGCTGCAATTTATGCAGGGCAAGACTCGCAAAGACCTTCAGGCCGATACGTTGCTGGCCTATGGTGTAGTTCGGGCGCTCGAAGTCATCGGCGAGGCTGCTTACCACGTCACGCCCGAAACACGTGAGCGTTTGCCAGAAATTGAGTGGGCCAATATGATCGGCATGCGTCATCACATCGTACACGGATATGACAGCATCAACTATGACATTGTGTGGACTGTGGTTCAGGACAGGCTGGAACCGCTCGTCGAAATACTGTTACCTGTTCTGCGCCCCAGTTTTCCTGACCTGGGGTGAGTAAATGATGACATGCCGATAGGCTGACTCACAGTTATGATGCTGTGCGCTACAGTCCAAACGATTTCGCTGGTAGGGACAGGGCAGGCTCTGTCCGCTGAAAACCAAACGATTACGAAAGGTCACGAGAATATGGGTTATCACATCGAGAAAGCGGCGGTCATCGGCTCCGGGACGATGGGGAGCGGTATCGCGGCGCTGCTGGCCGGGGTCGGCGTGCAGACGCTGCTGCTGGATATTCCCGCCAAAGGCACCAGCCCCGGCGACCCGTCGCATAAACGCAACGCCATCGTCAACGGCAACATCAAAACCATGCAGAAATCGCGCCCGGCGCAGTTGTTCAGCGAGGCCGACCTGGCGCTCATCAGTGCCGGTAACATCGAGGATGACCTGGAGCGCCTGGCCGATGTCGATTGGGTGATCGAGGTGGTGGTCGAACGGCTGGACATCAAGCAGGACCTGATGAAGAAGCTGGCCGCTGTCGTCAAGCCGTCGGCCATTATCAGTACCAACACGTCCGGCCTGCCCATCGAGCAGATCGCCGAGCACATGGACGACGATTTCACGCGCCGCTTCCTGGGCACGCACTTCTTCAATCCGCCGCGTTACCTGCGCCTGCTGGAAGTGATTCCGCATCCCAACACCGACCCTGACGTCGTCGCCTTTGTGATGGACTTCGGCGCGAAGGCGCTGGGTAAGGGCGTGGTGCTGTGCAAGGATACGCCTAACTTCATCGGCAACCGCTTTATGTCGATGTCTGGTATGCAGGTGATGAACTACGCGCTGGACAACGGCTACACCGTCGAAGAGGTGGACGCGCTCACCGGCCCGCTGATCGGGCGGCCTAAGACGGCGACGTTTAATCTCAACGATCTGGTGGGCTTTGATGTCGCCGTGCATGTAGCGCGCAATCTGTACGACGCTATCCCTGACGACCCGGCGCGCGAGGTGCTGAATCACCCGAAGGCGGTTGAGCTGTCGCAGAAGATGCTGGATAACAACTGGCTGGGACGCAAGACCGGGCAGGGCTTTTATCATATGCGGCGGCAGCCGGATGGCTCTAAAGAGCTGTGGGCGCTCAATCTCGATACGATGGAGTATGAGCCACCCACCGATCCGCGTTTTGACAGCGTCAAGGAATACCGCCGTGTCAAACCCACCGGCGAGCGGATTCGTCTGCTGATGGACGCCGACGACCGCGCCGGACGCTTCTTGTGGCATATGCACGCTTTTTATCTGGCGTATGCCTCGCAGCGGGTGCCGGAGATCACCGATACGATTGTCAACATCGACAACGCGCAGAAGTGGGGCTTCGGCCACGAACTTGGCCCGTTTGAAATCTGGGACGCCATTGGCGTTGAGGCGACTATCGGCGCGTTTGAAGAGGCCGGTTATCCGGTCGCCGACTGGGTGAAGCAGATGGTCGAACAGGGGCACGCCACTTTCTACCAGCGCAACGACAAGGGTCAGGTTGTCGGCTATTACAGTCCGCAGCAGGGCCAGTATGTGCCGCTGGAAAAAGACCCGATGGTGATCAAAGTGGCCGATCTCAAAGCCGAAGAGCGCATGCTCGCCAGCAACGAGGATGGCGCGGTCTACGATATGGGCGACGGCGTGCTGCTGTGGGAGTTCACCAGCAAGCAGAACACCATCACCAATAAGTTTGTCGAGATCGGCTGGCAGGCGCTGGAACTGCTCAAACAGGACGAATACGTGGCACTGGTGGTTGGCAACGACGCCGAACGCTTCTCCATTGGCGCCAACCTGGCGGACGCCATGAGTTCCGGGCCGGAAGGCATCGAGAAGATGATCCGCAACCTGCAGGACCTGACCGTAGCTCTGCGATACGCGCCCAAGCCGGTCGTCACCGCGCCGTTTAACATGGCGTTGGGCGGCGGCGCGGAGATCATGATGGCCGGGACGGCCTCGGTGGCGCACATGGAGCTTTACTGCGGTCTGGTGGAGTTCGGCGTGGGCCTGATTCCGGCAGGCGGCGGCTGTAAGGAAATGGTACGGCGGCTGGTGAATCCGCTGGCCGAGGGCGGCGCGTATGTGCTGCCTGGTATGCAGCGCGCGTTTGAGAATATCGCCACCGCCAAAGTCAGCGAGAGCGCCAAGCAGGCCCGCGAACTGGGGTTCCTCAGCGAGCGTGACCGCATCGTGATGAACCGCGATTATCTGCTGGGCGAGGCCAAGTCCTATGCGCTGGGGCTGGCGAAAACTTATACCCCGCGCGAGCCGGAGAAAGTGTGGGCCGCCGGGCGCGATGTCCATGCGGCGCTGCTGCTGGGCGTCGAGGGCTTCAAAGAGGCCGGTTACGCCACCGAATACGACGGTTTCATCGCCAAAAAGCTGGCTTATATCCTCACCGGTGGTGCGCTCACCGAGCCGCAGTGGGTGGACCAGCAGCTCATCCTGGACCTGGAGCGCAAAGCCTTCATGGAGCTAACGATGGAAACCAAAACGCAGGAGCGCGTCATGCATATGCTGACGACCAACAAGCCCCTGCGCAATTGATCAAAAAAAACGGGAATTCGTTGTAGGGGCGCTGCCCCTACGACCCCGGCAGGGATCAAAGACCCCTGCACCCCATACTTCGGCGCTGGGCGCCGAAAAGGATGGACGAGCGCGAGTGGGAACCCTCGCAACGCACACTGGAATTCGGCGAGTGCTGTTTAGATTAACGAAATAGCGAAAAATGACGAACACGGAGAAGGATTAACGATTATGCGTGAAGCTGTGATTGTCGCCGCGTCGCGGACGGCGGTGGGGAAGGCCGTGCGCGGCTCGACGCGCAACGTGCGCTCCGAGGATATGGCGTCTGCCGCCATCAATGATGTCCTGCGCCAGACCGACGGCAAACTGGACCCGCACGAGATCGACGACGTGATTATTGGCTGCGCCATGACCGAAGGATCGCAGGGCATGAACTTCGGGCGCATCGTCGCCACGCGCGCCGGTCTGCCGGTGGAAATACCCGCGCAGACCGTCAATCGCTTCTGCTCCAGCGGCCTGCAGACGATCGCCATCGCCGCCGAGCGTATCATCGCCAATGGCGCGGATATCATCATCGCCGGTGGCGCGGAGACCATGTCGCTGGTGCCCATGACCGGGCATCACCTCAGCCCCAATCCCTGGCTGGCGGAGAACCATCCCGAAGTGTATATGGGTATGGGTCTCACCGCCGAGCGTGTCGCTGATGAGTACAACATCAGCCGCGAGGATATGGACGAGTTCGCCTACAACAGTCACATGAAGGCGGCGGCGGCCCAGGACGCCGGGCGTTTCGCCGAGGAGATTGTCGCGTTCGAGTGGGAAGAGACGGTCATCGGTGAGGACGGCATGCCGACGACGGTCAAGCGCACGCTGACGCAGGATGAGCATCTGAGGCGCGAGACGACCATCGAGGGGCTGGCGCAGTTGAAGCCAGTCTTCCGGCAGAACGGTCGTGTGACGGCGGGCAACGCCAGCCCGCTGAGTGACGGCGCGGCGGCGCTGCTGGTCATGGAAGCGGGCAAAGCGGCCCAGCTTGGCCTCAAACCGCTGATGCGCTTCGTCGGTTTCAATGTGGGCGGGGTGCGCCCGGAGATCATGGGCGTGGGGCCGGTGGTGGCCGTGCCGCGTGCGCTCAAGCGGGCTGGCCTGCACCAGAACGACATCGACCTGATTGAACTGAACGAAGCCTTTGCTTCGCAGTCGCTGGCGGTGATCCGCGAGCTGGGACTCAACCCGGATATTGTCAACGTCAACGGCGGCGCGATTGCGCTCGGTCATCCGCTGGGCTGCACTGGCGCCAAACTCTCGGTGCAGTTGCTGCACGAGATGCGGCGTCGCGGCAGCAAGTACGGCGTGGTGACGATGTGCATCGGCGGCGGTATGGGCGCGGCGGGTATCTTCGAAAACCTCAACTGAGCCGCAGCGCCAGCCATACAGCGATAAATAAAATCAGCCCGCCTGAATCCGCGTGATTCAGGCGGGCTGATTGCTTGGGACCGGGCTTATTCGTCCTGCTTGTTGGCGGGTGGTTCAGTTTTGAACTGTTCGATGCGCTCGATGACCTCATCCAGCGCGGCGTTGAACAGTCCCCGGTAGCCCTCGACCATCTCCTTGAAGGCGGACTGCCCGTGTGTGCGCACGCCATCGGGCACCATCGATTCCAACGCTTTGCCGACTTCGGAGATAGCCTTGCGCTGGTGGCCCAGAAAATCGCCCAGAGCTTCGTCGATGTTGGCCTCGGTTTCCGGCGTTTCGGGGGCGGGTTGGTCCTGGTCTGTCATGTATACAACTCCTGAATCGCTATCGATCGGGTGATGGGTGTCTGTCAGCCCGGCGAGGGCTGCCTGTGACCGGTTGGCTATGACAGCAGTTCGTTGAGCGATGTGGACATAATGAGCAGGTCGTGGGTGCGCTCGTCGCGGGTTTTGACCCAGTCCGCCAGGATCGCCTCCGGACGGAAGCCCATATCCTCCATGACGTGACGCGCGCTCAGATTATCGACGGTCATATAGGCGATGACCTTCGCCAGCCGCCGTTCCTTCGCCAGTTGGGTGAGTTCGCGCGCCAGCTTTTTGCCGATGCCGTGATTGCGATACGGCGAGCTGACCAGGATACGAACTTCGGCGACGTGACGGTTCCAGTAGACGCGATTGTGATACAGCGAGCCGTAGCCGACCAGGTTGTCGCCATCTTCGACGAGGATGGTCACCGCCTGGTGTGATTGGATGTCCTGAATCCAGGAATCGACGGCTTCCGGCTGGGTGATATCGCGCCGCATGAAAGCCAGATCAGCGTCCGGCAGGCTGTTGGCGAACGTCAGGATTTTGTTGCGGTCCTTGTCGTCCATCAGTCGAAACGTGTATTTGTAGCCGTTCACGTTGATTGTTTTCGGAAAGTCATCTGCCCACATATCCATCTCCTGGTACCGTCGCTCGTATCTGAGCATATTTTAATACCGATTCGATTAATCGGGCAATCGAACGCGCGCAATTGGTCAGGAAATGGCCTGCGCGCAGCGAATCAGCTCCTGCGACGACTGGGTGAACGGCAGCAGTTTGGTCATGGAGCCTTTTTTCAGGCGCAGTTTGCCGCGCACAATCATCGGCAGCGGCTGGGCCTGGCCGCTCAGAACTTTCATCCACACCTCGTAATCGCCTTCGATGACAAACGACGCCTGCTGTGTTGCCGGGCCGGGCGGCATGGCTTTGGCCTCGCGGCATTTGCCCCGGTACAGATCGAGGAACACGGCGCTGTCTGTTCTGATGCCGTGTTTGGGCGAAGCGCGCATGATGAAGGTCAGCGGTCCGGCGGTCCATTTGGTTGAAGCGCGATAGTAGTCCTGGCTGTTGTTGAGCGCCTCGGCGTAAGCCTGCGCCCACGCCTCGGAGAACAGGACTGGCTTGCCCTGAGGTTTGTCCTCGATTGGGGCGGATTCTGGTTCCGGCTCTGGGTCTGGCGTGGGTTCCGGTTCTGGTTCGTCGGCTATCTCATCGACTGGCTGCGCCGTGACCTCGGCGGTCGGTTCTTCGTCGATAGTGTCTGCTGCGTCTGCGTCGGGGACGGGCGCGCTGGCGACGGTATCCTCGTCTGTCGCCGCCTGTTCGCTGGCGACCGCTTCAGCGGCTGTTTCGGTGACAGTCTGCCTGACTGCTTCAGCGACTGGTTCATCCCGATGGTTGTTGTTGGAATGGGTGACCTGGGCGGGGGCGCTGGCTGCCGGTTGGGTGTGTGGTTCGGCTCGGCTGGGTGTCAGGGCGATGGGTTCAATCTCCTGTACTTTGGCGGCGCGGCGCAGCGCCAGATAGGCGCTCTGCAGGTGTTCGGCGATCTCGCTGACGTCGGGCACGATGGCCGAGTCGGCGATGAGCGTCATGGTAATGCGCTGGTTGTAGCTCATGACCACGCAGGCCAGCCCCATCGATGGGTTGAGCGGGAAGAAACCGTAAGAGTGCAGCATCTGATGGCCGAGTACGTACACCGGAATCTGCGGCCCGGCGACGTTGGTACACCAGGTATGCGCCAGCAGCGAGAAGGCCAACGGCGCGGTGCGCCATACCAGCGGCTGCGTGATGGCTGGGGCCAGCGCCGGTACGGTCAGCATCACGTCCAGGCTGTTGGACAGTGACGACTCCTTGAGCATGGTTGTGTACTGCTGCACCGCTTCCAGGCGATCCAGCGGGCTGGTTTTGCCGAAGGGAACATCCACCGGCAGCACCGAAATGCGATTGCCGTGATCGTTACGTTCTTTTTCGAGGCGCATGTTGACCGGCACCAGCACCCGTACGAAATTCTGGCTGGCGTTGGTGGGATAGTCGCGCGTGTAACGCTCGATGGCCGCGCCCAGTACGGACAGCATGACGTCGTTGACCGAGGCGCCCCGGCCCGATTTGATGGCGCGCACTTCGGCCAGCGAAAACTCCACCCAGGCCACCTGCTGCCGCCCGGAGTTGGATCCGTTGATCGCCAGTTTTTTGATAGGGGTGATATTGTCGTTGATGATGTTGGCCATGCCGATCAGCGCCTTGCGCCGTTTTTCTTTGTCGCCCAGCACGTTCCCCATAAACGACAGGTCGCCGCCCAGCTTGCGCAGCATGTTGAACTTGTGCGGGATGTCGCGGATGGCGGTTTCCAGGATGAGGTCGGCCCGCGACGGCAGGTTGGGCGGGTCGTAGATGGGCTTGCGCGGGGCTGGTTCTGTCTCCGGGGTGAGGTCGAACAGCATGGTGAACAGGTCCACCGCCGCCAGCCCATCGACCATGCAGTGATGAATCTTGAAGATGATGGCGGTGCGATCGCCGGTCAGCCCTTCCACCAGATAGACTTCCCACAGCGGCTTGCGCCGGTCCAGCATGCTGGAGATGAGATGCCCGGCCAGTTCGCGGAGTTGTTCGTCGTCGGCGGGGGCTTCCAGGCGCAGGCGGAAGATGTGATTCTCGATGAAGAAGTCGGGGTCGTGGAGCCACACCGGCGGCCCCAGATTCAGCGGCGGCTGGATCACACGCTGCCGGTAAAGCGGCGTGCGATGCAGGCGGCTGTCCACCAGTTTAACAAAGCTTTCGAAGGGTATGTCGCCCTCAAAAACAGAGATCGCGCCGATGTTCATCGGTGCTTCCGGCGTTTCCAGATACAGGAAGGCGGTATCGACCGGCCCCAGCATTTTCATCGGCCTGTTCAGTTTCACGGGAATACCCTTACTACTCGCTTATCTAACATTAACGGCATCGTCCAGGCCTGCGCCAGGCAGGCGCTGTTTACGGCAGATGTTGTACTAACTGCTTCCACTGAGCGCCTTGAGTGCGGCGATCTCTCCGCATTTTATCATCTTTTTCTGGACTTCTGGCCGGAAGGAAAACTCCGGAGCGAGAAAGAAGTCGATGTCTTCGGGGTCTGGATGAATCCAGATGATCTCTTTGCCGGGGTAGCGTTCTTCGTAAATCTGGCGCCAGCGGGCGATGCGCTCGTAGAGCACAATCGACAGGCTTTGCTTGAGGACATTGACCCAGCCCATCTCGCTGACGCTGCCGTGTCCGTTGAGCTGGAGCGGCTGGTAGGTGTGGGAGATAATCACCTTGTCGCTCACGCTCACGCCGATGTCCGCCGACAACGTGCGCTTGACCTCGCCATCGATGTAATGCTTGCCTTTGATCTTCACCGGCTCAAACATTCCCGGCACAGAGGCCGAGGCGCGCACCGCCCGGTGAATGGGTACGTCGGTCATGAAGGTGTCATCGTCTTTTTCGAACTCGTACAGGCCGTTGAAAATGGCCCGGTGGCCGTTATCGAGACAGGTGGCCACCACATACAGGTCGATCTCGGTGTTGTTGAAATCGCGTGAGGGCAGCAGGGTGCGAAACAGGTTTTCCAGCGCACTGGAATCGAGAAAGCCGGATACCTTCGTCTGGCTGTGGACCAGCATATCCAGGGCTTCGGCGACGACATCGTGGTTGTTGAGGCGGGGCAGCCCGGCCAGGAAGTGCAGCCCGGCCAGCCCGGTATGCAGCGACTGCCAGCCGATGCCCCGGTATTTGGGGCGAAAGAGCATCGTCGAGGACAGGGTTTTTACCCAGCGGTCGAACTTGGGCAGGTAGACCTGCTTCTGGTACAGCGCCATGATGAGATTATCGACCGTCGCCCCGGACGCGATAAAGCCGCCCACCACCGCGCCGGCGCTGCTGCCGACAATGGCGCTGATGTCCTCCGGCTGGAGTACCTTCAGCACACCCAGATGAAAGTAAAATGCTTTGGTGGCTCCGCCGCTTAAAACCAGGGCACTGCCGGACTTTTTCTGCAACTCTGGAAACTCATCCATAAAAGTGGAAGGCCTTTTTATCAAAATCTTTCCGTCTATAACTGGCGGACATTATAGCGCACTGCTTCTGTTTTTCCCCCATTTCTGCTGGCGCGAAACGCGCTCCCTGGCATGCATGGAACCAGAACCTATTCCCGGGTATGATGGAATCAGTCAGGCCGAGTTTGCTGTGCCGTCGCGCTGGAGCAGTTCGAGGGGGACGCCGTGAAAATCCTGCGACGTGTTCTGGTTATCATGTTTGCCGGGTGGATGGTGCTGTACCGCGCCCGGCGCTGGATTTACGCCTTTGTACTTAACCTGCGCCGACCCCGGAACGGCGTCCGTGTGCAGCGTGATCTGCCGGTGCTGACTTACGATGGGCTGAAGCTGGCCACCGACCACTATCGACCGGCGCGACCCGGAACATACCCAACCATTCTGATTCGTTCGCCGTATGGGCGCAACCAGCAGGCCAGCGTCTTTGGCAGCCTGCTGGCTTTTGTGGCGCGACGCTTCGCGGAGCGTGGCTATCATGTCATCGTACAGGACGTGCGCGGTCGCTTTGACTCCGAGGGGATTTTCTACCCGTACTTCAACGAGCAGCAGGACGGGCTGGCGACGCTCGAATGGCTGGCGGAGCAGCCCTGGTTCGACGGCCAGGTGGCGCTGTGGGGCGGCAGCTACCTGGGCATTGTGCAGTGGTGCATCGCCGCTGAGTCGCCGCTGGTGAAGGCGATGGTCCCCAGCATTACCGCCTCCGACCTGCGCTCGATCCTGTATCCCGACGGCTCGGTTGACCTGGGACTGATGCTGCGCTGGCCGACGATCTTTCGACTGCTGGACCAGTATCGCAACCTGCCCCGGCTGACGTCGCTGCTGATGCTGCGCCAGACCGAGCATATGGCCTCGACCGGTTTTGTCCATCTGCCGCTGATTGAAGATGATGTTGTGGTGCTGGGCCAGCGTGTGGAGTATTTCCGCGAATGGCTGAATACGCACCACCTCGAGGAGTTATGGCAGTCCGCCGCCATGCAGATGCGTGTGCAGGATGTCGAGGCACCGGTGCATCTCATCGGCGGCTGGTACGATTTCTTCCTGCGCGCCCAGCTCAAGGATTACACCACGCTCAGAGCCGCCGGGCGCATGCCTTACCTGACCATCGGCCCCTGGCATCACTTCGAGACGATTCTGAGTCTGGTCGATGTGCGCGAAGGGCTGGACTGGTTCGACGCGCACCTTAAAGGGCAGACTCACCGGCTGCGCCCCGACCCGGTGCGGATTTACATCATGGGCGCGGGCGAATGGCGCGATTATCCGGCCTGGCCGCCGCCATGCACACCCGCCGCGTACTATCTGCAGGCGGCGGGGCAGCTCGCAGATGATGAACCGGCCAGCTATTCCCGGCCCGACACTTACTGCTATGATCCCGCCGACCCGACGCCGATCTGTGGCGGCGCGTTCTTCAGCCTGTCTGCCGGTCCGTGTAATAATCGCTCGCTGGAAGCGCGCTCCGATGTGCTGACATACACCACGCCGCCGCTGGCTGCGCCGCTGGAGGTGATCGGTTATGTGCGCGCCCGGCTGTATGTGCGCTCGTCGCTGGAACACACCGATTTTTTCGCGCGTCTGTGTGATGTCGGGCCGGCGGGTCATTCCACCAACCTGTGCGATGGCCTGATCCGCGTGGAGCCGGGCAAAGGTACACGCCAGCCGGATGGCACGCTGTGCGTGGATATCGACATGTGGGCGACGGCTCATCGTTTCCAGGTGGGTCATCGTATCCGGCTGCAGGTGTCCAGCGGCGCGCACCCGCGCTGGAATCGCAATTACGGCACGGGCGAACCAATCGGCGAGTGTGCAACGCTGCGCGCCGCCGAGCAGATGATCTACCACGATATGCAGCATCCGTCGGCATTGGTGCTGCCGGTAGTGGAGCCGGTCCGTTAACCGTTTTCAAACTAATCCAATGACGTAAATTCTGCGCGTCTTTATCCTTAAATTGTGACATTCAAGCTATACTGGTGAATATTATGTTATTCTCCAGTGTTTATCTGAGGCCGTGATGGACGCCAATGCTCACGATAATATCCTGTCCAGCATCGATTTCGCCACCGAGGTGAAGGCGGACCGGCTAAACGTCCTGTGGAAGGTCACAGGCGCGGCCTGTCTGCTGATCCTGTTGTTCAGTGTTACCTTCATCCAGATGATGGAGTTCAGTGCGCTGGCCTGGGTGGTCGCGCCAGGGGTGCTGCTGGGGGCGTGCCTGCTGACGTACCAGCTACTGCGCCACAATCATTTTGATCCTGCCGCGCTGACCTATACGCTGGGCGGCCTGCTGGCGATTGTCTTCACGCTGCTGGATGGCAACACGATGACCACGCAGATCACGCCTTATTTTCTGGTGGTGGTGATCTTCATTGGCGGCCTGCTGCTGTCACCGACACTGACATTCATGCTGGCGGTCATCTCGGCATTGGTTACGCTCGTGCTGCCGGTGCTGGCGGCAGGTACGTGGTCCGCGTTGGGTATGCACCAGTTCTTTGCTGTCGGGCTGATTTTCGTTGGGGCGGGGCTGGCGGCACAGGTCACTGGCGAACTGTACGCTGTGACCCAATGGGCGCTGCAGAACTACGAGCGCGAGCGCCGCACCAATTACGACCTGTTCGAGAGCCGGCAGCAACTACAGAAGAGCCTGCGCCGCAGCGAGTCGCTGGCGGAAAAGCTCAAAACGGCCAATACCGAACTGGACGTGGCGCGCCAATCTGCGGAGAAGGCCAAAGAATTCCGGGGGCAGTTCCTGGCGAACATGAGCCACGAACTGCGCACGCCGTTAAACGCCATCATCGGCTTCAGTGAGACGATGCTTAAATATCCGATGATGTACGACGACGAACCGCTGCCCGAAGCCTACCAGGGCGACCTGAATCAGATTTATAACAGCGGGCGCCAGCTATTGC
>Ga0208075_1000780_pt1 | contig 12569 bp, 13 predicted proteins | sample HotLakmasection5_FD_184728 | JGI IMG/M metagenome (GOLD analysis project Ga0208075, IMG submission 184728) | Hypersaline microbial mat communities from Hot Lake, Washington, USA - Section #5 (SPAdes) | ecosystem: Environmental > Aquatic > Non-marine Saline and Alkaline > Hypersaline > Microbial... | reverse complement strand
CCCGACCCGTAAGCTGCGGCCATGGGTCCTGTGGCGCGCTTCCGCGAACGGTTGGTGCTCGGTCCGCTGTGCGCGAGCTTCGACCCCGGCGAGACGCTGGTCGCGTGGGCGCATGCGAAGGTGCCCGGTGTCCGCGCGCCGGCGGTCCTGGTGGTCACCGATCAGCGGTGTCTGGTCCACATCGCCAGCCGCAGCGTGGCGGACACCTCCACCCAGCTCGGGGCCCTGGTGCGCTTCGACCTCGACCGGGCCACCCCGGAGACCGTGAGGGTTCGACTCAACGGTCCCGACGAGGAGGTCGTGGCCGAGCTCTCGCTGACCACTCGGGCCCGGTCCCGGGCGGCTGGGCGTGTGTTGTCCGCACTGGTGCGCCAGGACGTCGGCGCGCCCGAGACCTTCGATCCGAGCAAGACCTCGCCCCTGCCGCCGATGCCTCGCGGCGTCAAGGACCATGCGCGGCGGGTGTGGGTCACCGTGGTCGGCGTCCTGGTGCTGCTAGCCAGCCTGGTGCTCGCCTGGCCGGGTGTGCCCGGACCCGGGGCGCTGACGGCTGTGGCCGGCATCGCGATCCTCGCCCGGGAGTACGAGTGGGCGCGCGACATGCACGTGTGGGTGCACCGGCAGGCCGAGCGCTTCGTCGCCTGGGTGCGCAGGCGCTGGTCGCGCCGCGCTGAGCTGTCGGTCGCGCCGGAGCCGACCGACGTGCCGGGCCGCGCATCCGACGACCCCGATGGGGGCTACGAGCGCGCCGGCTGATCCCCGGCGTGCCCCCGCGACGGTGTCAGCGGGTCGATGCCTGCCGCCCGTAGGAGCCGGATCGTCGGGGTCAGCGGCAGCCCGATCACGTTGGTGTCGCTGCCGTCCACATGGTCCACGAGCGCAGCGCCTGCACCCTGGAGGCCGTACGCCCCGGCCTTGTCACGGGGCTCGCCGGTGCCGACGTACCACGCCACCTCGTCCGCGGTCAGCGGGCGGAACCGCACGCGGGTCGTCTCGGTGGCCTGGTGCCAACGACCCGCGCCGTGAACGGCGACCGCGGTCACCACCTCGTGCGTGCGTCCCGAGAGCCGGGTGAGCATCGCCGCCGCATCGTGATCGTCCACCGGCTTGCCGAGGATCCGGCCGTCGAGCACGACGACGGTGTCCGCAGCCAGGATCACCTCCTGGTAGCCGACCCGCTGCACGGCACTGGCCTTGGCCACGGCCAACCGCGCGGCCAGCGTGACAGGGTCCTCGTCACGGTGAGGGCGCTCGTCCACGTCCGGGGGACGGATCTCGGGCCGCAGCCCGAGTCGGGCCAGCAGCGCCGCTCGACGTGGGCTGCCGGAGGCGAGGACCAGGCTGGGCGCCCCAGGCGGCGGCCGCTCAGCCACCCGAGACCACCTGCTCCGGCGGGCCGCCGAGAGCACCGTGGCTGCGCGTCGCCAGCCACCCCTCAGGCAGCAGCACCCGCTTGGGGCGGGTGGTGTGCCCGCGTGGCTGCCGACGGAACGACTCGTCGAAGGGCTGGGAGCGGTCCAGGCCCGAGAGCAGGTCGTCGAGCTCCTCGAGGGTGCTGACCTGGTTGAGCCCCCGGCGGACCGTGCGACCGACGGGGAAGCCCTGCAGGTACCAGCCAGTGTGCTTGCGCAGCTCGCGCAGGCCGGTCTCGGGGCCGAGGTGGTCGGCGAGCAGCGCCGCGTGCTCCGCCAGCAGGTCGCCGACCTCCCCGAGCCTGGGCGCCGGTGGGAGCGGGCGACCGTCGAAGGCCGCTGCCAGGTCCCGGAACAGCCACGGACGGCCCAGGCACCCCCGGCCGACCACCACCCCGGCGCAGCCGGTCTCCGCCTGCAGGCGCAGCGCATCGCCGGCATCCCAGATGTCGCCGTTGCCGAGGACGGGCACCTCGAGGACCTCGACGAGCCGGGCGATGTGCTCCCACGCCGCTGGCGGGCCGTAGCGGTCCTCAGCGGTGCGAGCATGCAGCGTGACGGCGGCGACGCCCAGCTGTTCGGCGATGCGCCCCGCGTCGAGGTAGGTGAGGTGGTCGGCGTCGATGCCGAGGCGTAGCTTGACCGTGACCGGGACGTCACCTGCCGCAGCCATCGCGGCGGCGACGATGGCCGTGTACAGGTCCCGCCGCCACGGCAGTGCGGCACCGCCACCGTGGCGCGTGACCTTCGGCGCCGGGCAGCCGAAGTTGAGGTCGACGTGGTCGACCGGGGCACGCAGGTCGGTCGGCTCCGCTCCCACGAGCCGGCGTACCGCCGCCGCCGTGTCGTTCGGGTCGGTCCCGTAGAGCTGGATCGAGCGGGGATGCTCGCCCGGCCCGAAGGCGGCCTTGAGCTGGGACCGGTCGTCACCCTCGAGCAGCCCGCGAGCGCCCACCATCTCCGAGGTGAAGAGCCCACCGCCGTGCCGGCGGCACAGCGTCCGGAAGGCCACGTTGGTCACGCCGGCCATCGGTGCCAGCACGACCGGCGGCCACACGGCCAGTGGACCCAGCCGGAGCACCCGGTCGTGGAGGGGAGCGAGGGTGGCGGACATGGGCCGACCAACGACTACCGCTGCCGGACCACCTCGATCTGCTCCTTGACGTCGCGCATCCCGAGACCGATGAGCACGAAGATCACGCCCATCCCGAGGGCCATCGCCGCGACCCCGAAGGCCAGCACGGAGGTGAAGAGCGACGCCTGGAGGAAGGAGGCGTCCATCGCCACATCCCGAAGCGGGTCCTCGCGGTCGAGTTCGGCGTAGGTGAGCCCGCCCGTGGACTCCAGCGCGTGCTTCTGGATGATCTCGGCCTGGCAGTAGGCGGTGAAGGGGCCGGCGACCTGACGGTTCGCCAGGCAGGCGTCCTCCGGGGTGGTGATGTTCTGCTCGGCGAGCGTGTTGCTCACCAGCACCCAGGTACCGATGCTGCCGATGATCAACAGGATGCCGAGTGCGATCGAGCCGTAAGCGGCCAGTGTGCGGCTGGTCATGTGAGGTCCTCTCCCTGAGGTGTGCGGATGTGCCTTCGATGCTCACCGTGGCCGACGGCTGCGCCATCGGCAATGGCCCGAAGGGACGGTCGTAGGACGCCCCCTGGCGGCATCCCCCGACTATGGCAGCACCATAAGGGGTCCGTCATACCCTGGTGCCGGCATCCGTCACCTCCCTTCGGGACCAAAGTCATCTAGCCTGTGGGGACCAAGGGGCGTGGGCCCGGGTGAGGAGCCAGCGCGTGGCCGCGAACGACGAGGCTGCCGGGTGGGCCCGGCTGGCGGCCGCAGCCGCTGACGAGGTGGTCGTCGGTGTGGTGCAGGACCTGCATCGGGCCGTGAGCGACACCACCTACCGCTGGCTCGGACCGCCGGCGCGTCCCATCCAGCGCTGTACCGACGCCGTCAGCGGGATGGTGTTCCGCACCATCCGTGCCGGTCTGCGTGGTGCCGGTGAGGTCGGCGCCCTGGTCGCCGGCCGGCGGACCGCCGGTGCCGCGTCCACGGGGGCGCCGGCGCCGGGCCCGCCGTCCCGGGTCGCTGCGAAGGCGAGCGCCATCGCGCACGGGGTCCTCAACGACCAGCTGCACGCCGTCGCCCCGCAGCTCGATCGGGGTGTCACCATCCGCCTGGCCGAGCGGCGTGGCCCGATCGAGGCCGCCCTCCTACCGGCGCTGCTCCCGACCGTGACGTCACGACCGGTGGTGTTCGTGCACGGGCTGGTCGACACCGAGCAGGTCTGGATCCCAGCGGGGGACCGCGGGGTCTCGCTGCCCGCTGCCGTGGCCGCCGCCGGGGCCACGCCCGTACTGGTCCGCTACGGCACGGGGCGGACGATCGAGCGCAACGGTCGCGAGCTCGACGGGGTCCTCGATGAGCTGCTGACCTCCTGGCCCGTGCCGGTGACCTCCCTCACGCTCGTCGGCCACTCGATGGGTGGGCTCGTGATCCGGGCCGCGTGCGCTGCCGCTGCCGATCGTGGGCAGGGGTGGCTGTCGCGTCTGGCCGACGTCGTCTACCTCGGCACGCCCCACCTCGGATCGTGGCTGGAGAAGGTCGCCAACGTGGGGAGCTGGTCGATGCGTCACGCGTCGCCGCACAGCGCCGCGATCGGCCGTTTCCTCGATGCGCGCTCCCAGGGCATCAAGGACCTGCGCTTCGGCACCACCGACGAGACGGCGTGGCCGGTGGGGCGGATCGACGGGCTGCTGACCGGCCGGCCACGGGACATCCCCTGGCTCGAGGGCCCCCGCCACCACCTCGTCATCGGCCGGCTGCATGCCCACCCGAGCCACCCGGTCAACGGGGTCTTCGGTGACGCGCTCGTGCGGGCGAGCTCGGCGGCGGCGACGGGCCGGTGGCGTCGCATCGACGGGGACGGACGTCCGTCGACGACTCCGATCGACGCCAGCCACACCTGGCTGCCCCGTCACCCGGAGGTGGCACGGTTGCTCAACAGGCTGCTGACGGTCGCCTGACGGTCGGTCACGGGCGGTCGATGCACCTCGGGTGGTCCCTCCGGCTCAGACCCTGCCGCGCCACCCCTCGCGCAGTGTGCCGCTGCGAGCTTCGACCGAGCGGAGCTGGACCACGAGCCCGATCACGGCCAGGGCCAGGTAGGCAGCGGTCCACCACCAGCCGAGCTCGAGGGTCCGGGTCGTCTCCGGTGTCGCGAGGTCACCGCTGTCGAGGACACCGGTGAGCAGCAGCACCCCGGCGAGGGCCACGCTGGAGCCGGCGAACGCCCCGAGGACGGCCAGCAGCACCATCGGCAGGTCGCCGACGATCGCCAGCATGGCCAGCAGCACCCCGACCGCGACACCGACCAGGACGACGACCCAGGTCCAGGTGACCCCGAGTGCGAGCATCAGGGTCGAGCCGAGCGAGAAGCCGATCGCCGCCATCCCGATGACGACCGAGACCGCGTAGTAGAGGTAGGCGATCAATCCGAAGACCAGAGCGAGCACGAGGCCCACGGACCAAGCGAGGACGCTGCCGAGGAAGCCCTCGCCCGTGAGGCTGGCGACGAGTCCGGCGCCGAGGAGGAAACCGGCGAAGGCCCCCCAGACCGCGATGACCGCCCGCAGGGCAGCGTAGCCGGCGAAGCACAGCAGAAGGCCGACGACGACGGCCGCCCCACCAACGATGAGATCCTCCACCCGCTCACCTCCTGGCTGCTGGCGTCGGGTGCAGCATCGCAGGTTCTGGTCAGCGCTGTCGGGTCCGACGTGCCCGTTTGCGGCTGCCGGACGCGCCTCGGCGTCGCTGGCCGCCGCTCGCGGGACGGTCGTTGGTCGCTCCCGCGTGAGGATCCGGCGGTGCCTCGCTGGCCATCAGATCGAGATCGAGCTCGTGGAGACCGGCCGGTAGGTCGAGCCTACGCTGCAGTCGGTGCACGTCGCGGGTCTCCTCGCCGCTGACCAGCGAGACCACCAGGCCGAGCGCTCCGGCCCGACCGGTGCGCCCAGAGCGGTGGACGTAGTCCTTCTCGGATGCCGGCCGGTCGTAGTGCAGCACCAGATCCACGTCGTCGACGTGGATGCCGCGTGCCGCGACGTCGGTAGCGATCAGCGCCTGCACCCGGCCGCTGGAGAAGCGGGCCAGCGCGTCCTCGCGCTGCCGCTGGCTGCGGTTACCGTGGATCGCGGCGGTGGAGACGCCGTCCTGCCGGAGCTGTTTGGCCAGGCGATCGGCCCCATGCTTGGTGCGCGTGAAGACGATCGCGGATCCGCTGCGGGCCAGGATCCGGTGCGTGAGCGCCCGCCGTTCCGGCCGTTCCGCGGGCCAGAAGAGGTGCCGGACCTCGCCCTCATCCTCCGCCGTGAATCGGTGCTTGACGGGATCGCGCTGGTACCGCCGCACCAGCACGTCCACGTCACCATCGAGGGTGGCACTGAACAGCAGGGTGCGGCGATCGGGCGCGGTCGCGTCCAGCAGCCGCTGGACCGCCGGCAGGAAGCCCATGTCGGCCATCCGATCGGCCTCGTCGACCACGACTAGGTCGACGTCGCCGAGGTGGATGGCGCGACGCTCAATCAGGTCCTCGAGCCGGCCGGGGGTGGCCACGACGACGTCGATGCGGCTCTTGAGGCGTTGCAGGTCCTTGGTGATGCTGGTGCCGCCGTACAGCGACACGGCTCGGCCGCCGGTCACCTCCAGCAGGGGATCGAGCGTCCGCCGGACCTGGCTCGCCAGCTCGCGGGTCGGGACCAGCAGCAGGGCGCGGGGTCGCCCGGGGGCTCCGCGGCCGACGGTCATCGCCACCGGTAGCGCGAACGCCAGCGTCTTGCCGGAGCCGGTCGGGGCCTCGCCGCACAGGTCGCGGCCGGCCAGCGCATCGATCAGCGTCAACCGCTGGATGGGGAAGGGGTCGGCGAAGCCGAGCTCGGCGAGGCGGTCGCACAGCCCGGTGGAGACACCGAGGTCGGAGAAGGAGGTGGTCACGCGGGACTCCGGTCGCCCGGCCGTTCATGGCGGGCGGTTCGTGTCGCCGCCGCAGTTGCGGGGGCGGTTCGGGTGCGCCGGTGCGGAGGCCGCGGGCGCAGCGGCACCGTTGCGGCCGGGCTCGCGGTCGGGACCGCTGGCGCGTGGTGAACACGCAGCTCGGGGGGAGCGGCGGGAGCCGCGGCCCGTTCCGTGTGGGGGCCGAGAGTGCGTCGGTCCGGCGGTCCACGGGTTCGGGTGGGCCGTGCGGTCGACGTCGTCGTGTTCCGGGCGGTTCGGGGGTCCTCGCCGCCGCGTGGGGCGCACGGTAGCGGACGCGGGACCCGGTGCCGATGCGGGACATGGCCGCTCGCCGGCCGGTCGTCGAGTCGGGCTGGTCCACAGATGGTCGCCGGCTCGGGCTGGTGGACGGCTGGTCGTCGGAGCGGGCTGGTGGACGGCTGGTCGCCCGTGATCGCCCTGGGAGGCCCGCTGTGGCCGATTGGCGGCTCGCCGGGGGACGGTCGGCTCTGGCCGGGGCCGAGGTCGCCTGTCAGCCTGGAAGCCTCTCGATAGGCGGTCCGACGTGGCGAATGGGCGCACGGGCGTTCCCCGCCCGGGGACGAGCGGGCGCGACAGGACGAGCGGGCGCGACAGGTCGAGCGGGCGCGGCATCGTGGCCGGCAGCGTGGGCGCGGTCGCCGGCTGCGCGCTGGGCGGCGGCCTCGGTTGGATCGTCTACCGCTGGCTCGACCCGCTCCTCGAGGGCCGAGGTGGCGTCCTGGAGGAGCTGCAGGGGCTCGTCACCAGCGTCGTCCTGGTCGGCGCGGGGACGGGGCTGGTCGTCGGTTGTCTCCTCGCGCTCCGGCTGCGTGGCCATGGCGCCGCCGCCGTGACCGCGCTCCTCGTGCTCGGCGTGCTGCCCTTCGCCACACCGGTGGTGGCGCTGGCCGGCCGGCTCGGGTGGGTCGCCGCGCTGGCGACCGGGGTGGTGATGGTGATCGGTGCGGTGGCCGGTGTGCGGCAGCTGGTGACGCGTGGGACCGTGGCGGGCGACACGCGACCCCGTGCGCACGACGTGACCCGGCGGTGAGCCGGCGGGAAGCATCAGGCCGCTGCGCGCGTTGCCTCGGTGTGCCAGCGTGTGGGCCGGTCCCACCGCCGCCCGTACCCGGCCCGTCCCTTGCCCGCCGCCCGTAGCCGGGCTGTCCCTGCCCCAAGGCCCGTCCCTCCCCGTCAGGACCCCATCCCTCCACGGGAGACCAGCAGAGGTGTTCTGTGCCCACGATCCGTGTCACGATCGACAGCGACGACCGCAACAGCGTGCGCGTGGTCGAGGCGATGATGGCCCTGTCCGGTGACGGGGTCACCGTGGAGGTCCGCGACGCGCGCACCGACGAGGCTGCCGCCGACTTCCTCGAGCGTCTGGTGTGCTGCGGTTCCGTCACCCCGGTGGTCGAGTCCGGTGGGCTGCTGCTCACCGCTCCCACGCCGGCGGAGGCCCTGCTCGCCGTCCGGCGTGCCACCCCGTCGCTGATCGGCTGAGCCGGCCGCTCGGCTCGTCGTCGCCTGAGCACTCGGCGGCGTCTCAGCCCGAGGAGTGCCCCGGGAACACTCGCGCGGTCGGATCGATGTAGACCGCGGCGTTGTTCACGGCGGTCGCCGCCTCGCCGAAGCCGACGGAGATCAGCCGCACCTTGCCGTCGTACTCGGTGATGTCACCGGCGGCGAACACGCCCTGGAGCGTGGTCTGCATGCGCGTGTCCACCAGGATGTTGCGGCCGTCGATGACGATGTCCCAGGTCTTGAGGGGGCCGAGGTCGGACTTGAAGCCGAGCGCGGCGACCACCTTGTTGACCGGCAGCAGGCGGCGCTCATCGGTCCGGTTGTCGAACACCTCGACGCCTTCGATGCCGTGGTCGCCTTCGATCGTGGCCACCTCGGTGTACGTGAGGACCTCGACGCTGGAGGCCAGGAGCTTGGCCACGGAGTCCTCGTGGGCCCGGAAGCGGTCCCGGCGGTGGATCAGCGTGATGGAGCGGGCGATGCCCTCGAGGTTGAGCGCCCAGTCGACCGCGGAGTCCCCGCCGCCGACGATCAGCACGTGGTCGTCGCGCATGCTCTCCAGCGCGCGCACGAAGTAGACCAGGCCGCGGCCCTCGTAGTGGTCGGCGTCGGGCAGCGGTCGGGGGGTGAAGTGACCGATGCCGCCGGTGATGAGCACGGCCTTGGTGCGGACCTCGTCGTCATGGCTCGTCGTGATGGTGAAGGAGCCGTCATCGTGCGGGAGGAGGTCGTCCGCGCGGTGGCCGAGCAGGTAGTTCGGGTCGAACGGGGCGGCCTGTTCGACGAGGCGGTCGATCAGCTCCTTGCCCTTGACCGAGGGGAATCCGGCGACGTCGAAGATGTCCTTCTCCGGGTACAGGGCCGTGACCTGTCCGCCCGGCTCCGACAGGGAGTCGATCACGGCGGTGGACAGGCCACGGAAGCCGGCGTAGTAGGCGGCGTACAGGCCGGTGGGCCCCGCCCCGATGATGGTGAGGTCGACCTCGAGATCGGTCACGGTTCCGCTCCTCGCCTGGCTACGTGCGACGGCTCGTCGGCGGCAGGCTAGCGAGGTGCCACCCTGCCCTACCTGCTGGGAGACACGCTCATGCGTTCTGGTACCCCGGGAAGACTCGCACGCTCGGATCGAGGTAGGCAGCGACGTGGTTGGCGGCGACGACGGCCTCCCCGAAGGCCACCGAGACCAGCCGCAGCTTGCCGTCGTAGGTGGTGACGTCGCCGATCGCGTACACGCCCGGGACATCGGTCTCCATGCGGCGGTTCACCGGTAGCTGGCGCCCCTCGAAGGTGAGCGGCCACTTCGCGACCGGGCCGAGATCGGCGTGGAAGCCCAGCGCCGCCAGCACCTTGGTCACCCCGAGCCGGCGCCGCTCCCCGGAGTCGGTGCTGACCACCTCGACGGCCTCGATGGTGCCGGCGTCCTCGTCGCCGACGATCCGGTCCACCTCGGTGTCGGTCAGCACCTCGACCCCTGAGGCGAACAGCCGCTGCAGAGGTCCCTCATGCGCCCGGAAGCTCGCGCGCCGGTGGATCAGGGTGACGGAGCGGGCGATCGGCTCGAAGGTCAACGCCCAGTCCACCGCGGAGTCCCCGCCACCCACCACCAGCAGGTCGTGATCGCGCATGGTCTCGAGGTCGCGCACCAGGTAGACCAGGCCATGACCCTCGAAGGGCTCCGCGCCCGGGAGCCGGCGGGGGCTGAAGCGGCCGAGGCCCACCGCGATGATCACCGCCCGACAGTCCACCACCTCGTCGTGGTCGGTGGTCAGGGTGAAGCTGCCGTCGTCGTGGCGGGTGAAGCCCTCGGCGACCTGGCCGAGCAGGAAGGTCGGATGGTGGGCCGAGGCCTGTCGGACGCACCCCTCGACCAGTTCGCGCCCGGTCACGGCCGGGAAGCCGGCGATGTCGTGGATGACCTTCTCCGGGTAGAGGGCGGTGACCTGACCACCGGGCTCGGAGAGCGCGTCGACGATGGCGACCGTCAGGTTCCGGAAGCCGGCGTAGGTCGCCGCGTACAGCCCGGCGGGTCCCGCCCCGACGATGGTGACGTCGACCCGGTGTTGCGACATCGGCACGCTCCAGACGGCCGAGGCACGGGATGCGTGTCCCCCGATGGTAGGTGGCAGCCGCCTGCGACCCTGGGGTCGATGGTCCCCAGCTGCGTGCGGTGCGCCACCGGAGGTCAGCGCCGCGTCAGCTCCGCGGTGGCAGCCCCCTCAGGAGGGCGAGGTCGACCTCGAACGCGGGCTCCGGGTGCGGGGATGCGCTCACCGGGGTCCTCCGATGACCGCCAGCCAGGTGCGGTGGGGCGATGCGCTGCGGTCGCCGGGAGCCTAGCGGGCGTGCCTGCGCTCGAATCGGGTCACGGTCGCCGCGAGGGTGACCTCCAGCGGTTGGCCGGGTGCGGCCGCCGCGAGCGCGCCAGCGGTATCGGGCTCGAGGTGGTGCCCGCTCGGTCCCATGGTGGCCAGATCGAGGGTCAGGCCGGGCGGCACCAGGGTGGTCGTGTCGATCCTGTTGACCGCGCGGGTGAGGAAGTGCGGGGTCAGCTCCGCTGCGACCCGCTCGCCCTTGCCGGCCGGGACGTCCAGCATCCCGAAGTGTGCGCGCAGCTCGGCCAGGTGTCGGGGTTCCGGCGTGACGACCACCAGCGTGCCGCCGGGTGCCACGATCCGGGCGAACTCCGCCGCGTTGCGCGGCGCGAACACGTCGAGGAGCACCGCGACCGAGCCGGCGTGCAGGGGCAGTCCCGCCCACACGTCCGCGACGACGGCGCTGGCGCGGGGATGGCACCGGGCAGCACGTCGGGCGGCGGCCTTGGCGACGTCGACGGCCAGCCCGGCCCGGTCGGGCAGGGCCTCCAACACCGCGGCGAGGTAGGTCCCGGGACCGGCGCCCACCTCGCAGACGATGCCGGGTGGTCGTCCGTGACCGCTGGTCCCGTCCCGCTGTGGGTCTGCTCGCTCACGGGCGCCATCGCCGGCCCGGGCGGCCTCGACGACCGCCGCGTGCAGCTCGGCCAGGAGACCGGCCTCGTGGACGCGCTGCCGTCGGTCCAGCATGGCCGGCGTATCGCCGCCGTGGGCGGGGCGGCCCGGCAGCAACGTGGCATAGCCCTGCCGGGCGAGGTCGAACCGGTGACCGTTCGGGCAGCCCAGCACCCGCGCGTCCTCGAACAGCGCCGCACCGTCGTGGGGGCAGGCGAGCGCGGCGACGACGTCCGGTTCCATCAGTCACCGGTACGGCGCCACCGCCCGCGGGCGGCGATCACGGCCGATGCCCGTCGGTGAGCAGCACGGCGACGGAGCCGGAGCCGACGGGGTCGCGTCGATCGATCGAGCTCACGAGCAGGGCGAGCATCCCGACCGCGATGGCCAGCTCCGCCATGTGGGGGACCTTTCGGCCGCGCCTCCGCCGAACGTGGCCGCCACGACGGGCGAGCGTTCAGTCGGTCGGCAGGTAGTCGTCGGCGTAGTACTCGACGCCGAGGTGGGTGATCTGGTCCTCGCCCGCCATCCAGCGCAGGGTGTTCTTCAGCTTGGTGAGCTGGATGAACAGGTCGTGCTCCGGGTACAGCCCGGGCGCCACCTGCGGGGCCTTGAAGTAGAACGACAGCCACTCCTGGATCCCACCCATGGCCGCACGCTGGGCGAGGTCGAGGAACAAGGCGAGGTCGAGGGCCAGCGGGGCAGCCAGGATCGAGTCCCGGCACAGCAGGTTGACCTTCAGCTGCATCGGGTAACCGAGCCAGCCGAAGAAGTCGATGTTGTCCCAGCCCTCCTTGTTGTCGCCACGCGGCGGGTAGTAGTTGATGCGCACGACGTGGTCGAGGTCCCCGTACAGCTGTGGGTAGACGCTCGGCTGCAGGATCGTGTCCAGCACCCCGAGCTTGGAGGTCTCCTTGGTCTTGAACGACTCCGGGTCGTCGAGGACCTCACCGTCCCGGTTGCCCAGGATGTTGGTCGAGTACCAGCCGTCCATCCCGAGCATCCTCGCCTTGAACATCGGCGCCAGCACCGTCTTCACCATGGTCTGCCCGGTCTTGAAGTCGCGTCCGCAGATGGGCACTCCCTGGTCGGAGGCGTACTGGCGCAGCACGGCGGTGTCGACGGTCAGGTTGGGTGCGCCGTTGGCGAAGGGCACCCCCTCGAGCAGCGCGGCGTAGGCGTACAGCATCGACGGGCTGATCGCGGGGTCGTCACGTTCGATCGCGGCCTCGAACGCGGCGAGGTCCGCGTGCGCCGGTCCGGGCTCGATGTAGACCTCGGTGGACCCGCACCACAGCATCACGATGCGGTCGCAGCCATGCTGCTCACGGAAGGCCTGCAGGTCGCGCCGCACCCCCTCGAGCATCGCGCGCTTGGCCCGCGAGGGCATGACGTTCGGGCCGTCGAGCTTCTTGACGTAGGCCGGGTCGAAGGCGGCGGCCATGGGCCGGATCGCCCGCAGCGCGTCAGCGATGGGCTCGAGGTGGCGTGCTGGGTCCAGCACGCCGGCGTTGAGGGCGGAGACGTAGGCGTCGTCGGGGAACGGATCCCAGGCGCCGAACACGATGTCGTCGAGCGAGGCCAGGGGGACGAGGTCGGTCACACGTGGGCTGCGGCCCTCGGTGCGCTT
>Ga0208075_1000774_pt1 | contig 12606 bp, 11 predicted proteins | sample HotLakmasection5_FD_184728 | JGI IMG/M metagenome (GOLD analysis project Ga0208075, IMG submission 184728) | Hypersaline microbial mat communities from Hot Lake, Washington, USA - Section #5 (SPAdes) | ecosystem: Environmental > Aquatic > Non-marine Saline and Alkaline > Hypersaline > Microbial... | reverse complement strand
GAGTTACGTTCTTCTTGTAAACGCGTGCGTAATGTTTTTCCAGAAAGGCGTTCCATTACTAACCATGATTCGAATACCGGAGGAGTATGGTTTTCAACATATAAAAAACCTTTGGGAGATGGGATTTTATAATTTTCAAGAAAAGAAAGAACCTTATTTTCCTGCCTTAACCATACATTAAACGGAGGAGAACTCGCCCATTTTATTACAAATTCCCCCCTGTAAGTACTTACATATACTACATTAGAGGCTGCTCCCTGATTTGGGATTTCCAGATACTTAATTGGCCCAATGAAGTCTCTTATTTTTGCTGGTAAATTATCCAATGGTTTATCACTTGGAGATTCTTTATAGTACTAAAATTATGATTGAGGATCATTTGTTTTTTTGAATTCATGTCTAGTCATTAATAAAGGCAACCCGACTAAAATAAGAGTCCAGATATTAACCATCCATACATTAAAGAATGCTCCATGATAGATAGATAAACCACTATCTACAGTAAACCATAGGAGTAATGCCCCTGAAATGGCGTACCATGACCATAGTTCTTTATTATAAAAAGGTTTCCAAACGATAAAGGATTGCAGCAAAAAATACCCAGCTATAGTGCCACCAATTGGGGCATAGAAAAAAGATCTTAGTTTATTCGCTTCTTCGGAGAGATTCCCATTAAAAAAGGTTTCCACGATTGAAGCTGTATGAAATTCAAATAGGAAAAAATTTGGACATAAACCAATTACTAAACCAGTTAGTGTTAATAAAATACTTACTATAAGTAACCATTTATACCAAAATCGAAAAGAGAAACTCATTGGCAATAAATTTTAATGTAGTTGTAAAAAAGTATGTTGCAGTATGTAAAAGGTTGATATTATAAATGAAATAAATGCACCCAGCGAACAACTGGATGCATTTTAAAGATTGTTGGGTTTGTATGCATATCTCTCTATCAATTTTCATTGAAAGTATATGTAATTGTGACTGACTTTAAATTGAAATCATGATCAGTGGAGAACTAAAATATTGAAAGGTTGATAAAATATATGAATGGAGTTTTTACTGTGAAATTCGCAAACAACAAGAGAGGAGGGAAAATCACAATCAGACCTTTAAGATTTTGGGACTCGATATCTGTTACTGAATTAATAAATCACATTTCAGTAAACTTCTCAAAAAAAGCATACAACGCCACTCCACCTGCAACCGATACATTCAGTGAGTGTTTCATTCCGAATTGGGGTATTTCAACGCTTGCATCCAGATGCGGAATCATCTCCTCTCCAATTCCCGTAACTTCATTTCCAAGCACCAAACAGATTTTATCACCCGGAAGATTGTACTCGTGAAGCATCACGCTGGATGTGGTCTGTTCAAGTCCGATAATTTGGTAGCCTTCCGTTTTCAATGATTCAGCAGCTTTAGCCGGTGAATCGACCTGCTTCCATTCAACATTCTCTTCTGCACCGATGGCGGTTTTGGTAATTTCGGGCCGGGGAGGGGTCGGGGAGAATCCGGAAAGCCAGAGCTCTTTGATTCCGAATGCATCAGCCGAACGAAATGCGGCACCCACGTTGTGAAGGCTACGGATATCGTGGAGCCACAGGATGAAGTGATCCTTTAAGGGAGACGTCCGCTGCAGATTTTGTTTCAGGATCTCTTTGGTGGTGAGTTTTTTCAAAATGGTTTGATATTTTTTTTCGGGGACTTATGCCAATAAAGTTTTGTATGAATTGAATGTTTAAAAGTGGAACATTCCAGTGCTAAGTTTTATATAAAGGAAGAAGTAGTAAAATAGATTTTTTGATTTCTTTATGTAAATCTTTTGAATTCAGTTTACAGGTTCAGATTAATTTAAAAAGGCAGGTGTTTTCAGCTCACCCTTTTCATTTTAATTGTTTCTAATACTTTAAGCTGTCTCATTTTTTTGAAAAAAGTACAAATCCTACAAGTAGACTGTGATTCAATATTAGGAAAATGGTAATATGTTTTAGGTTATTTAGAGGATTCCATTTTAGCTCTATTTTTTTACTGCAGAAAATAAGTAATGATATTCAGAATCATACTCATGTACTAGTTTATCAAGTATTTAAATTTTCGATGAGCCCACTTTATACTTACTGCTTATATAGCCGGGCAATCGAGTTAAAAGGTGACAGAGAATACACCCATTTGACGGCGAAGAGGTTGAAGGAGAAGATGGATCGAATAAATTAATTACAGTATTGAGAGTTGAATTTATTGCTATTCATCAATGTAATGGTTATTTCATAAAAAATGCTTTAGGCTTATTTAGCCATCTTATTATTCAATGCTCATTCAACTTCCTGATATGGAAGATAGGCTCGGTGTATTAATTATTGAAGATGACTTGATTCAAGCGAAGGCCCTTGAGAAAATGGTAATGTCACTAGACCATTTAGTTATAGGAACTTCTATGTCAGGTGAGTGCGCAGTTAAATTAACAGCGGAAGTTAATCCTGACATCATTTTTTTGGACATAGCACTTAAAAAAAATATCAATGGTATTGAAGCGGCTCATATGATCAACAACATATCAGATGCTTCAATAATCTACCTAACGGGTAATTCTTGGGCAAAAGATGACAAGAGGCTCAAAGCTTCAAAGTTTGTTGATATTTTAATCAAACCAATTACAAAAGAAGATATTCAGAAGGCTATTTTGAAATGTGTCAGTGAGTAGCTTAATAGAAAATCTATTTTGTAAAAAAAATTAAAATTGGAATTTAGTGGCAAGTGGAATTTGTTGAAGTAACTAAATATCACAATACTTTGTCATTAAATAATTAAACATTTGCTTGTTTTGGCTGCAGATAAAAGCGTGCTGATTGTTGAGGATGATCGGTTTCAGGCGCAATTATTGAAAATGATGCTAACTAACATGAATTATAAAGTAGTGGCAATAACAGAGACCGGTGAGCGAGCTGTAGAAATGACATCTGTACTTTTGCCGGACTTTATATTTATGGAAATTGCTCTTGCCTGTGAGATTGATGGGATAGAGGCCGTACGACGAATTAAGGAAATTAATTCATTTTCAAAAATCATTTATGTGTCTGGTAACTCCGACACCGCTCATATTAAAAGAGCTGAAGAATTCGGGTTTGATGATTATTTAGTAAAACCGATCAATAAGACAATACTGACGGATTCATTAGGTAAGGTATTTTCTTAGTATGATTTTTTTAAAGTACCTGATATACGAATTCTAATCTCTGACTATGAAATCAGAAGAATTACGCCTGGCTGAACTTGCTTCCTATGAATTAGAAGATGGATATCCAAAAGAGCATCTGAGGTCCATTATTAAGCTCGCCTCAGAAATATGTGGCACATCTGTTTCACTTATTGATATCATAGACGAAACAAATCAGAGAACCATTGCGACATATGGAGACTGGGAAGAAAAAGTAATACCACGAGAGAATAGTATTTGTGATAGAGCTGTGGTAGATGGTGATATGATAATTTTAAACAATGTCGAGAATCATAAAGAGATTGTTTCCCGTCTTTCAAAAGAAGATCGGGAGAAAATAAAATTCTATGCCGGAGCTCCTCTAAAAACTCCAAGCGGATTCAACTTAGGGGCATTGTGTGTTATTGATTCAGAGCCAAGAAAGCTTACAAAGTTCCAAAAAGAGAGTTTGCAGATACTTGCCGACGAAGTAATGGCTCGGCTGCAATTGCATAAAAGAACCAAACTGCTGAAAAAACAAAACAGTAAACTTGAGAAATACTCGGTATTTCTGAACAATTCGGCAGATATATTATGCATAATCGATCCTCAGTCAAACCTGATAGTGGATATCAATCAAGATTGTGAACAAGAGCTCGGATTTACCAAGGAAGAGTTGCTTCAGAAAAGCTTCTCAGAGTATGTTGATTCTGAATATGATATAGATGAAGCTATTACTTCATGGTTTAACATCCCGAGTTCAACGAAAGAACGTCTTTCACTTCCTTTGAAATTGAAAAACAATTACGGGGAAGAAAGATGGTACAGGTGCAACTTTACCGTTGAAAATAATCAATGGTATTTAACGGCCAGAAATATCACTGATCAGAAGAAGGCCGAAGAACGAGTGGATGCTTTACACTCTAAGTTTGAAAAAGTAGCTAAAGCATCTACAGATCTTATTTATGAGCTTGATTGGCAAAATGCTGTGATCACCTGGAGCGGTAATTTAACAGAAATTCTTGGATATCCTGAATCGTACAGACAAGTAGATTTTGAGTGGTGGCAGGAAAAAATTCATCCGGATGACGTCGAAGAAATTATGGATAACGTTCTGAAGGTTATAGACAGTGAAAAAAACAAATGGAGCGCAACGTATAGGTTTAGAACTTTTAATGGTTCATATAAATACTTGCTCAATAATTCTCACATTGATCGTGATGAAGATGGATCGCCAAAAATAGTATTAGGAGCGGTTGCTGATATTACGAAACTCAAAAAAGCTGAAATTCGCCAGAAAACCTTGTTATCACGACTTCAACACGCCAATCATTTAGCGGAGTTGGGTTTCTGGGAGCTGGATTTGGAGTCTGATTCCATTGAACTAGACAGTGAAATGCATCACATTTTGGGTTTCAAGAGAAAACGTAAAAAACCTACCATAGATTTAATTCTCAGCCGACTCAACAAAAACGATGAAATTCAATTCTTAGAATTTATACAAAATATTAAACACGGAAAGGGAACCTCAGAAGTAGAGCATAAAATAGCGAACCCCGGTGATGTTGATAAATATCTTGTTCATCGGGGAGAATTAATTACTGAAGATGGTAACCCAAGGAAAATTTTAGTAACGACTCAGGATATAACGGATCGGAAATTAAAAGAGATAAAGATTTCCGAATCCTTGAAGGAAAAAGAGACATTGCTGTCAGAGATTCATCATCGCGTTAAAAATAATCTGGCTATCATATCCGGACTATTGGAATTGAACCTGTTTCATGTTGAGGATGATCATGTGATTGACTTAATCAGAAGCAGTCAGCTGAGAATCCGATCGATGGCTAAAGTCCATGAGAAATTGTATCAATCCGACTCTTTTACTCATATTTCATTTAGAGAATATATACAGGAATTGATTGAATCGGTTCAATCTGCAATGTCTGATGACAAATTTGAACCCAATATAAAGACCGAAATTGAAGATGTTAATCTCAATATCAATTATGCAATTCCCTGTGGTCTTATCTTAAATGAACTAATCACCAACTCCTGGAAGCATGCATTTCCAGATCGGGAAAAAGGTACAATCGTTGTTTCTTTCGTTAGGGAAGCTGAAAAAATAAAACTATCCGTAAAAGATAATGGAGTAGGCTTACCCGAAGATTTTAATAAAGATGAGGTGCAAACTTTAGGGTTAACTCTTATAAACATATTGAGTCAGCAAATCGAAGCTGATATGTCTATGAGAAATACTGAGGATGGCTTCGCATGTACGTTAGTATTTAGTCAGGAAGATAAAAGAAAGGGGTCGTCAAGCAGTTTTATTTAATCTCAAATGATAATTACAGGTAATGGATTTCAGTTAAATGTCTTCCTTCAAATGAACCTGCCGGTACATTACTTAATCTATCACCACTCATTCGTAGTGTCACTTGACCGGGTGCTTCTGTTTCTTGAGTTAGATTCGTATTGATAAGCCAAGTACTATCGGAACCCTTCATCGTTATGGATTCGTCTCGTTTGACTAAATAGTCGACACCGTCCGGAATTTGCAGTTTAAAATCACCGAAAGATAATTTACTGTTATCGCTTTGTAATTGATCACTTATGTCCGAGATCGTATTATTGGAGATATGTGAACCTGGCACAACCGTAACTTTAACGCTCATAACAGCTTGTGAAGTATTCTGTGAGTATCCTTTGTTACCAACACCAAAAGCCAATATCGCTGCCGTAGCAGTAAATTTGAACTTTTGTCGGATCTTCATTTTGACTCTCATAATAATGAGTTTTTCCTGTTACCAATTTTGACTCAATTAAATTTTAACTACTTAAATTTTCAGAATTTAAATAGTTAATACTGTTAAATAATAAATGATAAATTAAAATTCAAAAAGACATGACCAAAACGAACGATCAACAAACTGAAGACTTGGAAGTAACTGCAATGGAAGAGGATTTAAAAGGAGTGTACTCCAATCTTGCACGGGTTACATACACCAAAAATGAATTCGTTTTAGGATTTGTATTTAATATGGGGAAAGAAGCTCATCTGGTATCCCGTGTGATAGTTACACCAGAACATATGAAGCAGATCAATAAAGTGATCAGCGATAGCCTGGAAGAGTACGAAGAGAAATATGAGGAGTAGAGATAGTTAATTTCAGAAATTCAATTACCATAGGGATTCCATACCTCAGAGGCCGATTACTTTTCACACGTGAAAAAAATACACGTACTTATTGGGGAAGTATCATTGAATAGAGCTGCTTACTATTTTGTGTCGAAATGTTCAGAAAAACCTCCCCACCATCTCCATACCAAGTCCGTACCAACTCCAACAGAATGGAGAATTGGTATGGTTTTGGTGGAGCTCGGATAGAGCGTCAGAAAGCTGAGTTTGAATGTGCAGTTATTTCAGCTGAAAAAGGGAGAATGATTGAGGAAATAGCGACTGAAGTTTAGAATAAAAAGAATGCCCAAAGTCATGAATTGAAAACGGTAAAATTCCCAATGAGGGGGAGAGGGGCAAAAGGTTTGAAGGAGGGGATCAACTGATCCGCTAATTTACTCAAATATTCAAAAATTCAGCCTTGTATTAATAGCTTTCCATTTTTTACAGGCTAATCATAGTGGGACTTCTATTTACATAAGCAGATCTCAGTTACACGGTAAAAAAAAGATTTCTAAAGATTTCTAAAGATTCCGAAAGATAATAAAAATCAATGGTTTGAAATTTTTTGATTGTCTGGTTCAGGTTTAGGTTACCGTTGAACTCACAAGAGTAAGCCATTACCCTTGTGCAAATTTCAACTTAAACCATAGAATTATGGCAAAGTTAAATTCTGGTATCCTGGGTGGAATCTCAGGTACCGTAGGCAATGTAGTCGGTGGCCGATGGAGGGGCATCGATTACATACGATCGAAACCTGCAAAGGTGAGAAATCCGAATACCGAAGGCCAACAAAAACAGCGAATGCGGTTTCGGTTGGTAATTGGACTGCTAAAACGGATCAGCCTGCTTGTGAAAGTAGGGTTTTCCAATCGCAGTGGAAAACAGACCCCGATGAATGCTGCAATGTCAGTGAACCTGAAACAGGCAGTAAAAGGGGAATATCCTGATTTCGAAATAGATCCTGAGAAATTAATTTTCTCAACAGGTGAACTTTCATCAGGTGTAAACCCGGAAATGGATGCATCACAGCCTGGAATAGTAACCATATCCTGGGAGAACAATTCCGAGGCAGGAAATGCTTCCAACCAGGATGGAGCGATTGCGCTTCTCTACAATACAGACCGGAATGAGGTAGTATATAAAATGTCCGGTGTGGTTAGGGAAGATGAGTCGATGGAGCTGTCAATCCCCCAAAACTGGGAGGGTAGCAATATTGCAGGATATCTTGCTTTCCGATCAGAAACAGGGGATGAAACCTCTCAAAACAGGTTCATTTCAATCGAAACAGCTGCGGAAACTCCGTGAGGACGTTTACGCATCAATGGCGGGCTTCTTTGGGGAGTCCGCCTAATTTTTTATCTATATCATAACTCAAGTTCCGAAAATTGCAATGTAGTGGATACATTATAAGCTTCATTTAAAAGTGATAGAAATATGTCACATCAAAGCTTTTAATTTTAAAAAATTGGTTAGCTGATCATCCATCATAGTCTTAAAAAAGTAAATCGAATATAAAATGATAGGAGTTCATTTTTCAGGGAATAATCAGCCCCGCTTCGGGGCGAGATATCCGTAGCCCTATGGGAATGCGGAGCATTTCCGTGGGGTATAAAGTGAACATAGTCAAAAGAAGCACCATGGGTGCGGCATCATTCGAATTCTATATTCAGGTTCAGTCATAAAATTCAAACAGATATTCAGAATGATAGTCCACATTGTAATTCTTCAGAAACTGAATATACTCCTGTTTGAGTGTTCGATGTTTGTGATGCTCTTCTTGATTTTCAATATATCGCACCTATGGCGCTTTCATTTTTCATGCTTTCTATTACTCCATGGCCACCGCTTTGCACCGACCATGAGCTAAGGATATGGCGCACCTACGACGCTCCCATTTCCCACGCTCACTTTTTCCTATGGCCATCGCTTTGAGCTGACTATGGGGTACGGATATGGCGCGCCTACGGCGCTGGAGTTCTTAGATTCTAATTCCATAACTCTATGGGGTTAGGGATGCCCAGATTGTCAATCCGATATTCTTCTCCTAACCGCTGTCTGGTTCAGAATGGCTAATGATTATGCGGAGTGAAGCAAAGAATCTACGGATATTCACTTCCACACTTTGAGATCCTACACTACCGTTCAGGATGACAATACCGTCATTCTGATCCCGAGTATTCGGGAGAAGAATCTCCTTATGACTTTTTTCCAAAAATTTTAAATCCATGCTAAACTTCCCATTTGATTTATTATAATAGTCGTGAGTCCTTTGATTTGCATATACTTAGATGTAAACAACAATACGTTATGAAAAATCCTGAACATATCATCTCAGGAATCCGGCAGGTTTTGTACGGGCAATTACAGCCCGGAAAGATGAAACAGATTTATAAGACTTCGATCGACAGAGACTGGATTACATCGTTTTGGGAGATGCCCGGTTCTCCAAAAGCCTATCTTAACCTAATAAAACCATACTCGACCCATTGGCAGGGGCTGGATGGCTTATTGAAGGAAGCTGAATGGATTGATCCTTATTTCAGCCCTTACCCGTTAGCACACAAATCTTTCCATCCATTATGCCGTTTTTACCGGAATTTTACTGAGTGTGAATACCGGTTAATCATCTCTGAAATGACCAAATGGCAAGAAAAACTTGAAATAACGCTGCTTAAATATTCTCTGGTGACCATACAGAGAGAACTGGTCAATGTAGTGAAAGAAGCTGCAGATAGGGTTCAGTACAAATCATTAAAGGATCAACAAGCCGGTAAGCTTGAAAATTATGTGTATGAAACCCTTCTGCGAATGGTAGCAGCTCTTTTACAGGATATTCAATTGAGATTTCGAATGTGTATAGGGGACTGGTTTATCTCTCCGGAGAAACTGTATGAAATTTATCTGGAAATGGAGGTGCCTGATCAACCCGTTATATATAGAACGACAGACGGTACACTCTTCGAGATTGAAAGCACTGCACCCGAAGAGGGAGCAAACAAATTGTTGGAAACATTGATGTTGAGGCTTCATGATGAAATTCAAGTTCGGCCTGAATCTGAAATACCTACAGAGATATTGGAGTCTAGATCGATTTTGGAAAACGCATGGTTTGTGTCGTGTTTAAAATCTGAGGATGAAACCGGCCGCTGTCCTGAAGCTAGGGACGCAGATAAAAACAGGAGTTTTCTTGAGGAGCTGCACCGGCAATTAAATACCGGATCCGTTAGTAGCGGTGATCTACAGCAAATTATTGATGCAGCGAACTCAATCGCTGGAGTTCAAAAGAGTGAAGAGTGGGGAAGAAGCTCAGCGGCGGGTAAAGTGATCAGTGAGGTATTGGGTGTACTGGAAAAGGAAATGCGCACGGTTCAACCTATTAATGACACAAACGAGCAGAAGGATGGAGTGCCTAAAATCGGTGTGCTGGGAAATTATATACCCTACGACGAGCTAAAGGATAAACTGGATGTTACGGATGTGACCTTCAAAAAATACCTTGAAGAAGCAGGGATCGATATTGTCAAATTTAGCCAGAAGATGAAATTCATTCATAGTGATAGTGTAAAGAAACTGATGAACCACTTTACAACTAATAATCAAAGCAAAACCGACGATGAAGATGAGTGAGCAGGCATTAGAGTTAAATGTAATCCCCCTCAACATTAAACTTGGCAAAAAACGGTTCGGCTTTTTCACGGAAAAGCCGCAAAAAAGTTCATTTGCACCGCTTTACACAAGTGAAATCCCGGAAGAGTATAGAGAGACTTATGACATTCTCTATACGGATTTCAGGGAGCATGAAGATGCAGATATCTCTTTTACCGTCTCATTAAAAGAGAGCCCAATGTTCGCCAAACACTATTTAAATGCCTCTGTTTATCGTTGGTTTAAGGAGAGGGCTTACCTGCGCAGAAAAAACTTTATCAATAATAATGAACTCTATTTTTTGAATAAGAAAAACGGGGCTACGGATGAATATGCCGTTTTTGATCGTTTTCGTGTACGCGCTTCCATCGAAAGGCTAACGGACAAACCGGAGTTGACATTGATGTACGGAGGGAAGATGAAAGTGTTAAAATCCTCCATCCTGGAATACCCCGGTCAAACTCAGGATTTCACAAAGGTGGTGTACAAGAAAAATATTTATAAGTATGAGTATTTCAACGAAGAGGTTCCGGATGCCGACCGAAGAGAAGTATTCCCGGTGTTAAACCGTGAAATTGCCCGGACCCTCAGCCTCCCCAGACCACCCTGGAAAAGGGGAAATCGTCTAAAAAAGCATACCGAGCAGATCTACAGGTTTTATGAACGGTGGATCTGTGATCCTGAATTTCAGAAAGAGTTTAAACCGTCTCCGGACGGTTTTCTTCGACCCGGTATTACTGAGTTTGGGAGAATAGATGAGAGCGCAGCTACATTGAGGTTTGGAGGAGGGATTACGGATAAAAGTCCGATGGATGGCTTGAAACAGGGCGGGCCGTTTCGGGCACCGGATATCCCTCACGTTGAACTCTTCTTCATCATCCATGATCAAGACCGTGATGAAGGGAATAAGCTTTACGAGGCATTGGACAAGGGCGAGGGCTTTTTTAAAGGGTTAAAATCATTTGCCAGGATTCCTGTCTATGTAAGCAATTTTAACGTCGTGTTTAAAAATCTTGATAATCCGTTGCCGGAAATTGAGCGGCAACTGCAAAATATGGATTTCAAGGAGGGCGTTCAGTATGGAGCCATATATCTTTCACCTATAGAGAAGAATGACCCGGATCCTGAGAAACACCGGGTTTACTTCCGGATTAAGGAGACATTGCTCAAATATGGTGTTACTTCACAGGTTATCTCCAATACATCCGTACACGACCCCGGCTTTCAATACTATCTGCCCAATATTGCCACGGCACTTGTGGCAAAACTTGGGGGAATTCCATGGACCCTGGAAGAGAAGAAAAAGAAGGAGCTCGTGATCGGTATCGGTGCCTATCGTCCCAAAGAACTTGATAAAACCTACCTGGGAAGTGCCTTCTGTTTTTTAAATAACGGAAAGTTTAAAGGGTTTGAGTCATTCACTGCCGATGACATGCTGATGCTGGCCGGATCTTTTCAGAGGGCTATCAAAGATTACAGGGAAACATATCTGGATGTGGAGAGGGTAGTGCTTCACTACTATAAACGGCTGAACAGGGAAGAGGCCCGGGTTTTGAAAGCTGCACTCAAGGAGATGAAACTGGATATCCCGCTCATCATATTGACGATTCATAAATCGGGGTCAAGAGATCTGGTTATTACGGACATGAAGCGGCCGGACAGGCTCCCCCTCAGCGGCACCTATTTTCAAAGCGGGGTGAACCAGTTTCTTTTATGCAACAATACCCGGTTTGATGAACCCGGAGAGAAAATCCGGTCGTATCCCATGCCGGTGAAAGTTTATGTGGACATAGCCGGTGAAACGGATGTTGAAAAGCATATCGAAGACAAAGAGTGGATCCATGAATTGCTTGAGCAGGTGTATCAGTTCAGCCGGCTGAACTGGCAGACCGTAAGCGTAAAAGAATTTCCGGTTACTCTTGCCTATGCCGAAATGGTGGCTAAAAAGTTTCCATACTTTGACGGTGAAATTATTCCGGCATTTGGAAAAAGGAATTTCTGGTTTTTGTAGGAGGGGTGACACCATGCATTCACCGGTTCAATTATATTCAATAATGAATAATTAAATAGCGTGAGTTTATGATAAAAACTTTGAATTTGGATGTGAAAAGTCCCCTCCTTTTCCAAGGAGGGGATTTAGGGGAGGTTTAGACAAATTCTGGTTATTTAAAGCCTTCGCAGTGAATGAGCCCCCACACAAAACAAAACACCTTATGAAGTCAGGAAGACTCTTTTGCATATTCTAATGACGAACTGATGTTAAATAGGTTTTTATAAACGGTTTAGTTTTTGTCATTAAATTTATTAGATATGCTCCACAGCAATTGTTATTTATGGTAGATCGAAATATAGAGACGATGAATAGAATAAAAATATCATCAAATTGTCGCTGATATGCGTTTAGACACCAAAACCGTCAGAAGAACCATCAACAAAGCATTTCTGAAGGAGCCTATTGAGAGAGGTTCTTTTACGCATTTTAAAGTTGCACTTGAAGAGCTACACAGTGCCATTGAGGTGGCAAAAGAGAAGGGTGAGCACGAAGAGCACTTCAAAAACTTTTTGACCACATTCTTTAATAGGGTAG
>Ga0208075_1000772_pt1 | contig 12615 bp, 8 predicted proteins | sample HotLakmasection5_FD_184728 | JGI IMG/M metagenome (GOLD analysis project Ga0208075, IMG submission 184728) | Hypersaline microbial mat communities from Hot Lake, Washington, USA - Section #5 (SPAdes) | ecosystem: Environmental > Aquatic > Non-marine Saline and Alkaline > Hypersaline > Microbial... | reverse complement strand
ATCTATATTTAACAAGTGCGCAGGCGTAGCCTGCGCCACCTATAGGGTGGTTGTGGGTGGGGATTATTTTGAAAATTTTAAGTAAGAATTTTTTGTTGCACCCTTATTTATAAACCGGCATACGTGAGCAGTGCGATTGAATCGGTTTTATCGGTCATTAATTTATTCAGTATAAACCTGTATTTTTAGGATAAAATGTTTAATATAAAAACTAGCTGGAAAAAACGAAAGGTTTTATAAAAATGACAAGAGCAATGACAATCACCGAAAAAATATTAGCTGACCATGCCGGGCTGGAAGAGGTTAAACCGGGTGATCTAATTACAGCAAAAGTTGATATAACCCTTGCCAATGACATAACAGGCCCTGTGGCGGTTAACGAGTTCCGCAAAACAGGGGCTACAAAGGTTTTTGATTCGGAAAGGGCAGTTTTTGTGCCGGACCATTTTACCCCTAACAAAGATATAAAATCAGCCCAGAATGCAAAGTTACTAAGGGATTTTGCAAAAGAGCAGGGGCTTAAGAATTATTTTGAAGTGGGCAGGCTGGGTATAGAACATACACTTTTGCCTGACCAGGGGATTGTAGGCCCGGGAGACCTGGTAATTGGTGCTGACAGCCATACATGCACTTACGGGGCAATTGGCGCTTTCTCGACAGGAGTGGGTTCTACTGATCTGGCATGTGCTATGGCTTCCGGCGAAACCTGGTTTAAGGTCCCGGAAACTATAAAAGTTGTATTTAACGGTAAGTTAAACAAATGGGTATCAGGAAAAGACCTTGTCCTGCATCTTATTGGCGATATAGGGGTTGACGGGGCACTCTATAAGTCGCTGGAAATCACCGGTTCAACCATTGAAAACCTGCCGATTGATGGAAGGTTCACTATTTGTAATATGGCAATAGAAGCCGGGGGAAAGAACGGAATAATTCCACCGGATGCAATCACAGAAGAATACGTAAAAAACAGGACACAAAGACCTTATAAGTTTTATAGGAGTGATGATAACGCAGAATACAGCAGGGTTATAGAATATAATACCGAAGAGATAGAACCAGTTGTGGCTTATCCGCACTTGCCGGAGAATACAAGGCCGATTTCCAGGGTGGGAAATGTTAGGATTGACCAGGCGGTTATAGGAAGCTGTACCAACGGAAGACTGTCTGATCTTAAAGAAGCAGCGGAGATACTTGATGGAAATAAAGTACATCCTGATGTAAGGCTTATTGTTTTTCCCGGAACCCAGGAAATTTACCTGGAAGCCATGAACCTTGGCTATGTGGAAAAGATTATAAAAGCAGGCGGAGCGGTAAGCACCCCTACGTGTGGACCATGTCTGGGCGGCCATATGGGGATTTTAGCGGAAGGCGAACGGGCAATTTCTACTACGAACAGGAATTTTGTAGGAAGAATGGGGCATCCGAAAAGCGAAGTCTATTTATCTAACCCTGCAATCGCTGCAGCAAGCGCTATTCTGGGCCAAATAGCATCACCGGATGAATTGTAAAACATATAAAAATAAGATTTTTTATATTAATATAAAATTTAAAAGAAATTTTTTACAAAATTTCTTGCTATTGTTATAATATTAGGTGACAAACTATATCGTCACAAAAAATATTCGGTTTTAAAAAATCGGATAAAAATGGTCCTAAGCTTTTTAGGAGATAGGAAAGAAATGAAAAAACAGAATTTACTAAATATACCGGAATTTAAATTACCTGAGCTTAAGCTTGCGCCTCAATTACCAGCGATTAAGCCTATAATTCAGGGTGGCATGGCTATAAAAATTAGTACAGCTAAACTGGCAGCAGCTGTTGCAAATTGCGGCGGACTTGGAATAATTGCAGCGTCCGGCCTGACACAGGAAGAATTAAAATCCCAGATCAGGGAGGCGAGAAAATACCAAATTAATAAAAATGGATTAATCGGCATCAATATTATGTTTGCGGCAAGTGATTTTAGTATCCTGGCTAAAACCGCTATGGAAGAAGGTATTGATGTTGTTATTTTTGGTGCGGGCTTTTCAAGAGATGTTTTTTCCATGGGTGATGATACTAACACACCTATTATTCCTATAGTAAGTTCACCAAAGTTGGCCAGAATATCTAAAAAACTGGGTGCGAGCTCTATCATAGTAGAAAGCGGAGAAGCAGGCGGCCATTTAGGTACCTGCGAAGAAACCAAAAAGTTAGTGGCTGAAGTAAGAAGCGTTCTTGATTCAGATGAATCACAGGACGGAAAGCATGTTCCTATAATCGCAGCAGGCGGGGCAATAAGCGGATTTGACTTTGCTTGTCTCTTCCAGCAGGGAGCAGAGGGTATTCAGCTGGGAACCCGGTTCGTACTCAGCAAGGAATGTGAAGTTTCTGAGGCTTTCAAACAGCTTTATTTAAATATAAAAGAATCTGATATAGTTAAAATCCTTAGTCCTGTTGGGCTTCAGGCAAGAGCCATCATGAATGATTTCACCAGGAAAATCATTGAAGGTACTGTGGAAAAACCTGAAACCTGCGAAAGATGCCTGAAGAAGTGCTCCAGGACCTTTTGTATTATGAAAGCTCTGAAAAACGCAGAAAGCGGAAACCTTAAGGAAGGTCTTGTTTTTGTAGGCAAAAATGTCTGCAAGATCAAAGAAATTCTTTCTGTGGATGAAATATTTGAAAATATAGAAAAAGAATTCAGGCTTGCTCTTACGAAAAGCCAGGTACAGGTATAAGGTTTTATAGAATCAGGATTAAAAACGCCGGATAATAAGCGTCATGCCCTTTTGAAACGGGTAATGAGATGAAGAAAGTACGGTGGGTTTATTGGACTGTTTATAAGGAATAAATAAAAAGTTTTTACGCCTTAAAATTTTCAAAAAATCTATATTTAATAAGTGCGCAGGCTACGCCTGCGCCACCTATAGGGCGGTTGTGGGTGGGGATTATTTTGAAAATTTTAAGTAAGAATTTTTTGTTGCTCCCTTACATAAATTTTTGCTGTTTGTGTTATAAATAACTTGGCTTAAAAATATATTAATCAGGCTTATGGCATATAAATCAGGATTTGTATCAATAATAGGAAGACCCAATGTAGGCAAATCAACCCTGCTGAATAAAATTCTCGGGCAAAAAGTGGTGATTACCAGCTCCAAACCCCAGACCACCCGCAGGAGGATTAAGGGCATCTATACTTCGGATAAAGGACAAATTATATTCGTGGACACCCCGGGAGTTCACAAGCCTCTTTACAAGCTGGGAGAGTATCTTCTGGAAGAAGCCCGGCTGTCTATACCCGATTCTGACCTGGTTTTATTTATGGTAGACGGTTCTGAAAAAGCAGGCAGGGGTGATAAGTGGATAATTGAAAACCTTTTGACCACAGATATTCCGGTAATACTGGTTTTAAACAAGGTTGACCGGGTTAAATCAATGGAAAAGCGGGAAGAAATTGTGAACAGCTACAAAGAACTGCTTGGGGACAGGCCTGTTCCCACAGTGAAGATCTCTGCTAAAACAGGCAGGAACATAGACGATTTGTTAAAAAATATTTACAGAAAACTGCCCAAAGGCCCGGCATATTATCCTGACGAAGAAATTACCGACCAGAGCATGAAAACCATAGTCTCGGAAACCATTAGGGAAAAGGTTTTAAACAATACTAAAGAAGAAGTTCCACACAGTATTGCTGTAATGGTGGAATATTTTGATGAAAGTGGGGATATTACAAATATTTCAGCAACCATTTTTGTTGAATTTGAATCCCAAAAAGGAATTATAATTGGCGACAAAGGCTCAATGTTAAAAAAAATCGGCACAGAAGCCAGGGAAGATATTGAAAAAACAGTTGAGAATAAGGTTTTTCTGGATTTGCATGTAAAAGTAAAGAAAAAATGGAGGAAAAACCCCTCCACACTTAAGCAATTCGGGTATCATTCCGAATAAAACCCGACCTGTTAAACATATCTTTATTGGCACAATACCCTGTTTAGGCCAATTTTTCATAACAGGAACATAATTTAAGCAATTTTTTATTTTGATGGGTTTTGTCCATTAGGAAAGCAATTTTTTATGATCGAGGTAATAAAATGCTATCCCGAATAAATCATAATCCTTATCAATATCCTGTGCTGAATCAACAAAAACAGGTTAATAATGTTGTTCCTTTTAAAAATAATCAGGAGCCTGGGCAAAAGAAACCCTTTATATTTGTAGGTATGCCCATGCCCAACCCTATTAGAGAACCGGAAAAAAGGAGAAAATGGGACGAGCTATATAAAATAATAAAAAATTTAGCTACTCCCCGAAAAGCCGTTGCAAGAAGAATTGATGATATTATGAACGAATCCCTGGAGCAGGGAAATGGTATTGAGAGAAGAATAACAAACGCCATAGATGATTCTGATGTTGTTATTGTTGATATAACAGAAGAAAATCCGAATGTATATTTCGAATACGGCTATGCAAAAGGGAAAGATAAAATTATTATACCTATAGCCAAATATGGCACCAAGCTTCCTTTTGATATAAGAAATAATCACACTATTTTTTATGATACTTACGACAAAAAGGGAGCCCCTCTTAATTTACAGGAAGATTTAGGTAAATCATTAAGTAATTTATTAAAAACAGTAAAAAAAGAAATTCAAAATTAAAATATTTAAATATTCTTAAAATATAGTATAAATTTTCTCTTTTCCCTGTATAACTATACCTAATGAGTTAGTTTTTTAAAAATCGGGCATGAATGAGACTATGCTCCCGCTTAAGCCAGGCATGAATGAGACTATGCTCCCGCTTAAGCCAGGCATGAATGAGACTATGCTCCCGCTTAAGCCAGGCATGAATGAGACCATGCTCCCGCTTGTATGTTAAAAGGTTTTTTAAAATTTATCCGTTTTGTTCATTTTTGATTTCTGAATAAAATTTTTTATTTATCGTTTATTTTTTAGAACACTAATAACCTTATGAATTTACAGGACGAAAAACTTTTTATTTACTCTTTAATGTTTTATTTCCGGCTTTGATTTTTTTGTTGATTTTTTCAATAACCATATCAGGCGTTAAATCCCGCAGGCATGCAATATTTTTTTCACATTTCCTGCGCAGCTCGCAGGGAATACACTCCATATCCATATAAACCGCCTCATGAATATCCCCCCATGCCCGCCATTTTACAGGATTCATAGGGCCGTAAATCCCAATTACCGGAACGTTTAAAGATGCGGCAATATGCAATGTGCCTGAATCTGAACCTATAACCATATTCATCCGGTTAATCAAAGCAGTGCTGTCCTGTATAGAAAGTTTCCCGCATAAATTAACCGGTTCTTTTGCAAGGTTTTCCGTGATTAAATCCCGGATTTTATCGTAAGTTTCGGAATCTTTTTGCGTGCCTGTATAAAAAACCCTTGCGCCCAGGTTGTTAGTGAGATGCTTAACAACTTCTACGAAATATTTGAGCGGCCATTGTTTATTTATGTTTCCGCTGGTAGCGTGGATCAGGACTTTTAAATCATCGGTTATGTTTAACTCATTGAAAATTCCTGTGATTTTTTCTTCTGATTCTTTAGCTGTCCAGTTTTCCAGATAATAATCATGCGCTGTAATCCCGTCATGTCTTAATATATCAAGAAAACATTCCACTTCGTGCTTATCAGGAGCATAAGGAACTTTTTTTGTGAGAAAAAATCCCCGGCCTTCTGTATCAAAGCCGATTCTTTCAGGGATTCCCGTAAGAAAAGCCAGTGCTGCACTTGAAAGTGATCTTTTTAAAACATAGGTTTTATCGTATTTTCTGTCTTTTAAGAGTTTTATATAGCTAAAAAAGCTTTTCTTTTCCTGTCCCGTGTTTTCATATTTATGTTTTCTGGTTGTATCATATATAATTAGCTCATTAATATACGGGCATTCCCGTAGCACTTCGCCTGAAACCGGGCCAACCAGCACGTCAATCTTTGCATCAGGGTATGCGTACCTTAAATTTCTTAAAAAAGGGATCATCAGGATTGTATCGCCAATAAATCTGTATCTTATTACCAGTATTCTCATAATTTCCTCACGCTGATTCTTCGCAATAGAGTGTTGGCGGAACTAATTTCTTTATATCCAGGTCCGCTTTTAATTTTAACGCACATATGGGAATTTGGGACTCTAAATCTTCCATAAAAGAACGGATTTTTACACTGTCCTTTTCCGTGGTAATAACCGCATCTGCTCTTATTGTCTGAGCCCCGTCAATAAGCGCTTTTATGTCCTCTAAATTATATATGTAATGGTCAGAAAAAACCCTTTTAGCAGCCAGCTCAATCCGCATATCCTGTAAAAGGCCAAAGAAGGATTCCGGCTGGGCAATGCCTGAAAAAGCCACAGCTTTTTGTATCCTCTGAATCGGCTGTTTTGTAGTTATATCATAAATTCCATCAGCTATAAATTTGCATACAAGGGATTCTTTGTCGTATTTTTCCTTTAATACTTTTTGTAAACCTGAGATTTTTTCTTCTGAATCTTTGAAGTAAGGGGCTTTATTTACCAGAACCACTTTATCCGCCCGTTTTATCTGGTTCAAAGGCTCTCTTAAAGGCCCTGCCGGAAGTAGGTGGTTGTTGCCGAATATTTTATCGCTGTCTATGAGCAGGATATTAAGGTCCCTATAGAGTTTTCTATGTTGGAACCCATCATCCAGTATCAGAATTTCAGAATTAAATTTGTTCAAGGCGTATTTGCCTGATTTGTAACGGTCCCTGCCTGTTATAACCACCGTGCCTTCGGAGTTTTCTGCAATCCAGAACGGCTCATCCCCTGCAAGTTCCGCATCAAAAAATATCTGGTTCCCGTCGCTTATGATGTTGGATTTTTTTACAGCAAGTTTTCCCCCGTAACCACGGCTTATCACAGCGGTTTTTTTGCCGTAATCCTTTGTCATGCAAGAAGCGATCCTGCCTGTAATCGGGGTTTTGCCTGTTCCCCCGGTGGTAAGGTTGCCTATGGAAATTACAAACACAGGGAGTTTTTTCTGTTTTAAAACACCTCTGTCATACAGGAAATTCCTGATACGGACTATAATCCCGTAAAAAAATGAAGCGGCCGCAAGAATTATCAATACAGCCCTGTCCGGAAATCCCGGGGTTTTTTCGTAATGAAGCCTGCTAAAATATGTTTTCATAATTCTTTGTTGTGTCAAAATCTTTTATTTGATTTTAGCCTTAATTTATTAACGTGTCAGTTTTCTGTATATTAAAACAGTAATCTTAATAACAGGAATCTCTGGTTTAGTTTATCGGAAAATTTTCTTAAATCCTCGGAAGCTTCTAAAGAATTATTGATAATATCTTTAATCTTATGTTTTTCTTCAACAGTAAGCTCATCAACAGAATCTGCGATGCCGGAAAGCTTTACCATCATATCATTCAGGTTAACTACAGTGGTTTCCACACTCCGGGTAAATTCTTTATCCTGTGTCAGGTCATTAACATAATGGGCAATTTCCGCCACATCTTCTGTGGTGGAATTTATGTTCAACAGGCTGTCCTGAACTTTTGATTCTGTGAGCAGTACAGAAAAATCCTCGGACATATTCCTAATGGAGTCTGCTGTAGTGATAATGCTTTCCTTGAACCTTGAATCAGAAAGAATCTCGTTCGCATTTTCTGAGAGCATTATCATATTTTCAGAAAGCCGGGTTGCTGATGAAATAAGTTTTTTAATATCTTCCTGTGAGGAATCCACAATCACAGCAACCTGGTCAACAATTATACTCGCTTTTTCGCTTAAATCCCTGGTATTTTCCACTGTATACCTGACATCGTTCATAAATTCATTGGTAAACAGCTCGTTTATCTTGTCATTGGTTTCTTTCAGGGCAAGAGCCGCTTCCAGCTGAATATCCAGAAACTCATTCATTCTCAGGGGTTCTAAAACTGTATATTTTGCATCGTTTTCCGGCTTCTTCACAGTGATTCCGACAGGCGGGGTGAACTGTATGGTATAAGTGCCTTTTTCATCGGTTGTAATCAGTCTGGCCTCTGAATTCATCGGAATTCTGATTTCCGGGACGTTAATATAGTATTTTATCCTGTATACCTGTTGTGATTTTATGTATTTGCGCTCATTATTAGGCAGGGTGTTGGTATCTACTATTTTTGATTCCTTTATCTTCCCTACTTCCATATATTTTTCGCCGACAAGTAGTTGGACTCCGCTGTGTTTGGGCACAAAGCCATCAAAATCACCTGTTATAGGTATATATACAGTCTCAGGAAATGGCGGGGTTATTTCAATAAATTTTTCGCCGATTATACCTGACTGCTGGATAGATATTCGGGAAGCTTTTGGTATTTTAACGCCGGGTTCGTTTATTACAAACCTTACTGTTATATAGCTGTCTTCCCCTTTGATAATGGGTTCTATCTCATCAACCTGGCCGATTCTCATCCCCATCATCTGAACAGCAGAGCCAGGTCTCATTCCGTCTATATCTTTAAAATGGACTTCTATTTTTTCTCCAATAGAGATAGAACGGCCTTTCAGCCACATTATACCGAATACGAGTATACATAGGGATAATAATGTAAGAACTCCGACTTTTACTGCTGCTGAGATTTTAATATTCATATTATTGATTCTTCCTTTATTCTGATGTTTTTTCTTAGTGGAAACCTGCTAACATGGGGCCTTTTTTGTTTCCGGTAACAAACTGGTAAGCGTACGGGTCAATTGAGGTGATTAATTCCGTAGGTGTTCCGGCCCAGACAATTTTTCCGTCATATAACATTATAACCCTGTCTGAAGTATGGGCTATAGTTGAAATCTGGTGAGTAACAATTATTGACGCTGCGCAGAGTTCTTTTGAGAGTTCTACAATATAGTCCTCAATAACTCGTGCAGAAACCGGGTCCAGCCCGGAAGTAGGCTCGTCGTATAAAATTATTTTGGGTTCAGTAACAATTGCACGTGCAAAACCTACTCTCTTTTGCATACCGCCTGACAATTCGCTGGGATATTTGTTTTCTATCCCGGCCAGACCTACCATATCAAGTTTTTCCCCTACAATTTCCCTGATTTGATCTTCGTTATACTTTTCTTTTAGGTCTTTTCTTTCTATAAGGGGAAATGCCACATTTTCAAATACTGTAAGAGAGTCAAACAGCGCAGAATACTGAAAAGCCATACCGATTTCTTCGTTACATACAAAAACTTTGCCAGCGTCCGGCTCAAGCAGTCCGCATATAATTTTCAGTATGGTGCTCTTGCCTGCACCGCTAAATCCGACTATCGCAAGTATTTCACCCTCATCTACTCTGAAGTTTATATCTTTTAAAATTTCTTTACCGCCAAGGGCTTTATAGACATTTTCCAGCTTAACTAACATTTTTTCATCTCTCTAAAGAGGGTAAATACTTATATGTGGCAATTTATATTTTAAACTTCTTCGTGTTCTATAAACTCCAACACCTTCTGTATTTTAGTTTCGAATAAAACCATTTGTGTTTCAAGTTTATCTATTTTATCCAGAACCTGTCCATTTTCTTTCCCATTAGAAGAGGGAATTTTTTCCTGAACATCCAAAAGCAGTTGTTTAATTTCATTATTGTTGTCTTTATTACTTGCGGCTTTTTCCACTTTTGCTTCTATGGATTCAAGGCGGACTTCGAAGTTTTCGAATTTTTTGCAAATTTTATCCACCTGTCCTGCAACGGTTTGTTTGGAGTCAGAAACAGTCTTAATTATATTATCTACATTAATCAGGTTTTGTTTTGTATATTCATTGTTTTCTTCAAGAAGTTTTCCTGCGGAATCCAGCCATTCTGCCATCTGGATTATTGCTTCTTTCAAGGTATCAGTAGAATTTAGCCCTTTAACAGAAACAGAATTTACATTATCTATTCTTCTCTGTATTTCCGTTAGATTGCCTGAAAGCTCTGCCATCTGGTTTTGGCTGGACTGGTTCATATTTGCAGCATTATTTTCCAGCTCTTTTTTTATGTCTTCTTTCAGGTGGTCAAAGGATTTGTTGATTTTTTCCTTTAAAGCACCGGTGTTATCATTAGAACTTAGTATTAACTTGTTAATTTTGGAGCTAATATCAGTAAGTTCAGCATCAAACCCGTTTAATTCCTCGCCAATGCTTGAAAATTCGTGTTTTAATGAATCCAGCGTATCATTTGTTGCGCTGAATTGGTTTTGGCTTGTTTCCGAGATGTTTTTTAAAGAATCCAGGATTTCATCGGTATTTAGTGAACTGTCGCCTATTTTGGATTCCAGATCCCTGCTCAGGTCGAATAATTTATCCAGCTTATCCCGGGTTTCCTCTGAAATTCCCAGGAAATTGGAAGAAAGGCCATCCAGTTTTTCTGTCAGGTTATAGGATGAAGATTTTAGTTCATCAAATTCCGGTCTTGTGCCGTTGATAATGTTCTCAATCCTGTTAACCGCTTCATCCAGGCGTTCTCTCTGAAAGTCTTCGTTGCCTTCGTCCATACCGCCTATAGCGTCAAAAAGATCGCACATGACGTTTTTCAGGGTAGAGACTTCTCCTGATACCTGTGAGGAAAGTTCTTTAATTTCTCCAAGGCCAGATTCAAGCTTATGTTGAATCGCTTCAGAATTATTTTCTTCTTTTAACCCGCTTAAAGAATCATTTAAGCTCTCAATTTTGTTTTTTACTTCAGCTATATTATCATTCAGCGATCCGAATTTGTTGGAAACTTTTTCTTCTATGCTGTCAAGCTTTTCAGAATCATTATTTTCAGGCTGGTTGTCCAGGGTGTCTTTTATTTCCTGGATTTTTGACAGAATCTTTGCAAAATCCTGATATTTAGCCTGAACACGCAGGTTATTATTTATTTCCTCTATTTTGGAATTTAATCCCGCAAAATCCTGTTCTTCTGACTGTTTGTTGACAGCTTTCTTTATTTCACTGACTTCTGAGATGATTTCTTCAAGGTTTTGACTCTCAAATCCGGATTTAATCTCGCTGTTTACTTTATCAATTCTGGACAGGACTTCTGTATAATCCGGCGCCGCAATATCCTGTTGGATTTGTGAAAGGCTTTCTTTATAGACACTTATTTCTTCGGTTAAAAAGTCTATTTTACTGTTTAGTTCCCTTATTTCTTCATAAGAAGAGGCAAACTGCAGCTGGTTGTTTATGTTTTCTACTTTTTCCTGAATATCTTTTAAGGAATGGACTTCTTCGCAAAGACCGGAAATATCCCCGGAGATGTTTACGAAGGATGATGAAAGTCTGGAAAGACCTTCTTTAAGGGAATCTATATCTTCACGGTCCTGTAAATTTTTCACCTTTTCAGAAAATTCATTTAAAAAGACGTTTAGTACTTTTGCGTTATGCTCGATTTTGGTTTCCAGATTTTTATTTATAGATTCCAGCTGCTCATTCACTGCAACATTGTCTTTATCAGCGTTATTTTTAATAAAGCCGGTAAAATCAGAAATTTTTTCGTTGGTGTAGTTAAATTTTTCTTCCAGCTGGCATATATTGTCTTTAATAAAGTCTATGCTTTCTTTAAACTGTGTTGTTTCCTGTAATGTGGAAATTTTCTGGTCTATATCGGTTATTCTTGCGTTAACTTCATCAATTTTCAGGTTTGTAGGGCTGTTGTTTATTAATTCTTTTGTCGAATTAACGTCTTCCAGAAGATTTTGCAGAATTTCTTCAGTAATATTATTTTGTGTGCCGTATTTCAGATTTTCTGAAATTTCTTCCAGGTTGTGTTTAAAGAAATGCAGGGCATTTTTTATTTCTTCCGGGTCTGTTTGTTTATCCTGAAGCTCATTAAGGCATTCTTTTATTGAGGACAAGCCGGTAATTACCTGGTTATCTATCTGGAAATGAAGGTTATTAAACTTGTTTTCCAGATCAAGCTCTTCCCGCAAAAATTCCGGGCTATAGTCATTGATGGAATTTACAAGCAGGTTTAATTTATCCTGGGCGGACTGGAAGCTTTCGTTCAGTGTCCCGAGGTTTTGCAGGTCATACAGCCTGTCTTTAAGTTCTTCCTCTATGTCGTTTTCATCAACTTTTCTGTTTACTGCAAGGATGTCTTGCTGTATTGAGCCCAATAAACCTTTAAGCTCGGATATTTTTGTGTCATCATTTATCCGGTCTCTCAGGAAATCCAGTTTGTTGCTTAAAAACTCGGTGGAATCCCTGAATTCTTCCGCATTGATATTTGAATTTCTTAAAGAGTTTATTTCTTCCTGTATAGAACTTAACAATGCCCTGAGCTGGTTTGCGTCAGTTTTATCACTGACCTGTCCCTGCAGGGAATCCAGTTTGTTATTTAAATTTTCCGCAGTGTCGTTAAACTTTTCTGTATTAAAGTTTATTTCTTTTAAGGAGCTGAGTTCTTTTTGTATTGAACCCAGAGAGTCTTTTAATTCGTTTAATCCTGTTTCATCTTCGACTTTTTCTTGAAGGTGTTCAAGTTTATCATTAATAAAATTAGCAGATTCTGTAAAGCGTTCAGAACGTACACCCTGCTCGGCTGTTCTTCTTACAGAGTCTATTTCTCTTTTTAATGAGGCTAAAATGTCTTTAAGCTCATCAAATTCCGGATTATAACCGATTCTTTCGCTTAGGGAATTAACTTTTTCGTTCAGAAAACCTAC
>Ga0208075_1000771_pt1 | contig 12661 bp, 9 predicted proteins | sample HotLakmasection5_FD_184728 | JGI IMG/M metagenome (GOLD analysis project Ga0208075, IMG submission 184728) | Hypersaline microbial mat communities from Hot Lake, Washington, USA - Section #5 (SPAdes) | ecosystem: Environmental > Aquatic > Non-marine Saline and Alkaline > Hypersaline > Microbial... | reverse complement strand
CCCCGACGCCCACTCCATTGAGGGAATTGATGACATCCGTTACGGCGTGATGATCGCCCGAAAAGCTAAGTTTGAACCGGCCCGGGTACTGAATACAAAATCCGTTGAGGAGTTTGAGGATTGGTGTAAGGAGTAGATTTGAGATATGAGTCTTGAGTCTTGAGAACGTGACTTGTCAGCGTTCCTGATCCTGAGACTTCAGGTCGGGATCCTGACAGCGTCTGTACAGTGAAATTAAATGCTAAAACGCTATCAGAATAGGCATACACTAAATGCTGATAGATATTGGAATAGATGATTTTGATCGTTTTATGAAACAAATAGCTTCTCTTATTCCGTAGGAATATCCTGTTTATAGAAAACCGCCTAAACAGATATCATCGCTCCGTGGAAGCGACCTTTATTCGACTGAATTTCCTCTCCTCAATACCAAAATTAAACAGGAGGCTCCGATGGAGCCGTTCTTCTTTTTCTTGGGTTAATTTCTATATACAGCAATCTCCTACGGAGTTCATGCGGATCTGTAAATTATAAAAATTGATATAAGCTCATTAAACTTTCTGCACTGCTTCATTAACTCAGCGAACCTCTGAGGAATTATCTGCGTAAATCCGCGAGAACTTAAGCTAAGCGCGGGAAAGTTTGCTCAACGCAGTCAGAATCAGCTACCGCTGAATGCTGACAGGTGTTCTATCTCAAGACTCAAATCTCATGACTCACGACTAGAAATCCCTATATTCCCCAAACCGGAAACCTTGAATCTCACTCTCTGCCAATACGATGAGCGAATCCAAAAGCCTGACCTATACATCCTACCTCAAAGTAAAAGAGCTGCTCGAGCTTCAGCAGCCCGAATCGAAACCGGAGGAGCACGATGAGATGCTATTCATCATCATTCATCAGGTGTACGAACTCTGGTTCAAGCAGATCATGCATGAGTTCGATAAGCTGCGATCGGACCTGGAATCAGGTCACACCTGGGGTGCCACCAAAACTATGCGCCGAATTCTGACGATCCTGAAAACGATGGTTTCGCAAATCGATATACTGGAGACCATGACCCCGCTCGAATTCAACAGCTTCCGGGGATTCCTTCAAAACGCCAGCGGTTTTCAGTCGGTACAGTTCCGGGAGATGGAGATTGTGTGCGGTATGAGGTCAAAGCACATCATCGACGTACATAAAGATCAGCCCGATCTACAGCAGAATCTTATCGATAGGGAGAAGGAATCCACACTTTGGGAGAGTTTTTGCATATACCTTCAAAAGCGCGGGCATGATATTCAAACGCCGGAGCGAATCAATGATCAGGGATTAGTTTATGAACCTAACGAGCACAATCAAAAAGAGCTGATTCGCATTATGAACGGCGATCCCGAAGCGGCCATGCTCTGCGAGTTGTTTATCGACTACGATGAAGGCCTGATGGAGTGGCGCTATCGGCATGTGAAAATGGTGGAGCGAACCATCGGCACCAAAAAAGGAACGGGCGGATCGGACGGAGCCAAATATCTGAGGCAAACGCTCAACAATCCAATTTTCCCCGATCTGTGGGAGATCCGTTCCAGGTTTTAGGTTGATTTAGTGGCTAGATGCGAGGTGCCAGAGGCCAGCTTCGAAACCTGTCAGCATCCCGGCTGCTGTCGGGATGCTGACAGCGTTGAGAAAGTTTATCCGTGACGCTGTCAGAATCATCTATCGCTGAATGCTGACAGGTCATGGAATAAATGAGGAAAACACGCCAGGACACATCTAACACCTCATATTCCGTAGGAATATCCTGTATATAGAAAACCGCCTAAGAAGAGACTAATCGCTCCGTAGGAGTGTCCTTGTTCAGACTAACTTTCCACCTCAATACCAAAATCAAACAGGAGGCTCCAATGGAGCCGCTCTGCATTTTCCTCGATTAATTTCTATAAACAGAAAACTCCTGCGGAGTACGGGTGAGTATGCAGGTTTGAAAAATGGTGGACAGTACTTTAAATTTCCCACTCTGTACCGTGTCTTCTTTTTCTCAGAGAACCTCTGCGGAATAATCTGGGCAAATCTGCGAGAACATTTACTCAGGCCTCATTACTCGACGCTGTCAGAATCAGTTGGCACTGAATGCTGACAGGTCTTAATCTCAGCGAACTTATCTGCGAAAATAATCTATGATTGATCGCTCGACGCTTCCCAGGATCAGCTACAGATGAGCGCAAGGTCTCTATACACTTCTCATGACTCAAGACTCATATCTGACATCTAGTCACCCGCCAATTCTCTTCAGCAGCTTACCCAAAAACTTTCCGCCATAAACTCTCTCAACATGATCCATATCGGCAATCACCACCAGCTCTTTCCGGCTACGTGAAAAGGCAACATTGAGCAGGCGCGGTACGCTCAGCCCGTTCTTCTCTTCATCAAGCGGACGCACTGAGTAATGGCGGATCGATCCCCGTTGCTTCTCCCCGCTCATCACCGTATCAAAAATGATATAATCTTTTTCTCTGCCCTGAAAGGTGTGAATAGTGCCCACTTCCACATTCCGGACTCCGGCCTCATAGAGTCGGTTTCGAAGATCATACACCGCACTTCTAAACGGTACAATCACCCCGATATCTTCCATAAAAATACCGCGGCCGCCCATATTTTTAAGCAGACGCTCCACCACCTCCTGATGAACCATATTGATCGGTTTGAATCCTCGCTCGCCTGACTTCTGTTCCAGAAACGGACCATATTTTGAGGTATTCACAAGATGGAATGCTCGATTTGACAGCTCTCCCAAAGATTGCCCGGCATCGATCTTCCCGGTCTTGAGACGGCCCTCATAAAACACGGTACTGATCACATCGGCCAGCGACTCTTCCAAACGATACTGCGTATCAAAAAATGCTGTGAACTCCGGATGCTCATCATGCCAGCGAAAAAGCGCCTCGGATGAATCCGCGCCGGACACCGTTGTAAAAATGTCTTTCTCCAGGAACTCACGCGACTTACGGTCTGAGGTGAGGGCAATAGGCGGAAGCTGCATCGGGTCGCCCACAACCACCATGTGCCACTTGGCGTGAGCTGCCAAAACCATCATGTAGGGCAGGTTCGCCATTGAACTTTCGTCTACCACAACAGCATCAAATTCAAGATCGTGGAAAAGGTCCGACGTACAGACTTTTGCAAGTGTTGTGGCCACGAGCTGTTTCTTCCAGAGTTCAGCGCGGTCGTTCACCTGGTTCAGTTCCTCAAGTTTGATCTCAAGCTCCTCCAATCCGCCGGCGTCTTTAATTTTCTGCTCAATCAGCTTCATCTCCAGCTCCTGATTGTTAGTCGGTTGTTTGCCATTCCGAAGGCGCTTCTCAATAGATTGCAGCGCCTGTTTTCTGCGCTCCATCAGTCCGATCCACTCTCCCGCCTCTTCCTGACGTTTTTGAATGGTCTGCTCCAGCTGATTGGAAAAGAGAATTGGATCAAGCTGGTCCGCATCGAGAGCTGCCTCACCAAAACGTGTGATCCTGTTCAGTGAAATATTCAGTCCAATCTTCTCAATCGCGTCAAGAGCACTCATCAACCCGACATCCACGGCACGATTGGTATTGGAAGCAAATAGCACTTTTTTTCCATTCTTCAGGTAGTTGGCAATAATGTAGCCCAGCGTCGCGGTTTTACCCGTTCCCGGCGGACCCCAAATAAACGTCGCCCGCCGTTTCATCGACATCCTAATTGCATCCTCCTGTGCTTCATTTCGAAATCCGTCGTGATCAACCTCATCCGGACCGGGGATAGCCTGTCCGTTCGGTTCGAAGAGGTGTTCCAAACGTTCCATCTCGCTTTTTTTCCGGCTATTCAGCTTTGCGATTTCCGAAAGTGTTCGTTTCAGGATGAAATCATTCTCCCACTCAACATACACCTCCGATATGTTTGTGCCCACATCCTCCGGAAACTGCAAAGTTATCTCTTTGTCTTCAAACGAAACCGGATGAACCGTCCAGCTCTCTTCTCCGATAGTCGCCTTAATCTCTTCGGCAAATCGAATGGCGGGCTGATGCGATTCAAATTTATAATTTACGCTGTCGCCGGGTATGACTTTATCTCTCTTGCCTTCAAACAGTACATCTGAGGAGGGTTTTTCCCGAACTGTTTCAATTTCAGATTCGAGTGCGGTAATGGCTTGATCAAGTAGTTTTTTTATATCCATCTTTTGGGTAAAACGGCAAACGTGAAAAGTGAAAAACCAAATTCTTTCTCACTCCTTATAATTCATTTCAGAGTTAGAAACTAACAGTTTCATTAAGTACAATCGAATATTATCTGGGAGGGCTTTGCAAAACTAACGAAATGTGTCATTCTGAGTCTGGCGAAGAATCTCATTAGTACATCTGATGTATCTATGAGAGATCCTTCTCCCGAATGCTTTCGGGATCAGGATGACTTAACAGGTTTTGCAAAGCCTTCTCTGGCAATTTTTCACGTTTGCCGTTTCACGTTTGGCAAACTCAGAAAACGAACTCACCTCTCGCATCTACCTTCTCGCCAGTCAAACCTACTGATCCCATAGCTCCGAACGGATCATCTGTGCACTTTTTTCTGAAATGATGTACTCCAGTTTCACTCGTTTTATCTCCGGTACTTTCTGTTCAACCAAACGGGCGCTGGCCGGAGTATAAACAATCAGGTCTGTATTTCGGACAAACAGCGGAAGTGACTTCCCATACGTTGCGCCGGCCACAAATGCTCCCTCAAAGTTCATAAGTGTTTTTAACTCATCAATTATTTTGGAGATCGAATCCTCCTGGGCGGTCACCAAACCTATTGCATCAATACCTGATCGATCCACAATGGACAGCAGCACATCGGCATCATAGTGGAATACCACAGGCAGCAGCCGAATAGAACTGCTCAGCGATCGAAATTCACTCACCAGATGTATTGGCACAAAAAGCGCATCATATTTCACTGCCTCATCATAATCATTTGCACAAAGTGAAGCACTTTTCACACCGACCTGGTTTTTTATGGAATCGGAGAGAAGTTTTGCAAGCTCTACGGTCTCACCCACCGTTGCAATACTTTGAATGCGATCGGGCCACTCCATGTAGCTGATCTGCTCTTCAAATATCGTCTCGATCTCCTTTTCATCCAGCCCGTAGCCGATCAGCTCTTCCAGCAGTTCCTGCATCTTCTCGGTTCCAATCTCAATCCGCTCGGTTTTATCAAGCGATGTACTCTGCCGGTTCACCACAAACCCGCGCCCCTGTTCCGGGGTAATCAGCCCCTCATCAGCCAACTGATGGTACGCTTTCCGAACGGTATGGAAACTGGCTCCAAGCTGCCGACCCAACTCTCGCGTGGAAGGCAAAAGTTCCCCCACCTGAAACTGCTTGGTGGCAATCATCAGTCGGATACGGTCTGAGATATGTTTAGCGGAGTGTTTCATTCAATTTATTTCATCAACCGCTTCAACTCGCTCAGCATCAGCATCGCTTCGATTGGGGTCATACGATTCGGATCGGCCGCATCCAGCTTATTGAGCAGCGTCTCCACATTGGGATCCATTTGCGAACCAAACAAAGTCATCTGAGGCAATTCAGCCTGTTTTTGAACCTCTTTGGTTACTTTCCTGGCCGCTTCTTTCTTTTTAGCTGATTGAGCCATTGCCCCATTTCCATCATGACTCACATCCAGCGTGTGACTCTCCAAATTCGCTAAAATCTCCTTGGCCCTGTTGATCACCACTTCAGGCAGGCCGGCCATGTTTGCTACTTGAATTCCATAGCTGTGATCGGCACCGCCCCTCACCAATTTCCGCAGGAAGATCACTTTCCCGTCGTGCTCTTTCACTTGAACATTGAAATTCTTGATTCGGTCATACCGCTCTTCCAGTTCATTCAGTTCGTGATAGTGCGTAGCAAAGAGAGTTTTTGCCGCCACCTCCGGTTTGTTGTGCAGGTATTCCGAGAGCGACCATGCAATACTGAGTCCGTCAAATGTACTGGTTCCGCGCCCAACTTCATCCAGCAGGATCAGGGATTTTGGAGTGGCGTTGTTCAGAATATTGGCAGCCTCATTCATTTCAACCAAAAACGTACTCTCTCCGGCTGCCAGGTTATCGGAAGCTCCCACCCTGGTGAAAATTTTGTCCACAAGGCCAATGGTTGCTTCACTTGCCGGGACAAAACAGCCGATTTGTGCCATTAAAACTAAAAGCCCGGTCTGACGCAGGATGATACTCTTACCGGCCATGTTCGGTCCGGTTATCATCAAAATCTGAAATTCACTGTTATCCAGGTAGATATCATTCGGGATAAACGGCTCACCAGCCTCGAGTGTTTTCTCAACCACAGGATGACGCCCTTTCTTCACATCAATCGTGTCGTCCTCATTGATCTCCGGTTTAACATAGTTATTCCGGTATGCCACTTCCGCAAAACTCTGAATACAGTCGAGTTCTGAAATGGCCGTGGCAATTTGTTGTACATCCTCGGCAAACTCGGCCACATAGAGCCGTAGCTCCTCAAAAAGCTCACCCTCCAGCGTTTTGCTCTTGTCCTCTGCAGACAAAACCTTCTCCTCTACCTCTTTCAGCTCCGGTGTGATATAACGTTCAGAGTTCACCAGCGTTTGCTTACGGATAAAATGCTCCGGCACTTTATCCTTATGGGTATTGGTCACCTCGATGTAGTACCCAAACACTTTGTTGTACCCAATTTTCAGGGACGGAATACCGGCCTCTTTCGAAAGCTTATTCTTAATCTCAGCAATATATTTCTTGCCGTTTCGTGCAATTTCACGAAGTTCATCCAGATCGTCACTGAATCCTTCATCAAACATCCCTCCATCGCGAATACTAGCCGGCGGATCTTCCACCAGGGCTCTGCTGATCCTTTCCTGAACATCAATCAAAAGCTTCAGTCGGCTGTTCACAGATTTTAGTAGTGAACTCTCACACTGCCCAATAATTCGTTTAATCGATGTAATCTGAGCCAGTGATAGCTGAAGCTGTTTCAAATCTCTCGCATTGGTTCGGCCTACACTGATCCGGCTGATCAATCGCTCCAGATCACCAACCTGATCCAGCTCCTCGCGAAGTTCTTCCCGCAACGGGTGATCGCTCACAAGTTCGTCAACTGCTTCGAGGCGGGCCTCAATCGACTCTGCCTTTTTGAGAGGCCTCATGATCCATTTCCTTAGCAATCGCCCACCCATCGCCGTTGATGTCGCGTCCAGAATGGAGACCAGGGTTCCGTCCGTACCTCCCTCCTGCATGCTTGAAGTCAATTCCAGATTTCGCTTCGTTGCTCCATCCAGCGACATGTACTCACTGTTTTCGTAAGCATACAGTCTCTTCAGATGACCCAGGGAAGATTTCTGTGTCTCCTGCATATAGTGCAGAAGCGAACCGGCTGCCGTATGGGCGATCTCCAGATCTTCCACACCAAAACCTTTCAGAGAGTGCGTTTTAAAATGTTCGGTCAGAATTTTATAGCCGTAATCACCTTCATACACCCAATCCTCAATAAAGGTAATGTTGTGATTTTTCAGAATCCCGGGCACGCTGTTTTTGAGTTTCTTTTGAAGCAGAACTTCTGACGGATGAAGGGATTGAATCAAACTGTCCAGTTCTGACTTTCCAACTTGACTCAACCCAAACTCTCCGGTGGATATATCAGAAAATGCCACGCCTGCCGTACCGCCCGCCCAAAAAATCGAAACGATATAGTTATTTCGCTTGTGGTCGAGCAGCTTCTCAGACATGGTCACACCGGGCGTGGTAATCTCCGTCACCTCCCGGTCTACAATTTTCTTACCCGCTTTTTTAGCTGTTTCCGGGTCTTCAGTCTGTTCGCAAATCGCTACGCGAAACCCGCGCTTCACCAGTTTAGGCAAATAGGAGTCGAGCGCATGGTAAGGAAAGCCTGCAAGCGGGGTCTGATCTCCCCCATTGTTACGTTTAGTGAGTGTAATGCCCAACTCCTTACTAATCAGAACAGCATCATCGGCAAAAGTCTCATAAAAGTCACCCACTCGAAACAACAGAATTGTTCCCGGATGCTTCTCCTTAATCTCAAAATACTGACGCATCAGCGGTGTCTGCTTTTTCTTCTTTTTACCCATGAAATCTTATTACTTACATCGATTGGTTTAACAGAACTGAAAGGTATTGAATTTATCTCTTTTTTTAAGATCGGAAGCATAGAGGCAGAAATCATTTTTGACATGCAATATATCGTAATTCAAGCTTGTTGATTGGCTTTCACCTTAATTAGAATTATTTTTGAAGTATATGCACGTGTTTGATAAACATAAATTTCGGGCGTACTGGAAAAATGTTTGGGAACTGATTACAAAAAAGCATGTTTTTTATAATGCATCTGCAATCACGTTCAACCTGATCATTTGTTCCATTCCTTTTACCCTCATTCTGATTTCCATTATAGGATATGTTCTCTCTATTGATGCCGCCTTCGATGAAGTTGTGCGATATGGACGTGAACTGCTGCCCAACATCAACTATGAAGGTCAGTCCGGAGATGTAATTGGTAGTGCTATTACACTTGAAACGATTATTGAACCGCTGGTTAACGCGCGCACAATCTTTGGAATTGCAGGTATTGCCATTCTGATGATCTTTTCCCAGGGACTTTTTCATACGATGAAACATGCCCTGTTCGAAATATTCGATGTTGAGGATCGAAAACACCCGGTCATGGAGTTGGTTCATAACTTTTTTGCATTTGGAGTGATTGGTGGAGTCTTTCTTTTCTTTAGTATGGCCATTTCAATTATTTCACTATTCTCGTTTAATGAAATTGACATCCCCTATACAGACATTGTTATTGAGTTAGGCTGGATCTTTGACTTATTGACCGATTTTATTCCGGTCATTTTTATGATTCTGCTATTCTATGCTATTTTCCGTTATATAAGTGAGCGCCGAATGAGACCAAAAGTAGCCTTGTGGTCTGCCATCACCTACACCATACTCTTTGAAATAGCCAAATATGGGATCAGCTTCTATTTGGAATATGCCCTAACCGCGTACCGGTACTACTACCAGGGGTACACGGTATTGATTATCATTATTTTTTGGGTTTTCTATTCGGCGGTTCTCTTCATTGTAACCTCTATTCTGGCACGCGCCTATCAGGAAGTATACCTGAGAGCACCTGTTTCCGATAAAAACCCATATACGGATATCTCTTGATGTTTTCTGAAGATTCCCTGTTATCACCCGATTTTTACGCAAACCCCGATGTGGTAGATGTTGCTCAAAAACTTTTAGGGAAAGTTCTTTGCAGTAATATCAACGGAGTGTATACAACCGGCATCATCTCTGAAACTGAAGCATACTGCGGCCGGAATGATAAAGCTTGCCACGCTAATAATGGGAAACGGACGGAAAGGACGGAAGTGATGTTCGGTGATCCGGGTCATGCATACATTTACCTATGCTATGGAATTCACCATTTGATTAATGTTGTCACAAACCAAAAAAACCTGGCTGATGCTGTTTTAGTCCGAGGCTTGATCCCAAAAACCGGAATTGATCAGATGGAAAACCGGCGTGGCATAAAAACCTTTTCAGATCTCACCAATGGCCCCGGCAAACTCACACAAGCCATGGGAATAACAACAGATCTAAACAGAACAAACCTATCTGAACCCCCTGTTTGGATAGAGGATCAGGGAATTCATATCCCTGCTGATCAGCTAGTCACTTCAAAAAGAGTTGGTGTAGAATATGCCGGCGATCATGCTGAAAGACTATGGCGATTTGAAATCTCTACGGCACTCCGTAAGAAGTTCCAGGCATAACCCATCTCAGTAATATCTTTATGGATACCCGGAAATATTCAGGGCCATAAAAGTATTTTCAATCAAATTTTTCAGTACAGGAACGATCCGTACTTCGATAAAATTCAGATTTGAACAAACAACAACCATCTAAAAAAATCTATATGTTTAACAATACATTAAAAATAACAACAGCAGCAGCATTTCTTTTCATTTTTGCTGCGTTTACTACTATCGACAGAGAAGCCACTTCCTGGGAACTGGATAAAGCGCACAGTTCTATAAAGTTTACAATTACTCACTTTTTCACTCCTGTTACAGGAACATTTGATGATGTGGACGCCACCGTCAACTTTGACCCTGAAAACCTTGCAGAGAGCAATATTGATGTAACCATCCCGATTGAAAGTGTGAACACGCGTAATGAGCGCCGTGACGATCACCTTCGATCCGAAGACTTCTTCAATACTGCTGAATGGCCTAATATGAGATTTGTAAGCAACTCTATAGAGCGGACCGGTGACAATGAGTTTGTAGCCAGAGGTGAACTTACCATTCGCGATGTAACCCGTGAATTTGATTTACCATTTCAGCTTCTTGGCGTGATGGATCACCCAATGCAGGAAAATACCCGGGTAGCAGGAATTTCAGCAGATGCTGAATTAATACGCTCAGATTTTGGCGTGGGTGTAGGTGACTGGGCTGCCACTGCAGTGGTTGGCGACAAAGTAAATATCGAACTCAACCTGGAACTGACTTCCGCAATCTAGAAAAACAAATATCAGTACAATAAAACCCCGGCTATGTTCGGGGTTTTATTATTTATTTTATTCCTTTCATCTTTTTGATTCATCCGCCAAAACCCTCTCCTCCACGATTATAATCTGTATTTAACAGATTTCTTTTATTCAATGAATTTCTTTTCAGAAAAACTGATATCACGTTCACACTTTTGCTTATCAACTGTTATATTTAACCCCGTTGAACTAAAAGGCTACCAGTTTCATGAACAAGAAGACATTTTATATACTTACCGGATTTATTCTTTTTGCAGCGTTGTCTCGTCTGCTGCCGCACGCCTATAATTTTACGCCTCTCGGTGCCATTGCACTGTTTGGAGCAGCATATTTCAAAGATAAAAAGTGGGCCCTGATAGTTCCCATAGCTGCTCTTTGGATCAGTGACTTACTTTTAAACAACCTTGTTTACTCCACCTACTACGAAGGATTTACCTGGTTTACGGGAGGGTTTCTTTATATTTATGGAAGTATTGCAATGATTGCCGTTTTGGGATTCTATCTTCTCAAGAAGGTTACCGTTGGCAGAGTTATTGGCGGAGCACTCGGAGCCTCGTTGATCTTCTTTATCGTAAGCAATTTTGGCGTATGGATTACAAGTCCTCTCTACCCGATTTCAGCTGAAGGACTTATTGCTTGTTATACTGCTGCCATTCCATTCTTCCACAACACACTTGGCGGAAATCTGGTGTACAGTGCGGCATTATTCGGCGCTTATGAGTGGATGAGAGCTCAGTATCCTTCAATTCAGACAGTAGAATCTAACGTTTAATTTTTCATCGCGTGAAGAAACGCATGGTCATTATCGGTGCCACTTCCGGTATCGGTGAACAACTCGCCCGATATGCCATCCAACAGGGCTACATTGTTGGAGGCACCGGCCGCAGAGTACAGCTCCTTGAAGAGCTAAAAAATGAGTTAGGTAACGCATTCCACTTTCAAAAAATGGATGTTACCCAGTTTGATGAGGCTCGCTCTGCCTTGCAAGCACTTATTAATGATATGGGCGGCATGGATATTATCGTTTTAAATGCCGGCATATCAAACCATCCTTCATCATCAATCACCGCAATGGAACAAAAAGTGATTGATGTAAATGTGAGCGGTTTTGTTCAGCTTTTTGGCGAAGCATTTCAATATTTCAGAAAACAGGGACATGGACAGCTTGTCGGAATTTCATCAATTGCAGGACTCTTTGGCTCGTCACGAGCAGCTCCTTACAGCGCATCTAAAGCTTTCATTTCCACATATATGCAAGCTTATCGTCAGCGTTGCTACAAAATGAAAGAAGATATTACTGTTACGGATATTGTTGCCGGTTTCATTAAAAGTGAAATGACAGAAGGAAAGAGAGGATTGTTTTGGGTGGCTGATACCGAAAAGGCTGTTAAACAAATTTTGACGAATATAGAAAAGAAGAAGTCGGTTGCTTACATAACCCGCCGCTGGCGACTGATTGCATGGCTTATCTATCTCATACCGGACAGGGTTATTGACCGTCTCTGGTAGCTCTTCTTAATCTATAGCAGAAGGTACAGCAGAAATAGTATGAATGGGAGTGTGAACACCCAGTCAGATGATTGATATTTCGTTGTTTCTCTCATTTCCATGTGTTCAAGTATTTTTTTTATTAAACATCTAAATATCAATTTTGTTTCAGTTTATCTCTTAGATTATCCTAACCATCCTTCCCGGTCGAGACTCCTGTACTGAATGGCTTCTGCAATGTGGTTTGATAAAATTGCTTCGGCCCGATCGAGATCCGCAATAGTCCTCGACACTTTAAGTATCCGGTCGAAAGCACGGGCTGAAAGTCCAAGTGTGTTCATTGCCTTTTTCAGCATTTGCTCACCAGACTCATCAATCCTGCAAATTTTTCGTGCCATTTTCGTATTCATTTGGGCATTGCAATAAACTCCTTCAATTCCCATAAACCGCCTGCTTTGAATCTCTCTTGCAGCTATGACACGCTCCCTTATATTTGATGAACTCTCTCCTTTCGTTTTTGCAGATAGCTCGTCAAAACTCACTTTCTCCACATCCACGTGCAGATCAATCCGATCGAGCATTGGCCCGCTGATTCTGTTTAA
>Ga0208075_1000767_pt1 | contig 12777 bp, 9 predicted proteins | sample HotLakmasection5_FD_184728 | JGI IMG/M metagenome (GOLD analysis project Ga0208075, IMG submission 184728) | Hypersaline microbial mat communities from Hot Lake, Washington, USA - Section #5 (SPAdes) | ecosystem: Environmental > Aquatic > Non-marine Saline and Alkaline > Hypersaline > Microbial... | reverse complement strand
GCCCGCCAAGCCGGGCACGCTACCCCGCAGCGGTTCATTCGCTTCCTTGTCACCCGCCAGCTTGCAGATGCTGGCTCTCAAACGAGCCGAGGACGGCAATGGCCTTATTGTGCGTGTGCGGGAAACGACAGGACAAGATGCATCGGCCACACTGACATGGCTGAACCAGACGCTGGATCTCGGTCCGGTCGCCGCTAACTCCATTGCCAGTTGGAGATTGCAGTCCACACCCGACGGCTGGACCGCGCAGCGAACCTCCACCACTGAACAGAGCACGGAATCCGAATGAATCGTCTTTCTCGTATGTTATCTCCCAGTCGTCTTCCAGCGCTTCGCGCTCCAAAGGTAGCAGATTCAGCAGTCGCGCATTGGTGTCTGGTAAAGACCGGGTCAGCGGATCGGAGATAAACACATGCGGATGCGGTTCAGATATCGCTTCACGATGCCCTCGACGGTGAGTTCGTGCGGGGTCGAGCACCTGTTCGCTCAGTACGCGTGCGCTGCGGGGCATGTCGCCGGAAGAATGCCGTATGGACTTCGAATATGAAAGCGGAAAAAAATCGTCGTCTTTCGAAATTCTATCTACATAACGTTACAAAGCAAGTTCCACCCACATTTGCCATTGGGCTTGGGAAAAGGTGCGGCTGGCATCGCCCCAGCGCACGTCTCCGGCCATGCGCGCGCGCAGACGGGTGTTATCGGGAACGCCTGCGGATCCACCCGGCCCGCGAACGTAACAGCGCAGATAAAGATCGCGGGTATTGAGTCCTTCGGCTTTGGGACCTTTGGGGTCTATCCAACGGTTGATCTGGCCTCCCCCCGAAATTTCATGGAAGGGCTTCCAATTTTTCCCATCCGCGCTGTATTCAAAGCCGGCCACGGCTCCATGAGCCTGGAAATTCACCGGACCGGTTTTAAGGCGAAAGCCGGCAATCGGCGCCGAGAAGCGGAACTTGAGTGTGAGTTTGCCTTGCTTTCCTCCACCGGAGTAAACCAGCTCAGCGGGATTGTCATGGCGGGTCGCTTCCAACTGGAAACCTTCTAACTCGTAATAAAGGCCGGGCTCCTCCTCATAAGGCAGCCAGATATGAATCTCCTTGCCCTCTCTTTTTTGTCGCGCTCCGTAGCGGTAACCATTGGCTTTGACTTGATCCCAATTTCTTTCGATATCTTTGCCCAAATCCACTTCAAGCGTGTTGCCCGTCAGTCCAATCGAGGGATCGAGAATCGGGTCCATCGGGGGCTTCGGCAGGGCCGGAGGTACAGCTACTAGATGGTTTTTTTCGGTTACCCCAGGCCAGTCGTCCGTTCGGAAAGGTGCGGCCGGAAAGCCGTCCTTGTTGTAGAGATTGCAGCCGGCCGGGTTATTCGCCCAAGCGTAACGGACCGCGACGGGCTCGGGCACTTGTGGACTGGACACGAGCACGGAATCGCCTTCAATTACGGCATCGGCCCAGACGAATTTATTGTCTGCTCCCGCGATGGCGAACTGCTTGAGTTTCCCACCCCGGGCTTCCAAGCCCGAACCTGTAGAATCAAAGCCAATCCGGATCTTGCCGTCTTCTACCTCCATTGACCGGTAAAGCGGGCCCGAGTCCGTGGTCATTTTTCCGTAGTTCCGGGCCAGCGCCAGCGCAGCCAGGCGTTCTCCCACCGTTTTTTTATTACTGGGATGAATATTTTTTTCTTCACCGACATCAATAGCCACAGCCATACCGGTATGGGGCAACTTCAAGGCAAGGGCCTGGGCCTCGCGTAACTCCGCCCATTCTTCGTTCACCGGATGAGTCGGCGGTTTTTGGTAGTTGGCTAGTTGGACGAAATAAAAAGGCAGTTCTTCATCCCACGCCTTGCGCCAATCCTGAATCAACGCGGGGAAAAGTTTGCGATATTGCCATGCCCGCTTGGCATTGGTCTCGCCCTGATACCAAATCACCCCACACAGTGGCAGCGGTGCGAGGGGCAGAATCCGGCCATGAAACAAGCCGCTGGGCAGATGCATGTCCCAGCCATTCGGATCGATCACCGTTGCAGCCAGCTTGTCCAGGATCGGCTTGAAATCGGGATCGCTTTGCAAGGCCTCGCGGCTCATCCAGCTCTCAATCGCTGTCGCACCATGCGCGGAGAGAATCAGCCCGACCGGAACGTTCAACTCATTCCGGAGTTGCTTTCCAAAATAATAGGCAACCGCCGAGAAAGATCGCGCTGTCTCTGTGGAGGATTCCACCCACTCTCCTGAGACGTCATCAACCGGTTCATTAGGCGCATGAAATTCCGTCGTGAAAAACCGCAGCTTAGGATCGGCCGAAGCTTGTGCTTCCGCCGCTCCACCGTTGGACTTAGACAGGGGCAAAGCCATGTTGGACTGGCCGGAGCAAAGCCAGACGTCGCCCAGAAGAATATCCCGGATTTTGAGGGCATCACGGCCCGACGAGACGTCCATTTCCAATGGCTGTCCCCCTGACGTACGAGGGGGCAATTCCATGAACCATGTGCCATCCGCCGACGCAGTCACCGTTTTTTCCGCAGAACCGAGCCTGACCCGGACTTCAGCTCCGGGAGACGCCTGACCCCAGACACGAATCGGTTTGTCCCGTTGCAGCACCATGCGGTCACTGAAAAACGAAGGCAGACGCAGATCTATATGGTTGTCTTGCGCGTGCGTCACGTGCGGCATATGAACCATCAAAACAGCCCCGATCAAAAAACATGCGGAAAATATTGTCACAGGCTAGCTCTAATATGCTGTGTTTTACTTTATTGAAATCCGGGATAGTAGCGCCACGGCAGGCGTTACGTCAAGTACGGGTAGACAGCGATCAGCCGTACACGTCCTTGCTTTCTTGCGCCAGTTCAAGCAATGCACCGGGAAAAGCTCCAAAGCCTACCGGGCGGCACCGCAGGGTTGCCGGAGGCTTAAAACGCAGTCGTTCAGTCTAGAATTCCTCCCGTTTCCAGCAGGCGTCGGCGCACCGCATCCGCACCGATTTCCCTGGCCGGTTTTCCGGTGTCGGCCATGAGAGCCGCCGTGATCCCACCCGCCTCGCCGGTTGCCGCCATGGTGGGCATCACGCGTAGCGAGCCCGCAGCCACGTGATCGGCCCCCAGGCAACGTCCAGCCACCACCACGCGCCCGCTTCCTGAATTGGGAATAAGGCAGCGCCACGGAATATCGAAATGCGTGCCCGGAGCAAACGGTTTCAGCACGCTGGCATCGGAATCAGGAATGTGAATATCAATGGAGTAGCAGCTCTGTGCGATTGCATCGGGAAATTGCGCACACCCCTCCGCTTCCGCCGCACTCAGAACGTGAAGCGCGCAAAGATGGTGTGATTCCCGCACCCCGATCTGCCGCGCCGTTTCCACCACTTCGACATGGGCGAAGCCCGGGATGCAGCGGCGGAAGAAATCCACCCCATCGCTGATCTGCCGACGACCTTCCTCCTCCGCTGCGGCTACTTGTTGGGGATCCTCCGGGTTCGCGATATTGACACGACCGAAATTGACAAACCCCCTGCCCGGGCGTCCGGGAATTCCATAGATCGCGGAAATATGATCGCGGGGAATATTAACCCGGCCTGCGCGCCGTTCCTCGGCCAGAAGTACATTCAGTTCAGGACAGTCCCCCAGACGGATGTACTCCTCGCCGGTGTGCCGGTCGTACAGGACGCCGTGCGGGATCGCAGCCTTGACGGCAGCCAGATCAATGCCATCGAGCAGGTAGCAGAACGTGAGAGGCATTACTTTCCCATCGTGGCGACCGAAATGGGTGACGGCCCCGAGTTGTCTGGCGACAGCCGCATGCCCCGCCGCATCCACAACCGCTTTGGCATGCACAGTGCGACCGCAGCCCAGCTCCAAGCGCACGCCGTCAGCCGTCTCCTCGGCGGTGATCACGGAATTCCCCGTCAGCACTTCCACACCAGCCTCCTCGCATTTCCGCCGCAAAATTGCCGCCCAGGCCTCAGGGTCGAATGCCTCCATGCCCCCGGGATGTTCATAGATACTGCCCGCCGCGATCAGTTCGCGACGCATTTCCCCGAAGACCCCTTCGATGATGAAGCGATAGCCGTCGTAGTTCGAGGGGCAGAAGACGCAAACCAGCGCGGCGGTGCCCATGCCGCCGAGAACGTCGTGTCGTTCAATGAGCACGCAACGCGCGCCCATTCGTCCGGCGGCAATAGCGGCAGCGGCGCCGGCAGGGCCGCCTCCGATCATCGCGCAGTCGAACGATTCGGCTGTGGTGGTCTGTGCGTTTGCGATGGAAGGATGTCGTTTCATTGGCGTAGTTGAGGATATGAGATTGATATGAGCTAACTTTACAATCGCGAGGGTGGTAAAAAAAAAGGTGGACGTCAAGTTTGTACATTCACGAGAAATATTCGGACGCCATGGGCGCACCGACCGGATGGTCCGATTGAGTCTCTTTGCTCCTCAGATGCGCCCATGTTGACGCAGGCGCAACCTGGCGCTTGACATTCCACCCTCGATTCTGATTCTTATACAGGCTTATGAACTCATTATCTTCTTCTGCCGACCCACTGGATACGCTGCGCCCCGGCCATCCGCGCCTGTTGATCACCCCGGAACGCATCGGGGAACTGAAGGGACGGGTGCAACACGAGCCCCTTCTGAAGGAACTGCTTGCGTGTTTCCGCAAAGACGCGGAAGCGCTGGCTTCCGCCCCGGCTCTGGAACACATACTCGACGGCCCCGGGGGCTGGCGACTGCTCAGCACCAGCCGCGAGGCGCTCCGTCGTATCCTGGCGCTGGGCATTCTCCATCATATCGAGCCGGATCCCGCCCGCACCGCTCTGGCTAAAGAAATTCTTTTCACCGTCGCGGCGTTCCCGGACTGGAATCCCGCGCATTTTCTCGACACCGGGGAAATGGCCACCACCGTTGCCATCGGCTACGATTGGTTTTTTGAGACCTTCACGGAACCAGAGCGCGCCCAACTCCGTCAGGCGATGGTCCGGCATGCCCTGCTTCCCGCGCAGGAGGGCGGGTGGTGGGTGAGTGCGAACAACAATTGGAACCCGGTCTGACACGGAGGGCTGTCCCTCGCCGCCTTGGCCATAGCCGAACACGAGCCAGCGTTGGCACGGAGCACCTTGCGACGCGCCCGCGAACATCTCCCGCGCGGCGTGGCCGCCTACGCTCCCGAAGGGGTGCATGAGGAAAGCCCCACGTACTGGGACTATGGCACCGGATATCTGGTACTGCTCGCCATGGGTTTGACCACCGCCCTGGAGGACACTTGGGGTCTGTTGCAGGCGCCCGGCGTAATGGAGAGTTTTTACTATCGTATCTACACCACCGGTCCCTCGGGGCTATCCTTTAACTATGGCGATGGCCATGCGGGGGACGAGCCCTTGTTACTGCATCCCTGGGTGGCGGGCGCCGTCGGCAAGCCGGAACTGGCCACCGCCGCGCTTCCCACCCTTCAGAGGATGTGCAAAGACCAAACCCGGGACCGCCTCGCCCCCCTTGCCGTGATCGGGTTTCCGGTGACCGACCACTTGCCCCCCGCCCAGTTCCCCTTCGACTGGCTGGGTCGGGGCAAGGTGGAACTCGTTACCCTGCGCAGCGCCTGGGGCGACCCCGGGGCCGTCTGGATAGCGCTTCGTGGCGGTACCATCCAAGTCAACCACGCCCACATGGATCTAGGTACGTTTGTCTTGGAGGCCAAAGGGGTGCGATGGGCCCATGACCTGGGTAGGGAAGACGCCATCTACGCGCGAACAGACACTTGGGGAACCGAACAGGAATCCAAACGCTGGGATTATCTGCGCGCGCATGTCCATTCCCACAACACCCTGGTATTCGACGGGAAGCCCCAACGCGTGTCCGGGCACACCACGGTATCGGAGTTTGAATCCCATCCCGATTCCGCGCGGGCCAGCCTCGACCTCACCGCCGCCTATGCCGGGAACGCGGAACGCGTGACCCGAACCGTGGCTCTGGAGGATCAACGCCAGCATTTTCGGGTGGTGGACGAGATAATCGCCCCCCGGGTGGAACGGGAACTCCGCTGGCAAATGGTTACCTTGGCGGAGGTGGAAATCTCCGGTGACGGACGCCGGGCGCTACTTCGCGAGGCGGGACAAACCCTGCGGCTGACTCTGGTGTCGCCCACGGCTGATGCCGGGGCCCGGTTTACAGTGTCCTCCCTATCCCCTCCTACCGAGGCTGAAGACCCCAACACGGGTTTTTATCGCCTGGACCTGGTCTGGCCCGCCCCGCTTCCCGATCCCGCCCGTATTGAAATCATCTTTGAGTAAACCGTCTAGCTAGCTGGGCAGCTCCCAGTCGGCTTCCAGCGCCTCGCGCTCCATTTTTAACAGGTCGCGCAGCAGCGCGTCGGTGTCTGGAATAGACCGGGTCAGCGGATCGGTGAGAAACGCCCGGCGAATGAGAGTCAGGTCGCGCTTCACGATGCCTTCGACGGTGAGTTCGTGGGTGTCGAGCACCTGTTCGCTCAGGCCGCGTATGCCACGGGGCATGTCGCCGACGGGCAAGGGGCGCGGGCCCTCCATGTCCAGCTCGCAGTAAAGCTCCAAAAAAGCGTCGGCGGCCATATTGGACACCGCGCCGCCGTTCCAGGTGTTGATGAAGAAGCGTTTGCCCAGACCGCCCCACATGGATTCGATGATGTCGGTGGCGGGGTCGGGACCGAACTCGGTGTCGAACTCACCGATCGGCGCCTCGCCGGACAGGTAGGCGTCAACCCGCTGCCACACCGTCTCGGTCCATTTCGTCCGCTCCGGGGCGTCGAAAAGCATCAGCGGCGGAATGGTGCCCGGGGTCACGCCATGCCCCTGCCAGAAACGGACGTATTCCTTGGTGTGGCCGACCACCGTGGGCAGCGCGCCGAAGGCGCGGTACAGTTCCAGCTGGATGGCGGTATTGAGATGGCCCTTGGAACCCCGGTAGACCGGATCCTTCTCGTCGGCCTCCTGCTCTTCGGCGGCGCGTTTTTCCAGCCGCGCCACGATAGCGGGGATCACGTCTTTGCCATTGTAGTCGGCCTTGAGCATCCAAGTGAAGTGGTTCACACCTGCGGTGAGCAAGTCGAAGTCCCGGTCGTGCGCGGGCGTCCAGTCCTCTTTTTTTTCAATGATCCCGGCCAGTTCGGCGAAATTCGCTTTGAGTTGATGCTGGGCGTCGCAGAGGGCGAAGCTCCGGAGATCCGGGAAGTGGCGCCGGATAGCGATCCCGAGCACAGCGGTCGGATTGATGTAGTTTACCATCCATGCGTGGGGGGCAAGTTCCCGGATGTCTGCGGCGACCCGCAGGGCTTCAGGCAGTTCCCGCATTGATCGCAGAATGCCGCCCGGGCCGATAGTGTCGCCGGAGCACATGCGGATGCCGTATTTCGCCGACACCTCGCAGTCCACCCCGCGATAGTGGGCGTTGCGTCGGGCGAAACTCAGCACCACAAAATCCGCGCCGGGGAGCACGTCCCTCCGGTTGGACGATGCCTCGATCTTCAGCGGCACCCCGTTGTGCGCCACCACCCTCTCCGCCAGGCGTTTCATTTTGTCCAGCCGTTCCGCATCGGTGTCAACCAGCGCCAGAGTACCGTTCCGTAATTGTGGCGAATGCACCATCTGCCAGATGGCCTTGCGTCCAAAAAACAAACTGCCTGCGCCAATGAGAACCACTTTAGGGGATGACATATATATAAGCTCCGTTGAATTGTGAGTTATCCATCAAACCGAGAAGAAAATATATTCTTTTCTGTATTGGTTAAATCCATTTCGCATGTATAATCGTTAGTTTAATATGGATAATATTGATATCGAGGCGTTAACAGTGGCTACCAGCCATTTGCGCACGCCCGGGCAACCGGCGCGGACCCCATTCCGCATCCGCACGCTGGGAAAGGTGGTGCATCAATCCGCACACCTCACGCGCGGCACCTATTTCGACGACGCGATGCTTATGTGGGTTCAAGCGGGGCGAGGGCGGTATGTGCAGGGATGTCAAACCCTGCCGGTGGGGCCTGGCATGTTGGGCATGGTGCTGCCGGAGGGAGACCCGGGCTATCTACAAGCCGAGCCGACCGATCCTTATACGCACATCTACTGCCGGTTCGCGGGCGACGAAGCGCTACGGATGGCGCGGGAGATCCGGCGGCGCATGTCCGCCCCGTTCGTGGTCCATCTCGCCGGCGTGGAAGTCGGGGCATTGCTGGAGGCGATGCTGGCGGAGGAAGGCTCGCAGCAACCGGGTTCGGAGAGCGCGGAATTCATGTCGGCCGTAGAGACGATGCTGGCCCGGGTGCTGGCGACGCTTCTTCGTCCGCCGGCGCTTTCCGGAGGGCGGCCCCGCCTCGGACGCGAGAAGTTGTCGGCCTACATTCTCGACAACCTTCACCGTCCGGTGTCACTCGACCGGACAGCGGCTCATTTCGGGCTGAGCCGGGCGCACCTCTGCCGGGAGGCGAAACGTCTCCTCGGCATGCCCTTCCAGAAAGCCGCCGAGCGGGAGAAGTTGATTTGGGCGGCCACCCTGCTGCGGGATCGCACCCTTGACCTCAACGTATCCGAAGCCGCCTACCGGGTCGGCTACGCCGATCCGCTGTACTTCTCCAAAGTATTCAAACGCCATCACGGCATCAGCCCTTCCTCCTACCGGGCGTGAAGAGACTCTATATTACTTGAATTCCTTCTGCCTCCATGGGTAAGATTCCACGCAACGTCCATCCATATTTATATTTTTAATTCAGGAACCAGCTATGCCCCTTCTTTGGGATCCCACACAGACACCCGCCGATGTCCTGAACGCCTTGTCCGTCCTCGCCCCGGACTATCCGATGCTGCAAACCAGCGACCAGCCATCGCTGCATTTCAAGATGGAGCCGGACCTGCAAGGCCCGCGCATCGTGCGGGACGGCGCCTCGACGGAAATCCACTACAGCACCCTCCCCCACGCCCTGCGCGGTCTCGGCAGCGTCATGGCCGACCTCACGCCGCCGGACGCGCGTTCGGAGGAAGTGCTCCCCTTCTCCATGCTCGGCATCATGCTCGACTGCTCGCGAAACGCTGTCATGAAACCGGACCATCTCAAACGCTGGATGCGCCAGCTCGCGTTGCTGGGCTACAACACGGTGATGCTCTACACCGAGGATACCTACGAACTGGAAGGCGAGGAATATTTCGGATACCTGCGCGGTCGCTACACGGCGGACGAATTGCAGGATCTCGACCGCTACGCCGCCCAGCTCGGCATCGAGATGATCGGCTGCATTCAAACGCTGGGCCATTTATCCCAGATCATCCGCTGGCGCACCTACAAGGCCATATGCGACACGGCCTCCGTCCTGCTGGTGGACGATGATCGCACCTACGCGTTGATCGAGAAGATGATCGCCCTTTACGCGAAGACCTACCGGACCCGGCGCATCCACATCGGCATGGACGAAACCCACGATCTGGGCCGGGGCCACTTCATGGATCGGCACGGATACGAACGCGCGTACGACATCTTCAACCGCCATCTGGCGCGGGTCATCGCGATCTGCGAAAAACACGGACTGCAACCGATGATCTGGTCCGACATGTATTTCCGCATGGGCAGCAAGACGCAGGACTATTACGACAAAGCCTGCGTCATCCCCGATGATGTAAAGAAGGCCATTCCCTCACAGGCGCAACTCGTGTACTGGGATTACTACCATCACGACCAACCCTTTTACGAGGACTGGATTCAGCGTCACCGAGCCTTGGGTCAGGAACCGTTGATGGCATCCGGGGTGTGGACCTGGGACGGACTGTTCTGGTACGGGCACAAGAAGACCCTCGCCAGCGTACCGCCCTGCGTCAAAGCCTGCCGCGCTACGGGACTCAAGGAGGTGATCTTCACGTTGTGGGGCGATGACGGGGCCTATTGTGAATACGATTCGGCGCTGGCGGGACTGGCGCTCGCGGCGGAAACCGCAGTGGCGGGCGACCGGGAGGTGGATGTGGATTTCCTGGCCCGTCGTTTTCAGGCGATCTGCGGCGCGGACTATCACCAGGTGCTGGAGGCGGCGGAAATCGAAAAGCACATCATCCCGGCCAACCTCTTCTGGGACGATCCGATCCAGCGCATCTACTGGAAGGACGAATCCCTGCGCGGGGCGGATCACTGGCCCAAGGTCCTGAAGCAATACCATCGACTCCTGCGCCGCCTCAAGCCGGTGCTGGACCGGACCGAGCCGATGGACTTCGCCCATTGGGCCGCGCTGGTGCGTTATCTGCGCGCGGTCATGCAGTTCAACCTGGCGATGGACACCGCCTACGCGGCCCGCGACCGCGATGCGCTGATCACGTTGCGTAAACAAACCACCCGCATGATCAAGTTGATTGAAGCGTGCAATGAATCCTTCCGGCGGCAGTGGTTGAAACGCAACCGTCCGCACGGGCTGGCGACGTTGCAGATCCGGATCGGCGCGCAGAAACAGCGATGGGCCGAACTCGCGCGGCAACTGGACGAACTGCTCGACGGGACCGTGGACCGTCTGCCCGAGCTGGAGGAAAAAGGGAAAGCGCTGCTCACGATACCGGCCGGCTGGTACGGAGTCGTGCCTGCGGGATGCCTGCTATGAACCCTGCGCGGCAACCGAATATTATTCTGATCAACTGCGATGATCTCGGCTATGGCGACCTGGCCTGCTACGGCTCGGAGCGCAACGATACGCCGCACCTGGATCAACTGGCGGCGGAAGGCCTGCGCTTCAGCGATTTCTACATGGCCTCGCCCGTGTGCTCCGCGTCGCGCGCAGCGATGCTCACCGGTTGCTATCCGCAGCGTATTGGATTTGCGCACTATGAAGTGCTTTTCCCCGGGCAAGCCCAGGACCAGCATCCGGACCTGGTCGCCGGGATCGAGGCGGAGGCCGAAGCATTCCGACAGGCCTTTGGCGACCATCGCCTCGGTCGCTCAGGGGAGGCCATTCGAGAAATCGGGGTGTGCCCGGATCCCAGGCCCCTTACGGAATACGACGAGAACCATCCCTATATGATCGCCTACTACGACCTGGCCGACATGCCGACCATGTCCGGATAGCGGACCCTAGAAAGAATGGATGCGGGTCATTCTTTGCGCGGCGAGCAGCAGAATTCCGGACAGGATGAGGATCAAACTGGAGGGCTCGGGCACCAGATAGGTGACATCCAGAAATTTATTGTCTGTGTCCAGATTGAAGGTCCATCCGCTGCTGACTCCGTCGGCCAATTCCAGAACGGGCGTGCCTTGGACATTGCGGCTCCATTCCAGCAGACGCCACGTGCCGTCGGCGGGAGAGGTTCCCGTAGAAAATCCGAGATTCAATTTTGATCCGGACAGGAATTCCACATCGAGTGCTTCAATCGTTTTCCAGGTGTTTGGATCCGCTACCGCAGCATTATCTATCAGGGCGCTAAACGTCCCGCCTTCCAACTCAAAGTGACCGGACATGGTCAGCAGCGAGCCGCTGCCGTCCATTTCCAAAAATCCCCCGCTGCGGATGCGTGCGCCTCCTTCAGACGACATCCCCAGGTTCACCGTGGATGAACCCGACATCAGAAGCGCGGCCGTGGTGGTTCCATCCGTTCTGCCGAGATTTAAATAGCGTCCGGCGTTTAGTGATCCGCCGCTGATGTTGTACGTGCCATGACTTCCAGCGAGAGATCCGATGCGGACGGAGTCCCCGCTGTTTGAAGTAGAAACCGAGCCGTTGCTCTGGTTCACCGTGCCCGTGCCCCCACGGCCAATCCAAATGGGCTGTCCTGCGGTTAAGATCCCGCCACTGATATTGAATGTCCCGGTGGATGCGCCATCCCGGCCGATCTGGAACCCGCCGGTCAGCCCCACGGTCCCGCCGTCCATCGTGACCGTGCCGGTTCCAGTGCCATTGCCGACCCGGAGCCCGTCGTTTTCATTCGAGTCGAGGGTCGAGAGGTTCGCTCCGGTGGTGATGTAAAGGAAACCCGCGCCAGCGCTGCCGACAAAAACATCATTGACCGTCTGCGCGTCATTCAGAACTGCGGCCGTGGCCAGCGTGTTCCCGGTGATGTTGGCCGTATCTGTGTTTCCCGGAACACCGTTTGGATCCCAATTGTCCCCGGTGTTCCAGTTATCCCCTATGCCCCCCCATCCCATACTGCGGCCTGGACACTCGATACCACGGCGCAACACAGGCCACATAAAATCCATGTTAACAGTTTGTTTTGAGTGCGGCGACCCAGTGAGCGGCGCAGCCACACCACGATACTGCCCAGCAGGATCAAGACCACGGTGCCCGGTTCGGGAATCGTCTCCAAACCGCTCAGGATAAGATCATTCCCCACGACGTTGACCGTGGCGCCGCTGGTGATGAGCTCCGGTCCGCCCCCGTGGGCGAAGTTGACGGTCGGCAGGGTTCCAAAGGAAGTACCCGTCATCAGGATAAACTCGTCGGACATCTGGATGCCGCCCCCTCCGACGTCGTTCAGGCGCAGGGTCAGGTTGGCGCCGAAAGTGACGTCTTCTACACTCAGCAGATCGTCGGCGCCGGATGCGCTCAGGCGGTACTGGTAAATCGCCCCGTCGTCCACAATCAGACCGCCTTGGATGTTCAGTGTCCCTACCGTGGCGGTGTCGCCCGCGGCGATGACGCCACCGCTGGCGACGGTCACCGATTTACCGCTCCCCAGGCCTATGGTCCCCAGCCCGCCCAGCGTACCGCCAGCGTTCACCAAATAGTCGCCCTGACCGGAGGAGGTCCCGTTAATGTCCAGCCTACCGCCGTTGATCGTGGTGTCGCCGGTA
>Ga0208075_1000759_pt1 | contig 12912 bp, 13 predicted proteins | sample HotLakmasection5_FD_184728 | JGI IMG/M metagenome (GOLD analysis project Ga0208075, IMG submission 184728) | Hypersaline microbial mat communities from Hot Lake, Washington, USA - Section #5 (SPAdes) | ecosystem: Environmental > Aquatic > Non-marine Saline and Alkaline > Hypersaline > Microbial... | reverse complement strand
CCGCGGCCGTGACGCGCACGGTCGCGTCCGCTCGACCGCGGCGCTCGACCGCGGATGGTTCCGCACGAACGACCTCGGGCGGTGGTCGAGCGGCCGCCTCGAGGTGCTCGGGCGCGCCGACGAGGTGCTGCTGTCAGGTGGCGAGAACGTGCCCCTGCCGGCCGTGCTCGCGCGGCTGCTGTCCCATCCCGGGGTGGCGGACGCGGCCGTGCTGGCGGCCCCCGACCTGCGGTGGGGGCAGGTGCCCGTCGCCGTGGTCGTGCCGCGAGACCCGGCGACGCCGCCGACGCTCGAGGAGCTCCGCACGCACGTGCGGCGCGACGCGCCGGCGGCCTGGGCCCCCGCGCGGCTGCACCTGCTGCCGGCCCTGCCACGCGACGGGATGGGCAAGCTCTCACGACCGCGGCTGGAGCGGCTGGTGGCCGAGGAGGAGGGGCGGGTCACCTCCTCCTAGCCCCCGTGCGCCCGCACTCAGCTGAGCTGGAGCACCATCATCGGCTCGTCGCTGGGCACCGGCGAGCCACCCTCGGGCTCGATGGTGATCCCGACCGCGGTGGCGCCGGCCACGTCACCGGTCATCACTCGGGTCGCGCGACCGTCCTCGTCGGGGTCGAACAGCCCGGCCGGGGCAGCACCGTCGGGGTTGATCAGCCACAGCACGTAGGTGTGCTGGTGCGGGGCCGGTTCCCAGCCCTCCGCGATGAAGACGGCCTCCCCGCGGGTCGGGGACGCCACGACGCGACCGAGGACGTCGTCGTGGGTGACGGAGACGGTGACCGCATCCGGGGCGGCCAGGACGTCGGTGAGCGCCGACGAGGTCGGCACGGGGGTGTCCGTGGTCTGCTGCTCGAGCTGCGCCAGGCGTTCGGTGACGGTCCGCAGCTCGCTCGAGGTCTGGTCGGCGGCGCTGGCCACCACCTCGAGGTCGGCGACCTGGCCCTGCAGGGACAGCACGAGCGCGGCGAGCCCACCGACGGCCACGAGCAGCAGCGCCGCGGCGATGCCCAGACCACCGGTGACCAAGCGGGGTAGGGAGCGCCTCGCCGCGAGCTCGTCGAGCACGGTGTGGGCCGCCGCTTCGGGCCGCTCCTGGCGGACCCCGTCGATCTCGGCCAGGACCCGGGCCCGCAGCCCCGCCGGTGGGCGCGAGGCGGAGATGGCCCCGAGCCGCGCCGCGGTGGCCTGCAACTCCTGGACCTCCTGTTCGCAGGCGGCACAGACGGCCAGGTGCGCCTCGAACAGCTCCCGCTCGCCGTCCGGGAGCGCGTCGACGGCGTAGGCACCGGTGAGGGTGTGCAGATCGGGGCGCTCGACCATCACGCCACCCCCAACGCGTCACGCAACCGGATCAGGCCGTCCCGCATGCGGGTCTTGACCGTTCCGAGGGGGGTGTCGAGCAGCTCGGCGACCTCGCGGTAGGTGTAGCCCTGGTAGTAGGCCAGCTCGACCGCCTGCCGCTGCAGATCGGTGAGGGTGTCGAGGGCGGTGCGGACCTGCTCGTGCTCGAAGGCGACCTCGACGTGCTCGCTGACCTCGTCGAAGTCCCGGGCATGCTGCTGGCCGGCGACGCGCTGGGTGCGGTTACGGGAGGCCTGCTCGGACCGCACGCGGTCGATGGCACGCCGGTGCGCCATGGTCAGGATCCAGGTCCGCGCGGAGCCACGATCGGGGTCGAAGCGCACGGCGGTGCGCCACACCTCGACCATCACCTCCTGCGTGACCTCCTCCGACTGGGCGGGATCACGCACCACCCGACGGACGATGCCGTGCACCAGGGCCCCGATGCGGTCGTAGAGGGCCGCGAAGGCCGCCTGATCGCCGCGTGCCACGGCCAGCAGCAACGCTTCCTCGTCCGGCCCCTGGACAGGGACCGTCACCTCGTCGGCACCGGCGACCGGGTGCAGCCAGCGACCTTCGGCAGCCACACCAACCTCCAGCATCGCACGGGCGCCGGAGCGCGACGCCCGGCCGACGTGACCGTGCCGTCCACGGTCTCACCCCTTCTTCGGTAACCGAGGCCCGGTGGGTTGGCCGCGGCCGGGACCGGGTGCACACCGCGGTCGGCGCCGGGGACGCCGGGTACCGAGCGTTGCGGCCTACAGGTCAGCGTAGGAGTGCAGACCGACGACCACGTAGTTGGCGATCAGGTAGGTCCCCATGAGCACGATGAACGCGGCGATCCCGATCCAGGCGGCGCCACGCCCCTTCACGCCACGCGTCGCGCGGGCATGGAGGTAGCCGGCGTAGGCGATCCAGGTCAGGAAGGCACCGGTCTCCTTCGGGTCCCAGCCCCAGAAGCGACCCCACGAGACCTCGGCCCACATCGCGCCGGCGATCGTGCCGACGGTCCACAGCACGAAGGCGAAGGCGGTCGTGCGGTGGGCGATGCCGTCCATCGTCGCCGTCGACGGCAGGTACGGCACGAACCAGCGCAGGAGCAGCGCTGCGGCGACCATCGTGAGGTTCACGGTCAGGAAGCGCGTCAACCCCGCGGTGAGGGTCTCGGCCGTGGTCAGCCACACCCAGGAGACCAGCGAGGTGCCGAGGAAGGTGCCCAGCGCCAGCTTGACAGGGGGCACACCCGCACGCAGGGCCCGGTGGTAGGCGGCGAGCTCGGCACGGTCGTGGTCCCCGTCCGGGTCGTCCCCGGCACCGTCGCCCGTCGGCCGGGGCTCGGCGCCGAGCTGCGCCGCATCGGTGCTGCCCCCATCGGCGACGTCGCCGATGTAGGCCGCCCCGACCGTCGAGCCGCTGCCGGGGCGCGAGCGGTCCGCCGCGACCGACAGCTCCGCGGTGTCGCGCAGCAGGAACAGGGCGTTGAAGACGAACGCCGCGCCGAAGATGCCCATGGCGCCGACCAGCAGCGAGACGTGGAACGGACGCCACCAGGTGTCGAGGATCGGCATGAGGGGCCCGGGCTCGGCGTACATGAGCATCGCCATGCCCAGCACCAGGGAGCCTCCGAGGAGCACGAAGCCGTGCAGCTCGGGACGCCGACGCACGAACTGGAGGTAGCTGAGCCCGACCACGACGCCGACCAGCGCCATGAGCGAGGTCACCTCGAACATGTTGCCGAGCGGCAGGCGCTGCTGTGCCAGCCCCCTGGCGATCTCGTGCCCGATGTGGGTCCCGATTCCGAGCACGGCCAGGACCCCGGCGATGCGGCGGGCGAGACGCCCCCGGTCACGTTCGTCCGCGCGACCGACGGTCGTCGTCAGGGCGTACAGGGAGACGAACGCCGCCGTCAGGTACAGCATCAGCGTGGTCGGGAAGTACAGCAGTCGGGACAGCTCCGCGAGCTGATCGGGGCCCATGGTCACTCCACCTCGAGGTCTCGGTCGTGCGCGGGGCGTGCGGGGCGCGGCCACCGGTATCGGCGCCGGACGGCGAGCCGCCGGTGGCCGTCATCAGAGCTGCGACGAGGTCCTCGAACTCCCGTTCGAAGGCCTCGGGACGCTGGAACGTCCGACCGGCGACGGTCACCAGGGTACGTGCAGCCGCCGGCTCCTCCATCGTCACGACCCACAGGCGACGGCGGTAGGCGTACAGCGACCCCAGTAGCCCGAGCACGAGCAGGGTCGAGCCGAGCAGCAGGTAGGGCACCTGTGGCCGTGAACTGACCTGGAAACCGACCCAGCGGCGCAGCTCGGGGAAGGAGACGGTGACGCCGCCGACGTCCATCGACTGGCCGAGCCGCAGCGCGCCGAAACCGTCGGACTCCAGCGCCGCGACGTCGAGCTCGTTGATCGTCTGCTGGGTGGCGCCGAGCTGCAGGTCGCCGCGATACTGCTCGAAGACCAGCAGCGGCGCGTCGGCCCAGGGGGCCCCGGTCGGGACCGGTCGCCCGTCCTCGCCGTCGGGGGCGAAGGGGTAGAGGAAGACGTCGAGACCGACGTCGGGCTGCGCGGCCGGTGCCTTGGCGGCACCCCGGTAGAACCCACCGTCGGTCAGCGTCGGGGTGAGGAAGGTGTCGTGCACCACCTCGCCGTCCACCTCGATGACCACACGGGGGGCGTACCCCCAGTCCAACTGCGTGACCCGGGTGCCGTCCAGGTTGAGCGGCCGGTTGCTGTCCACGACGGCGGCGAACGGCTCCCCGTCGACCGGGGTGATGCGGACGTCGGAGCGGAACACGGTCGGCTGGCCGGCACCCGGCGCCAGAGGGTCGCGGATCCAGTCGATGTGGAAGTCCTCGAGCTCGAGCCGCCAGCCGTCGTGGTCGCCCTCCCCGAACCAGCGACCAGGGCTGTACGACCAGTACGACACGGCGGTGTCCCGGAAGCCGGGGTCGCCCTCCACCACGCCGCGCTGGCCCTCGAAGGTGAGCAGCTGGCCGACGACGATCGCGGCGAGCAGCACGTAGAAGGAGAGATGGAAGACCAGGCTCCCACCCTCCCGTGCCCACAGCCCCTTCTCGGCGGCGACCTGGGGAGGACGACGGTCGTCACCGTCACCCTCGTGGCGGCGGACCCGCCAGCGGCGTTGCGACAGCACCTCGATGGCTGCCGAGCGCACCTCGTCGGGTGGACGGTCGGTGGTGAAGCTCGCACGTTCGTCCTGGGCGCCGAGGTGCCGCACGATCGGCGGCTGGCTGTGCCGGACGAGGCGGACCCAGGCCCTGATGCGCGGGATGAGGCAGGCGGTCAGGCTGATGTACAGCGCCAGCAGGACGGCGAGGAAGGCGGCCGAGCCGTAGACGTCGAAGGCGCCGATCGCATCGAGGACCCGGCTGACGGCCACGCCGGGGCCCGACTCCCCCGACCGCCACGCCGCCACGGTGGTCGGCACGTTCGGTTCCTGGGGCACCCCGGTGGCCACGATGCTGAGCACCGCGAGGGCCAGCAGCAGGTAGAGGGCCGTGCGCATCCGTGCCAGCCACCGCCAGCCCATCACCAGCGAGTCCCACACGAAGGCCGCCGGGCCCGTCGGCCGCGTGCGCCCACGCCGCAGCGGCGGGTTCATCTGGGGGGGCGGGGCGGACTCGGTCACGGTGCGGGCGTCCTCTGCGACGCTGGAGCGCCGACGGTCTCGAGCAGGGGGTCCGGCAGGTCCGGGAGCGGAGCGGGCATCAGATCGGTGGCTCGAAGCCCTGGATCATGGGACGCAGCAGGAACATCAGCTGGTCCCACAACCCGGTGGCGATCGAGAGCCCGACGGCGACGAGCAGGCTGCCACCGACGATCTGGAGCGTGCGGGCGTTGCGCTTGAGGAACTCCAGCGTGCCCGACATGCGCCGGAAGAGCACACCGAAGAGCACGAACGGGAGCCCGAGGCCGAGGGCGTAGACGAACCCCAGCACGGCACCGCGGGCGGAGACCCCGGAGCTGACGTTCAGCGACAGCGTAAGTATCGCGCCGGCGGCCGGTCCGATACACGGCGTCCAACCGACGCCGAACACGAACCCGAGGACCGGTGCGGTCGCGAGCCCGCCGCTCGGAGCGCGGCTCATCAGGCGGTACTCGCGGCTGAAGCGTCCGAGGGCCATCAGCAGCCCGAGCGCGGCGACGACAGCGCCCATCACCACCTGCGCGGTCGTGGATCGCGCCAGGGTGTTGACGGTGCCGACCGCGAAGCCGAGCATCGTGAAGGGCACGGCGAAGCCGATCACGAACAGCAGCGAGCCGGCCAGCACCCGACCTCGCGCCCTGGCGTCGGCGTCGGCGAGGTCCTGGCCGGACAGTCCCGTGATGTAGGACAGGTAGCCGGGCACGAGCGGCAGCACGCAGGGGGAGGCGAAGGACACCAGCCCGGCGGCCAGGGCGATGGCCGCCGCGAACAGCAGGTTGGCGTCGACGATGATGGTCTGGACGGTCTCGGCCATGGCTCAGACCTCGTCGGCGAGCACGGCCGCCAGCGACGTGGTCTCACGGGTCCCGATCACCCCGAACACCCGGATGGCCACCCGTCCCTCGCGGTCGATGAACAGCGTGGAGGGGATGTTGCGGGGGCCGACCCCGGAGAAGCGGGACGCGTAGTCGTTGGCGGGGTCGAACAGCGAGGGGTAGGGGATGGAGAACTCGCGGATGTGAGCCAGGGCGTTGGCCTCGGCGTCCTCGATGTTGACACCGAGGAAGGCGACCTCGTCCTCGGGGAGCTGGTCGAACGCGGCGTTCAGATCGGGCTGCTCGATGCGGCAGGGCCCGCACCAGGAGGCCCAGAAGTTGACGACGACGACCTTGCCCGTGAACGCGTCGAGGCCGAGCTCCTCCGAGCCTCCGACCACCGGCAGGTGGTCGACCGGCGCCGGCACCCGGTCCTCGACGGGGATGGGGCACAAGCCCGGCCGCACCCCCGGCAGCTGGTCGCAGTCGGCGGCCGCCGAAGCGCCGCCGCTGCAGCCCACCAGCAGCAGCGCACCGGCCGCCAGCAGCCAGCCGAGCAGGCGCATCGCTGCCTCCGGAGGGGTCGGATCGGGCCTGCGACGAGGGCGGCAGCCCGGCCCGTGGCTGGTGCCGCCAGGGCTGAGGGTGCCCGGTGTCGCCCCGGGACGCGAACCGGGACACATCGAGCGGGATCGGGCGTCCCGCGCTACTGCGCGATCGGCTCGGCGATGCGCTCCGGCTCCTCCGCCTCGGCGGTCCGGAGCCGTTTGTCGCGCATCTCGAGCCGGTCGAGCCAGAACAGGCTCGCGGCGAACAGGACCAGGGAGATCACGGTCCAGATCGCGGCAGGTACCCACTCGGCGCCGGGGTCGAAGAAGGCGAACCAGGACACCGGATCACCGACCGGCACCGGTTCGAACGGCACCCCGTCGGCATCGGTGAACGTGGCCGTGGCCTGGAACTGCTGCGTCGCGAGCAGGACCCCGGTCTCCGGGTGCTCGAAGACCATCGTCTCGCCCAGCCGCTCGACGTTGAAGAACGGTTGTGCGCGCCCGACGGCGTCCTCGGGACGCTGGGCCGCCGCGTCCTCCTCGAACTCGGAGCGGCGGCTGACACCGATCTGCGCGACACCGTTGTCGTCGATCGGCAGGAACTGATCCTGCATGTTGTCGGCCGCCTGGCCGACCGAGCCGGACAGCTGACCGAACGCGGGACGCGACTCCAGCTCCTCCTCGTCGAGGTCACCGAAGCCGAGGAACTCCGCGACCGGCTGGAACCGGTCCACCTCGGTGCCGCCGGGGAAGAACCCAGCACGCGGTGAGCCCTCCTCGAACGCGAACCACTCGGGGCTGTAGTGGTCGGGCGACTGCCCGGGCAGGTGGTCGATGCCACGGTTGGCGGGGATACCCGGACCGCCGAACCACCAGAAGACGCCGAGCAGGAACGCGAAGCCGAAGAAGGCCACGCCGTAGATCGCGGCGGCCTTCTTCGCGCCGTAGTTGGACCACAGCAGGACGTAGACCGAGCCGGACAGGAACAGCAGCCCGAGCGGGATGGCGAGGATGGCGGCCGGGTGGTCGGCCGGGATGGCCTCCTCGACCGCGAGGAAGGTGACGAGCTCCATCATCATCGATCTCCCTCGGCCTCGTCGGCCGGCACCGGCTCGCCGCCGATCTGGGCACTGCGTGGTCCGCCGAGCTCCTGGAAGGACTCGATGTGATCGATGACCGCCTCGATCGCGTCATCGGTCAACTCGAGGTCGAAGGCCGGCATGGGGGCGTTGCCCGGCAGGTTGCGCCCGTTGTACAGCACGTCACGGACCACGGCCCGGGCCTGCTCGAGGGACGCGTCATCCTCCCCGGACCACCCGTACCGCTCGAACACGTTGATCAGCTGCGGGCCGACGTAGCCCTCGGCGTCGGGTCCGTGGCACCGGGCGCAGTTGGCCTCGAACACGTCCTCGCCGCTGCGGCCGACGAAGGACTGCGCTTCGGGGATCTCACCGGTCTGGACCGACAGGATGTAGGTCACGATCTGCTCGAGCTGGTTGTCGGAGTACACCCCACCGTTGGCGACGCTGAACGCGTTCATGGGGGTGCCGGCGCGCCCGTGGATCAGCGTGAGCAGGATGAACTCCCGCACGTCGGTGACGACCTCGGTGTCGGCGTAGCGGGCGACGATGTTGTTGAGCGCCGGCGCCGGCCAGGCAGCCTCGATCTCCTGGTTGGGGTGCGGCGCCGAACCGCCCTCGAGGTTGACCCCGTGGCAGGACGCGCAGGCGTTCTGGTACTCGGCGCGCCCGGCGGCCACGTCGGACTCGTAGAAGTCGTCGACCGCGTTGTTGATCCGGGTCGGCTCGATCAGCCAGTACAACGGGATGAACAGGGAGGCGAACACCGCCAGGGCGACCCCCCACGACATCGCCCGTTCCATCCCCGTGGTCTCGAGCTCCTCGTCCGAGTGGTAGGGGCGCATCGCCAACGGGATGTCGGCGTGACGCTTCGGCCCCGAGCGCTTGCCGGGCCCGACCACGAAGTACGCGATCGCGAAGCCGACGAGCGCCACGATGAGGATCAGCAGCGGCACGGTGCCCGAGCCGCCGGCCTCGGCAGCGAGGAAGGGGTGGATCATCGCAGGTCTCCCGGGCTCAGGCGTCGACGCACGAGGGCCCCTCGGGCGGCTGCTCGAGGGCGTTCGCGGTCCGGGCCGGGCCGGTCAGAGGGTTGCCGAGGTTGACGACGAACTGGCCGTCCTCGTCGACGAAGGAGGAGTAGCGGTCGAGCCCCCGTGGCGCGGGGCCGGCCTGCCACTCGCCGTACCGGTTGTAGCGCGAGCCGTGGCAGGGGCACTCGAACCACTGCGAGGACTGGCACCAGGGCACCCCGCAGCCCAGGTGCGGGCAGGACTGCGAGTTCACGGCCATCAACCCGGTCTCGCCGTCGGGGAGGATCGCGTGGTCGTCGCCGTAGGCCCGCATGGCCGCCGAGGAGGTCGCGTCCCAGACCAGGATGGAGATCCCGCCGTCGGGGATCCGCAGCGGAGCGCGGTCGGACTGGACGCTGTCGACGATCTCCTGCGCGTTGCCGAGCACCACCTCGCCCACCAGCGCGTCCCCCAGCCGGGGCCACAGCATGCCGAGGGTGCCGACACCGAACGCCGCCAAGCCCGCGCCGACGGACCCGATGAGCCCGTAGCGCAGGAACGTGCGCCGCTCGACCGGCTTCAGCGTTGCGTGGCCTTTGCCGTCGTCTGCCATGGTCTCGTCCTTGATCGTGTCCGCCGACCCGGGTCACGGGACGGTGGTGAGCGCGCTCGGCTACAGCGTGAACCCGAGGCCCTGGACCCAGGGCCACACCCAGGCGTAGCCGGCGCCGCGGATGAAGGAGCCGATGAGCACCAGCAGCCCCCAGAAGGTCAGGAAGAACGTGAAAGCGAGGTTGGCGACCTTGCGGTTCTCCGGCTTGGCCGAGGGGTTCTTGTCCATGTAGGGCGCTGCCATCAGCATCACGACGAACACCCCGGGCAGGGTGACGCCGGCGATCATCGGGTGGAAGTAGGCCAGCAGCTCCTGCAGCCCCATGAAGTACCACGGCGCCTTGTTGATCGCCGGTACCTCCTGGGGGTTGGCGAGGGAGCCGAGCGGCGCGTCGAGGAAGAAGGAGGCGATCAGCAGCAGCGACCCGGCCGCGAGCAGCGCCACGAACTCGACCAGCAGCAGGTGGGGCCAGGTGTAGACCTTGTCCGTCTGCTTGGACTGCACCTGCTGGATACCGGCGGGGGGCACGAGCGCCAGCAGCCGGTGGGTGTGGGTCGAGGAGGTGGGCACCCCCATGGAGGCCGGCTGTCCCCCACCGTTGCCGCCGTTGCCGAGCGAGGCGGCGACGCGGGCCGCCCGTTCCTCGGGTGTCAGCCGGCCGCCGCCACCGCCCGCGGCCTCGGCCGGCGCGGCGGTCTTGGTCGCGACCCCACCGCCACCGCCGGACGCACGCGCCGCCTCCAGGGCCTGCTTGGCCTCCTCGGGCGGCTTCGGGCCGAGCGTGGCGCCCTCGGCGATCTTGCTGGCGCGCACGGCGGCGGCCTTGGCCTTGGCCCGGGCGATCCGCTCGCTCTTGCCCTCGGCGATCAGACGGTCGTAGACCGACTGGTCCGGGGTGATCTCCTCGCTCATCGGTGCGCCTCTCTCAGCGGTGCGGGGCTGCTGCCCGTGAGGTGGTGCTCGGGCGGCGGCCTACAGCGGACCGGAGATGCCACCGTCCTTGCGGATCCGCCAGAAGTGGACCGCGAGGAAGATGACGGTGATGAAGGGGATGAAGAGCACGTGCAGGACGTACCAGCGGAGCAGGGTCTCCGGACCGATCTCGATCCCACCCAGCAGCACGAACTGGACCTGGTCGCCGAACACGGGGGTGAAGCCCATCATGTTCGTCCCGACCGTGACCGCCCACAGGGCCAGCTGGTCCCAGGGCAGCAGGTAGCCGGTGAAGGACAGCAGCAGCGTCAGCAGCAGCAGGATCACGCCGACGACCCAGTTGAACTCCCGTGGTGGCTTGTACGCGCCATGGTAGAAGACCCGCGCCATGTGGAGGAACACCGTGAAGACCATGGCGTGCGCGCCCCAGCGATGGAGGTTGCGCACCAGCTGACCGAAGGTCACCGACGCGGACAGCTCCCGCATGTTCAGGTAGGCGATCTCGGTGCCGGCACCGGCCGCGGGGGTGTAGAAGAACATCAGGAAGATGCCGGTGACCGTCAGCAGGATGAACATGAAGAAGCTCAGCCCACCGAGGCAGTACGTGTAGGTGAGCTTGAGCCCGTGCCGCTTCACCTTCACGGGGTGGAGGTGGTAGAGCACGTTGTTCATCGAGGCCAGCGCCCGGTCACGCGAGGTGTCCCGGTAGCCCTTCCGGTAGATCGATCCCGGACGGAAGATCGACTTCCAGATGACGTTGTCCTGGACGTTGCCCTTGACGTCGTCGAACGTCGGGAGCTTCGGCACGCTCGTCCCTCTCTCGGTCGGTCCTGCGCGACGCCGTCGTAGCGTCGGTCACTGCCTGTCACGGTCGGGCGCGAGCACCCGGCCGCCTCGCCTCACCCGTCCACGCGTCCGAGCCAGAGCGCGTCCGACGGGCACCGCTCCACGCAGATGGCGCAGCGGGTGCACTCGTTGTCGTCGATGATGAACACCGCGTGGGACTGCGACGCCAACGTCTTCAGCGACGCGGAGTCCGCATCCTTGATGATGTCGGGCGACATCATGTAGATGCATTCCCAGGGGCACACGTCCTCGCAGGCTCGGCACAGGATGCACAGCTCCGGCGTGAGGCCGATGTGGCGCTTCGGCTTGACCCGCTCCTGCAGCCACTGTGGGTCGACCTGCTGGACCGTGTAGTCGTCGAACATCAGGGGGTGTTCGCCCTTGTCGGTCTTCCCCACGGTGTTCCTCCCCTCGTCCTCGTGCGGTGGAGCTCAGGCCGGCGTGCTCACGCGGCGACCGGTCACTTGTAGCCGCCGGCTTCGGGTTTGGTCTCCCCCGACGCCAGGGTCTTGGGCAGGCTTCGCTGGACCCGCAGACCGGCCCAGATCGTGGCGACGATGCCGCCGATCATCAGCGCGCCGACGACGCCCTCGGTGATGACCGAGTACAGGTTGGACGCGATGTCGAGGCGGTAGTCCTCGCTGATCTCGATGCCCGCCGACGCCGGGATGATCGTGCCCTCCAGCAGCTCGCGGTTGGACTCCGTGAACTGGATCCACCCGTGCGGCAGGACCCCGTGGACCCACCAGAGCAGGGCTGAGCCGCCCATGACGCCCATCGTCGCCGAGACCCACTCGCGCTTGCCGTAGGTCAGCTTGGCGACGTAGAGCGGCACGGCCACGAGCGGGCCGAGCCACAGCAGGATGATGGCGCCACCGACCCAGCCCCGGCCGGCGCTCGCGGGGTCGCCGAACTCGTACAGCGCACGCGCAGCCTCGGGCAGGACCGCGAACAACTCGCTGAACCACTCGCTCACGTGCGCTCCTGTCGCTGGCAGCGGGAGGACCGACGAATCGGCCCGCGTGGCCATCCGACCCTGGCGGGTCGATGGACCCGCCGTGGGGGGCCGAAGGTACCAACCGGCCCTCGACCCGAACAAACGGCCGGGGCCGCCGACCTCACCCGGGATGCCCGGCGGCGACCACCTCGGCGGCCTCGTGAGCCGCCTCGGCGATGCGCTGCAGGGCGGCGGTGTCCAGCGCCAGGGAGGTGAACACCACCTCGTAGCCCGATGGCGCCAGGTAGACCCCCCGTTCCAGCATCGCGTGGAAGAACCGCGCGTAGGCGTCGTGGTCGGCCGCGGCGACGTCCTCGAACCGGGTCACCGGCCGGTCGGTGAAGACCACGCCGGCCAGGGTGCCGCGCCGGGTCACCTGTGCGGTGACGCCAGCAGCCCGGAAGGCGGCCGCGAAGCCGTCGGCCACCATGCTGGTCGCGCCCTCCAGGCACTCGTAGACCGATCCGTCGAGCAGGGCCAGCTGCGCACGTCCGGCGGCCACCGCCACCGGGTTCCCGGACAGGGTCCCGGCCTGGTAGACCGGCCCGTCCGGCGCGAGGTGGTCCATCAGCGCCGCCGGCCCCCCGAAGGCGGCCAGCGGGAAGCCGCCCCCGACGACCTTGCCGAGGATCGTGATGTCGGGGGTGACGCCCTCGCGCTCCTGGGCACCGCCACGGGCCAGGCGGAAGCCGGTGATGACCTCGTCGAACACCAGCACGGCCCCGCAGGCGTCGGCCTGGTCACGGAGGAAGGCCAGGAAACCGTCGGCGGGGGGCACCAGGTTCATGTTGGCGGGCACGGGCTCGGCCAGGATCGCGGCGAGGTCGTCGCCGTGCTCGGCGACCACCTCGGCGACCGCGGCGCGATCGTTCCAGGGCACGAGGATCGTGTCACCGGCGGCACCGGGGGTCACCCCGGGGGAACCGGGGATGCCGAGGGTGGCCACCCCGGAGCCGGCGGCGACCAGCAGCGCGTCCGCATGGCCGTGGTAGTGACCGACGAACTTCAGCAGCTTGGCCCGGCCGGTCGCGCCGCGGGCGAGCCGTACGGCGCTCATG
>Ga0208075_1000731_pt1 | contig 13441 bp, 13 predicted proteins | sample HotLakmasection5_FD_184728 | JGI IMG/M metagenome (GOLD analysis project Ga0208075, IMG submission 184728) | Hypersaline microbial mat communities from Hot Lake, Washington, USA - Section #5 (SPAdes) | ecosystem: Environmental > Aquatic > Non-marine Saline and Alkaline > Hypersaline > Microbial... | reverse complement strand
GTTATGCTTATCTGCTCCCGGGAGGTTGCTTATTAGGTGATCGATTCACCCCTGCAGCCCTTTTTTAGGACAACGGCGATGGACTTGATTCAAGCCTGGCGTTCTATAGAGTGCTAAGGCAAGTAGCAATAGTTATTTTTACTTTAAAATAATCACTTACTAGTTTAGGAGTAGGACTCTGAGCACCATCAATATCTGGCAGAATCTGCCCCCCGCATTTACCGTGCTTGCTCCAATGGAGGATGTAACAGATACAGTCTTTCGTAGATTGATAATGGAGTGTGGTAGGCCGGACCTTTTTTTTACAGAATTTACGAGTGTCGATGGCTTGCTCTCAAAGGGTGTAGAGCAGGTTGCTCACCGTTTAAAATTCATCCCTGCTGAGCGTCCTCTAATTGCACAGATTTGGGGAACCCGTCCCGAAAAGTATCTATTAGCCTGTAAAGAGCTGGCGGCAATGGGGTTTGATGGGATTGATTTAAACATGGGTTGCCCTGTTGATAAGATAGTAAAGAATGGAGCATGTTCGGCTCTAATTGAAAATCCAAGTTTAGCTAAAGAGATTTATTTAGCATCGGTCGAAGGAGCAGGTGGTTTACCTGTCAGTATCAAAACAAGATTGGGCTTTCGTGACTTGCGAACAGAGCAGTGGTCGACATTTTTACTTGAGCTCGCACCTCCAGCTATTACAGTGCACGGTAGGATTGCCAAGCATTTATCCAAGAAGCCTGCAAACTGGGATGAGATAGCGAGAGTAGTCAAGTTAAGAGATCAGATGCAGAGTAAAACTCTGATTATCGGCAATGGAGATATCCGCAGTTTTGATGAGGCAACGCAAAGAATATCTCAAACAAAAGTTGATGGAGTAATGATTGGCAGGGGAATATTTGAGAATCCTTTCATCTTTAATCACCATGCTCAAACTCTAGCTGCTCGTCCCCCACAGGAAAAATTACAACTGCTATTAAGGCATATTGAGCTATTTGAGCAGATCTGGCAGGGACAAAAACCTTTTAGGATCCTAAAGAAATACTTTAAGATCTATGTCCAGAGCTTTTATGGAGCATCTGAACTCAGAGCAAGGTTAGTTGAGTCAGATAGTGCAGAGGAGGTACGATGTCATATTATGGAGTGGTTAAAAAATGACCCTAGTCGTTTCGTACATGCGAGTTAGTTAATACCCAACAGTAAAACTGCTCAGTATCAAAGCCTGTTTGAACCTTTGCTTTAACAACTAATTTCTTAGGATAGGCCCTTGGAACTTTCTTTGACCTAAAAGTAGCTCTCCAGCCATTTGTTCTACCGTCAAATTTTAATCTCTCTATATTCTTCCCATTTTTACGGGTAAGCCACGCTTTAGTTGTAATTATATTACTTGGTAAGAGAGCTGCTACCTTGCCATCCTTCTCACCAGTTTTGTAGACAAATCCGTTTACGCCATCACTTGCAGATCTTAACACATCACAACCAGGTATCCTGTTAGAGTCAGCAGAGCTGGAAATAATAGGTGAAGCCAGCAACGCATACTGATCAACATTAGAGAAAAGAGCTCCATCTTCGCCACCGGATTCAGCAAATGAAAATCCGAGCCCGACTAGTAAAAGTTGATTAGCCTCATCTGAAGTCTCTGGACAAAGCTCCTCCCATGCCATTGAATTGAGTAAAGTCATCGCCTCATACCAATTTCCACTGGTATAACTAGATATAATCTGTTGGATCAGTGCATACGGAACTGTATCAATACAGCCATCCGGACCACTGCCGTCACCTTGAGGTGGAGTAAGAGATCCGTCCTCAAGCAGACTAGTTTGAAAGATTGGAGCCAATTGATCTGCTGGATCGATTACGGTTAGATTTCCAGCAGAGGAGAGTAGTAGTTGTGATGGGTATCCCGGTTGATAGAAGTCACCGGTAGCAAATACAGCAGAAGTCTGTAAATTCTTTTTGGCAAGATGGTTTTGTGCCAGGTCGAGGTAGCCGTACTGAGTAGAACGGGTCATTTGATTTACCAGGAGAAACTCACCTGCGAGTAAATTGGTTCCAGAGAGTAATGGAATAATTTCGCCTTTAGTTCTCTTGGGTAGCTTATAATTATAAACCTGGCCAGGATCTGTAATTGGTCTCACTTGAGCTTTTAGAATCGGCCGTCGTGCATTTGGATTGCGGGGTGCCTTTCTTTTGGTCCGTAAGATAACCAGTGCGGGTGTACCTTGATGAGATGTGAGACTTACCTGATCCTTTGGGCGCTTTGGTACGCGAAATTCGAGACCAGAAAATTCTGAAGTAAATGGAGCAAAGAAAATTGCAGTGTTGCCTCGTTTTCCAACGTTAACTAGATCGAAAGTTCCGTTGTGTGTTAGATCGTAGGCCAGGATAGTAGAGTTCTTAATTGAACCGAGATAGACCGATCCTACGATTCCTTCACTTGTTATCAGTGATGCCGTGGCGTTTTGTCGTCGCCCCTCCGTTGCAATGGCTAGAACGGCAAATTTCTTTTTATACGGCACCGCAAGGAGTCTTGATGCGTCATCGTAGAGATGGGCAGCAACTGGAATGGTCTCTAGGACCTCTCCCTCAATATTGCGATATTCAACTAGTCCCATCTCTTTGATTAGCAAGGCATAGGAATTCTTGCTATCTAGCGCTGGATCAACACCACTTGCCGGTAGGCATATGACTAATGACAAGATTAAAGCGGGTAAATAGCTCAGAATTACTGATAAAAATGGCAATTTCTTAAAGACCATAACCTTTCTGTTTAAACACTACGAAAAACCTTCATTAATAGTTATGTGCTATCTAGAGACAATTGTTATCTAAGAAATGAATTTACTTAAAAAGCGGCACCCAATCTTAAGCATTATCCAGCTCTAGACGTTAGGAGGTATTAGGAAGTTATTAATCCAATAAAATGGGAGGCACCATGCAAGATGAGTCCAGTAAGCCAGAGCGGAAGAGAGGAATGACCTCTTTAACTCTACAGTGGATCGGAGAAAAGCTAAGACGATCAGAAGAGATTAAAAATGGGCTTGAATCAGGCTCCTATAAAGTAGATTCAGAAAGTGTGGCCAAGGCGTTAGTTAGCGACGATCCCTCTAAGTAAACCTCTATATTTTTAGATGTTTCAGGAGTAAGCCAAAGACGCTACTACGATGGTGTATTTTTGGCTTATTCCTGAGCGAGAGAATCTCGAATAGAGCGCATCTCCTCTACTTTAGATGAGTCGCCCAGGCCTTTATAACCTACTACCAACATTTCTATAACAGGTCTTGTTTCACGCTCAGAGATTGATGAGCTTGCTTTCATAATCTCAATCACTCTTTCAAATGCTAGCACCGCTTTTCGAAACTCTCTGTTCTCAATGTACTGTAAACCGCGGGCATATAGCTCGGCAGTAACGTTGAGATCATCCTCACGGCTTGAATCACTCTCTATCAGATTTAATCTATCTTCTTCGATAATAGTAGTTTCAACTCCATTGCGAGCCGTCTTTTGCTCTTTTGAGGGAGAGTTAAGTTCTAAATTAATTTTCTTTAGTCTTCTCCAGGCCAGGCTTTGCGCCAGCTCTTTTGCATTACCAAATTGACTGCTAAAGGCCTTTACATACCGGTTAGCCAATCTATTGTTTCCCTGAATCCTAAGTATTAGGACCATGGCAAGCATACTTTCACAGAGTAGGTGACCGGCTTCTTGTAGTATCTTTCTAAAGGACAGAGCTGTTTGGTAGGAGGTAAGGGCTGCCGGATAGTTTTCAAGGGCAACATAGCAGGTTCCCAGATTATGGTGACACTCTCTTGCTAAGTCTGGATGGTTATCCTTAATAATCGCTAGTGTTTGATTAAAATGTCCAATAGCCGCATGGTAGTCACTTTTTAGATAGGCCAGGTCCCCACAAAATTTGCAATACTGGGCAAAGGAGTGTGAATTTCCCCCAAATTTCTCTTCAATTTCAGGGTAAAGCCCAATAGCAATCTCCGTAATCCTGCCTTGATCTTGGTGCTCGGTAAGTAAAAGATCAAGTTCGGATAGGGTGTTCAGCAGTACCTCAATTTCAAAGTTCTTGGCCATTAATTGATTTATTTGAAGTAGGAGTGCTACTTCTTTCGAGGTATTATCACCGCATGAAAGTACATATGTGATTCTTTCAATCAGGGTTGAGGATAACTGAAGATTCTCTACTGACCCAACTGATTGAAGCTCACTCGCAATAAACTGATACTGCTGATCTGGTAGTTCACGATCCAGTGCTAAGGCGCTCTCACACCAGGAAACAGCTAGATCAAGACTAAGGGAATAATTAAAATCGGCTCTATTCGTATCGATTAGCTCTTGAGCTTGATCGAAGCATTCAAGCGCCTCCTCAAAGAGTCCATAGCCGGTAAGGGTGACTCCAAACTCCGCCGGTATTCTTCCATCAAAGGGATGTCCTGTCCCTAGTAACTCCTCGACTCTTTTCTTACATACAAGTAGCATCCGATTTGCTTCTCGTTGCATCTCGAGTTCTCTTAAAAAGCGAACCAGATCCAACTGAAATGAGAGCACTAAGGGGTGGTGACGCTCAAAACCTCGCTCAAGTGACCGTAGAGTAGCGCGTATCAATTGCATTGCAGTACGCTTTTGGCCCTGTTTAAGCAAGCTGCGAGCTTGCCTTAGCTGTTTTGGCTCATAGTATCTGTCTTGATTATCCACACTGTGTTTAGCGGCAATTTGGCTAATTTTCTAAAGTTACATCGCGAGTTATGGTAGGAAATTTTCGTAGGGGATTTTATTTGGCCCATTATCTGTGTGCTTATGAATCCGGACTAAGTTTTTCAATGGGAAATGTCGATATCAAGTAAGACGGGATCCATCAAGAGCTAGAAGTATGAAGATAATCGCTGATAAATATGAGACCATTACAGAGCTTGGGGTCGGAGGAACAGGCTCCGTACTGCTGGTAAGGCATGCTGATCTCGGAGTTCACTACGCGCTAAAACTACTAAACCGAAATCTATCGGAAGATAGTCGTTTTATTGAGACCTTTAAGCAGGAAGCTGAGGTCCTACTCCACTTTTCTCATCCAGGAACTACACAGCTACGTGATTTTGGAAGAACTGATGACGGGTTGTACTACCTGGCTATGGACTATTGTGATGGCTTGCCGCTTAAAGATGTCCTTGAGAAAGATGGCCCCTATCCTGTAAAGCGTGGACTTGAAATCTGTATTCAGATCTTGGAAGTACTAGAGGCCGCTCATGCCAAAGGTATAATTCACCGCGATATTAAGCCCGGTAATATTATGATCGAAAGAGACGCAGCCGGAACAGAACAGGTCAAGGTTTTAGATTTTGGTACTGCACTATTAAAGAAGCATATAGGGGAGAGTACTGAGGTAGTGGCAGTTGGTACGCCGTGTTATATGTCGCCCGAGCAAGCAGCAGGAGACGGGCAGCTAGATCACCGCTCCGACATATACTCCGTTGGTATCGTTCTGTATGAGTTGCTAACGGGTGATGTCCCGTATGAGGGAGAGAGTATAATCCAGACTCTAATTTTGCATCTTACTCAGCCACCTGCTCCTTTTGCCGCTCGTTATGGAATTCCTCATGAGGTGGAAGGGCTGGTTTTTAGAGCTCTGGCAAAGCAAAGCGGAGATCGATTTGAATCAGCAAAAGATTTTAGTGCTGCATGCAGAGATGTAATAGCTCAAATCCAGCAGAGGATGTCCCCAGGTGGCGTAGATCATTCTAGTTTACCTGAAGCTAAGGAGGTTCAAGTAAGCCAGGCTGACTCCCAGGAACAAACTAAAATCCTTTGTCTTGATGACAATGAAATGATCCTACATATCTTAAAACATATTCTGGAAAAAGAGGGATACAAGGTTTTTACTGCACTGGATTGCTCGGCAATTCATAACTTTCTCTTTCGCGAGAAAATTGATCTTCTGGTAAGTGATGTCCAAATGCCAGGAATGCCAGGTACAAAGATCTGCAAACTCTTAAAGAAGAGCATGGAGGATCTCAAAGTAGTTTTGTTTTCTAACATTCCAGAGAGAGAACTAAAAAAGTGTAGCGAAGAGAATCTCGCTGACGGTTGGATTAGCAAGCATACCAAGCCAGATGAGTGGTTAACCAAGATTAAAGCGATTATTGAGCCTTCTGCTTAACTTCAGCACAGTCCATCTAAAACAGGGAGTAGTTCTGAATCATCTGTTCTATTGTCTCTCTTAATAATGGCTCTCCACCAAATTCCATTCCGAGATTCTTTATTTTCGAAGTTTCAATTTGATGTTTGGGGGTAGTTTGCTCGCCCAATATCTTAGAAGAGCTTCCAAGGAGCTCTTTGGCAATCTGGGCTACATCCCACTCAGAGATATAGCGATCATAACAGTTATATGATTCTCCAGAGATGTTCTCTTTGGTTCTAAGGAGGGTCATAGTAGCTTTAGCAACATCTGCAACATGAACTTCTTTGCCACCACGAGAGCAGGTTACCTCTTTTTCTTTGGCTATATCACTGACCAAAGAGTACCACTTGGTTTTCTCAATAGGTTGTTTTAACCCATAGATGCCGGTGGGTCTAAGAGCGCATATCTCAAGATCCTTTGATTGTCCGTAGCTACTTACAAATTTTTCCAGGGCAGCTTTATGTGCGCCATAGTGGCTCTTTGGCCAGAGAGGATGGGCTTCATCAAGCTTTCGATCGATTAAAATCTTGTCATGCACTGCACAGGTAGAGAATAAAACAAACCGCTTTACTCCAAGTTTGCAGGCTTGATCGATTAAATCAATTGTGCCCATAAAGTTTTTTTCTAGATATTCCCTGATATTTTCTCCGTCTACACTCCAGCTATCTCCAGGGCGAAATAGGGCAGTGTGAACAACGGTGTCACAATCCTTTAGTAATTTTATGACTGATTGATGATCCCCCAGCTCCCCGCGGGACCACTCTACCCCTGGATACAAAGAAGATAACTCTTTAGGCACATCGCTTCGGTGCCAGGCTTTAACAGTTATCTGTTCTGCATTTAGCAATTTGAGAAGTGCTTGACCGACAAAGCCAGTAGCACCTGTAAGGGCAATCTTCATTTAAGCCTCCACGATTCTGATTAACTGGTTTGAAATTCTACAAAGCGGACAGATCCAAGTACTTCTTCGGATAACTTATCATCCTCTTTTGATAAGAGGACTAGCTGTTGCTCTCCGTCAGGATCAGTAAGTGGAAAAATGAACTTACCATCTGGAGCAAGCTGTTTGAGTAGAGGGCGTGGAATTTCATTGCAAGCTGCAGATAGAACTATGCGATCGTATGGCCCCTTATCTTCATACCCGTAGCCTCCATCTGCACATATGAATTCTACATTTTGTAGCTCCAATTTTTTTGCTACATCAGTTGCGCTCTCTACCAGGGTTTGACTCAGCTCCACTCCATAAACTTTCTTAACAAGTAGTGAAGCAAGACAGGCCAAATATCCTGAGCCTGAGCCAACCTCAAGAATCGTCTGATCTTTGTTGAGATCTAGTGAGCTTAGCATCAGAGCAACAATAAAAGGTTGTGAGATGGTCTGGCCGGGACCGAGAGGGAGGGCTTTGTCTGCATAGGCCTCTCTTTGTAATTTAGCTGGCACAAAAAGATGACGGGGGATATTTAGCATTGCGTGAATGATTGTAGGATCTGATATTCCCCGAGCTACTAGTTGCTCATCAACCATTTGTTGACGTTGGGGTAGGTATGGATCTCGCTTTAGCGTCATGTCATCTTTCGTTTAGAACAGTTTCTCCCAGTGAATCAAGTATACTCTTAGCTCTCTGATTATCAAAAAGATAAACCGCCTGCCTTAAAAGATTCCAATAGTATCTATAAGATGCCCGATCATATAAAATGCCGTTTACTGCAATCGGTCCCCAGGCCTGTTCTTGGCCGACTTGCAGAACTGTGCCTGCTAATTCGATCTCATCAGTCTCAGGTGCAAAGGCAGAACAGATTGGTGAAATCTGGTCGGGATGGATACTCCACATCCGTTGAAATCCAAATTGCCTCAGAGCTGTTTTCGCATCTGTCCTAACCAGCTCTAGATTCTTGTAATCTATTGTTACATTGTGTGAGGCAATTTTTCCAAAGGCCAGAGCGGCAGCAGCGATTTCGCACTTAGCTCTGACAATTAAGGGATGCTCAAATTGCTCGGGAGATTGCATGGCTGAGGAGGCAATAGCGCCGTGGTGTGAGGAGATAAAATCCATAATGCCAAACTCTAATGACCGCACAGAGGGGATCTCTGCAATGCTCCAGGCTTCGCGTAGGGCTTGATGGGTCTCGATTAGAAAATGAATTGGAATAGGTCTTGAAATGCCGGCATCATTAGTAACAGATGTGATTAGCTTTGTGACTTCTCTTGCTATCTGGACTCCTTGTACTTTTGGTATTGTTATATGAGAAAGTACCTCGCCAGCTTTAGTTACTACCTGTTCAATATCATCTCTAAACAACGGATGGGTTGGATCATGAACTCTAACTCCAGCTCTTTTCTGAGAGTTTTCAGTGGAGTTAATCAATTCAATTATCTCAGCTCTAAGACTGTGCTCTTTACCAACCTGAGCTCCATCCTCAAGATCGCAGGTAATATCAAACTTAAAAGGTAGAGATTGCTGTAGGGCAAATGCTTTTTTTATGAAGTGAATATTACCAGCATAATGATCGCAGCAGGCTATTAGGGTTTGAGCAGGAGTGTCTTGAAAGAGTGTAGTAGAGGGCTTTTGCATGGCCCTCCAGTTGTATCACATAACCCAGAGATCAGATACTTTCGATCTCAATTTCCTTTGCAAGTATGCTAGCTCGCTCTAAGAGATCGTGCTGGATCTGTCCTTCTAGCTGAACCATTAATTGCTCTCTAAAAATCTTCATTAGATAGGTCTTGCGGCTTTGATAGTATTTAAGATCACTCTGGCGCAGTACCTCGGCAGCTTCGAGATCGGTAGCGCGAATCTGCTCTATACATTCAGCTGCAAGTTCCTCGTTACCCCGGGCTAAAGAGGCAAAGAATGATGCATACCTCTTAAGTGCTTGTTTTACGTAATCTCTCGAGTTTTCAGATGGAGTGTTTGTCATGGAATCTCACCTCTGTGTATTAAGACTCCTGTTTCAAAGAGATGGATTCAGGGGGGCAAGATTCTTTATGATTTTAGATGCTTAGATTTTGGCCCGTGAGCGCCACTGTGTTACCACTCGGGAGTGTATGATTTTATCCTTCCGCTGGATTTTACACTTGGCGCAGCTACCTCAATACAGTGACTAAACTGGTCTGGGTTATCAGTGTAGCTACCCTCACAGTTCCAAAGTCCCGATGTGGAGGCGCGTACCGAATTTTGATTTGAAGATAACTGGCTGGCCGTGCCGTGTGGAGCATAGTGGCTTTTGGCCTGCTCTGTGATGGAACTACTTAGTGCCAGAGCAGATGGCACAAGGTAAAAGGCAAGTGCGCCATATCCCAAAAAAAGAGCTGTTACTGAAAAAGCAGTCAGAAGGGACAAAAGGCCACTGGCTCTCCCTCTGCGTTGACTTGGAATACGGTTAAATACTGTTCTCATGCAAATCCTCCTGACTCCCCTACAGTACCTATCCGAGTAAGTCAGCAGCCTGCTTCAGTTAAAATAAAAATAGTGATATTAGGGGTTTAGGCAGACAGATTACCGCCTTCGGCCTATTCGAGCATATATATTTGGAATCTTCTCTTTGGCCTCTTCTAACAGCCCTCTTGTTTTAGAGATATTCTCAAGTGGTTTGGCGCTTGTAGAGTATCTTTTCCGAAAGAAATTTTGTGAAGGGCCAGCATTTTCAAGTTGCTTTCCAACAGTATCAGAGCAACGGATATACTTTGGGCGTTCTTGGCGCTTAAATTGGTCTGCTGTGTTAAATGCACCAACTTTTAAACCGTGCTCAAACCGTCGCTCCATTGAATTTGCTACCCACAACTTCCAAAACTGGGTAAGGGCGGGACACTCACTTGATCCATTCTGAGCAGCGTAGATTAAATCAGCTTCTAAGAGAGCATCTAATACCAGTGGACAACTGCCGCTCTGTAAGGAGCAAAATAGATAGATGGCAGTTAAGTAGTCTAGTTCATGCTCAGAGAAGGTTGGAATGGGCCTAGTGTTGCCATCTTGAAGGTCGATGATTAACTTTTCAATTTCAGCGAACTTCTCAATAGTATTGTCCTGAATGACGGCATAGGTAAGTCTCTGTTCAGGGGTAGAAAGTTCAACATCCCTAACCTGGGAGCGATTGTTCTGCTTAGATACGGTTTCTTGTTTCTCTTCCTGCGCAAATAGAGTGCTACAGTACAAACCTGCAATAATTGAGACCGAAAAAATCGTAAAATGAACTATTTTGTTAAACATAAATTAAACCTTATAAGTGCCTTTGCTTTTATCAGGATAGCTAACAATAGGCAGATCAACAAGCCTCAGCCACGTCACCGCTTCGCAAAATCTTGCAATTGCTCAAAAAGCTCTTGATTACTGATAAGTCTTGGCACCTTATTTTGGCCTCCGAGTTTGCCACGACTCTTCATCCACTTTTTGAAAAAACCGGGGGGTACTACTTTAACTTGAGGAGCTAAGAGTCCATATCCCTCTGCTCTGTGAGCACGGTAATCTTCATTCCGCTCACAGAGCTTTTGATCAAGTGCTTCTTCGAACTTTTTTAGTTCCTCAGAGGTTGGAGCATCACCGACGAATTCTATAAAGACTAAATGTCCACCGAGGCTTCTTCCATTCTCAGGATATATCGCCCCCATTGAGTAGTCTGTGATGTCCTTGCCAATATGGGAGGCGGCAGTGGTGACTCCATCGTCTACCTCCTCAGCGATTAAATGCTCACCAAAAGCTGAGAGATAATACGATGTACGACCTGTAATTAATACTCTGGGGGTATCGATATCAACAAATCTAACTGTGTCACCGATGACATAGCTCCACAGTCCGGCGCAGGTACTAAGTACTACAGCATAGTTTAAATCCTTTTCAATATTGCCGATCCAGTGTCGAGTAGGGGTAGAGCTCTCTAGCTCTTCTAAGGGAACAAACTCATAAAAAATTCCGTGATCTAAAAGTAGTCGCATGCCATCGCCAAAGTTACGATCAGCACAGGCGATAAACCCTTCACTGGCCGGATATACCTCTCTAAGCTCAGCATTGGTTCCTTTTAGGTACTCAACAAACCTTTGATGGTATGGTTGAAAATTTACCCCTCCATGAATTATCATCTCAAGGTTTGGAAAGTATTTAGAGATTTCAATTTGATCGTCTCCGTAAAGTTCTTGAACTTTCTCAAAAAAGATTATCATCCAGGAGGGAACTCCACTAATCATCCTGATGTCTTCTTTAACAGAGCGCTCAGACATCTTTTGAATTTTTTCTTCCCAGTTACTTAGAAAAGCAAGGTCGGGAGGGGGAAAGTAGCGTGGCTTTATCCACCAGGGAAGCTCTTTGGTTGAAATTCCACTTAAATCCCCGCTGTAGACACCCTCTGCTTCTTTGACCAGATCTGTGCTCCCTCCGAGAATAAAGTTTTTACCCCCTAAGATTTTTGTCTCAGGTTTGTTCTTTAAGTGCCAGTATAAGACATCAAGACCAGCTTTTGTATTTGAAGCGGTCATCTCCTTTGTGTAGGGGATGTACTTTGTTGCTCCGGCAGTAGTACCAGAACTTACTGCAAAGTAGGGAACTTTGCCGGGCCAGGTCACGTCTTGTAAAATTGGGAATGGCTCCTTCCAGTATTCATTCCAAAAAGACTCATACTTTCTAAGAGGTACTGCTGATTGAAAATCAGCAACACTTTTTATCTTAGAGAACCCGTGGTCCTGGCCAAATTTTGTCTGTGTAGACTTATTTACAAGAGAGAGTAATTGCCGCTCCTGGGCTCTTGCAGGGAGTAATCGATTTAGTTGCCAGCTACGAAAGGTGGCATAGGCCTTTAGAAACACGGTACCGTCAAGCATGATTCTTATTCTTTATATTTTGCAACCCTAATACCCTGTAGTACGCTAAATTAAGTTATGGATAACACTGATTCAATAAAAATGGTAGATGGCTCGCTCTTTGAGCCGGAAGACACCAAAGTTGACTGGCAGATTAGAAAACCGTGCTACAACTCCTATTGTTTTTCCGATATTCCCGATACGGTCCTTTCACTACTTGGAGCTAAACCAAGGGGTAGTGGAACTTTGGCTGAAGGTTGTATTCCTTCTATACAAGATATCCGTCATATAGCGCTTCTTTTCATTGATTCATTTGGGTGGGATGCACTTGAGCGTTTTAGCCAGGGGGATAAGAGGATAAGATCGCTCGAGCAATTAAGAGACAGAGCGATCTGTTCAAAAATTACTACCCAGTTCCCATCAACAACAGCAGCTCATGTAAGTTGTATCCACTCTGGGCTACCAGTATATCAATCAGGGGTCTATGAGTGGTTTCATTACAACAGAAAAGCAGATCAGATTATCTCTCCACTAATCTTCTCTGGCCTCTCGCCTTACGGGGTTAACACCCTTTTAAGACAAGATTTATCTCCCGAAGCAATATTTCCAGCTCCTGATTTCTATCCCCGCTTTAAAGAGGCAAATATTATTCCGCGAGTATTTCAGGCAAGACCTTTTATTGAAAGCCCCTACAATAAATTTATTTTGAAAGGAGCACTTACCCATCCCTTTACCAATTATCAACAAGGGCTAAAAGAGATGGGCGAAACAATTTTAAAAGATAGCAATCCCGGCTACTCGTTTTTCTACCATGATGCGTTTGATCATGTCTGTCACAACTATGGACCAGTTTCACCGGCCGGCGACAGGATAGCAGAGGAGATTTTTAATAATATAAATCGGCTTTTTCTTGAACCATTAAAGGGTCAGAGCGATGTCTTGGTTTTGATAACGGCTGACCATGGACAAACCAATATTGATCCCAGTACGACTCTTTTTCTCGACAAATTATCCCCAGAGCTTACCACTATGATCGTTCAAAATAATCAGGATATACCCCTTGTGCCAGCGGGATCACCCAGAGATCTTTTTTTACACATAAAGCCGGAGTACATTTCAGAGGCAAAGCAGATAATTTCAGAGCTGTGTGAGAATAGAGCAGTCGTTATGACAACTGAGGAGCTTATAGCTCAAGGCTTTTTTGGACCAGTTGCCACTATAGGACAGGAGCTCCGAGACAATTTGGCTTCCCTTGCGGTGCTGCCAGGGCCTGGAGAATCGGTATATTGGTGGGGTGGGGGTGAATTTGAGAGCGCATTTCTTGGACATCACGGTGGAGTGACTACCAGTGAGATGGACTCAATTTTACTTGCCCTGACTCCATAATCTCAAAATTAGATTTAGGTAGATCTAAATGTTATTTTTCCTAGCCATCCTCTTCTTGTTAGTTACCCCTTTTTTATATGCCAGATTGGGTGGAGTAGTAAT
>Ga0208075_1000724_pt1 | contig 13544 bp, 21 predicted proteins | sample HotLakmasection5_FD_184728 | JGI IMG/M metagenome (GOLD analysis project Ga0208075, IMG submission 184728) | Hypersaline microbial mat communities from Hot Lake, Washington, USA - Section #5 (SPAdes) | ecosystem: Environmental > Aquatic > Non-marine Saline and Alkaline > Hypersaline > Microbial... | reverse complement strand
TCTGGTCTGTAATACCCACCTCTCAAAACTAGTGGGTAGTTTACTGTCATTCTATCTTCTTTGCGAGAAACACGAAGACCATTCGCAACAAACAAAAGCTCTAAATGCGCTACAATTAAATCATTAGTCCTCATACTTTATATTAGTTAGAGAACCAATCCAGAATCACCCTTTTCTTCGCCACTAGCACCTTCTGCTTCACGCTTTTTGAGATATTCAATAATATCAACGCCCATTCTAACAGCATTGGTTACATCTTCTTCTGATTCAATCTTTGGTTCAACATCCATAGAAACAGAGAAAGCCATTTCACCATTATGCATTACATCTTTCAATTTTATAGTGACTGTGTTGATACGGACTTTTCTATTTTGCATGTTTTCATTATCATTAATGTTATCCATTTTCATATCCTTTTACTGTACTTAATCTAGGTTCTGCACATCCTGTTGCAAAAATCCAGCTTCCAACATCAGAATGTGTTCTTATTCCATAAGAACCAAGTTCAATTATATCTACTCCTAAGTTGCATACTATGTCGTAAGTTGCTTGTTCTTCCAATTTCCCAAAAGAATTTGGTTCAACTGGAATTATTGAAACATTATTAACATACCTATTGAAAAATTCTTTGCAATCATTCATTATAGAATGTAAATTTTCAACAGAAGCATCTGTGTCTATAAGTTCAGTTTTCATAAAGAATTTTTTATGTAAATTGTCAATTATTTGTTCATCCCTGAAGCAAGGAGTAACACAACAATAACGCCCACTCAAACCACTAGCAACTAGTTCAATTAAAGCTTGTTCACCAGAACCAATTAGATATTTATCATCAAGTTTGAAGGCTTTTCTATGTTCCGGTATAGTAACATTAATCCAATTTAAATCAACAGCCCAAGGAACATCAATATACTCAAATCCAATAGACTCATAGAACTTAACAGATTCAGCTATTTTGATATAATCAATCATCTATGACCATTTTTAAAAGCTCTTTTTGTGATTTGGCTCATTTTATGTAAATCATCTAAAGTTATATCCTTATGATGTTTTTGTAAATATCCCTCAATTGCACCAAGCATGTCAGATAGTTCAACAAGAATCATTATTTTACATCCTTGTGATTCAGCATCTATAGCTTCATTTACTTCTTCAAGAATTTTAGATAATTCACCAAATTCGCCACGTTCTATATTGGCGATGTGATAGCCATAATTTTGGCTCATTATATTAAATCCCCAATTAAACTATCAGCCACATAAGGACCTTGCAACTTATCAATTTCACTTAAAATTTGCGCATGCAATGTAGTTCTATGTGGTAATTTATCCTTAAATGGAAAAGTCGATGCTAAAAATGCACGTTGCACCCACGGCTCAATTTTATCTAAATCAACCGCTTTTAGCAATTCATTTACAGCGTAAAATTTTTCTTTAGCCAATAGACTCTCTAAATGTCTAGTAACCTTGTTGTAAGCCTTGTCTTCTTCATGCTCTAGTTCGAGTTTGTAAACATGTTCTAAAAAATCCATCATTACTTCAACCATTCTGGTGGCTCACCAGTTGTAGTTCCACCACATAACTTTCTAATTATATCATTAGATGATGCGTCTTCCGTCCAATAAATTTCTAATGCCTCAACATCAGATTTAGCAAGAAATCTATGATATTCATGTGGTTTCACGATTGTTATGTCATTCTGTGATAAGACCGTCTTATCACATAGTTCATAGTCATTTTTCCAAACAGACACTTCTAATGTTCCTGAAATTATATAAAAAGCATTAAATCTAAATTCGTGCTTGTGGACTGAACAATATCCGCCCTTATTAATATGAATCCGTTCAATTTGAACACCATTAACTTGTAGTATCGGGGTTGTCCACCCCCATATTTTGCCCGATTTTTGCATTTAATTTCTTTATAATAAAAGGACCAACTACTCCTATCGAAAAAGCAGCTGCTGCTCGCAATGCTGATGAAATACGTTGTTCAGGAGGAAGAGTATTTGCAACATACATTGCTCCATCAGCCATTTCACTCCCACTGCCAATACAATTAAATTTAAATTCACTTCTTTCACTTACATGAAAATCGCTAGATATTACAAACAGACGTCCACAATACCCAACAAGAATGTCCCACTCATCTTCGTCATGTTTAGTCAAATTCTTGAAACACTCTTTTAGAGCATCAACATAATCAACAACCAAATATCCCTTGACATTATCGATGTTATTGTTGTTTGGTGGAGTAAATTTATATTTTAATAACTGATTTACACGCCAAGATCCACTTACACCATATATAAATTCGCCTCTTACGAATACTTTTTCTTCTGTAGTTGTTTCATATGTATCACCATTAGAAGAACAACTATCAGCACCCATATAGATAATATTGTCTTTAACTAATCCAACAACACAAGTCATTGTAGCCTCTTCTTTAATTCTTCTATTTCTTTTTGTTGTTTTAGTCTGTCTTTTGGATCATCCATTTGCAATTTGAAAATAACAAATTCATCGTCCTCTTCAATAGATAATCTACCTATTTTATTTGTATATTCTTTTCCCTTTTTACAAATTACAATATTTGGCATTTTTCTTGTAGGAGAACCACTGGCGCTATTAAAATATGCCAAATTTTCAATTAATATTAAAATGTATTTTTCTAATTCTTCCATTCATCTATTTCTTTTTTCTTGCGATTTATAAAAGCAGCCAAAGCAATAATAAACACCATACCTATTATAAAAACAAAAGTTGCCACTAATAAAGTATTATACATTAATTATCTGGCCACCTCTTATATCGTAATCTAAAGTAAACATCATATAAACCATACCATGCTACGGCAACCATTATATATACACCTAACCCAGCAGGCACAGACCAAAATCCTATATCACTAATCGCGTTTACAGTAATCACACATGCAACCACTATTATAAGATTTAATATATCCCTGCTTATTGAATTCATTCTTTTACCACTATATGGGACCCACCAACAGCGTTGGCTATCTGTCTAATAAATAACGAATTATCACCAATACTAACACAAATAAGTTTGCAATTTTTAAATTTTTTCCACCACTCTTTAAAATCTTCAGGTGTTCCATTGCTATTCATGCTAGGAAACCCATCAGTAATAAAAAACAATTTATCTAAATCTAATGGGTAATTATCACAAACATATTTAAGTGCCTCATAAGAAGGTGTACCTCCACTAGTTTTTATATTATTAAGCCATTTTATAGCCAAATCTTTATTTTCAATATTAGCAGTTTTAATTTTTCCCCATAAAACAGATGTAGCAAACGCATCAACTAAACCATCTTTAGTTCTATAAAAAGCAGTACTATAAGCAACACAATCAAACTGGTCACTAATGTCTAAATTTTCTATAGTCCTAATCATTTCTTCTTTAAGAGAAGAAAAACTATTCGACATGCTCGAGGATACATCGAACAAAAACAACACTTTTCCATCTGCAGGTTTTCCGTAAAAGTTTTTACCATATCCAGTACCATTAAACCCAAACTTTTTACCAAATGCCCCACCTTCATTTATTCTTCCATACCTTCTTCTTGTCGAAGAAGCTTCTAGCTCTTTTCCATACATATTATTCTTAGTTAAATCTTCTGGCGGTTTTGATGCTGTTGGGTCAATTAAATCAAAATTTGGTTTGGGAGGAGTTTCAACATCCATTTCGTCCCACAAGTCATTTGGGACTTCTGGTAATTCATTTATATCGTCTTCTGGCATTCCAGAATTCTCAGCAGCAGGAACAATATTGTCTTCTGGTGCTATTCTTATTGCTTCTTTGATTTCTTCAGCTTGTTGTGGTACTAACATTGTAACACTATAACCAGCTAATGCGGCTGCAGTCAAAAGAACAAGATGAATTCCAAACGCAGTCAAAAACGATAAAGTAAAATCTTCGGTTTTTTTCATTATAATCCCATCAAATCAAATATTTTTTGCCACCAACTAAGCAAACTCGGTTTTCTTTCAAATTTACACATTTCAACAAAATTTTTATATACATTCTCAAGAAAATTTTTATCATTAACATTTATCTCAATTTTATTATTTGTAAATCCACTTGATCGTATTACAACACAATCTTCATTGATAGTAATATTATATGTTTTAACTTCATTGACTGAATTAGTATAAAAAATTGTAAAATTTACTATTCCTTCTGAACCAAGAGAAGGCGCACTATATAGAATTTTAGAATATTTCAATTTTACTTTGTGTTTTTTACACTTTTTACGTAAATAACGCTTAACTTTCCATAAAAGTTGTGCATGTATATAGTGAATTTCCATATCTTACTTACTATTGCTCATTTAATTTAACCCAATAAGGCCATAAATTGACAATTTTCTTTTTAACGGATTTAGCGTATATAATACAATTGCTAGTTCCACCAGCTGATCCATCCCACAAAGCAAGAACAGAGTCGCAATTGTCAACCATCCATTTATTGCGTTCTTGCATTTTATGCGGCGCATAACCATCATCACATACATATACAACTTCATCTGCTTTTGAAATAAGCTTTTGGTATTTTCTTTTAGATGGAGGGGGCCATTTCCCCTCTTGTCCTCTGAATGGCACTGCAGCAATAAACGGAATATTTAAATTTATTGCTGCTTCAGCCAATGCCTGGTCCCACCCCAAAGCCATTCCAGAAATAACCTTTGTAGCAAATCCATCTATTGCCTTTGAGGCAGTTTTAAGCAGCAATTCATAAATATCATAACCATATCCACCTAATTTGTTTGGTCTATGTCCAGTACCAGCTATAATCATTTAAAAATCCTTTTATTTAAAATACAAATTCAAAAATATCATATGGCCTTCTCTAAAATAAAAACAAAGAGCGGTGCTTTCTGGACCGCTATTACAGTGCATGCAACATTATTAGCATTGTTAACATTCAGTTCAATTATGGTTAATGAACCACAAGTCATTCCAGAAGTTGCAATATTAAAAATAGGCGAACAAGAAATAGCACCGCCCGAATTGGCTTTAAGCGGAGAACCTGACCAAGAAACCGATGTAGCTCCACCAGTTGGAGCTGAAAAACCAGTAGAAGATCCAAATGAAAAACCAAAAGAAGCAATAATAGACCCAATGCTTCCTAATCCAGAAGAACCACCACCTGAGCAACTTGAAAATAACCCAGCAGAAGGTCTGCCAGGAGAACCAGCTCCGCCAACAGACCCAATGGATGGACTGTTTGGCCCAAAAACAGAAGCAGAACAAGGAATTGACACTAAGGGTGTTCCAGAATTATTTGGCGAAAAACTAGAGGGCAAAACAGTCCTTATGTTAGATGTATCAGGAAGTATGGTAGGTGCATATAGAGGAACAACAAGGCTCGAAGTTCTCATTTTAGAGCTCATTAATGCAATTAGTTTGATGAATGAAGACGACGAATTTGATGTAGTAATATTTGGCGGAGACCTCCCATCATGGGAAGGGAATTGTAAATTCTTATGGGGTAGTGTACAAACAGCAACAGAAGAAAAGAAGCAAGAAGCATTAAATTGGATTGACACATTTCCAAGTATAGCTGGTGGTTCAACCCCAACATACAACGCCCTTAAATATGTATGCAATCAATATCCTCCTGATCTTGATAATATGGTTTTAGTAACAGATGGATACCCAAACAATCAAACATCATATGACATTATCAAAGAAGCGCCAGAATGGTTTGAAAAATTCGATGATTGCAAGATGGTATGTGTAAGCATTGGCGATGACGGACTAAACTTTATTCTAAGACTCGCAGAAACTCTAGAAGGTGTTTATTCACCAGTAGAAGTAGAATACACTGAATCTAAATAAGAGCGCCATCAAGCCTGTCAGCTAGCCACCTAGCATCATTGCTTATTAATAACTCTAAAGCCTTTTCAAAGCAATTTGGGTCAGATAAATAAACATCCTGATATATACCGTATTCGTCTTCAACTGATATAAATATTTCATTGTCTCCAATTCTCATTGGAACATAAGTATGAGCATGTCTCATAACAATAACCGCGAAGCTATAAAAACTTAAGCTTCTTATTGTATATCTTATCCACTTTAATTTTAGCTTTTATTCCAAATTCATTAACGTACTCGCGAAATGCAAGAGCCAATTGGTAAGATGGGTTTGATTCTAGTGTCTTCATTTTTTAAAAAGTGCACACAGCTTCTCTTCTAGTTTCTATATAAATTTCACCATTAAGTATAGCAATTTGACCATATAATGTAAGAAATCTAAATTGTAATGTTTCATTGTTAAACCAATTAACATATGTATGATCTAGTTCTTTAAAAATTCCTCTGAGAATTAACACCACATTATGGTTTTGTGAATCCATATTTAGTCTTTCATGTACATTTCCCAATTTGGATTGTTTAGCTCAATTTCTTGAATGTGAGGCCCCACGATATTATCTATTTTCCATACATTGCCAATAGGATCTACAGCAACTACAAATTTATCGCAATGTAAAAACAGATAATCACATAATGAGCTTAACTCAAAACAAGCAGGAACATTTAAACGTAGATTGCTATCGACAGCAGTCTTTATGACTGGTAGTTCAGATTTGATGTAGTTTCCTACTTCTTCTTGGATGGGGGTCATAATTAGTCTTTTTTTGTATTCTATACGTCGAATCGCACGCAATCTCTATAATTTTCCATATCCCATATATCAAATAAATCTTTTGCTAATTGTGCTATTTTTAGTGTTCTTGGTTTTGAATTGTCTATAACCCAATTCTGTGTTTTATAATCTGGTTCAAATTTTACCAGCCATACATAAATATGATGCCAATCAATGTGACTAGATCCATTAAATCTAAAATGAGTATCCAAAAATTCAAATTTTAATCGAGTTGGATCAAGGTTTGGGTTAGAAAGATCGAACATTAGAAAATTAAAATACTATATTTTATGCCTGCTTTTTCATTAACGACCACCCTCTAATTCCATCGATGCAATAATATTTCCCTTATCATAGTACTTCTACAATCCATTCTTTCGAAACTTTATTTCTACTGCCTAATTTTATTGGATATTTACTTATATTATACGCCTTAGAAATCGCCTCGGTTATTTCATTATCTAGATGAAATACAACACGTTTTGAGTGTTGTTTAGATCTTTCAATCAATGGAATCATAAAAGATTTAATCCACTCACTGAATTTCCCATATTCAGCATTATCTAGATAATCTTCTTTGTCCCAAAAAGGCGGAGACGTAAAAACAAAGTCGCTTTTGGGCCATAATATGTCCTGAAATTTCAAATTGTGCAAAATTGCTTTGGCATTCAGATGCTTCTTAATTCGTTCCAATCCAGGATATGATATTCCTGGGTCTGTTCCAACATAATTAATATCTAATAAATGTGCAGCTAATAGTCTATTACCCCACCCAGCACAAGGGTCAAACCATTTTCCTTTTAATTGTAATTTATCTATAACAGCCATTATAAATGATGTAGACAACAATGAAGCTTTTGTAAACCCAGCAAATAGCAATTCGCGTATTAATCTTGGTGGATTTAATTTTTTGGTATCTTTTTGATAAAAGAAATTCTTTAAAGCTCTATCAACAGTGCCTTCTTGATTTTGAAATTGAGTTATCGACTTTCCATGTTTGGTAGAAACAGACCAAGCTACTGGTTGGTCATTTAAAATAAATTTATTGCCATAAATAGATTTATTAATGTCAAACCCGTCGTCAGTTATATGCTTTTTATAATCAAACGATTTTAATTTATCCAAGTCACTTTTAAAATCATATTTTGGATTAGACCAGCCATATGACATAATAGAATTCTTGAATTGTGTAATTATTTCCTTTTGGTCTAATCTACTAGAAAATTCTTTTGTATCAAAATCAAATTTGAAACTATGTAATGATTTAAATGAATACGACTTACTATTTCTATTTATAAATTCTTGATATCTTGCATACTTTCTGTCCATATAAATAGTTGCGTCTTTATACAACCACTCTAAAAAAGATTTGACATTATTAGAACCATTTATATTAACACGAAATATATCTTGTTTTATTAAATTGGAATTAATATTTAATTTGCTTTGAATATATTTTGCATGTAATCCATGTGGTGTTACTATATAACAATACCATGTTTTCTTTTTGTCCTTATTATTGGAAATTCCACCATCTCCATCATAATATCCTCTTAAGAAATGGTTAAAGTATGAACCGACATAATCCATTATATCAGTATTAGATCCATCCTTAAATGATTGCCATCCTATATTAATCAAATTTTCAATTAATTTAACATCATTAAACCTTAGTATTTTTCTTATGTGACCATCTCGTTTATCATCATAATACTTACCCTTATATCCTAGAAATTTACCAAGTTTCTTTAAGTAATTAAAATCTCTCAATTGAATTGATACTTTTAGCCCACGATATTTATCATTACTATTTTGCCTAGTTAGACATCCATCGGCAAGAATAAATCCAAGCCAGTATGCTGATTCTTCTGTTAAATTATTAAATATATTAGATTTAATATTAAAATTTCTAGAACCAATAGAATTCCATGTTAATCCATATTTTTTAGTACATCTAGTAATAGTAGTACCACCGCATTGGGCTAGCTTTTTTATTTCTTTTCTAGTCTTACCCTGTTTATTTAACGCTATTATTTTATCATGCAATTCGGACATAAAAATTCTCAGTAGAAGTAACCAATTTATTTAGATACTTTTGATTTTTGCTTTTACATGGTTACTTCTACCGAAATTAAATATGGTTACTTCTACTGCTATAATAATATACTATTATATTGAAAACGAAAAAGCCCGGATTTCTCCGGGCTTTTCATGACGCGGTTAGACCCTATTAGAGGTTGCTTACCGTAATTGTGGCATAGTATAAGCCACCATCTTCAATCAACTTCTTTCCGTAACGGGTCATCACGCCCTTGTTAGGACTGAATGAGTTTGGATCCATCACAGTCGGTGTGCTAAGGAGTGGAATATAGGGTGCGTAAAAATACCCTGCATCCAACACACTCGAACCCTTGAATCCCATAAGAATCTTGCAGTTAGGGAACAATGGGTCCTTGAACAACTGAAGCTTACCCTGAACAGTTCCGGCCTTGGTAATACCAATGTCCATTCCGTCAGTGGTTAGAGCATCACTTCCCTTGAAGTCATTGAGCTGCTCGAACTTAGAGGCAATATCAGCGGAAGTTACCATCCAGTTAGCAGGACCACGAAGAGTGGTTCTATGGATGATGTTCGCTACTTCTAGAGCCTTGTAGAGCAGAGCAATGTTACGGTCAGTGAAGTTAACCGAAGCACCAGCTGCTGTTGCAAAGTTATGTGTTGCACGGATAGCTGCAGCAATAATCAAGTCGTTGATAATTTCACGATCGATTTCGGCAACCATTTCGTCGGCCATAAGGTCGGAAAGGGTTTGTTCGGCATCAATACCGTGAACAGACTTAAGATCCTGTGCGGCTTCCAAACTCCAGCTTGTCTTCAACTTACGAGTTGTTGCAGCAACTGAGTCACTGTCAATCGAAAGTGTGATTTCTGGCTGGAATGGGTTATCCTCAAGGTCGTATTCGTAATCAACGCGAGCGACGAGTCCGGATACTGAACCTGTGAACACAACTGAAAGAATTCCTGTGCTCTCGTCGAAACTTGAGCTAGCGCCGTCAACGGCTACGCCGGAAACTGCGGTAGAACCAGAATCTACGAGTGCAGATTCTACTGAACCATCAGCAGCGAAGGTAACCTGAATAACTGGAGTTGGATCTTCACAGTCATCAGCATCTTCTTCATAAATGTTTACAGTTGGAGTTCCTGCCAACACTGGAGTGTGTGCAAGAGTACCAGAAACTGTAAGTCCATCAGTGCTAACCGTAAGGTCTTCACCACGAACCTGCTGGGATGAGTAGTATGGGTCAAGTGCCCAACCGTTTTGCTTAGCAAATTGCTGGTTGGTATTTTGACGCATGATCTGCGTGCCTGCAAGAGTACGACCCTTGCTGATTGCATATCTATATCTGATATAGAAAATAAGAGCGGCTGGCTGGCTCATAGGCTGAACACCAACGAGGTTATCAGCAATAAGCTTAGCATAGCTCTTACGAATTAGTGGCAGTGCAAAGCGTGTAAAGTCCGCAATGTCTGCAGTAGTGGTTGCATCTTCTGTGAGCATGCGTGAACCACCCTTTTGCCCGTTATAGTGGTTAAGCTGGTTTTCGAGCATGTATGCCATAAGGCGATACTTGTCTTTTTGAAGACTACCAAGCTCAGGCATCTTGCCAAGCACTTTGCCCCACTTCTTTACGAGAGCATTAGAACGTGCTTCTTCAGCAAGTCTTGCTTCTGTAATGTCATCGGCCATTTTTTACTATCTCCTTTGATTGATTACATGCCGTGGGCAATGTCATCAATAGTCATTTCTTTATTTGTCGCACTTGACTTTGCAGTCTTGGTTTCTTTTATTGGAGCACGACTTGTTTTGGTTTCATTGAGTGTCTTTTCTTTATCGACGCCGGCACCCTTTACGTCTTGTTCTGAGCGACCTTCTTTGATCACCGCATCTTTTGGAGCTTCTTTAGAAGCCTTTTTAACACGGCTTTCTAACATCATAGCCTTGCGAACGTGCTTGGCTGCAATGTCATTGGAAATTCTAAGCTTACTTTGAAGCTCTTGCCTTTCCTTAGCAATGCGCTCAGTCTTGTGCTCCAGCAACGAAATTTTTCTGTTCGCGGCCTGAAGTTGTCCATCTTTGTCACCAACCTTGGATAATTCCACACCCTCAAGCAGAGCTTTAACTCTCTTAAGTTGGTTGGCAGACTCGGACTCTTCAATAGCCATCTGCTGCGCGCGAGCGCGCTCTATCTTATCTGTCTTACTTTCAAGGTAAACTTCTACACCTCTAGCAAGACGAGCTTTTTCTTCTTTTACTGCCTGGAGACAAACCTCCTTGGCTTTTTTAAGCTTACTTTCAAATTCTTCGTTAAGAGTCTTTTCCTTGACTTCATTGTGCTCATTAATAGCCTTCAGAAGCTCTTCAGATAGCTCAGGCGAAAAACCTAATTGCTCCATTAGAGTTTTAATTTTATCCATGTTCGTCTCCGTCGCGTTTATTTTTGACTAAGAATATAATTCCTGAATAATTATGCCAATCAGGATATTCGTCATTTTAACGCATAAGTCCTTTTTTAAGTTCCTCTAAAAGCTTGTGTTCTTTATGCTTACGTATTAAATGCTTGTTCGCTTGTTCTTTGCGCTCACGAATTTTATGTTCAAGCATTGTAAGCTCTGTGCCAGATACACTTGGCTCAGCTACTGCATCAAAAGTAATCAAATGATAACCAGGCATTACTTTAAACATTTCTCTACCCTCGTTTACGTAGGATTCCATATCACCCACTCCACGAGAACTAACACCAATAGTTACACCTGACTCCAATAGTCCTTTAAGTTGTTCCCCATAAGGAACATTTCCTAGAATTTCAGCTTCTCCATAAACCTTATTACCTTCCATCCACAATTTCGTAATAAGGTGTGACACTCTATCCAAATGAATCTTCGCATCAGGTGGATGGTCAAATTCGCCAAGCATCTTACGACCCTTGATTAAATCTTGAACAGCATCAACAGCCTCAGTCAGCACATTCTTCGGGTAGATTCTAGAATTTGCATTTTGTGCTTCGGCTTCCTGGAAAATTCCAGTAACACGTAAAGCCGATACTGTTTTCTTTTTCCCATCCTGAATCATTTCAGTAAGGACTTTTTTCGTGTCTTCAACGATAAGCGGACGCACATCGCTAATGACGCAAACATCAACAGAATCTGTAATTAAATCTCCCATTGTTTTCCTTACTGTTTCTTAGTCATGTCAGATTTGCCTGGACGTTGGTCCATTAAACCATCAACATTACCACCATCTGGTTTTTTGCTCTTCGGTGCTTCTTTAGCACCCTTACTGCCCGATTCGTCATCCTTGCTTACTGAAGGATCTGTATTGCGCTTAGAGCCATCTCCCCATTTCTTAGATGCTTTCTCACTTTCATAATCCCCAGATTTTGGATCAACCATGCCCTTTTGGGATGCGCCTTTATCAGTAACAGCTTCATTACATTCTTCAGGCTCTTTGTTCATATCAGACTTTCCAGACTTTACTTTAAAAAGCTCTTTCTGTCCAACAACACCACAACCCTTGCAAGTCATGTCACCTGACTTCGACTCTAAAACTAAATCAGATGAACCACATTGAGGACATTCTCGACTTTCATCTAGTTCCTCTTCTTCAACACCCATGGCGGCAGCACCAGTGCCAACTGCATCTTCATCAACTTCTCCACTCATATCTTCTGCAGAGTCTGATTTATCATGCATTCCACTTGTGTGTGTTTCATCTACTTCTTTTTCGTTTTTCTTTTCCCATGGCTTTTCCCACTCTGTCATAAGTGTTTCACCACGCTTCCAGAATTGTTTAACTAATTTTTCACTAGCAACAATTCCTTCCATCCAAACTTTAGCAGCACGAGTATAGCTTCCATCATCGGTGAATTCAAAGTCAAATTGTCCAACTCCATCACCAACACAAACTGCTTCGTTTAATTCTTTATTCAAGAGCCAAAAATTACCATCATCTTCGGCAATTGCCATAGCATATTTGCCGTTTTGTACGATTGACTCTTCGACTGGATTAATGCTAGAGCGTCCATATCCAGATCTTTCGCCTTGGCCGTGACGTGCTGTTCCCCACTTGTATTGATCTTCATCCATTTCAGATGAATCATTTGATGGCGGTGTTGGCGGAGATGGTGGTCCATCATCGTCGCTGTCATCGTCATCATCGTCATCATCGTCATCGTCGCTGTCGCTGTCATCGTCACTGTTGAATTCGTCTGGCAGTTCGTCAGTTTCAGAATCAACCTGTTCTCCAGGAATTCCTTCATCGTCACCCATTGGAGTTTCATCGTCTATTGGTTCTTCTGCGCCCATGTAATCTGCATCGACTTCCATCTCATCATCACTAGCAGCGTCCATTGAATAGTCATCTCCGCCCATACCCATATCATCAGGGCCTGCGTCCATGCCAGTATCTAGGTCATCACCAACATCACCCACACCACTTAGTTCAGATTGTAATTCTAAGAATTTAGCTTCAACTTCTGCAGCTAAAGCGCCAATATGTTTAGCCTTTGCAAGTGCTTGGTCAACTCCAGCCAGCATTCCTGCTGGGCCTTCTTCTTTAAGCATTTTACTAAAGTTTTTATTGTAGCTCTCATAAAGTTTAGTGAGCTCAGCAACAGCCTTTTTCTTGGATTCAAGCGAAAGTTCGTCATCATCTTCAAGACCAAGGTCATCTTCTTCACCTAGATCATCGCCTAGTTCATCTTCTCCACCAAGATCCATGTCCATGTCCATGTCCATGTCGGCTTCTTTCATCAGGCCATTCACCTGAATCACGTCCACATCCGGCTCATCCTGAAGGGCTTGTGTTGTT